>JAEIGA010014431.1_pt1 | contig 12025 bp, 10 predicted proteins | sample 9270691 | NCBI WGS metagenome assembly JAEIGA01 (sample SAMN17057246, study PRJNA624740) | gut metagenome | biome: biome; isolation source: fecal sample | host: Bos grunniens | place: China: Xizang | collected 2019
GGCAAGGCTCTCGAGGACCACTTGTACAAGGCACAGAACTTGATGAAGGAGATACATGCCCTCTTCAACAATGTCCCCAACCTCAAGGCTACAATCGCGAAGTCAATTGCCGAGAATGCCGAACTGAAGAAAGAGATTGAGGAGTATGCAAAGGAGAAGGCAGCGATGACCAAGAACGAGCTCCTCAAGGAAATCAAGGAGAAGAACGGCATGCGCTACATCTGCACAGTATTGCCGGCAGCTCCCGGAACAGTCAAGGACATTGTCTTCATGCTTCGTCAAGAGCAGCCCGAGAACCTGCTGGTAGTAGTGGGCAGCATCCACAACGACAAGCCACAGCTCACAATCTCAGTAAGTACCGACCTTGTTGAACGCGGCATCAACGCCGGCAAGATTGTAGGTCAGGCTGCACGCGAGATGCAGGGCGGCGGTGGCGGCCAGGCACACTTCGCACAGGCAGGTGGCAAGAACCCCGAAGGCATAAAGGCAGCCATCGACAAGGTTTTTGAAATTATTGAAGGATAACACCACTTATTCCTAACTCATAAACATCATCACTATGAAAAAAATCACATTTCTATTGCTTACTGTGCTCACATTGATAGCCTGCCAGAAGTCAGGACAGGAAATGGACAGCGCACGTGCATTTTTGAGAAACGAGGCTAATGCTGCAAACACAGCACTGGCCGGAACTCAGATTGATTTCGCGACCGTATGCGATAGATGCGAATTTATAAATGATGACTTCCACTACTATTACACTATAGACGAGAACTATGTCAGCATAGCAGATATGGAAGCGAACAAAGAGGACATAAAGAACATGCAGCGTTCTATGTTTGAGAATATACCACAAGTAAACCCGTTGGCCGAAAACCTAAGCACAATCGGCGGTAAAGTGATATTCCATTACACCGGCAATATGAGTGGCAGCAGCACACAAATAGAACTTGATTTCTAAGCGGAATATCTCCTAAACGAAGACAAGGGCCAGATTCTGGTCCTTGTCTTCGATTTTGTTTAATACGCTAAACTTTCCAATTCACAAGATAAAGCCTATCGGTAGCACGCGTGAATGCCGTATAGAGCCAACGGTAATAATCGGCATTCATCATATCTTCCGTAACATATCCCTGGTCAAGAAACACATGCCTCCACTGGCCGCCCTGTGCTTTATGGCATGTCACTGCATATCCGTACTTGACCTGCAGAGCATTGTAATACGGATTCTTGCGTATCTCCTCCATGCGCTTACGTTTTGAACGTATCTCGGGATAGTCATCCCACACCGCAGCAAACAGCCGTTCACTCTCTTCACGCGTGAGTGAAGGCGACTCACTGGCAAGGGTATCAAGCATTATCATGACATCCAACTCACAATCCTCATAATCGGCAAAGGAAAGGGTGACCTCGGCATAGCGGAAACCATACATCTCCTCTACCCCGCCTACGCGTACAATCTCCGCCATATCGCCATTGGCAATGAAGTCAATCTTGTCGAGCAGACTCTTGTCCTCACGACCCAGCACCTCACGCCAATAATAGTTATTCTTGACAACCATGAGCATATCGCCACGGTTAAGCACCTCCTCGCGATAGAGAATGCGGCGGCGTATACCTTCGTTATATACATTGGCGCGTTTGTTCGAACGGCACAGCACTATGGTATCCTCAACGCCCACAGAGCCATAACTGCCCTCAATAGCCTCAATGAGTTCATCGCCTGCAACAGAGCAGATATCGGCAAAGCCGTTCAGTTTCACCTTTGGCATAAAACCATTCTCTCCACTGCGTATGACTTCACGAAGCATGGTGGCATTCAAAAGTATTCCCGAGCCGTCGAGCTGGCGCATAACCTGAACAAGTTCTACATGAGTGACATCCAGAAACATGGAACGCAGATATCCGGCAGAAAGAGCAGGAGACTGCAATTCGCCCACAGGAGGCAACTGAGCAGTATCACCAAGAAGCAACATCGAACACCCACGGCCCGAATAGACAAATTCTATAAGGTCATCGAGCAACGCACCTGTACCGAAGCCCGTATTGCCGTCATTGGCAATCATCGAAGCCTCGTCTACAATAAACAATGTATTTACAGACCTGTTCTCGGAAAGTACGAACTGGGAACCATTGAGAATCGATTTCTGACGATATATCCACCTATGGATTGTAAAGGCACTCTTGCCGGAATAAGAGGAGAACACCTTTGCAGCACGGCCGGTAGGCGCCAACAGCACACAACGCCTCTCAAGTTGTGCCATCGTCTTCACAAGAGCCGACACAAGAGTCGTCTTTCCCGTTCCGGCGTAGCCGCACAGCATAAAAATCTTGCGGTCATCATCCGAAAGGATAAATTCCGAAAGCATTTCAAGTGTTTTTTCCTGTTCATCAGTTGGTTTGAAAGGAAAATTTGATTTAATTTGCGAGGCTAAATATTTATTTATCACTTTTATCAATAAAAATAGGTATATAAAAACATATTTTCGTTTTTATTTCTTATTTTTGCGACACGAAAATACATAATAAAAAAATATAGAGCAATGAAAAATGTACTAAAAGTTATTTTACTTTTCGTAGCTATCGGCTTGGCATACATCTGCTACCGCAGCATCAAGAACCCTATCGATTTTCAGGAGGTCAAGACAAGTAGAGAAGAACTTGTCATCAAACGCCTTGTTGACATCAAGAAGGCACAGGAGGAGTATTTTACACAGAACAAGAAATACGCCGCTGACTTTGAGACACTTATCGACTTTATAAAGAACGGTCGCATGGGTATCGTAAAGAAAACATATGAGCTTAGCGACGAGCAGCAGGCCTACATCCTCTCTTACGCCAATGAAGAAATCAAGAAGGCAAACAAGAAAAAAAGAAAGAGTGAGCAGCTTGACGAGTTGCACGGTCTATCAAACGACCAGACCGACTCTGTATTCCTGACAATCTTTGCACAGGCAAACGAGAGCAACGATTGGAAGACATTCAATGAGATTGAGAAGAAGAAGAGCCCACACCAGATTCTTTCTCTCAAGGAGTTTAGCCGCGATACAACATGGATTGCAATCATTGACACTCTCTACAAAAACGAGAAGGCTTTCAATGCCGATTCATTGGAGTTCATTCCATTCACTAACGGCGAGAAGTTCGTGTTGGAGACAAACGGAAGAAGCGGTACCGGTGCACTTTTTGAAGCATATGCCGACACCAAGCTCTACCTTGACGGAATCAACGAGCAGGAACTTGACAACTACCTTCTTGAGGTAAAGAAGAACAACCGCATCATCAGAAAGGAATATCACGTGGACGCAGAGGGCAACACACTGCGCGACATTGAGGGCAAGGAAATCTTCGATGTAATCCCATGTCTCAAGGTCGGTGACAAGAGAACACCTAACAAGAACGCCGGTAACTGGGAGTAATTCCATGAGTGTGGATAAAACAGCAAAAAGAACATTATCCATTCGTATCAGTACGAATGGATTTTGTTTTTGCAGCTATACCCAGACAGAACCCGAATCTTTGAAATATGCCTTTTACCCGACTGATGACAGCACAAGTCTTGAAGTAAATCTTAAAAGGAGCATCGAAAAATGCCCTTTCATGCCATCTAAAGACGATTGCGAGGTAAAGGCAATCATTGAGACTACTGAGTACACCGCAATACCGGCAGAATTCGACAAAAGAGAGGACTACAAGAAGTTCTACCGTTGCTGTTTCCCAAAGAGTGACAGCAACATTGAAATAATGTCCAACAGGCTCACAGCCCAAGGATTCACCATAATATTCCCCGTAGAAAAGGGCATATACGACATACTGCAAAGCCTCGGCGATGTAACCTACTACACCCCAGTAAGCATACTCGTGGGTTACATCACCTATAATGCCTTCCCCGAAGAGAACTACATGCTTGCATATCTGCACGAGGAGCAATCAATATTCATCCCCGTCAAGGATAGCAAGATTGGAGTCTCGGGCAGTTTCAAGGCCGATAGCGGAGAAGACCATCTCTTCTACCTGATGAGCATATGGAAAGAGCAGGGGTTCTCACAGACCGAAGACACACTCTACCTGTGCGGCGACAAGCGCGTTGAAGAGTTGCACACATTCATATCACGTTTCATCAGGAACAGGAAGAGAATCAACCCAAGCGAACAGTTCCAGTCGAACCTGCTGAACAGAATTAACGGAATACCATTTGACCTGCAAGCACTTATACTATGCGAGTAATAAGCGGAAAATATAAAGGACGACATTTTGACGTACCTCGCAACTTCAAGGCAAGACCAACAACTGACTTTGCCAAGGAGAATCTCTTCAATATCCTGAACAACATCATAGACTTTGAAGAGACAGTGGCTCTTGACCTCTTTTCGGGTACCGGGAGCATCAGCCTTGAGCTGCTCTCAAGAGGATGTACAAGCGTAACATCTGTCGAAATGGACCCACTCCACTTCGGCCACCTGAAAAAATGTGCAACCGCACTGCAAGACAACGGCTGGCGCATCCTGCGCGATGACGTTTTCCGTTTCATAAAAAGATGCAGCAGCAGTTATGATCTTATATTTGCCGACCCTCCATATGCTCTCAAAGAACTGAAAGAGATTCCCGACATGGTTCTTGCAGGCAACATGCTTAAAGAGGACGGCATATTGGTCTTTGAACATGGCAAGGATTATGATTTCAGCCAGCATCCACACTTCTTCAGGCACATCGCATACGGCAGTGTAAACTTCAGTTTCTTCAGCAAGAACAAGGAATAAAGAATATGAGAACCGATTCCGGTTCTCATATTCTTTATCACCTACAGCCTTTTTACAATAAAGGAGAAAACAATCTGGCAACAGACTCAGCACACCGTTCTTTCAAGGAACGTTCAGACATGAATCCGTTCAAGGTCAAGAGCCTGCACATCTTTGTATCTTCCATAAACGCCTCCTTAAGGTCATGTGCCACTTCCCTGCCATACACAAAGGCCGAAACCTCGAAATTATAGTAGAAACTACGGAAATCGACATTGACAGAACCGACTGATGAAAGGTAGTCATCGCACACAAAAGTCTTGCTGTGCAGGAATCCGCCGGTGTAAAGATATATCTTCACTCCAGCTCTCATCAGGTTGACAAAATATGACCTTGAAGCATAATTCGCCAATATACTGTCCGACCGCTGAGGAATCATAAGCCTCACATCAACTCCGGACTGGGCAGCACTCCTGAGAGCCTGCATGAACGATTCATCAGGCATGAAATAAGGAGTCTGCAGATAAACATAGTTCTTCGCTGTAGACAAAGCCTTAATCATTCCAGTCAATATGGTACGCACATCGCCAATGGGGTCGGACTGCACAACCTGTACAAGAGTATTGCCGCTTGAAGGCAAACTGGGGAAATAGCGTGCCCCACAGACAAGAGTGCTGTTAGTAAAATACCAGTCAATAAGAAATGATGCCTGCAGACCATGCACAGCACTGCCACGGAGAAGCAGCATGGTATCGCGCCATCCTCCCCACTTGACACCGTGCAGATACCTGTCGGCAATATTGCATCCGCCTACAAAGCCCACCTTGCCATCAATGACAACAACTTTACGGTGATTGCGGTAATTGACCTTATTGGTCAAAAGCGGGAAACGCACCTTAAGAAAAGACTCCACATAGATACCGGCACAGCGCATTGTTTCAAAAAACACCTTGCTCACACCAAGGCAGCCCACACTGTCATATATGACCCGCACCTCGACCCCTTGCCTTGCCTTTGCAATAAGATGTTCACTGAGCAAGCGACCGAACTCATCATCCTCGAAAATATAGAACTGCACATGAATACTGTCCTTTGCAGCATCAATCTCACTGAGGAGTAAGGATGCAAACTCCTTTGTCGACGGAATCACCTTAGCCTCGGTTGCTCCAAGCAAATTCGCCGAGGAAGTGTTCTTGAAGAAAGATACCAGCGGGGAATATTCATTCAACAACACCGTTCTGCATTCCGGCCCATTCTCAAACTGCTTTTTCTGCAGTTGCGACAGTTGGCGCCTACCGATGATTTTCATTTTCCGGCTATCACGTCCAAGGAAAAAGTAGAGCACCAACCCTACAAACGGCAGATATACAAGCACAAGAATCCATGCAAAGGTCTTGATGGTGTCGTGATTGTTCATAACCACCTTCACCATTACCGGTATTGCAAAAACCAGATATACCCAATACAAGGCTCCTAATATGCCGTACAGATCAGACACCATTATTCTACTACTGAAAAACTCTCGGACTTTGTCCTTTTGCGAAGATAAGAAATATTGACAAAAAAGGAGGCAATTGCCTCCTTTTTTTTCTTTTAATGATTTTTATACTTCGAATGCATTGTCATGCATGCCCGAACCTGAATCAGAACGGCATACCGCCACCAGGACGCATACCGCCTCCACGAGGCATTCCCGGATGCATTTCACCCGGCATACCATAGCCACGCATGCCCTCGCCTCTTCCGTTCTTGCTCTTCTGGTCGGCACCTGTCTTGTTGAACTTGTAAGAGACATTGAACATGACATAACTGTATATTGCATTAGACTCAGTATCACGGCGTGAAAGGGCATCCACCATACGACTTATGTTGCTCTGCTGATGCAGGATGTCGTACAGTTGAACCGAGAATGTAAGTGCATTCCTTTCAAGACAGCTTGCCGACAGCTGTGCATTCCACAACAGTTCATCAGTGTTCGCACTAGGGTCGCTGTATCCTCTACGGCTGCTCATTGAAAGGTTGGTAGAGAGCTTTATATTATACCAGGGGAACGTATAATTCGCACTGGGGCCATAAGAGAAGTCAAAGACGTTCATCTCATCCTCGGGCTGTACGCTTGACTTCGAGTTCGAGTAACGTACGTAACCGCTGAGTGAAATATCAAAATTATCGTCACGGTAATTGAAGTTAAGGCGTTCACTCAAGCCAAGGGTAGTTGACTTGCTCTTTACACTGTTCGATTGTCTGTCGAGGCTGATATACGAAACGCTGTTGTTGTAGTTTGCATCGGTGTGTGTGGAGTATGTAAACTTCTTGTTTGCAGGAATTGCCGAATTGAACACCACACCTGCACCTGCCCTCCAGTTACCGTTGATATTGTCGGGTTGTGTTGTCGTGGCACCGGTAGCCTCGTTGTAGGTAGCCTTACGGCTGATGCTGTTCAGAGTATTGCTGAAGTTCGCATACACATTGAAACCACGCTGCGCATCGACATTATATGTATTGAAGTTTGCCATGATGGTGTTGCTGTACGATGGCTTGAGGCCCGGATTACCCTTGGTTATGTTCAACGGATCCGAATCATCGGTGATGTCGAGCAGGTCGGTCATTGAAGGCTGGCTTGTAGAACCGCGGTAGTTGAGCATGAGGCTTGTCTGCTTAGACCAGCGGTAGCGGAAACGCACGTTGGGCGATATGTTGTATACATCGCGCTTGAGCAGAGTGTCAACGCCAAAATACTGGTAGCTCATCTCAGTGTGCTGCGGTATATAACTTACACCGGCATTGAGGTTCATCTTGTCGGTCACATAACGTAACATCACCTGCACATCATGTTTCTGGGTACGGTATACCGAGTAACGGCTGAGGCTGTCACTGAGATAGCGTTCGTAATTCTCGGGCAGACCGGGCAACAGATAGTTGTGATTGAGTGACATGACATAGTCGGTGAGCTCATCAAAGATATATGTTGCACGGTCGCTGTTGCTGTAGCTGTTGTTGAAGCTGTAATTCACCTGCAGGAAGAGGTTCTTCATGAGTGGCTCAGTATAGCTCATGCGCAGGTTATAGCTCCAGTTTGTCGATGGAGTAGTAGAATAGCGTTTTCGGTCATAACCTGCACTGCCGGCTGTCGCCTGATAATACTTCACAGTGTTCAACGAGTAGTTCTTGTTCTCGCTGTCGCTGTATGAGAAGTTACCGCGGAAGGTGATGTTGCGTCCGGGCTTCTGCAGACGGCGGTTCACCTGGAGATTACCCCTTACCGAGAAGTTCTCGCTATTGCTCATTGACTCGCTGTTGCTGCTGTTGATGGCAATGCTGTCAAGTTCCCCGAACACATCGCCGTACATTGCCTTCTCATAGAGTTTCACATAGTCAAAAGGATTCTCGCGGAATGTAGCAGAGGCATTCTGTGACCAGCTGTCCGATGTAGAATAGTTTACCGACGGAGTGAATATGATATTTGTCATGGTGTCAGGCTTCCACTCGAGACGGAAATCGGCACTCACATCCGAAGAACGGCCAAAGCTGTTGCTTCGTCTGTTGCTGAACTGATTGCTGCCCAATTGCGGCATGAAAGTCTCGCTTGAACTCCAACTCTTTGAATCAGTATCGCGATGGTTGGCACGTACATTACCGCCGAGTTCAATCTTGTTGTTCTCATAGGCAAAGTTGAAACCGGCCTGTTTCGGTGCTACAAGACCACCGCCGCCACCACGGAAGCCGCGTCCACGGCCGTCGGAGAACCCCTGGCCATTAAGGTTGTTGGCCGACATGATCAGAGTATACTGGGCCACATCGTTATAGTAGTTTGTGGTATTCTGGAACCTGTAGCGTTCCTTGGTACCGTAGCCGGCGTCGGTATTTGAGAAGAGACCATCACTCACACCTTTCTTCATCTGCAGATCTAGCACAGTCTCCTCTTCACCGTCATCAATACCGGTAACACGTGAGAAATCGCTTTTCTTGTCATAGAACTTCACCTGGTCCACAGCATCAACCGAGATATTCTTGAGTGCCATATCCTTGTCGGTACCGAAGAAATCTTTACCCTTCATAAGGATACGGTTCACTGTCTTTCCGTTAATCTTGATTGTACCGTCCTCGTCAATATCGACACCGGGATACTTCTTTATGAGTTCCTCTAGCATAGAACCCTCGGGCACACGGAAAGCTGCAGTATTATATACCAACGTATCGTTTGAAGCAGTTACCGGCGGCACTTCGGTCACTACGGTAGCCTCATCAAGCATCGTTGCATCCTCTTTAAGAGCAATTGTACCCAAATTGAGCACTTTACCAGCCTCAAGTTTCACGTTCATCTCTTTAGTCATGTAACCCACATAAGAGAGACGCAGAAAATAGTTCGCAGGCTTGGCATTCAACGAGAAAGCGCCTTCGTTATCAGTTCCCATACCTACAGCAAGCACCGTATCGGGCAACGAATAGAGTGCTACCGACACTGTAGGCAAAGCCTCACCGTTCGACGCATCTGTCACCGTACCCGCAACGGTACCGTTCTTCTTCTGAGCAAATGTTCCTGCAACCGAAAGAAACAGAAACAAAGAAAAAAACAATCTTCTCATATAATCATTCATATTTTTTATATCTCATCAATCCCGGTAAAGCCGTCAGACCACCCGCAGCATCAGCTGATGCACCCACATGCAAACAGGCTATTTCTTTTATAAAATTTGACTATTTTAATACATAAAAGTTTAACCGAAGACCCATTTATTCGGGCGAAACTCTCTTTTTCTTCTGCAATTTATGCCATGAACAATAAATTCACTAATTTCACGGCATGAAAGAAATTGAGCATAGCAACCTGCGGGAGACACTCACGGCAATATCCGGGAGAGAGCCGCACCCCTCGTTCGGGGAGCCGTTCATGCACGCTTTCGCCGCACTGCACACAACCGGCAACAGCGAAGAGATTACAGTAGCAGCATATATATGTTCCCTGTTCCTCTCGGCCATCTTTGAGGGGTTTCCTACCGCAAAGCTGCACATCTTCGTCAACCACACCAGAGAGAACTGCAGCCGTTTCACATTCGACTGCAAGATGTACGACACCATTCTTGAAAAGATGGACGATGGTTCACTGAAACATGTCGCCCTCTTAGATATTGAAGGAGAAACCATATTCAGAGAGTGCTGCAGGGAAGACATCAAGGAAGCCTTCGATTTCTACACCAACCGTTGAACTGTCAAGCAGTTTAGGGCTGCCCATACCCATATTGAAAAAAAACACGAGTAGAAGTAACCCGATTTTAAATATTATTATCTGAAGTTTAACTAAATTTCACATCGTTTTTTACTATGTTTGCAACATAATGGCAAAATTGCGTTTTAAACCACAAGTGCAAATTTGCCGCAAAGATACAGAAATCCACAACATCTACATTATGAAGAAAAGACATTTTTACACATTCCTCCTTATGCTTGCAGGCATGGTATTCGTTTCTTGTAGCGAAAGTGACAATTTCAACCCTTTCAACGAACAGACCAAAGGAGAGTTCAACCCGACAGAAGTGACATTCTATAAAAGCAGCGACAACATGGAGACTACGGAGAAGTGGTCAGACATTGAACGCGACAAAAACAACAGAATAACATCATACAACTATACCCGCGAGATAAAGGGATATATGAATGAGAAAGAGACAAGGGTATGCCGTATCGACTACTACACCAACCACAAAGGCAGCGAGAACATAAGAACAAAAACCGAGGTCGATTTCTACAAGATTGACAACAACGGCAATGAGGAGAAGTATACCGAGTCGGTTGAAGAGAAAATAGAGATGAACAGCAGCGGCTACATCACGATTATTTCAACGACTACCGACCATCTTGACAGCAACTCAAAAGGCAATGCCGTAACCACCACAAGCGAAAGGACATTCACATATAACGGCGACCTGTGCACAGGAAGCACATACTGCGATGCAGACATGCAGAATGTATACAAATACAACTGGAACGCATACCAGCTCAAGAGCATTACCGTCATCAAGGAGAACAAGAAGGACAACACCACAGACTACTCTACCTACAACTACACATTTGACACGAAAGATTATTACAGATACTCGCCGAACGAGATATTACCATTCGTACAGAACGGTTTCCCACAGATATACGCATCAATGGGCTATTTGGGCAAGTTCACTCCATACGTTCTGACGGACGAGATCCAGGGCGGATATAATGACTATGGTGACGGTTCTGGTCCACGTCCAAAGATTGAGGTAAGAAACACATACATTCTTGATGTTGACAACAACCAGAAACTCCACCACTCAGGAGTATCAAACATCTACAACGCATACAGTGTGACACTCAGCAAATAATCAAATGCCAATAAAAGAGAACAGATATGCTCTCCTTTGCGACAAGGAACTTATTGAAAGAATAACGGCTCCAATAGCGGACAGCAGACTGCACGAATACTTCTTTTATGTAAAATGCGCACCGTTCCTCAAGTATCTGTCACGAAAACTGTACGGGAGCAATGACATCACAATCCTGACAGGAGAATTCTACGAATTCATTGCCAACGACAATTGGGCGGTACTGAGAAAGTGGGAAAAACGCAACGAAGCATCACTTTACAGTTACATTGCCCGCTGTGCCACAAACTATTTTGTCAATAAGGAGATTGCTGAAAAGAAAAGAATGGACAAGGAGGCTCTGGCATCGGACCCCGGAATCATTGAGCTTCTGCAATCATTCTCAGAGGACACAGAAGACGAATCTTTACCGGTATGGAAAGCATACAACATGCTCAACGAACGCGACCGTGAAGTATTGCGTCTGCTGGTAATTGAAGAACATCAGGTACTGACTGTAGCAAAAGAGTTATGGAAGTATGTAGACAGCAAGCAGGACATAAGCCAACTGACTCCCAAACGAATCCAAGGAACAATCTCAATGATAAAGCACCGTGCCCAACTGACACTGCTTGAAAATTTAGAAAAACTGAGAGACTGAAATTTCAGTCTCTCAGTTTTTCTGTTGTTATCTTCATTGTATAATTGTTCGTTTCCTTAAACTCGAAGCCGCATGAACGGTAAAGCACATTCGCAGCCTCACGCGAGGGACGCGATGTGAGCATAAGAGTTCCCTCGCCCAAGGTACCGGCATATTCGATGGCCCTTTGCACAAGCAGACGCCCAATGGAACGGCCACGCATGGCCTCATCTACAACAACATCTTCAATCCACATTTTCAGCCCGGTAGGAGCCTGATAATGGGAAAGAGTAAGCATTCCGGCTACCTTA
>JAEIGA010014432.1_pt1 | contig 12025 bp, 19 predicted proteins | sample 9270691 | NCBI WGS metagenome assembly JAEIGA01 (sample SAMN17057246, study PRJNA624740) | gut metagenome | biome: biome; isolation source: fecal sample | host: Bos grunniens | place: China: Xizang | collected 2019
GTCAAGACGATAAAGATTACAAAAGACTTTTACGAACTGCGCATAAAATCTATATGCGAGAACACAATAAGAAACAACACAAATTGAAACGTAAACAAGAGCGAGCAAATAAGAGAAAGGGAAGAAAATGAATAAGACGATGATTGTATATTCTAAGTATTGCTTAGATTGCCACGATGAGCGTTGGGTAATGTGCCGAAATTGGCTTATTAACAAAAAAGGATACGTCGTTAAGTTCCGAAGAACGGCGCTCAACCCTATCTGGCATAAACTCGCTGTAAGTGCTTACGGAACTGACGACTACCCACCATTCGCTCAAATCGGTGGCGAGGGTATTAAGACAGTCAAAGAGTTAGAAGATGAATGTGAAAAAGAGATGTCGAAAGTGCGAAGAAACGCTACCAAAAAATCTACTAGAGTGGGTAGTGTGGCTCGCAAGAAAAAGGCAACTAAGAAGGAGGCTTAGGAAATGATATTTAAGAAGAAAGACAAGATTCCGATGAAGTTCGGCCTTATGCTCGGAATGAAAGTGTGCGTGGCTAAGTTCAACGTCAAGAAGAATCAAGACGAAGCTAAAGTGGGGTATATTATCGCTCGCAGGCAATACTTCGTTCTACGCTCGAATCCGTCTGAAGAAGGTGGTATGTACTGGAAGTATCTAGTAAAGTTCAGCAATGGTGCTACTGAGGAATACGAAGAAGAAGACATATATCTAGACTATGATAGGAGGCTCGAAGATGAATAATGACTTCTTTACTGGCGAAATGGCTACCGACGACAAAGGAAATATCACGTTCAAGGGAGCGTATGATCTAGCTGGAGAGTTAGCCCATCAGATTGCTAGGCACAAAGAGTCGCTCTGGAAACACTTCTGCAAGGACGTATGTGAGCAGGTTCTATCCGATATGGGGTGTGAGCCTGAGCTTACAGACTTCAGAGAAGTATTCGATAGAGCGTTCGAGAATGAAACTAAGAAATGGAAGGAACTATAATGGCAACAAAGCTCATCACGGTAGATATTAACGACTTAAAAGAAACGGAGCATAACCCACGACAAATCACGGAGAAGGAGTTCGAGAAGCTCAAGAAATCACTTCAGGAAGATCCAGAGTTCTTAGAGGCTCGTGAGATTGTAGTGGATGAAAACTTCACTATCTTAGGCGGACATCAGAGGGTAAAAGCCCTCAAGAATATGGGCAAGACCAATATCGAGGTCAAGCAAGTTTCTGGATGGTCAGACGAGAAGAAAAGAAGATTCGTCATCAAGGACAATGTCCAGAATGGCGAATGGGATATGGATGAACTCGCTGACTACTGGGATGACCTTCCACTCGAAGAATGGATTGACGAGGTGAAACCATACAAAGAGATTATCGAAGACGAACCAGCTCCAGTTGACGATGAAAATACCTATTCTGTTGTCGGTGACATCTATCAGCTCGGAGAACATCGTATCTTCTGTGGTAGTTTCGAGGACGATGACGGAATCCGTGCGCTATTCGGCGACAAGAAGGCAACCTGTACGTTCACAGATCCACCATACAACGTGGCCGTGAAGAACCGCTCGACTGGTAAGACAATCCAAAATGATAATATGGCACACGCAGACTTCCAAGACTTCTTGAATCGTGCATTCGAAGTAGTAGCCGCAAATATGGCAGACGGGGGGGTGCATTAGCTGGATGAGCGATGTTGAAATACTAACCTTGAAAAATGCTATGGATAACGCAGGACTTCATTTCAAAACTGTTCTCTGTTGGGTGAAAGACCACTTTACTTTAGGTGGTAATGACTTCCAGTCGGCGAAAGAGCTTGCAATCTATGGTATCGGAGAGGGTAAGTTCGAACGTGATGATCTATCAGACGAAACAGACCAATCTCAGTACGCCTGCTATGCTAGAGGCAAAGAGGGGGACTTTACAGACAGTCGTAAACTATCGAACGTATGGTTCTTCGATAAGCCTAAGTCAAGCAAAGACCACCCGACTATGAAACCTATCGGATTATGCGCAAAGGGTGTTCTAGCTATGTCTAGCCCTAAAGACATCGTGTTTGACCCGTTTAGTGGCTCAGGCTCTACTATGATAGCTTGCGAGCAGACAGGACGTATTCTCTACGGTTGCGAGATAGACCCTAAGTATGTAGATGTTATTAGGAAACGCTACTGGAAGTTCAAGACTGGTAGCGAGGAAGGATGGCAAGAAGGTACAAAGGCGGTAGCATAATGAAAGTTATACTTCCACTCTGGATTCAGAACCTAAAAGACGGCCCACACAAGAGAGATATGATAAAGCATTATAAGCGACAATTTAGAAAGGACAAGTATGGCAAATGTGGAAAACTTGCAACCAGTCCGAAGCGAGGCTGAAGCAAGAGAGAAAGGACGAGCTGGCGGTATCGCTTCAGGCAAAGCTCGCAGACAAAGAAAGACGCTCGCACAGATTGGCGATATGATAGGCGGACTTCAAGTCACGTCCGAGAAGAATAGAGAGATTATGCGACAAGCTGGTATCTCTGACGAGGATATGATTCGAGATGTAGAAGCTATCTTCAGGCTTCAGCAGAAGGCTTCATCTGGCGACACTAGGGCTATCGAGCTTCTAGCCAAGCTTAGAGGCCAGTTCAAAGAGGTTCAGAGCGTAGAGGTCGCAGAAGTCAAGCCACTTGTGGACTTAACTGGAAGGAAGAAAAATGGGAGCGAAGGTTAGTGTTATCATTCCAGTCTATAACCAAGAGGCGCTAGTTCTTCGCACACTAGATTCTATCCCTCGTATGGGAGAAATCGAAATTATCGTGATTGACGACTGCTCAACAGATAAAACCCTAGAGAATCTCGAAGAATATGCCAAGATGGACTCTACTCGCAATATCAAGGTTCTACACAATGAGAAGAACCGAGGTGTAGGCTACACCGTCAACAGAGGTTATGACGAGGCTACTGGTGAATATATGGTTCTCATCGGTTCGGACGATTATTTCTACACAGAAACATTCCGAGATGTTATGCAGAACGAGCTAGACGGAACAGACCTCGTATATTTCGACCTCAGACTCAACGATGGATATGTATGGAATGTAGATGAAAAGATGAAGACCGAATACTGTGGCTCAACTAAGTTTATGAGGCGAGAGTTCGTAGGCGACACTCGCAATCCAGAGATGAGAGCCAGAGAGGATTACTATTTCTATCAAGAGCTACTCAAGAAGAACCCTACGGAGAAGTTCACTCATCGAATTGTCAAACACTATAACTTCCCTAGAGTGGGGAGCTTAACTTGGGAGGCCTGCAATGGCTTTAAGGGGTAATATGGACAAGACAAAGCCATTCTCAAATCTGTTCTACTTCAAAGGCATATGTCGCATAGGTGGCACAGAGCAGTTTCTTTATGAAATCGCCAAGAAGTACCACACGAAAGACATCACCATTCTTTACGACTGGGCAGACTTCGACCAAGTGATGAGGCTTCGAGGTCTAGTCCGTTGTATTCGTCGAGAAATCGGCAAGAAATACTATGCCAAGCGAGCGTTCTACAACTTCAACCTAGACGCTATCAACTATGTCGAGGCAGATGAACATATATTCGTGTGCCACGCTATCTATCAAGAGTTAGGTTATAAGCCACCAATCGACAACCCCAAGATAGACCGAATCATTAGTGTTTCAGACTATGCTGTTTCGAAGATTCACGAGCAGGCGGAGAAGCAAGCGGTAGAGAAGCCGATTCAACGTGTGTACAACCCACTCACACTCGAAAAGCCAGACAAGGTGGTTCGTATTATCTCAGCAAGCAGGCTAGATGACAAGACCAAAGGCGGACAGCGCACGATTAAGCTCATCGAGGCTCTAGATCGTTATTGTGAGAAGCACGGCACGCACTATTTATGGCATATCTACTCAAACAGTCATACTTACAAGGTTGAAAGTCCTAACGTATGCTATATGGCTGGTAGACCAGACATCAGACCATTTATCGCAGATTCGGATTATCTCGTTCAATTATCAAACGATATGGAGTCCTATTGCTACTCGATTCAAGAAGCTCTAGGCTACGGGACTCGCATTGTCAGAACCCCACTCACGGTGTGCAAAGAGTTTAACATTCCGAAGTCGGCTGAGGTGGTGTTAGATTGGGATTGTGGCAACGTAGACGAAGTGGCCGAGCAGATTTTCAAGAAGCACGCTCCGTTCAAATATACTCCACCAGAAGATGGTTGGGGAAAAGAGCTGGTAGATGAGCCATCGACCTATACCGAGAATAACTCTATTATGGTTCAGCCTATTCAGTTCTACTACGACTGCGAGCGTAAAGAAAATATGGATAAATGGTCTGAACCGTTTGAAGTGTCGATAGATCGTGCGAAGAAACTCATTAAGCTAGGGTATGTGAAGGAGGTATAATGGCAGAAATAGAGTTATCAGGTAAACACGGAAAAGGACTAAGAGTCATTCTAGATGATGACGACTATGAGAGATTCAAAGATAAGAGTTGGCACTTGCTAGACGGAAGATATGCGGCCAACAGTCACAGCTATCTACATAGGCTCATTATGAATGCTCCAAAAGGAATGGTGGTAGACCATATCAACCATAATACCTTAGACTGTCGCAAGAAGAATCTTAGAATAGTTTCGCAGGCCGAGAATTGCAAGAATGTGAAAACTGTTGGATACTACTTCGAGAAGTGGGCGAATAGATGGCACGTTGAATATCGCAAGGTCAATTTCGGACGATATAAGACCGAGCTTGAGGCTAAACGAGCTATCCGACTCGCAAGAAGTGGTCTATCTCGTGAAATCGTGCAGCAAAAGATAAGAATGGAGTTCGGAAATGTATAGGACGACAGCGCTCAACAAGATTCAAGAGCTTATTTTAGAACCGACATTCTATAAGGTCATTCAAGGTGGTATGAGGGCTGGCAAGACCGTTGCTATTATGATCATTCTCACAGGCTATGCCGAGAGCTATCCTAACTCTAAAATCACAGTAGTTGGGCAGTCATATAACCACTTGAAAGACGGCGCTCTAGACGACTTCAAGAACATTATGCGAGATACTGGCCGTTGGGAAGATGAGAGGCTCAACAAGACAGAGCTTAACTATGAGTTCCCTAACGGTTCAGTTCTTCAGTTTCGCTCTATCGACAAGATGAAAGCTCACGGTCTATCTCGTGATGTGCTATATGTCAACGAAGCCAATGCCTTTACTTATGAAACGTTCGACCAGCTCGCTTCTCGTACTGAGGACTTCGTGATTCTCGACTATAACCCTAGCTCGAAGTTCTGGGCGCACGAAGAACTCGTAGAGGGCAAGCATAAAGACCGCACGAGCTTCACGATTCTCACTTATAAGGACAACGAGGCCCTATCAAAGCAACTCGTAGAAAATATCGAGAGCCATAAACCGAAAGATGGCGAAGAGCCGTCGAACTACTGGACTGTATACGGTCTAGGCCAAATCGGTTCGCTTGAAGGCAACGTATATCAAGGCTGGGAAGAAAAGGACGAAGACTATATCGTGTCAAACGGCAAGCTCGTTCGCTACGGTCTAGACTTCGGCTTCTCAAATGACGAGTCCGCTATGGTTGCAATCTACGATATGGGCGAAAATCGGCTCGGAGTGGTCGAAAAAGTGTTTGAAAAGGGGATACTTAACTCACAATATGCTCAAAAGTTTAATGTCGCACAAGTCGAGCCATCAGTACTTATCGTTGCAGACTCGGCAAGACCTGAAGCTATCGCAGAAATCCGCTCAAACGGCTTCAGAATTATCGGCGCAGACAAGAACGCTGGTTCGGTGCTTCGTGGCATCGAACGTGTGAGCGAAAAGCAAATATGCTACTCAGGTGAAAACCTTAAACGTGAGTATCTATCGTATGCTTGGCGCAAGAAGCGTACTGGCGAAATCCTAGACGAGCCTCAGGACGGCAACGACCATCTTCTTGATGCGCTTCGTTATGCAGTTGATGATCTAGCCATTAAACCAGTCACTTGGGCTGGGCCTCGATAGTTCCGAAAATATGGTATTATAGTGATGTCGCTACTATCGGGCGACACTCTAGCCAATTAACCTCTCGACCTCCTTTCAGATTATTTCTTCGGGAGGTTTTTTGGGCTTATGTTCCGAATAATATGCTATAATTAAAGCAGGTGGGAAGCACGTTACAAGAAAGGTGGTGATATGTTTGGAAAAGTTTTTAATCGAAATCGAAAACATCCCTACGGAAACAGATTCTAAATCACTCTACGAGCTCATAAGGTGCTATGGGGAAGTAAATATGTTCTATACTGGCACTAAGGCTTATATCTACGGAGAACTCGAATCAGGAGCTGTTGACCGCGTTGAGGGTATTATCGCAGACAAGGGGTACGACTACAAAACAGATAGGGGGTGAACTTATGAAACAAGTATTCCTTACTATCAACTTCGATGATGAGGCCGACAGAGGCCGCATAAAGGAAGTCGCAGATCAGTTTTCAGGTATCTATATGTTCAAGCACTCAAACGGTCTTTTCTTTAGCGGAGACGACACGACTGGAGAGGCTTTACTATTCCAACTCGGCAAGCTCGGCTATAAAATGACTGTTCTTCACTAATATCACCCACCTATGGGGTCGTTCGCAATTTTGAACGGCCCTTTTTTAATGTTCCGAAATTACCTTATAGAGTGGATAGATCAAAGCTCACTAAGGGCGATCGAAAGGAATTAACAAATGTCAAATCTCAAACTCAAAAGCTTGCGATTGACTAAAACGAAGGTCGCAGAAGTTGAAGGCGAGCGCCGTGTAACATTCGTCGCTTCGACTGATTCCGAAGACCGTGACTACGAAAGGGTAATGATTGAAACATTCCGTCTTCCAAAGAAGGGCGGTGGAGAAATCCGTGTTTCAGATATTCCTGCTGGTGGTACTGACGAGGTGGATGTCCCACTCTTAACAGACCACGATTTATTCGCAGTTGACAAGGTTATCGGCTCAGTCCGTAGAGCTTACTTCACAGATGGTGAACTCATCTTCGAGGCAGGTATTAGCTCAAGAGAGTATGCACAAGACGTGTTCAAGCTCATTGACGAAGGTCATCTCGACAACGCATTTTCAATTTCATTCCGTGACTTCAATTACAACCCTGATACTGGAGAAATCTACAACGGGGAAATCATTGAAGTTTCGCTCGTGACTAGAGGTTCTAACAAGGACGCTCGTGTTTTAGAAGTCAAGGGCTTAAAGGAAGGAGAAGAAGTGGAAAATCCTACCACAGCTCCAGCAGAGGAAGAAAAGAAAGAGGAAGTAGTCGAAGCTCCAGCAGAAGTTACCGAACCTGTCGAATCTAAATCTGCTGAAGAAAAGACAGAAGACCCTGAGGCCGAAGCTCCAGCAGAGGCTGAAGAAGAAGCTGTCGAAGACGACAAAGAAGCTGAGGAAGAAAAAACCGAAGCAGAAGATGTCGAAGAAACTAAAGAATCGTCTGAAGAAGACGGAAAGGAAAACGTAATGGACGCAAAGTCTATCGCTAAAACTCAGGTCGCTGAACCTGCACAAGAAGTCAAGTCTATTGACAACGCTTACATCAAATCAGCACAAGCAACCAAAGACTTCATCGCTCTTGCTAACTCAATGAAAGGCCAGAACGCTGAAGCTATCGCTAAGGCTTGGGGCAACTCACTTAAAGAAAAAGGCCTTACTGGTGATGCTATCTTACCAGCACAAATTGAGAACATTTTCTTCAAGGCTTGGTATGATCAGACTGGTGTTCTCTCAACATTCCGCACTATCCGTACTAACGCTTCTGCTATGTACGCATTTGAAGGCGGTGAGGGTGAACACGGACGCGCACACGGTCACAAGAAAGGTGAAAACAAACTCGATCAGACCGTTGAATCTGTTCGCCGTGACCTCAAGCAAAAAATTATCTACAAGAGGCTTGCTATCGATCTTCAAGACCTTCTTGACGACCAAACAGGTGAACTCAACGCATTCCGTGCTGAAGAACTCGCTGGCCGTGTAGCAGACGAAATCGCTCGTGGCGCTATCATCGGTGACGGACGCACAAGCGGTACTCCTGATTATCGTGTATTCGACGGTACTCGTGGTTTGTTCTCAATGAAGGCTGACCTCGACAACGTCGGAACAGATAACTACGCTGCTCTCGTTGCAACTGTTGTCAATACTGACGCAAATGATAACCTCTATGACAAAATCGTTAAAGCTCTCGGCAACGTCCGTGAAATCAACGGTCAAGGTAAAGTTGTTATCGTTCCTACTGGTTCTATTGCACAACTTAAAATCGCTAAGAACGACAATGGTAGCTACTTATTCCCAATCGGTGGAAACATTGAAGACGCTATTGATGCACAAATCTTCGAGATGGATGGCATCCAAGCTGCTGGTTACGATGTAATCGCATTCGCAAATCAAGGCTACGGTCTTTATGCAACCAACGATATGGTTCGTACTTCATTCGACCTCAACACCAACTCAGACGCTATGCTCGTCGAGCGCTCAGTCGCTGGTTCAGCATACGGCTACAAAGCAGTTGCTGGTTATCCAACCTCAGCTTCAGCTTAATGACTAACAAACTAAGGAGAACGCTTGAATGGCAACAATTCTTACAAAAACGGAAACGGAAGCTCTATTAGGGCGTTCTCTATCGAGCATAGAAACCACGAACTACGATCTATATATGGACTTAGCCGAAAAAAGACTCCTCGGCGTACTCTGTCGCACAGAGTGGCCGAGTCCAGTCCCAAACGACCTCAAGCTCCTTATAGCTCAGATGTTCGGGGTGATAGTTTTAGAGCAAGGTGCAGTTTCGGACTCAGGTGCTACATCGAAGAAGGTCGAGGATTTCTCGATCACATACGGTGCAAATCCTGAAACACCTGAAGTCGCATTCGAGAGGACTTATGCAAGAGAAATCTCTAAGTACTCCGAGTGTGGCTTCAAATTCCGAAGCGGAAGGGTAGGCCCAGATGTCAACTGTATTCGATGTCTTTAGAGAAGTACCACTTACATATCTAGTCTTAGATCGTGCTAGAGTGTACGGAAACCTTATTGTAAACACGAAGGACATCACAGGGGTATTCAAGGTCAGAGGTGGTATGAATACCACGAACGGCCTTGAGGCTAAAGATTCTTCCGCTACCGCTCACGTCCACCCACAGGACTTCGACAACATAGATGATATAGTTGGAAACGGTATCCGCTACAACGGTGTCGATTATGAAATCGTAGGACTCACGGAAGGACGCAACTTCGCCACAAATGCAGTAGAACACTACACTCTCACGTTGAACCGCCTCACAGCGTCTGAGAAAGCCTCAGACAACGTAATTGAGGGCGAGAACACATCGGAGTTTGAATAATGGGCGCATCAGTCGAGTTCAAAGATTATTCTAAGGCTTGGCTGGCGGTAGAGAAACAGAACCTTACAAACACAATCGAAGCTATGGCCGATGCAGTTATGAAGACTGCTAAGATGAAAGCTCCGAAACTCACAGGCAAGCTCAGAGATTCTTCGCATATCAACCGTTTGTCAGATAATAGCCGAGAAGTTGTCTTCGATGCTAAGAATGACAAGGGCAAATCTTATGCGTACTATCAAGAGCGTGGCTATACGAGTGGCCCAGTAAGGCACTACACTACCGCAGGAACACAAGCCCACTATCTCGAAGAAAGTGGCGATGCTATAACTAAACAAGGAATTGGAGTCTATAAAAAATGATTATCCCCACCTTATCACTTATGAAGTACCTCTCACAGAGTGGCTTCGGCACTATGTCGCAAGACTTATTCTGGGAGAAGCTAGACCTTAAGTCTGACGGTGTGTATATCGTTTCTAATGGACAAGCTCAAGAACTACACGCTCGTAGAGTTCAAAGTTTCACCCTCTATTCAAGAGGCGAAACTGACATCAGCGGTTATACGAAGCTCGAAGAAATTGTCGAGTTTCTTAACTCATCAGAATCCATATGCAAGTTGCCGACTGTCCGAGATAAGGCTACCAACACGGTGGCTGATGCTATCGACAACGTATTTATTCAACCGCTAACCACTATCACAAATAGTGGGCAAGATTCAGAGGGTAAAACTATCTGGATCGCAACAGGACAAATCGTATATTAAACAAGAAAGGATTCACAAATGCCTGCAACAAAGATTATGGCTGGACAATGGGAACTCTCAATCGGAAACGTTCTCATTCCTGCAAACCTCTTAGGCGAAATCACAGTCACCTACGAAGAAGGTGATTCAGAAGCTGAAACTCAAGCTGGAACTATCACCACTCCAAACGGTAAAGCAGAAACAGCAGAGGCAACAACTACTATCTTCTTGCCTTCTATGGATTATCTCAAGAATATCTATTCTGACCTTTACAACGCTGGTACTGGTGTAGGAAACGCTGGCAACCTCATCTTCGGTTCAAATAGCTGTACAACTCAAGAGCCTGTCGAAGTCAATATCCACCCTGTCTGTGAACAAAACGACAACAACGATATTCACTTCTCAGCTCTTATCAAGCACAACTTCGATCTCACTCTCTCAACTAGCGACCCTGTATCTATCGAAACTACTATGTATCTTCAGCCTACTGATGATGCTGGCCGTCTTCGTGTCGGTACTGGCGACCTCATCCAAGAGAGCTACTGGGATGTTGCTACTGAATCAACCAAACCAGTCACAACTCCATCAGCTTAACCGCCTAGAAATCAAAAAGTCCACCTTTCGGGGTGGCTTTTTGTGTGTTCCGAAAAGACGATATGAAAAATCTATGAAAGGATACAATATATGACATACTCTATCAACACTATCAAATACACCGTACGCAAGGTGGTAGAAATCAACGGCACTATCTTCAAAGTCCGTCCATTCACCACAGCAGAACAGTTATCTATGGCTGGACTTAAGGATGAGTTCGAGAAACTCGACCAAAGTGATCCAGATATTGAGAAACTCAACAAACTTCTAGCTAAAATCGAAAACTTCTATGTAGCATTGTTCGATAATAAGGCAAAAGCAAAAGAATTATTCGATGATATCCCTATGAACAAATATTCAGACATCTATAACGAGATTATGGAGAACGCAAGTGATGACATCGAAGAATAAGGTCAACCTTTTCGAGATGATGACTCCTGAAGAACAGGAGAAAATGAACCGTGCGTTCAAACAGAGAATGGCTGGTGATGGCTCTTACAAAAAAGAGAAGGTATCACCAATTATGTACTTACTAGCTGAAGCAGGTATCTATTTCGGCTGGCAAGCGATCGTAGATGCTCGTAGAGGTTATACAGAGGCTAAAGACGAGGACGGAAACGACGTGAGAATCCCACTTTCTATGGAAGAACTTAACGGACTCGTAATGGCTGCTAAGAAGTTCAAGTATTCAGATTATATTAACCAAGCAAGAGGCACTCAGACCGCAGTTGGTTCGGTTCTCTCGAAGAACGCAAAATCAACATTCGAGAAAGGTATGAAGCCATTTATAAAGGAAGTAGAAGACTAAAATGTCACAAGTAGTAGGCGAAGCAGTATATAAAATCGGATTTGATGTAGATAAGAAGGGCTTGTCTACTGCTACTAATTCTATTAAGTCCACTATCGGCTCTGCACTCTCAGAAACTGGAAAGACCGCAAAAAAAATCGGTTCATCTATCGCTACTAGCTTCAAGGTAGGTGCTGTTGCCGCTGCTGGCGCTGTTGTAGGTTTAACAAAGACCGCTGTGAACGCTTATGCAGACTGGGAACAGCTTTCTGGCGGTGTAGGAACACTATTCAAGGACTCTGCTGACACTATTGATATGTATTCACAACAAGCATTCAAGTCAGCTGGTATGTCTGCTAACGAGTATATGGAAACTGTAACGAGCTTCTCCGCAAGCCTATTACAGAGCCTTAACAAAGACACCAAGAAGTCGGCTGAATATGCTAACAGAGCCGTCATTGATATGTCTGATAACGCTAACAAGATGGGTACTGATATTAGCCTTATCCAAAGCGCATATCAGGGCTTCGCAAAGCAGAACTACAC
>JAEIGA010014433.1_pt1 | contig 12024 bp, 8 predicted proteins | sample 9270691 | NCBI WGS metagenome assembly JAEIGA01 (sample SAMN17057246, study PRJNA624740) | gut metagenome | biome: biome; isolation source: fecal sample | host: Bos grunniens | place: China: Xizang | collected 2019
CACGATCAGAATATGGTCATCGGGGCCGATAAACTTCTTGGCCACGATCACACGGTTTTTATTTTTGTGAAGATAGGAATCCACTTCCGCCATGTACATCCCACCATCAATATTGACGGACTTGGATTTTTTGGCGCACAGCAGCGGTACCCCGAACGCCTTGGCCACAAAGCACGCCGTCGCAATCCCGGAAGATTCGATGGTCATCACTTTGTTGATCGGCTTGTCCGCAAACCGACGGCGGAATTCCTCGGCAACAGCCTCCAGAAACGCCATATCCATCTGATGGTTCAGGAATGTATCCACCTTCAGGATATTGCCCGGTTTGATGACACCCTCCTTCACGATTCTTTCTTCTACGAAATTCATTTCGTATTCGCTTCCTTTCGTCGCGTTCATATATCTCACGGGCGGTCCTTCCGACTGCCCGGATGTCCGATACCGTTATTCGTTCACGACCTGAATCTGACACATTTTCATAGCCGCCAGTGCCGTCCGGTGACTTTCCGGGGTCACACCGGCACAGCAGGACGCATCCACAATCACCGGAACTTCCGGCAATGCTGCTTTGGCAATCATGGCGTTGGAAATCACGCAGATGTCCGTACACAATCCAATCAGCGTCACCGATTTGACCGGGTCTTCCAGATTGATTTCCTGCAAGGCCTCTGCCAGTTCAATCGAACCGAATGTGGGCTTATCAATGATGGGGGCATCCGCAGCATACGGCTGCAGCGCATCGCAGATTTCCCATCCGTCTGTTTCCTCGATGCAATGGCTGACGGGCAGATTACGTCCCTCCTGCGTATCCAGATAATCGCCATGGTGCGTATCTCTGGTAAAATAAATATCGCCGGTAAAATCTTCGATGCGCGCTTTCACCCGGGATACGATGGACTGTGCTTCCGGCGTGCCCAGTGCGCCGGTAATGAAATCATTCTGCATATCTACAACCACCAAAATATGTGCCATATGAAACAGCCTCCTTATGTGATGATGGGAATTTATCTCTATTATAGCGCATCATTGCTCGATATGCAAGAAAAACCGCAAATTCCCATCAGATTTTTTGTGAATTATACTTGCAGGACACGCAACTATGCAGTATAATGAAGAAGCCTATTTGTTATTGCATCTGTCTTCACACAGGAAGGATGATCGGTCATTAAAGTCAAATGTATATTGGGCGCGGTCGGCCTCGCATTGTGCCTCGCCGTATGCCCTCCCCGTTCTGCCCATGCCGCCACATTTTCCGAAGGCATTGTCACCGAAGCCGGGTTCCGGCAAATGCAGCTGGCGCCCTCGGAAACTGTCCGGCTGACACCGCCTGACCTGACGCAAAAGATCGAATGGTTTTCCAGTGCCCCCTCGGTAGCCTCCGTTGATGCAGACGGCACCGTTACCGCCCATGCCGCCGGTACCGCCGTCGTATATGCATCCGGCTCCGGCGGTGCGCCCGTCTACGAACATTGGGTCATTACCGTGGATGAAAATGCACCTCAAGGCAGCCTGGCACTGAATCTTCGTGTTACCGCACTGCAGACCGGCGCCTCCATCACACTGCACGCCACTGCTGACGGCGATGCCGCAGGTGCGCTCCGGTGGTACAGCAGTGACCCGGATGTCGCAGATGTGCAGGATGGCACCGTTACGGCCAAGAACACCGGATCTGCCATGATTTATGTGCAATCGGAAGACGGCCGTTATACCGCTTCGTGCATGGTATATGCACTGGACGACACGCTGTCCCTGCCCCTGAAGACAAGCACCCTTCCGGCCGGCAAAACCTTATACAACTATAAAAAGGGCGTCATTTCCGGCGATATTATCTGGACCACTACAGATGCGTCTGTGGCTGTTGCACGAAAAGGCTTTATCGAAGCCGTCGGGACGGGAACTGCGGTCATCGGTGCGGTCACTTCCGACGGTCAGGCTGCGTATTGCACCGTAACCGTCACGGCGCCTGAACCGGTCACGGCCGCATACATCGCCCCCAATAATCCTTCTGTGGGTACAGTTTCCGAGCTGGTACTGATTACGAATCCGCTGTACGACAGTTTCTCCGTCCGGATTCAGAACACCTCCGGCTCCGTGGTGCAGACACTGACTGTAGACGCCTCCACCGCTGTATGCGAAGCCAAAGAAGCATCCGGACGCGCGGTCAACATCTGGCGGATTCCGGTCACGTTCGACATCTCCGATACATACACCATCGACTGCGGCACTTACAGTTTCCAGACCTTTGTCGCACCGAAAGCCGTCGCACGGACAACCTCTGCACAATATGTCACTACCGCTGCACTGAATCTGCGCAGTGCCCCCACCACCAGCGGCACCTTGCTGCTGACCATCCCGTACAACACCCTGTTGACTGTGGAGGAGATCATTACCTCGGATCCCACCATGTACTGGGGCAAAGTAACCTATAAGGGCATCACCGGTTACGTATCCATGGACTATATGTCCCGCTCCGGCGGCGATGTGCGCACATGGTATGTCTCCAACGAACTGCTGGAATTCATTACCCGATACGAGGGCTACTATGATGCATTGTACTATGATGTTGTCAATGTCCCGACCATCGGTTATGGACATGCACTCTTTGCGGAAGACACCTTCTACAACTATCAGACGCAGGAAGAGGCATGGGCATTGCTGTGCAACCGGGTCAATATGATTTACGGCAAATATACCAGCAACTTCATGCTGAAAAATGGCATCCGTCTGACACAGTCCCAGTTTGATGCGCTGACCAGCTTTACATACAATATGGGACAATATTGCTGGACACACTATTCCTTCAAACTGAAAACGCTTCTGCTGAATAACCCCAACGCTTCGGCCATTGATCCCACCGCGCTGCGGTATGCATTCGGCAAGCAATCCCGGAGCGGCGGTACATTCTGGCTCGGCTTGTTCCGGCGACGCATGGACGAATGGGAAATGTTCGTCAAGGGTGATTATGAGGAACATTCGCTGAATGATATGACCGGAGATTTCCGGTTCCCCACGCTGACCGAACAGAATGACCCCAACAAGTTCAAGAGCGACTGGACCTACATCGGCGGTTAAAACCGTACATTGACTGTATCACACCATAACAAAAGACCTGTTTTGCAGAAAACACTGCAAGACAGGTCTTTTTTCGTTCACATTTTAATCCAGCAGTTCGCCCACACATTCTTCTGCATCGGCAGATACAATCCGCACGCGATGCAGTTCATTGGTCAGCACCCGGTCGGATTTGACACGGACCGGTGCATAGTTGGGCGTGAATCCGGCATATACCCCATCCCCGGCGGCCGTTTCAAACAGTACTTCCGCTTCGGTGCCCACTTGCGATTGCAGGAATGCCCGGTTCAGTGCGTCCGCCGTTTCCAGCATCTGATGCGTCCGCGCATCCTTGACGGCCGGAGCCACATGATTGGTCAGCCGGTCGGCTACCGTACCGGGACGACGGGAGTACGGGAACACATGAATCTTTGCAAATGCCACGTCCTTTGCAAATTGCAGGGACTGCGCAAATTCGTCGTCCGTTTCCCCGGCGAAACCCACCATCAGGTCCGTGGTGATGGACGGATTTTCAAAATACCGGTGGATCTTCTGCACGATTTCCATGTATTCCGGTGCCGTATAATGCCGGTTCATGCGGCGCAGTGTCTCCGTGCAGCCGCTCTGCAGCGACATATGGAACTGCGGGCAGAATTTCGGCTGTGCCGCCAATCGCTGCAGCAAATCATCCGTCATGCGGTCCGGTTCCAGCGAACCCAGACGAATCCGCCGGATGCCCGGAATCTGCGCTGCCGCCTCTACGGCATCGCACAGTTGCATCCCCCATTCCTGTCCGTATGCCGACAGATTGATCCCCACCAGCACCACTTCCTGATATCCGGCGTCTGCAATGCGGTGCAGTTCCGGTACCAGTTCTTCCATCGGTTTGGAACGGATACGACCGCGCGCATACGGGATAATGCAATAAGAGCAGAACCGGTTGCAGCCGTCCTGAATCTTCACAAATGCACGGGTCCGGTCGTGGAAATCCGTTACCTGCAGGGATTCAAATTTCTCGCCCTTTACATGCGGCGCAATTTCCAGAACCGGCTGATGCGTCTCCATAAACTGCATAATCAGCTCCGGAATCCGGGTACGGCTCTGGTTGCCGGCAATGATGTCGGCATCGCCCAGCAATTTTGCCGATTCTTCCGGAAAAGCCTGCGGCATGCACCCGGTCAGCACAATGATTGCATCCGGATTGCTGCGCCGTGCACGGCGCAGAGTCTGGCGCACCTTCTGATCGCTGGTGGCCGTCACCGTGCAGGAGTTGATGATGATGACGTCGCTTTCGCTCTGCTTTGCGCAGGATTCAAAACCGCGCTGTTCCATCATAGCCAGCATTGCCTGCGATTCGTATTGATTGACCTTGCATCCAAGGGTAATGATATGAATTTTCATGTTGCATCCTCTCCGCCGTTGGCCTGTTCCCACGCTTCGTTGCATTCCATCCAGACCATATACAGCTCGTCCAGGTTTTCCTTTGCCGCATCCAGCTCCTGCGTCAGTGCCATCATGTTCTGATAGTCTCCGGCGATTTCCGGCAATTCAAAACGGGCTTCCAGCTCCGCGACTTTTTCTTCCGCCGCCGCTACGGCTTCTTCGGCTTTTTTCAGCCGGGTTTTCAGTTTCCGCAGTTCCGCGCCCCGTTCTTTCTGCAGCTTGTAAGCATTGACCTTGGGGGCTTCGGTGCGGATTTCAGGCTGTACCGAAGCTGCCTGTGCAGCGCGCTTCTCCAGATAGGCATCGTAGTTGCCGTCGTAGGCGGTCACGCCGTTTTCGTCCAACACGAGAATCCGGGTGGCCTCTTTATTGATGAAATACCGGTCATGCGACACAATAAACATCGTGCCCGGATACCCGGTCAGGGCATTTTCCAGTGCCTCGCGCGAATGGATGTCCAGATGATTGGTCGGTTCGTCCAGCAGCAGGAAGTTATCCTTGGCCAGCATCAGTTCCAGCAGAAGCAGACGGGCCTTTTCACCACCACTGAGGGCCGATATGGGTTTGAATACATCATCGCCCTTGAACAGGAACATCGCCAGTGCGCTGCGCACCTGTGTCTGCGTATAGCTGGGGTAACGGTTCCAAAGTTCCGTGATTACATCGCCGGAGCCGGACAACCCCTGCTGAATCTGATCGTAATAACCCACAGAGACACCCACGCCCAGTTTGACCGAGCCTGCATTGGGGCGATACTGCCCCAGCAGAATCCGGAGCAGCGACGTTTTGCCGCAGCCGTTGGCACCCAGCAGAAAGACCCGTTCTCCGCGGTACAGGTTGATATTCACATTGGAAAACAGCGGCTTGTTTCCGAAAGACAGCGCTACATCTTTCATTTCCAGCACATCGTTGCCGCTCTGATGGTCAATCTCAAACTTGAAGTGGAAGGTTTCCGGTGCGTCTTCCGGTCGTTCCAATGTATCTTCCAGCCGGGCAATCATTTTCAGCTTGCTCTCGGCAGTTTTGATGTTTTTCTCCCGGTTCCACTGACGCTGCTGGGCAACTACACCCTCCAGCCGGGCAATTTCTTTCCGGGTATTGGAATAGCGACGCTGCGCCGCTACCTTTGCTTCTTCTTTCAAAGCCAGCGAACGGGTATAATTGCCGTTGTAGACCGTCAGATGGTGATTTTCCAGTTCCGCAGTACGGTTTGTCACACGGTCCAGAAAATAGCGGTCATGGGAAATCACGATGAAAGCGCCTTTGCATCCCTTGAGAAAATCTTCCAGCCATTCCACAGACGCAATGTCCAGATGGTTGGTCGGTTCGTCCAGCAGCATCAGGTCTGCCCCGCTGAGCAGCATTTTCGCCAGCTGCAGCTTTGCTTTCTGTCCGCCGCTGAGGATGCCCACCCGGCTTTGCAGCTGTTCTTCGGTAAAGCCCAGTCCCATCAGCGCCGAGCGGGTGCGGCTGCGGTAGGTCAGTCCGCCTTCCGACTCAAACCGCTCCCGGAGGGCGGTCTGCTGTTCAATCAGCGTTTCCAGTGCGCTGCCGTGAACCTGCTGCAGACGAATCTGAATCTTTTCCAGCTCCCGTTCCATTTCCATTAACGGACGGAATACCGTCAGCACTTCATCGTACACGGTAATTTCGAGATTTTTGCACACATGCTGCTCCATATAGCCGACACGGGTGTGCTTGCCGATGGACACCGTGCCGCCATCCGGCGACATTTCTCCGATAATCATCCGGAACAGCGAGGTCTTGCCGCTGCCGTTGACCCCGACCAGGCCAATGCGGTCATTATCTCCGACCTCCAGAGAGACATTTTCAAAAAGCAAATCTTCGCCAAAACTCTTTTCCAGATTGGAAAGCAAAAGACACGCCATGGTACAAACTCCTTTACAGGCATATTACTTTTTATTATAGCGGATTCCGGCAGATACTGCAAGATTTTTGGCGCAAAAAAATCCGGTCATAAAGACCGGATGATTTTGTGTTATTTACCGGAATCTGCCGGCATGAAAACTGTGCGCACAAATTTTTCCAGCGCACGACCACATCCGGCTTCGTCCACCGTCCAGCTCAGACCGTGGGATGCACCCGGTACCAATACCAGCGTGACCTGCTCCGGAGCAGCCTGTTTCATCCGCACAGCATTTTCCGGCGGCACGAACCGGTCCTTTTCCCCGTGAAAGAGCAAGACCGGCAGTTTTGTTTTTGCCAATGCCTGCAAGGTGCTGTGTCTGCGGATGCTATACCCTGCCCGATGCAGACAGATACGGTCGCAAATGGGCAGCAGCGGGAATCCCGGCAGATGAAACCGGATTTTCAGCACATGGCGGAATTGTTCCCATGCGTTGATGAAGCCGCAGTCGGCCACAACCCCCTTCACGTTGTCCGGCAGTTCATCCAGTCCGGCCGCCATCAGCACCGTAGTCGCGCCCATGGACAGACCACTGAGGAGGATTGGTACATCATCACCGAAGCGTTCTGTCACTGCCCGGCACCAGTCTACGGCATCCAGCCGTTCCTTGGCACCGAAGCAGATGTATTCTCCTTCGCTTGCTCCGTGAGACCGCTGATCGGTAATCAGCAGATGAAAACCCAGCGCATCATAATGACGGACCGACGTATGGAAATCATGGGCGGCACAACTCTGATACCCATGGAAGAATACAACCACCTTGCCGTTCCAGTGTGTATTGCGATATAGTCGTCCACGCAGTTTCAGTCCGTCCCGGGAACGGATGCAGACTTCTTCGTGCGGCGTATTCCGGATCCAGTCCATCCCGGCCTGCACCTGCGGAATCCGCTCCTCCAACGGCGTACCCTTCAGTCGTTCCAGATACCATGCTTCGGTTTTCGGTTTTTCTTTCCACCGGCAGCACATATTCAGAAACATTCTCCGTGTCATCAGATAGCTGACCGTTGCGGCCACCGTCAGCAGAATCACTATGCCTGCCGCAACCCACATTCTCCACATAGGCGACTCCTCCCCGTACACCCATGCGGTCCGTCGGAACGCCGGATGGATCTTGTAATCCCGGACGGTCCTGGTGTACATATATTCTGAGAGAAGCATACCATATTTTTCGGAATTTGACAAGTCCTTTACTTTCCAGCAGACTTTTTTACCGCCAGACGTTTTTCCAGTTCACAGACCAACAGCGGTACCAGTGACAACCCGGCAACAATCATACTCTGTACCCCATTGAGCCGCACCGTCTCAAACACATGGTTCAGCACGGGCAAGGCAATTACGCTGACCTGCAATGCGCCGCAAATCAGAAAAGCCCCCACCATTTTCATGTTGGAACAGAGTCCGATGTCTTTCAGGGTGTGTTCACTGCGCATATTGAATGCGTGGACCAGCTGTGCGAAACTCAGCACAGCAAAAGCCATCGTACGCCCTACCCATGGCACGGACGGATCCGCATCGAAGAAAGTGCGGCCGATGATAAAGGCCAGCAACGCCAGTGCGCCGATCAGCAGACCTTCCACCAGAATCCGGTACCACAATCCTCCGGCAAAGAGGCTCCGGTTCCGATGTATCGGCGGCTGTTACATCACATCCCGTTCCATCGGTTCTACACCGAGCGCCAGTGCAGGCAGGGAATCCGTCACCAGATTCACCCACAACAACTGAATCGCCAGCAATGGCGACGGCAATTTCAGCAAAAAGGCCGCCAGCACCGTCGTAATTTCTCCGATGTTACTGGACAGCAGGAAATGCACCGCTTTGCGGATGTTGGCATAGATGCCGCGTCCCTGCGCTACTGCCGCTACAATCGTTGTAAAGCAATCGTCTGTCAGCACCATGTCCGCTGCGTTTTTCGCCACTTCAGTACCGCTTTGCCCCATGGCACAGCCGATATCTGCCGCGCGGAGGGCCGGTGCATCATTGACCCCATCACCGGTCATCGCCACCACCTGTCCGTTGCGCTGAAGTACCTGCACAATGCGCATTTTGTGTACCGGGGTCACACGCGCATAGACCGTACAGCTCATTGCCGCTTTCGCCAGTGCTTCATCACTCATGCTGTCCAGTTCCGCTCCGGTCAGAACGGTATCGCCGCAGCAGCGGATGCCCAGTTCCCCGGCGATGGTCTCTGCGGTGCGGACATGGTCCCCGGTAATCATCACCGGACGGATTCCGGCCCGCCGACATTCCTGTACTGCTGCTTTTACTTCCGGACGCGGCGGGTCCATAAAGCCCATCAACCCTGCAAAGCACAATTCTTCCGCCCAATGGCTCTCCGGCGGCAATGCATCGGTCTGCCGCTGTGCCACTGCAAGCACCCGAAGGCCTTGCCCGGACAGACGGCGGATTTCCAGCCGGAACTGCTGCCGGGTAATTTCGTCCATGTGCGCCCCGTCCCCCCGGCAGGTGCACCGTTCCAGCAGAATTTCCGGTGCACCTTTGGCAATAATCCGGAAACCGGTTCCGCTGCGATGCACCGTCACCATATACTTCCGGTCGCTGGAAAAAGGAATTTCGCCCACACGCGGTTCTTGCCGGGTCAATGTATTTTGCTCCAGCTGTTGTAAAAAGGCCGCCTGTATGATTGCGGTTTCCACGGGATCTCCATTGCCTGTACCATCCGGATGCAGAACGGCATTGCTGCACAGTGCGCCACAGGTCAATATGTTCCGCCCGGTGCGACTGTCCGGTTCGATTTGCTGTGCGCCATCACTGAGACACGTCAATGTCAGCTTATTCTGGGTCAATGTACCGGTTTTATCGGAACAAATCACCGTGGCACAGCCCAGTGTTTCCACTGCCGGCAATCGCCGTACAATTGCGCGATGCGCCGCAATACGCCGGACGCCCAACGCCAGTACGATGGTTACGACCGCAGGCAGCCCCTCCGGGATGGCCGCCACGGCCAGGCTGACCGCGATGAGAAACATTTCCACGGCCGGAATTTTCTGCATACGTCCCAGCAGAAAAATCACCCCACAGATGACCATTGCCGCAATGCCCAGCACCTTACCGGTCTTCGCCAGTCGCTGCTGAAGCGGTGTCTGCGGTGGTCCTTCTTCCGTCAGCAGCGATGCAATATGCCCCATTTCCGTATTCATGCCAATTCCGGTAATAACTGCTGCGCCGTGACCGGCTGACACATTGGTCCCGGCAAAAACCATATTCTGCCGTTCTGACAGAAGTGCATCCGCCGGCAGCAGCCGCCGGGCATCCTTTTCCACCGGAAAGGACTCTCCGGTCAGGGCCGATTCATCTGTCTGTAAGCCCACGCTGTCCAGCAGCCGTCCATCCGCCGGAATACAATCGCCCTCCGACAATTCCACAATGTCACCCACGGTCACTTGTGTCGCCGGGATACGGGCAACCGTCCCGTTCCTCCTCACCATACAAGATGGTGCCGCCAGTTTCTGCAGTGCGGCAATCGCCTGTTCTGCCCGTCCCTCCTGTACCGTGCCAATAACCGCATCCACTACCACAATGAGCAAAATAATAATCGGATCGACAAAATCGCCGCTGCCTTCCCACAGTGCCGTCAGAAACGATACGCCTGCCGCTGCCAGCAGGATCAGCACCATAAAATCGGAAAACTGCGCAAAAAATCGTCGCAGACCACTGACTTTCCGCTGTTTCTGCAGCTGATTGGTACCGTATTGCTTCCGGTTCTGCGCTGCCTGCCGCTCATCCAATCCTGCCGCTGATACGCCGAGCTGCCGGAGCACATCCGTTCCGGTCATCTGATGCCATTGCATGGTATATCCCGTCCTTTCTCTGTCCAATCGGATTTGTATTCCATTGTATTCCTCACAGACGGACGGTATGAAAATGCGCACAAAAAAACATCTGCCCCCTTTCGGAGGCAGATGCGTAAATATCGGGACTTATTCGCTCTTCATCAGGGCGCGGTACATCCGGATGTAAGCATTGGCGGAGCGATCCCACGTATTGTCGGAAGCCATTGCACGCTGCACCAGTGCATCCCATGCATCCGTATCTGCGTAAGCAGCCAGCGCACGTTCCAGCGCATCGTACAGGTCTTCGGCATTGTAGGTATCGAAACGGAAACCGTTGCCGGTCGTATTGCCGGTGGTATCAAAGACGGAGTCCTTCAGACCGCCGGTGGTCCGCACCAGCGGCACAGTACCATAGCGCAGTGCAATCATCTGGGCCAGACCGCAGGGTTCACTCTTGGAGGGCATCAGGAAGATGTCCGCACCGGAGTAAATCTTGCGGGACAGCTCCGGCACAAAGCCGATATAGGCACAGAAGCGACCCGGATACTTTTCCTGCATACCGCGGAAGAATTCCTCGTACTCGTAGTTGCCGGTACCCAGTACCGCTACCTGTACATCGTAATTCTTCATCAGGCGATCCGCAATGTGCTTCACCAGATCCAGACCCTTCTGCTCGGTCAGACGCGTCACCATACCGATCAGCGGCACATCCGCACGCTGTTCAAGATTCAGACGCTCCTGCAGCTTGCGCTTGTTCTCGGGCTTGCATTCCTTGACGGTTTCGGCCGTGTAATTGACATAAATCTGCTTATCCGTTGCCGGATTGTAGCCGTCGGTATCAATGCCGTTCAGGATGCCCTTGATTTTCCACGAGCGGTCACGGATGATGTCCTGCAGACCGTAAGCAAACCATGCATCCTGCAGTTCTTCGGCATAGGTCGGGCTGACGGTGTTGACCATGTGCGCCGTTTCGATACCGCCCTTCATCAGGTTCAGGCAGCCGTCGTATTCAACCAGGTTGCGGCCGGACTCCGGGATGCCGAACACATCGCCCATGATTTCCATGCCGTATTTGCCCTGATATTGAATGTTATGAATGGTGTACAGCGTCTTGATGCCGGCATATTCGGCCCGGTCACGATAGAACAGGTCGTAATAAATCGGCACCAACGCAGCCTGCCAGTCATTGGCCTGAATGATATCCGGCTTATAACCGATCAACGGCAGCATTTCCAGCACGGCCCGGGAGAAGAACGCAAAACGCTCTGCGTCATCGTAGTGACCATACAGGGTAGAACGCTTGAAATAATACTGATTGTCCAGCAGATAGTAAATCACACCGTTGTGGCGTGCCTCAAAAATGCCGCAATACTGGCGACGCCAGGATACCGGCACCGAGATGCTCCCCACAAAGCGCATATCTGCGCGGAGTTCCTCCGAAACGGACTGATACAACGGCATTACCACGCGGCAGCCCACTACGCGTTTGCGCAGTGCGGACGGCAGCGAACCGGCCACATCGGCCAGACCGCCGGATGCTGCATAGGGAAGCGCCTCACTGGATACAAATAATACTTTCATGAGCACATGGTCCTTTCCGCAGGCGGTTTTTTCGGGCATTGTCTGCCTGCCGGACAATGCCTGCAGCAGACCGGTTTTATACGCGGCTGCCCTTGGAAATATACACGGGATAAGATTCAAAACCCATCAGACGGCGATCTGCATGGATTTCCACATCCTTATCCAGAATCAGATAGTCGATGTCGCAATTTTCACCAACCACGCTGGACTGCATGATGATGGAATTGCGGA
>JAEIGA010014434.1_pt1 | contig 12024 bp, 11 predicted proteins | sample 9270691 | NCBI WGS metagenome assembly JAEIGA01 (sample SAMN17057246, study PRJNA624740) | gut metagenome | biome: biome; isolation source: fecal sample | host: Bos grunniens | place: China: Xizang | collected 2019
ACTGCTGACCAATTCTATAATGATAATGCAGAATTGGAAAAATGGGCGCAGTACCAAATTCTAGCAGTTGAAATGGAAACGACAGCACTTTATACAATAGCTGCTAAATATGGAAGAAAAGCACTTTCTGTATTAACTGTAAGTGATCATATTCTAACTGGTGAAGAAACAACGTCTGAAGAAAGACAAACGACTTTCAATGAAATGATTGAAGTAGCCTTAGAAGCAGCTATTAAAGAATAAGAGGTTTAGGATAATGAATGTCTATGTTATTATCGCTGTTCGGTTAACTCAAATCGATAATAGCAAAGGCATTCTTTTTTTTCAAACTAGTAGGAAGGAATACTAATGGGCAACACGAAGAGGAAGATTCAAATGTAAATGCCACTTTAAGGGTCCATAGTATAAGTGCAACTAGACCTTTGCTTACGCCTTATTAGGCTTGCCAAAGGCAGGTTTTCTTTAACTTCTTAGATAACTCAAGCCTAGTCCTTGCATCTATTTAAGATGAGCATTAAGTGAGGTAAACGAACAGATGACAAAAACAACATTGATAATTGCTCTAACAACTATGTTATTAGTAACGGGATGTCAGCAGCAAGAGAACCAATTAGAATATAAGAAAGAGTCATCGCGCGTGGAAACATCTTCCGAGCAAACGAATAGTAATCAAAAACAAGAGCAGTCTGCGGCGAATGATGATAATACGTTGACATTGCCTGCTCAATATTTCAATCAGATTCTAGAAGTTGATGGCAAAAGTGTGATACAAAACTATGAAAACACACTAGCACTTGTTAATAAAACGTATTATTTGCCCGATACATACATACCCTCAGATTTAGTTCGTGCTGATGTTAGATTTTCCTTTGGAGATGCTGAAGTAGAAAAAGCTTTATTGCGTCAGGAAGCGGCACTTGCATTGGAAAAAATGTTTCAAGCAGCTGAGAATGAAAATATAATACTTTTTGCCGTGTCAGGTTATCGTTCCTATAAGCGCCAAGAGGAAGTTTTTAATGCTGAAGTAGTAAAAAGTGGTGAGGAGTATGCGAAGTCAGTCGTAGCGATTCCAGGTCAAAGCGAGCATCAAACAGGTTTGACTATGGATATATCAGCTGAATCTGTTCAATTTGATTTGACAGAAAGCTTTGAACATACGGCAGAAGGACAGTGGCTTGCTGAGCATGCACATGAATATGGCTTCATACTGCGTTATCCTAAAGGAAAAGAAGATATAACCGGTTATAGCTTTGAACCTTGGCATTTCAGATATGTGGGTATAAATTTCGCGAAGACGATTTATGAAAAGCAGTTAACTTTAGAAGAGTATTTCGAAATCGTTAAGGAAATATAATAAGCTTAAAAAAAGAGTTTCTCTTATATATGCGAAAGAGGTGAAATCTATGACAGAGGAAAATAAACAGGAAAACACTGGAAGTAAGTATATTAAGGTTAAGAAATTTCACTTCATTATGGGGGTATTCCTTGTCATTTTTCTTTCGGCAGGTATAACTGCTGTGGCTCTGTTAGTTGGCGATGAAAAGGTTCAGCCGTCAATTGTAAATGAACGAGAAGAGTTTACGCGTTTGTATGAAGCATACGACCTCCTTGAAAAGGAGTATTATACAGATATTGATGAAGATGCTCTTGTAACAGGGGCAATAAACGGTATGGTTGATGCGCTTGACGACCCGTATTCAGATTTTATGAATGTAGAAGAAGCAAGCAGCTTTAATGAAGTCATCTCTTCATCATTTGAAGGAATTGGTGCTGAAATACAGCAGCAAAACTCAAAAATCGTTATTGTATCTCCTATAAAAGGTACTCCTGCTGAAAAAGCCGGTTTGCAGCCGAATGACATAATTGTCAGTGTAGATGGTAAAAACCTTTCGGGAGTAAGCTCTACCGAGGCGGTCAAATTAATTAAAGGTGAAAAAGGCACAAAGGTAACGCTTGTCATTCAAAGAGGAGATGCTGAGCCTTTTAAAGTAGAATTGGTAAGAGATACAATTCCCATTCAGACGGTTTATACAGAAATGTTAGATAATGGAATTGCTCAAATTCATCTAACAAGTTTTTCTACAACTACAACAGATGAATTGAAGGAAGCTTTAGATGAAATGAGCAGTCAGGGAATGAAAGGTCTAGTGCTTGACCTGCGAGGAAATCCTGGTGGCATTATGGAACAGGCCATCAATATTGCTAATTTATTTGTTCCTAAAGGGGAAATCATTTTCCAAGTGGAGGACCCTGATGGCAACCGTCAAGTATTTAAAGCGGACGGAGGCCAAAAAATTGATGTTCCACTAGTTGTATTAGTGGATAACGGCAGCGCAAGTGCATCGGAAATCGTTGCAGCAGCTGCTCAAGAGTCTGCTAATATCAAGATTGTCGGTGAAACGACTTTCGGTAAAGGAACTGTCCAAACAGCCAAACAATTTAAAGATGGCTCCAATTTGAAATTTACATCGGCTAAATGGTTAACACCTGATGGTAATTGGATTCACGAAAAAGGTATTGAACCTGATGAAACGGTAAAATTGCCGGCATATGCACAGCTTACGTACATATCTCCAGAGAAAGAATATGCAAAAGGTTCAAATGCATCAGAGGTAGAGGTAGCTGAGCAAATGCTTAAGGCACTTGGATACAATCCTGGTACGGTTGATACTGTTTTTGATGAGCAAACTACATTAGCAATCGAGCAATTCCAAAAAGATTTTAAACTTGAAGTAACCGGAGTCCTAACTGGTGAAACAACAACGGCTCTAATGGAAAAATTGAGAGAGTTAATTCTAGAAAATGATACACAGCTGGAAAAAGCAGCTGATATGTTAGACATTACAAATAATTAAAAATAAAGTCCCTCCAATAGAGGCTTAAATACCTCAATTGGAGGGACTTTTTGCACTAGTATCCTAGTCGCCACCATTATAAGGTTTATAGTGTAGTGCAACTAGTTAACTAAGACTTATCAGGCTCTCCAAAGGCCGAGTTTTCTTTTTTGTTGCTATGGTTGTGGAGTTCGCTCGATTATTCACGAAAATGTATTTGGAGGTTTCATCTCGGCGATAAAACCAAATGTTGGGTATAATGTATTCAAGAACCGATTCGGATATGTTTTAATATGCAAGAAGTTGTTGAGGGAGGGGAGAATGTTGATTGATTTCCATTCATTATTCATTAAGGGGATATCATTAAAAAGGGAAAGGGTTCCTTCGTTTGAATCATATCCTTTTCATTTACCTGCCGTTTCAGCTTTGTCTGAAATACAGTTTTCTCATCCAGTTACTTTTTTCGTTGGTGAAAATGGTAGCGGGAAATCTACAATATTAGAGGCTATTGCTTCTGCGTATGGTTTTAACCCTGAGGGTGGGACGAGGAATTTTAACTTCTCATCTTATCAGTCACATTCAAATCTTGATGATTATCTGACTATTATAAAAGGGGTATTTCGTCCTGAAGATGGTTTTTTCTTAAGAGCGGAAAGTTTTTATAATGTCGCTTCGGAAATTGAAAAGCTTGGCCCTAGTTTAATTAATAGCTATGGAGGTAAGTCGCTTCATGAGCAATCGCACGGGGAATCGTTTATGTCCTTGTTTTTGCATAAATTTAAAGGAAACAGCTTGTATATTTTAGACGAGCCGGAAGCGGCTTTATCACCAGCACGTCAGTTGACGATGATTGCCAGAATGCATGAGCTTGTTTGCCAAGGGAGTCAGTTTATCATTGCTACTCATTCTCCAATTGTTATGGCATATCCGAATGCTGGCATTTATGTATTAAACGAACAGGGTTATTCGAAAGTCAACTATGAAGAGACGGAGCATTATCAAATAACAAAAACCTTTTTGGATGCGCCGGATAGAATGCTGAAGGTGCTGATGGATGAGGACTGAATAACGGCTGCGCAATGTAACAGCCGTTATTTAGTTAATTCGTAAGAGTTAGATAGCTGCGAATCTTTTTCTTTTTATCTTCAATCAGCTCCTGTAAAAATTTCTTGTATTCCTCGTTTTGATTCGCCTGCAGTTCTTCGTACAAAATGTTTAAGTGGTGCAAATGGTCGCGTAAGTTATAGTCCTCAAAGCCCGATCCTCCTGATTCCACTTTGTGCAAAATGATTTCGACAAGCTTCTCATAATTTGCTTCAATCGATTTTGTTCCTTGTCTAATATAAATGGCACCGTATTTCAATTCTCCTTGGTTAACAACTGATGTGTACGGAACATATTTTGGGTCATATTCAATGATTAATACTTGAAAGGTTTTGCCCTTTAATTTATCGTGCGTTCTCATGGGGAAAATAAAATCTTCGGTACGATATTTAATGTATTTCGGAAGTAAGTGCTCAAGCTTGTTATCAACATCGGCCTTGTCGAGCACGTCCCGTGGCTGCAGACCATCTAAAGTTGTTGTGCCGTCATCAAGCTGGGTGACTCCTACAATAATACAGCCTCCACCTGAATTAGAAATGGCTAAAATATGCTTGGCGAGCTTTGTCATTTCAATCCATTTAGATTTAAAGTCCAGAAAATCCGTTTCCCCGGTATTGTGGAGTAACAATTCCTTTAAGTTATCAAGTGTTGGTTCAAGCATAAATTGTTTTAAGGTAAGTGGGTAAATATTCGAGTAATATATTTTCATGGTTTCACCTCTTACTTTTTATTATAATTATTTACTTACAGTCTTGTAATCAGTAAAATGAAAATAATATACATATTAAGGTCCAAACATCTGGTGCAAACAGATTTTATAATATAGTGAAGAAAAAATAGCTTAATTTGTCAGAGATAAATTAGAAAAGCCAATTAAAGGAGAATTAGTATGAAGTCAACAGAAGTTTATATTATTGGTGGGTTTCTTGGCAGCGGAAAGACAACCCTGCTACAGCATATTATACAGCAGGAAAAAACAGTTGGAAGAAAGATTGCGGTTTTATTAAATGAGCTTGGAAGTCTTAGCATTGATTCCGCTATTATTGAGGATCAGGGTGTTCCATTCCGGGAAATGTTCGATGGCTGCATTTGCTGCACGATTTCCGAGAAGCTAGAAGCACAGCTACAATCAATGCTTCATGAATATGATTTGGATGCGATTTATATTGAAACGACTGGAGCTGCTCATCCAGTAGAGGTTGTTGACAGTATTATGTCGCCGCTTTTAGCTGATCGCCTAGATTACCGCGGGATTATTACTGTTGTGGATATTTCGCGTTGGAGTGAAAGAAGCAAGCTGTCTCCGCAAATCAGGCAGCTGTTAGTGGAACAAATTGTTCATGCGGATACAATCCTTTTGAATAAAAAGGACATTATGACTGAAAATGAAAGTAGTAAGGTACTATTCGAAATTCAATCTTTAAACAGTGAAGCTCTTTGTTTGTTTACGGATCATAGTAAAATTTCTTTAAAGGATTTCCAACAAAAAAAAGCAACATTAAAAGAAAAATCCTCTACTTCCAAGCACAGTATTGCCGACTTGCAGCTGCAGACGATTCTCCATACGTTTAATAATTCAATTTCATATGAGTCTTTTGAAAAATGGCTACGCTCATTGCCAGATACGGTTTATCGTATAAAAGGTTATATCGGCTTTACGCATTCACAATATCCTTTCCTTTTTCAATATTCATACGGCACACCGGTTATGATTCAGGAACTAATTAAATTGCCATTAAATATAGTGATAATTGGGCAAAATTTAAATAAAGAATTGATTATTAAACAGCTACAGCAATTAGAGAAGGAATTGGGGATAGAGTAGATAATTGCTTTTGGCAAGCCTGCAAAAGGTCTAGTTGCACTTACACTATAGACAAATTTGGCGACTACGTCGAATCTTTTTCCACTTCGTTGCCACGTGCTGGGGATGCTGGAGCTAGACAGCTATCTGAATTCAAAAAACATACTTCAAATCTAAAAAAGGGGTCGCGAAAAGTCGTATAAGGGACTTTTAGCGACCTTTTCTGATTACTATGAATCTAGACAGCTAGGTGAGGAATGAAAGCAATGAATGTTCACTACTACATGATTCGGCCGTATGATGTGAAGGTTTTTTCATCTTCAATTAGACCGCATGAAGCACACTGTACACGCATGATAGGGCCATTGTATTTAAGATGAAATGGATCTAATGCCTCGTTGTTAAGGGATTGCAGAACAGCGCCGGTTTGCGGATCTTTTTTTACAGGATGTACAATTTGCTCGATTAAATTGAATCTCGTTTTGTTTGTTTTACAATTTGGACAGCAATAGCGATCTGGCAAGTTGAAAACTCCTTTCGGGAAAGAACACTCCTGACATTATTTTTTGCATAAGCCTTAAAAATATGTGCAATTTCAAAAATCAGCTATTCTTTTGGTGGAATTATTCCTGATGGTGTTTTGGCTTTTAATAAAATAGTCTGGATAGTGACTTAAACATTTATTCTTTAGCGTACCAAGGTGGTAGTAACTATCAGGGGTGGGAAAATTTTATAGTTCGTTTCAAAGTATCTTCATACATAATTCACATTTTTGATGTAAAATTGTTAAGAATTAATCGGGATAGGGGATATTTATGAAAAGGTTAGGGGGACTTCTTGTACTGTTTGTGTTCATTTTAGCAGGTTGTTTTCGAAATGGTTTGCAGGCAATTCCATTAGGAAAAGCTTTTGTTGCCAGCGTCAATTTGAAAGATAGCAGTATCACCTTTTTAGATGCTGAGACGTTTGCAACGTTTGGACAATGGAAGATAGCAGAACCTTTTACTGGTGCTATTCTTTTACCGAATCAAGATCACATCGCAATTTTCGGAAAGAAAATGTCCACTTTACAAATCTATTCTCTCAGCAAGGGTAATCTTGTTGAAGAGTGGAAAGTAGGCAGTGGAATCGTGCATGTTAAGCTAATCAATAATCAGACAGAATTAGCCCTTGTCGATCAATATCGAGATAGCATAAGAATTCTTTCGCTTGATGGTAAAGAGCTTCAGGAAGTTGAAGTAGGCAATAATCCCATTTCTATTGTTGAAGATGAAAAACAGGACAAGCTATTTGTCGTCAATTTTGATGATGAAAAAATTTCTGTTCTTCACTCTAAAACATTAGAAAGTTTGCAAGATATTGTGATTAATCCAACTTCAGCAGGAATTATGCTTCTAGAAGATTCAAATGAATTGTGGATTGGCGGTCATGGCGAGGGAGTAGATATTGAAGAAAATATTCATGTGTATTCAGCTGAAGAGGGAACGTTGATTACTACATTAAATGCCCCTTCAATGCCAATCAACTTCCAAGAATGGGATGATAGTGTTTTTATCCTAAGTCATGGTTCAAATACACTATACAAACATAGTAGGACGACAAAAGAGATGCAGTCCATAAAAGTCGGTGTGAACCCTTTCGAAATATTAATCTATCAAAATAATGTTGTAGTTGCAGCGTATGATAGTGATGAAGTTTTTCTGCTAAATCCAAATTCCTTCACAGTTAAGAAAAAGGTTAAGGTCGGTAAGGGGCCTTTTCAATTATTTGTAAGGGAGTAAGAATATGGCCAGATTTCGAGTGCTTGTTGTTGATGATGAAGAAGATATGAGACATTTAATAGAAATGTATCTATTAAATTCAAAATATGAATGTACAAAGGCAAGTAATGGTAAAGAAGCGTTGCTTGCTATTCAACAAGAAGAAATAGATGTTGTACTGTTAGACATTATGATGCCGGAGCAAGACGGCTTTCAGGTTTGTGAGGAAATTAGGAAGAGTTCGGATGTTCCAATTATATTTGTCAGTGCGAAAGGTGAAGAGTGGGACAAAGTTAAAGCGTTAAAGCTTGGCGGAGATGACTATATGGTAAAGCCATTTAGTCCAGGCGAACTAATGGCTCGAATTGAAGCTTTGCTACGCCGCGCAGGCAAGAAAAGAGACCTTTCTGAAGAGGACTATATCAAGTATGGTGAAATTCTAATTAATAAGAAATCACGTAAGGTCACAGTCAATAATGAAGCAATTACTTTGACTTTAAAAGAATATGAGCTTTTGAATTTCTTAATTATCCATGCGAATCAAGTATTAAGCAGAGAACAGCTTCTTGAACGTATATGGGGCAATGATTATAGAGGTTCATTACGAACAGTCGATACCCATATTAAGACGCTAAGAATGAAGTTGAAGACCGCTGATTACATTCATACGGTTTGGGGCATTGGATATAAATTTGAGGGATTAGATGAAAAATAGAAAAATATCATTGCAACAAAAGTTGTGGATGATAGTATTTGTCATCTTAATTTTAAGTTTGGCATTCGGTTTTATATTATCGCAAATTTTCTATGAAAAACTATATGTTGATTATGTGAAAACAAATTTGTTGAACACGGCTGAAGCGGTAGCTAAAGACTATAATGGCGAAGAAATTACTGATGAATTTAAAGACTTAGTTGAATGGATGAATACAAAGATGACAGGGGAATTGTTTGTTGTAAACAATCCTAAGGAGCTAAGTGCTTGTCTACCTTTTGAAATTGATTATGATTCTTTAATAGATGGTGAGGACCGGCAGCAACTTTTAAAAGGAGAGCCAGTATACAAAAAGGAGTATATTGAAAGGTTTGAAAGAGAAGTAATAGCTGTCATTCATCCATTGCTGCATGAAGGCGATTTAGAAGGAATTATTTATGTCTATACACCGATACAACCATTTTTAAAATTTGGTAAAGTGTTAATGTATACATGGGCAGTTACGGCTACTTTATTTCTTATTATCACTTTTTATTTAGGTGCTACAGTTATAAATAAAACAATCCAGCCGATTAAAGAAATGGAGGCTGCAGCAAATAAAGTGTCTAAAGGGGATTATTCCACTATTTTGGATTATGACAGTACAGATGAAATAGGGAGACTTTCAGCCGCTTTTAATAAAATGTCAAAGGCCATTCAGGGAGAGGAGGAGCAGAGAAGACGCTTTATTGGAGATGTTTCACATGAGCTGAGAACGCCGTTAAGCTATATTAAAGGATATACACAGGTATTGCTTGATGATATTGTTGAGGATGAGGAAGAGCAAAAGAAGTACTTACAATTAATTGCAAGAGAATCTAATAGATTGCAAGGGATTGTTCAAGATTTGTTAGACTTAACGAGGCTTGAGGAAAAGGTATACAATCTGAACCTTGTACCGATTGCTTTTGCCCAGTGTATTGAAGACGTTATGATGAAATATGAACGGGTCTTAATGGAGAGAAACTTGAAGTTGAAATTGAACTTGAATCCAGATGTCATCATTATGGGAGATGAAGGCAGACTTGAACAAATCATCTGTAACATTATTGAAAATGCTATACGTTATTCAAAAGAAAATGGCACGATATCCATAGAATTGATTATGGAAGAAGACCATTGCAAATTGAATATCAGCGATAACGGAATCGGCATGGACAAAGAAGACTTAGAGAAGGTTACAGAAAGGTTTTATCGCGTTAATAAAGCCCGATCACGATTTGACGGCGGAACAGGTATTGGATTATCGATTGTTAAGCAGCTTATGAATCTTCATAATGGTACACTATCTATTGATAGTCACTTGAATGTTGGTACGAAAGTAAGTCTTGTTTTTCCGTTAGTTAAGGATGATACATTGTTCTAATAACGTACTTATAGACAGTTGATTCCCCATGATCACTTTACTTTATATCTTCTTGAAATGGGGTTATGTCGAACAAAACAGAGGGATGGGGAAATGTATGAAACATTTTTTATGGGGTATTGTTGCTGTTGCTGGGCTGCTTTTGACAGCTTGTAGCGATAATGTTGAATCAGATGAGATTGCTTTTTTGGACGTTGAATTGACAGTTGTTTCTGAGGGTGTAGAGCTAGGGGAAGCTGTTTTATTTGAAGCACTCGTTACGTATGGAGGTAAAACTGTTACGGATGCTGAGGAAGTGAAATTTGAGATTTGGCATGCGGAAAATGAAGAAAATCGTGAAGTTATAGAAGTAGAGCATGCTGGAGACGGTATATATATGCTTGAAAAGCAATTTACTGAGGAAGGTACATATTATGTTTATGCTCATGTGTCGGCTGAAGGGATGCACTCAATGCCGAAAAAAGAATTCGTAATTGGCGAGCCAAGCGCTGCTACAACGCAAGAAAACAGCTCCAGTACATTCATGGAGGATGACTCACAGGATCAGTAATTACATATGAAAAAAATCGTCTTTCAGTATATTGAGACGATTTTTTTATGTTCTTTTACTGTTAATGTATGAATACGAATGGTTATAGGCAGCTATTAGGTGAGGTGAAGTCTGAATGCGCAATCGCTCCAAGCATAAGCCTCAAATTCAGGATGAAGAAGCAGCGTATTATCAAGAAATTCTTAAGGGTGAGGATATTCCTAATCAATGGTCACTAAAGTTAAGGAAAATTGAATCTTTGCATTTACCTCAAGATATGTTAAATAATCACAATGATATTGTTCCAATTGATGTACAAAGAGGACTCTTATTAACAGAGAATCGTACTGCTTCGATTACGTACGATGTATCGATGTTCAGGAAGTATTCGATTTGTATCATTAATGAAAGTGACGAGGGTATTACATTTAGTTTTGAACTTAGTCCTAATAATATCAACTTCATAAAAAAATCGTCTAATTTGAAAGTGAAACCAAGGAGTATGGAATGTGTATCAGCCGATGAGTATTTAAAATATGCTAGAATTAGTGTGAAAGGAGATTCTGCAGCTTCTGTGATTATTTACTTGCAAGGCTATAAATAAGCCAATCTACACTATAAGAAAGCATAAATCGGTTGCTACTAGACCTTTGCGGAATGCCTTATCAGCCCTGCTAAAGGTAAGTTTTCTTTATATTTCGGTTATATTAATTTCCGAATATTGAAGATCGTTTATTTTCGGTAATTTTATTTCAAGAGCGCCATCTTTATATAAAGCAGTACTTCCCTTTTTCTTAACGATGGCTGGAAGAGTGTAGGTGTTTCGATCAGTCTGCTCCGGTATCCCCTCTACAATTAATAAATTGGATGTATGAACAATTCTTATATTTTTCATTAAATCACTATTTTCAATAGATAAACGAACAAAAATATCACTATGTGTTTCAAATATAGTTGCAGGCAGCTTTCCTTGTTGTGGATCGGCTGTATTATTTTGATTGGAGGTAGAATTAGCAGTAGCAGCGGCATTCATCATTTGTCCAAAGTCCCCATTTTGTAAGTTTTGGAGCATTTTTGACATGTACGCTTCCATATCTTTTGGTGAATGGGAACCTGTGAAATTTTTCATGTGTTTTTGGAATGGAAAAAGAATGTTCCATGGATTCATGGGATTAAACCTCCCTATGGGCACTATATGGATACTTCATCTTATGCACAAATTTATAAATCTGTTCGTTTAGGCTTCATGATTTAATGTAGCTGTATATTTCAAACAATGCTGTATTTTCTGTATAATAAAAGTATCATATGAAAAAGAGGGGAATTGATGTGAGAAGAAAAGTAGCCCTAGTTACTGGCGGTGCGACAGGTATTGGTAAAAGAACTTTGCAGCAATTAGCTGAAATGCAATGCGATATCGTGTTTACATATGTAACAAGCAGAGAGAAAGCACATCAATTATGTGAATATATACAACAGCAATATGGTGTGAAGGCGAATTGTTTTCACTGCGATGCATCAGACATGTTAAGTTGTGAGCGCTTAATGAAGGATATCGAAATGATTCATGATGGTATAGATATTTATGTGCATAATGCAGGCCCGTATATACATGAGCGCAGAAAAATGACGGAATACACATACGATGAGTGGAATTACATAATGAATGGAAATATTAATAGTTTTTTTTATATAGCAAGTCATATTATACCTTACATGAGGAAGATGGATTGGGGAAGAATTATTACACTTGGCTTTGATCGTTCTGAAACATCGCCGGGATGGATTTACCGTTCCGCATTTGCTGCGGCTAAAAGTGGATTAACGTCATTAACAAGGACATTAGCTCAAGTAGAGGCATCTCATGGTATTA
>JAEIGA010014435.1_pt1 | contig 12024 bp, 6 predicted proteins | sample 9270691 | NCBI WGS metagenome assembly JAEIGA01 (sample SAMN17057246, study PRJNA624740) | gut metagenome | biome: biome; isolation source: fecal sample | host: Bos grunniens | place: China: Xizang | collected 2019
GCACAATCTATCGGTGAACCTGGTACACAGTTGACACTCCGTACCTTCCACGCCGGTGGTATCGCGGGTGGTGCTGCTGCCAACGCTACAGTAGTGGCTAAGCACAAGTGCCGCCTCGAATTCGACGAACTCCGTACTGTCGACACCGTTTCTGAAGACGGCGTAGCAGGCAAGGTTGTCGTAGGTCGTTTGGCTGAAGTTCGCTTCGTCGACGAAAATACAGGCATCGTACTTTCTTCACAAAACGTACCCTACGGTTCACAACTCTTCGTATCTGAAGGCGACGTTGTAGAAAAGGGCACAGTTATCGCTAAGTGGGACCCATTCAACGCCGTGATCGTTACCGAAACAGCTGGTCGCGTACAATTCGAAGACGTCAAGGAAGGTGTTACTTTCCGTGTCGAAGAAGACGAAGCTACAGGTCTCCGCGAACGCATCGTTACCGAATCTAAGGAAAGAGGTAAAGTGCCTTCAGCTCACATCCTCGACGAAAATGGTGAACTCATCCGTACATACAACTTCCCCATCAACGGTCGCATCGCTGTCGAAGATGGTCAAGTACTCAAGGCGGGTGATATCCTCATCAAGATTCCACGTGTCGTAGGTAGTGCAGGCGACATCACCGGTGGTCTCCCACGTGTCACCGAGCTCTTCGAAGCACGCAACCCATCCAACCCCGCAGTCGTATCTGAAATCGATGGCGAAATCAGCATGGGTGCTGTGAAGCGTGGCCACCGCGAAATCATCGTCACATCTAAGTTGGGCGAAGTGAAGAAATACCTCGTATCGCTCTCTAAGCAAATCCTTGTACAGGAAAACGACTACGTACGTGCCGGTACTCCACTCTCCGACGGTTCAATCACACCAAGTGATATCCTCGCTATCAAGGGTCCTACCGCTGTACAAGAATACATCGTCAACGAAGTACAAGATGTCTACCGCCTCCAGGGTGTAAAGATCAACGACAAGCACTTCGAAGTGATCGTACGCCAAATGATGCGCAAGGTACAAATCAACGAACCAGGCGACACTCGTTTCCTCGAACAGCAAATCGTCGACAAGCTCGACTTCGCTGAAGAAAATGACCGCATCTGGGGCAAGAAGGTAGTCATCGATGCAGGCGATAGCGAAACGATGAAGAAGGGTATGATCGTCACAGCACGCAAACTCCGTGATGAAAACTCTCAACTCAAGCGCCGCGACCTCAAGCTCGTTCAAGTACGCGATGCTCAGGCAGCTACTTCTACTCAGATCCTCCAGGGTATCACACGTGCTGCATTGCAAACCAAGAGCTTCATGTCTGCAGCATCCTTCCAGGAAACTACCAAGGTGCTCAACGAAGCTGCTATCAGCGGTAAGGTAGACTACCTCGAAGGTATGAAGGAAAACGTGATCTGCGGTCACTTGATCCCTGCTGGTACTGGTCTCCGCGAATTCAACCGCATCGTCGTAGGCGATATGGATGATTACGAAAAGATCGCTAAGAGAGACGAAGAATAATCTCAATTCTCTTATATAACCTCAACAAAAACTCCTCGGTGAATCCCTCGCCGAGGAGTTTTTTCTTGCCCTAGACCACAGATGTTTTAGTTTAACCACGAATTGACACGAATCTCCACGAATATTTTTTGTCTCACGCAAATCTATAGAATCTATAAAATGGAAAATAGATATATGCCCCAAGTGGAAACAAGCAAAATTCGTGAAAATCCGTGTCAATTCGTGGTTTAAAACATTATCAATTTCCCAGATTCCCAAGATTTGCGTGAGCCAAATATTATTCGTGAAATTCGTGGTAAAAAATCCCCTCAAAAAACAATCAGTAACCTTTTTCAAAAAAAGTCTAACCTTTTTTAAAAAAGTCCTAGGTTTTTTTCAAAAAGCCCTAACCTTTTTTTACCACTCTAATCTCACGCAGAAATTATATATCTCACGCGGAGGGCACGGAGAACGCGGAATATCTCACGCAAATCTTTAGAATCTTGGATATTTTGCCGCTCTAATACTATCTGCACTCTCCCCCTGAGTCAGGGGAAGTACCGCCGCAAGGCGGGGGAAGGGGTATGTCTCTACGACAATGTTGCTGTAATCATATTTCAAACAGTCGCAGACTATATATTCCCCATTTGCATACCCCCTCCGAGCCTGCGGCTCTCGTCCCCCTGACTCAGAGGGACACTGCAGAATGTCCCGCATGGCAAGCACAAGCGAAGCTATGTGCCCTTCTGCGAATTCCGCGCTTTCTGCGTGACCCTCAAATACACGAGATCCCCGTGATACGTGGAGAGTTTTTAACCCCGAATCTCACGAATGATGGGTCTCACGCAAATCTTTGAAATCTATAAAGGTTGATAATAGAATATGTGGGAAGGGACTTTGGCGGATCACGGAGATTTTTGTCTCACACGGAGAACACGAAGTATCCGCACTCTTCCCCTGAGTCAGGGGAAGTACCGCCACAAGGCGGGGATGGGGTATGTATCATAACAATGCCCTTGTAATTATATCTGTGGCAAACTATATATGCTATGCAGTTATTTACATACTCATTTGCACACTCATATACATACCCCCTCCGAGCCTGCGGCTCTCGTCCCCCTGACTCAGAGGGACACTGCAGAATGTCAAGCTATTTTATATCCCATGCAGAATGTAGTAAACCACTCCCACCGCATGGCAGCACAAGCGAAGCTATGTGCTCTCCGTGTTCTCTGTGTTCTCCGCGTGAGACAAAAAAACACACGAGATACGTAGAGCTTTTACCACATATAGCATATATTTATTTTATAGATTACATAGATTTGCGTGAGACAACTATTATTCGTGCCAATTCGTGCAATTGCCTTTAGCCCCTACGGGCGGCGAACTTTGTTTCGTGGTTTAAAAAATATCAATTTCCAAGATTCCCCAGATATGCGTGAGCCCCCCCTCCTCATTTTGTCCATCATCCTCCCATATTTAGTCGACAAAAACACCGCGTCCGCCTACTTTTATAAATTTTCCACCCCAATGTTTTGTTATTGATTTCAAAACCATTAACTTTGCAGCCGCAATGATGTGTATATATATCTACGACAGATACCTTACGCACATTGCGCCGAATAAGAACCAAATATAAATATACAATACAAGTCAATGATTTCTAACGCACAGAATATCAGTAGGTTATTACCCCCCCCCAAGTAGTAAGCCGCTACTCGGAGGTAAACTCTGTGCCCCATTGACATACACGCTCCGCACCGGAGAGCAGCTGGTCCGTATATCGTGACCGCTACTCCCCGGCGCGGATTTTTTGTGCTTAATATTTAATACTAATCAATAATTAAAATCTAAATCAAAAATGAGAAAAATTACTTCTCTTTTAATGCTGTTCTGCATGTGCGTAGCTACAGCATGGGCTGGTCCTACTGATCTTCCCGAAATTACAACGGATTTGAATAATCCTATTTATTACACTATCTACAACACTCGTTCTTCACAGCCTGGTGGTTTGATGTACTATGCTGGTGATAATGTTGGGTTGAAAGATGGTTTAACTTCTAGAACTCTTACAAACGAGTACAAGTTCTACTTTACTGGTTCACACGATGCACTCTATGTACACAATGCTGCTACAGATAAAAAGTTGGCAAGTGTAGATTCGTGGACAGATGCTGGTATCGCTTGGACAGTTTCTGCTCCTACAGGTAATGGCCTTGCATTTGGTCCTAAGGGTGAAAGTGGTAATGTCTTTTGGAATGACAAAAACTATGCAACAAATTCTACAACTTCAGACTTTACAGTTTGGGGTGCAACTGATGCTGGATCTATCTTTGTTTGCGAAAAGGCTGAAAATTACACCTATCCAGAAACTGGTAAGTTGTATGTGATTGAGTGCCCTTTATTTGAAGGTAAACAAGGCGTTAAAAAGGCACTTTATGTTAATTCTGAAGGCGTTTTGTCTTGGGGAACTCTTGATTTGACAGATAAGGCTTTCTATTGGACTCCTGTAAATGATGAAGGTAGATTTATTCTTAAAAATGCTAAGGTGACAGCTGAGGCTGGTTGGGAATCTCCAAGATATCTTAATGGTGTAGAGCTTACAAATAGTATAGGTAGTGCTACAGAATACACACTTAGACCTCTTGGTGCAAATCAATTTAATATTATCTCAGGTGAGGAAACTATTCACGCTAATGGACATGGTGGTGGAGTAAATAATGAAGGTAATATCGTTTCATGGAATGGTATATTGAATAGTGCTTCTGCTTGGACATTTGTTGAAAAACAAGACCCCGATGCAGTTCAGAGTGTCACAGTGAAATATACCTTCACTTATGGTGGCGCGAAAAAGTACGAACAGTCAACTACAACTTTGGTTGGTGAAGAATATCCCGCAATTACTGTTGAGCTTCCTTACGGCGTTTCTGCTACTAAACCAGAAGGTAAAATTGCTGCTGGCGATGTGGTAGAAGGTGTAGTTACTAAGGAAATCAAATTGTCTGTAAACTTGCCTTTCGTACCTGCTGCTGACTATGCTTCGATCAACAAGTGGTACTATATCCAAATGCACTCAAACCCGACATATTCAAAATATCTTCAATCAGCAGATAATTATATAGAATGGGCTGATGCTACGGTCGATGTTGTAGAAAGAAATTCTTATGTATGGGGTTTCATTGGTAATCCATTTGATGGTTTCAAATTGGTGAACTATGGCGCTGGTGCAGAAAAGGGTGTAAACTCAAATGGTTCTGGTAATCCTGCTTTGGGTGATATTGCTACAGCTACACAATGGCAAATCAAGGCAAGTGCAACAAATCCTGATAACGAACACTTCTGCTTCCAATATCCAGGTAGCAATCAATATATGAATGCTCAAAGCGGTAAGGTGGCATTTTGGGGTTCTGCTGATAATGGTTCTACTATGTGGGTGACTGAAGTCGATTTGACTGGTTCTGCAGATTTGCAAGCACTTATTGATCGAGTAGATGCACTTGTTGAGGCAGGCGTGGCAAGTGGTACAACTGTCGGCTATATTACACAAGAAAGTGCTGCTGCTGTTGCCGAAAAACTTACTGCTGCTAAGGCTGAAATTGCTAAAGACGATAAGACTTTAGAAACTGTAACTGCAGCTCAAACAGCTCTTCAAACTGCGGTAGATAATGCTCAAACAATCCAACCTGAAGAAGGTAAGTTCTATATTGTGAAGAGTGCTATGCCTAATACTGATAGTCGTTCAAACCAAAAGATGTATGTGAACAACGATGGTGGTATGCAATTCAACAATCAAAATGCTGCACTCGAAAATGTATTCCAATTCGTAAGCGCTGGTGAAGGTAAATTCTACCTCAAGTCTGTGGAACGCGGTACATTTATGAATACCAATAAGGGTCACAATGGCGGTCAAGAAACAGCTGTAGGTAAACAAGCAGATGCTAAGGCTATCGCTATCGCTAATATGGGTCGTGCAAATGTAGTTTCTTTGATTCCTACTGGTGGTGCTATGATGCACGCTCAGGCTGCAGGTAGTCAAGTCGTAGCTTGGAATAATACTGACAATGCAGGCGCTTCTGCTTGGATTATCGAAGAAGTAAATATCGAAGATTTCACTCACCAAGTGACTGTAGGTGCTGCTGGTTACTCTACTCTTGTACTCGGTTACAACGCTGAAATTCCTGAAGGAGTAGAAGCTTATGTGGTTAGCACTACAGACAATGGCTGGGCTACACTTACTCCAGTAACAGGTGTTCTTCCTGCTGGTGAAGCTGTCGTTCTTAAAAATGAAGGTACTTACAACTTCAACTACTCAACAGCTACTCCTGCTACAGTAGAAAATAACCTCCTCGAAGGTACTGTATTCAATACATATATAGAAGGTGCTACAAATACTGACTACTATGTATTGAGTGTGCAAGAAGGTGAAGTAGGTCTCTACAAGGCAGCTTTGAATAAGACTGCTACTGGTTCTGATCCCGAAGAAGGTCAACAAGGTACTCACTTCAAGAACAACGCATTCAAGGCATACTTGCCATTGACAACAACTCAAGGCGTTCAAGCTCTCCGCTTCAACTTCGACGGCGAAACTACAGTAATCGAAACTGTAGAAACTGAAAATGCTAACGCTCCTATCTACGACCTGAGCGGTCGCCGCGTACTCAGCACAGTGAAGGGTGGCATCTACATCCAAAACGGTAAGAAGTTTATCGTGAAGTAATAAAAACATAACATATAAAACTATAGAATCATGAAAAAGACATATATTCAACCTGAAACACTCGTGGTGAGCCTCGCTACTGAAGGCATGATCGCGGCGTCATTGAAGATTAGCGACAGTGAATTGGATACTTCTGACGAAGGCGTTCAGTTGACCAACAAGAAGAACCCTATCTGGGGTGGCGAGGAAGAAGAAGCTGGAAACAGCTACTGGTAAACTTGGAAGTTCTCTGAACTTTAATTTAGATATAATGGATTTTTGGGGCGCCGCGCTGTGAAGCAGCTGCGCCCCTTTTCTTTATCACGAAACAAAGTTCGCCGCCCGTAGGGGCTAAAGGCAATCGCACGAATGATGTCTCACGCAAATCTGGGGAATATTGGTCTCACGCGGAGAGCACGGAGGGCACGGAGGGTATCTCACGCAAATCTATAGAATCTATAAAATAGATACATACTACCAGTGTAAGATCTACCAGGGCCAAATCTTTCGTGTAAATTCGTGAAATTGCCTTTAGCCCCTACGGGCGGCGAACTTTGTTTCGTGGTTAAAACCCTCCACGTATCTCGGGTATCTCGTGTATTCGTGGTTTAATAAAATATTCTATAGATTCCCTGGATTTGCGTGAGAATATTTCGCTCTCTGAAAAAAATATTGAAGTGAACTTCATATTTCTTGCTCGCTTATTCGTATCTTTGCACCCGAATAAATACTTATTTTATGGACAAGGTATCGGACAACCCTTTCAAAAACCGAACGGCAGATGGACTGCCTTTGATGCTCGTTACGGCTCTATTCGTAACGCTTTATTTAGTTTCAAACGTGATGGCGGTCAAGGTCATCGGACTGGCTGATTTGTTCTACTTCGATGCTGGTACCATCACTTTCCCTTTTGCTTATATGCTGGGCGACGTGCTTACCGAGATTTGGGGCTTTCGCACCGCAAAGAAGGTGATATGGACAACCTTCGTATGCAACATCGTGATGGTGGTATGTACGCAGGTCGGCGTGTGGTTGCCCTCGCCCGATCATTTGGCCGAGACAGCACAGGCCTACAACCATATCTTCACCTACGTGCCTCGTATCGTGCTGGGTTCGCTGGTGGGCTTCCTGCTCGGAGAATTGTCCAACGCCTGGCTGATGGAACGCATCAAGCTGCGTATGAAGGGACGCCGCCTGTGGGTGCGTACTATCGGCAGTTCGATGGTGGGCTACGTGTTCGACACACTGCCCTTCGTGCTTATCGCTTTTGCCGGTGTAGTCTCTACCCGCGAACTCCTGCTGATGATGGCTTTCCAATATTGCTCGAAACTGGTGATTGAAGCAACGATGGGCACGCCTATGGCTTATGCAGCAGTGCACGCGCTGAGACGCTGGGGTGGACGAAAGGGATAATGGTTTTTCGTAGGTTTTACGGATAGTTTTTAACAACACGATGTAACAGATTAAACAGATATAGTTTTCTGATAGGAATAAATCACATTCTCCGCGTGATTTAAACAGATTGTACTGTTTTTCTGCATTGCATCAGTTTAATCCGTTTGTTGTATAGGTGTCAACTCTATATAACATCTATTGTCCAAAAACAGTGTCATCAGTTTAATCTCGTTGTTTATAAAAGCTACTTGATTCACACTTGCTGTATATTTGTGATAAATTATATTTATGGAACGTTACTCACTCATCCACGATAAATTTTCACGCGAATTTGTATTGCTCCAGGGCCGAGGTTGCCGCTGGCGCCGTTGTACCTTTTGCGACTATCACGAAGATGCGTCAGAGGCGCCATTTGCACTCAACGCTCAAATCCTGCAGCAGGTCACAGGCCGATACGGCGTGCTGGATGTAATCAATTCCGGTTCGGGGATAGAGTTGGACGACGAGACGTTGGACCTCATCGCCTCTGTCGTTCGCGAGAAGCAGATACACACCCTATGGTTCGAGATGCACTATATGTATCGCCACCGTCTGGCAGACTTCGCCCAACGTTTTGCTCCCGCCCAGGTGAAATTTCGTTGCGGTATAGAGAGCTTTGATCCCGCTCTGCGCCAACTATGGAACAAAGGTGTACCCGCCGATGTCACACCCGCCGACGTGGCTAAATATTTCCAAGGCATCTGCTTGTTGTGCTGCACCGAGGGAGACTCGCGTCAGCGCATCCTCGACGATATCGCTACAGCAAAGCAGTATTTCGAATATTTCAGCGTCAATGTCTTTTGCGAAAACAAGACCTCCGTGCGTCCCGATGCCGATCTGGTGAAATGGTTTGCCGCCGAAGTTTATCCCGATTTGTTGCAATGTCCGCAGGCTGAGGTTCTGCTGAATAATACCGACCTCGGTGTGGGGTAGGGCGGCAGAAGTAAAAACGAATGTTAGATATACGATATAATATGAATAAACTACTTACCAAAACTTGCTTCTTTGCTTTTGTGCTACTCTCTGTGCTGACAGCAAGAGCTCAGACATTAAGTTGTGAACAAGCACAGGCAATAGCAGGAACTATCTTTGCCGAAAGTTCTCGTACAGCTCGTTCACAGTCCTCGGCACTTACCTTTCGGTGGGATAGTCGTCAACTCTCGCCAGTCATGGCTGTTGCAGAAGAGGCTACTCCGACCTTTTATGCCTTCTCGGCAGAAAAGGACAGAGGGTTTGTGATTGTTTCGTCGGATGCCAACAATCCTTGCATCCTGGGCTATTCTTTCGACACCCCTTTGCCAGATGTGCAAAATATCCCAGATGGTATGCGCGATTTCCTGGAATCGTATGATAAGACTTTGGTGCGAGCTCCACAGGCGTTGGCTAAATATGATTACAATGCTGCGACGATGGGTGATGTGAAAGTAAATCTCAATACTGCGCCTTGGGGACAACGTGCACCTTACAATAAGTTCTGCTTTACCTCAAATGGTGCTTCTGCAGCTACGGGATGTGTGCCTACTGCTTATTCTATTTTGATGCATTACCATCAATGGCCCGTGGCAGCAGTTGAGAAGAATGTATATCATTCGGGCACTGGAGAGAAAATTACCTTAGGCCATGAATATGACTGGGCAAATATGGTGCACACCTATTCTGGCAATTATACCCAGATACAGGCAGGCGCGGTAGCTACGCTGATGCGCGACGTGGGTTATGCCTATGGCGTGGTGTATGGTACCAGTGGTACAGAATCCGGCGGTGGCGGAGAAGGAGCGGGCAAGTTGATAGACATCTTTAAATATAAGAGCGAAACACCCAACACGACTTCGGCTACAATGGCTACGGTACGCGACGTATTGGGTAACGATGGACTATGGAAGCAATATATCAGAGAAAGTCTGGATGCAGGATTACCTATTCCCTATTCTTCTACGACATCTTCGGCAGGCAAAGGGCGCCATATCTATATATTGGATGGTTATACAGGCAAGGACTATTTTCACTTCAATTGGGGATGGAATGGTCAAGGCAACGGCTGGTTCTTATTAAACGATATGACACCAGATACTTCAAGTGATTATTCGAAATCGCACCGTGCTTATTTTATGCTTATGCCAGACAAAGGCGAGGATATAGTACACATCCCTGAGGCACCCATTGAAAGTGGAGCGGCAACAATACACAACGCAGCAGGTCTATTTGACGCCTGCGGCAGAAAAGTAGAGCAAGTGACTTCCCCTGGTATATATATAATAAATGGAAAGAAAGTTTGGGTGAGATGATCTTGGAAAAGCGAAAAAGTGTCTTCTTCAAAACTTTGGAGTTCTGATGACGGAACGTTTAAGGTGCTGTCGCTTTTAAATTGCCCAGAGAAAAAAACAATCACTCCCTAATTTAAAAAATAAATATACAGCTATCTCAATATGAAACTCAAAGTACCCAATACCTATGTCATCATCTTCGGTGTGCTCATCCTATGCGCTGTGTCCACATGGTTGGTGCCAGGTGGCAAACCCCAGACGTGGCAAGTGCTATCGGCACTCTACGAGGGATTCAGCAAGCAGGCGGGCATCATCGCCTTTGTGCTGATCATCGGTGGTGCATTTTGGTTGATCAATAGTACTAAGGCGGTGGACGACGGCATCATGCGATTCATCCGATTCGTGCAGCGCTTGGAACGCTATCAGATGGTGCGCCGACTCGGTGTGGGCAATATTGTCATCGTACTGGTGATGCTGCTATTTGGTCTGTTTGGTGCCGTCTTTGGTATGAGCGAAGAGACCATCGCCTTTGTCGCCGTGGTCATCCCCCTGGCGCGCTCGCTCGGCTACGACAACTTCGTCGGCGTGTGTATGGTCTATCTAGCAGCACATGTAGGTTTCGCTGGCGCCATGCTCAATCCCTTTACCATAGGTATAGCCCAGGATATGTCGGGTCTGCCCCTCTTTTCCGGGATCGAATACCGCACCATTTGTTGGGTAGTCCTGATGGCTTGTGCCATAGCCTTCGTGCTGTGGTATGCACGTGGTCATCGCACCGAGGTCAAGGTGGCAGAACCCGAAACCTTGGCACAAACCGACGAGGCGGAGGCGCCAAAGTCGAAAGTGCGCCCCTGGATCTGTTTGGGTATATTGACTGCGATACTCATTGGCTTCTGTATCACTTCGGCAGCAGATTGTGTGATCAAGGTGGGGCAGAGTACCTATCCCGCCCCCTATCTGCTCTGGGTCGTTTCGGCAGCTTTTGTCGTAGTCTCTATCATTGCCTTACGCAAGTCGCATCGTATGTTCATCCTCAACCTGCTGATGTTCTCCATCCTCTATCTAATCGTCGGCGCGATGGGTTACGGTTGGTATCTGCCCGAGATTTGCGCTCTCTTCATGGGTCTTGGCATTGCGGCAGGCTTCTCAGCCAGTTATTCCGCCGACCATATTGCGACAGAGTTTGTGGCGGGTGCCAAGGATATATTCTCTGCAGCGCTGATCATCGGTTTTGCAGCAGGTATCATAGAGATCCTGCAAAATGGCGAAGTTATAGACACCATGCTCCGTTCGATGGCAGACGCTTTGGCTACGGCTGGTCGCGAGGGCGCTTTGGCGCTGATGTACGGCATCCAGACGGTGATCAACGTCTTCATCCCTTCTGCTTCCGCCAAGGCGGCTGTGACGATGCCCATCATGGCACCTTTCTCGGATATGATCAACTTGTCGCGCCAGTCCACGGTTTTGGCGTTCCAGTTCGGCGATGGTATCACCAATATGATTACGCCGTGCTCGGGCGTCTTGATTGCGGTGCTCTCGATTGCTAAGATTCCCTACGAACAGTGGGTGAAATTCATCTGGAAATTCATTCTCGCGATGATGCTCATTGCGGGTCTGCTGTTGCTCTTGACCCTGTATTTGGACCTGCCGGGATTTTGATAAATGATCTTATAGCAAAGGTATGCATCAACTGGACAAAATATTTCAGCAAGTCAACGTGCCCTGCAAGGACAATGGCTGTGAATTCTTGGTGTCGGACAAACTGGACGCGGTGGCACATTTGCTCGCCAACTCGCGCTATAGTTTGAAATACTCGGGCGCCCTCTCGCGCATCTATTCATCTGCCGACTACGAAGGTTCGCCCATAGTCTTGATTTCCGTTCATGTGGATGATGTCTACAATACGTATTTCCTACGAGACTTGGGACAGGGCCTGTGGCAGGGCACCTTCGACAATAGTCTGAGCGGCGCCTGTGTGCTGCACGAGATGCTCGGCGAACATCTACCCGCGAATGTGTGGGTAGCCCTTACGGGGGATGAAGAAGTGCACAGCAATGGTGCAAAGGAAGTGTGTGAAATCCTGACGGCTGACGGCATCAATATCGCACAAGTCGTGGTGACCGAAGTGACCCACGTGGGGTGGCAAGACCA
>JAEIGA010014436.1_pt1 | contig 12024 bp, 11 predicted proteins | sample 9270691 | NCBI WGS metagenome assembly JAEIGA01 (sample SAMN17057246, study PRJNA624740) | gut metagenome | biome: biome; isolation source: fecal sample | host: Bos grunniens | place: China: Xizang | collected 2019
GAACGTCGCATGCGTAATAAAGCAGCAAAAAGTTCAGCACGCACTAGCGCTAGAAAATTCATAGAAGCTGTACATGCTAAAGACTCTGCACTTGCTTCAGAAAGATTAAAAGCTCTTGTAAAAGAACTTGATACAGCTGGAAGCAAAGGAATTTTGTCTAAGAATGCCGTTTCTCGTAAGAAATCACGCATGATGAAACTTTATAATGTTACATTTGCAGCAGAGAAATAAGGCTTAAGGAGGAACCGGTTATGTTCTTTTATTGAATTCCGGTTTCTCCGCTTTCTTTTTTAAATTCATTTTTTATATAAATCTACAAAAAATGTACCACAAATCATAATAAAAACGGTGCACAAAAATCAAAAAAAATAATTATTATTGGGGTGTTTATGGCAGGGAATAAAGTTACTAAATTTGATTTGGTTGAATCTGTTCATGACAAAGTAAATTGTGAAAAAAAAGTTGTACAATCTGTAATTGAATCATTATTAGACGAAATAAAAAATAGCTTAAAAGAAGGCTCAACTATTGAGCTTCGTGGTTTTGGTACTTTTGAACTAAGACTTAGAAAAGGAAGGGAGAAAGCTCGTAATCCAAAAACAGGAGCTCCAGTTTCTGTTGAACCACATTATGTTGCTGCTTTCCGTTCTGGACAAGAATTAAAAAATGCTTTATGGGAATTAGAAACTCCTAAATCAAAATAAACTGGCACATAAATGAAAGATAAAAAGGCTTTTTTGTATAATCTACTGTTATTACTTATTGGGGTGTTGTGTTTCGCTTTAGCACATCCAACGGATTTATGTAATAGTGGTTTACCTTTCCTTTCTTATTTTGCTTTTGTTCCTGTATTTTTGCTAACACAAAGAGTTTCTTGGAAATCTGTATGGTTGTATGGATTTGCCTATGGGACTTTGTGTTATTGTGTTTTTGTTTTTTGGCTTGCAACTTTCAATCCTGCTTCTATGCCAGTAATTGCTGGAATGTATGGTTTGTATTTAATGGTTGCTTTTCCATTAATGAAAGCTGTAACAGTATTTTTCCCTAAGCACAAGGCTTTGGTTCAGTGGGTTGTTTGGTGTGCTTATGAGTATGTGAAAACTTTAGGTTTCTCTGGTTTTCATTATGGTGTTACAGCTTATTCTCATTGGAAATTTATTCCTTTTATTCAAGCCGCATCTGTAATCGGAATTTTTGGTTTAAGTGCGGTTTTAACATTTCCTTCATCATGGATAACAGCAGTTCTTACTGACCAGGCGACTTCTTGGAAAAAGAAGGTTTTAAATCATAAAATTTCTGGAATTATTTGGCTTTGTGTATATTCAACTATTTTGATTTTTGGATTTGTATCACAAAAAGACTATTCAAATTATGAAACTAGAACAGTTGCATTAATTCAAACAAATACAGACCCATGGGTTGGTGGTGCTGACGCTTACGAAAAAGATTTGAATGTTTTAATGGATTTAACAGACAAAGCTTTAGCAAACTCTTCTGATATTGATTTTGTTGTTTGGCCAGAAACTGCTTTTATTCCACGTATTCAATGGCATTATGAAAAAAGACAAAATAGAGATTCTTTTAATTTAGTTTCAAAATTATTAAATTATATAGATTCTAAAGATGTTTCTTTTGTTATTGGAAATGACGATGGTTTGTTAGGATATAATTCTGAAGGTCGTTATGCACTTCTTGATTTTAATGCAGCTTTAGTTTTTACTCCAAAGGAAAATGTTATTCCTCCAAAACCAGAAAAATATCATAAAATGCATTTAGTTCCTTTTACAGAACATTTTCCCTTTAAGAAACAGCTACCCTTTGTTTATAAGTTGTTGGAAGAAAATGATACTCACTTTTGGGAACAAGGCGATGTGCCTGTTGTTTTTGAATTGGACGGTCTAAAATTTTCAGTACCTATTTGCTTTGAAGATACTTTTGGTTATATTGGAAGAAGGTTTGTGAATAATGGAGCTAGAGCCTTTGTTAATATGTCAAATGATGCTTGGGCGAAAAGCCGAGCTTGTCAACTTCAGCATTTATCAATGGCAGTTTTTCGTTCTGTAGAAAATAGAGTGCCTACTGTTAGGGCTACAGCTTCTGGTGAAACTGTTATTATTGATATAAACGGAAGAGTTATAAAATCAATATCTCCTTTTGAACAAAATTTTCTAATTGGAGATATTCCTTTAATAAATGATTACGAACCAACTATCTATACAAGATTTGGTGATTACGTAGGTGTAATATTTACACTTCTTGCTATATTTTTTCTTGTTTTCGGTGTTGTTAAGAAATTCGCAAGAAAAAAATCTTCTAAAAGGAAATAACAATGAATAAAAATAAAAATCAAACAAATTTAACAGTTTTTGGTGAACAAACTTTTTTTGAAGGTTCTTTGTGTTATACAGATAATTTAGTAATTACTGGAAAATTCAAAGGTGATATAAAATCTACTGGAAATTTAGAAATTGCAAAGACTGCCACATGTGATGTTAAATCTATTGAGGCAAAAGATATAACAATTGCAGGAAATGTAAAGGGTAATATTACAGCAGAGTCAAGAATAGAAATGTTTTCAGGTAGTAAGCTTCAGGGGGATATTACAACAAAAAAACTAAGAATCGCAGATAATGTTGATTTTAAGGGAAAGATTACAATGTTAGACGAAGATCCTAATATCGATATTTTTTCTGTAACTCCTGAAGAGTACAAGGAAGCTCTTCAAAATTGTGGTAAAAAAGCAGATGATGAAGTAAAAGCAGAGGAAACTGAAGTTTCTGAAGAAGTTGAAGAAGAAAAATAATGCTGAGTAGAGCATGTATTATATAAATAGACTCTGAGAAGTAAAAAGAGTCTAAACCAAGGTAAGTCAAGGAATAAGAAGATTTCCTTGCTATTTATTAATATTTTAACGGAGTTTTTATGGCACCAATCCAAAGAAGACGCTTTGTAGATACGTCTGATTCAGAAATTACACTAGGGATTGAAGAACAAGAAGGTCAAAATCTTGAGTTAGCAGATGAGTCTTCTGCTGAAGAAAATGATCAAGAATCACCTCTTCAGGATGAGACAACCACCCGTGAAAGAGTAGTGATAAGACCTCGTATAAAAAAGAAGATTGAAAAACAAGATTCTGATACTCAATCAGTAAAAACAGTAAAAAAAGTTATAAAGCATAAAAGCGATGAATCTTCACAAAATTTTGAAAATCAACAGGAAAATCTTACAAATGCTAAATCATCTGAAATGAAAACAGGTGAGGAAAAGGCAAAACTTATTATAAATGATTTGTCTGTAATGAAAATGCATGATTTAAGAGATTTAGCAACTCAGTATGGATTGCAGAGAGATGAACTTGCTCCAATGAGAAAGCAAGAGTTGATTTTTGTGATTCTAAAAGCTCATACAGAACATGGCGGAATTATTTTTGCTTCTGGGGTTTTGGAAATTCTTCCAGATGGTTATGGATTCCTTCGTTCTCCACAAAACAGTTATTTGCCAGGCCCAGATGATATTTACATTTCACCAAGTCAAATTCGTTTGTTTAACTTAAAAACTGGTGATACAGTTTATGGTCAAATTCGATCTCCAAAAGAAGGTGAAAGATTTTTTGCTCTTTTACGCATTGAAACAGTAAATGAAGATGATACTCGTGTTGCACAAACTAGAATTCCTTTCGAAAATTTAACACCTCTTTATCCGAATGAAAAAATTGGTTTGGAAACAAAAACAGAAGAACTTTCAACACGTATTATGGATTTGTTTTCACCAATCGGAAAAGGTCAACGTTCTTTGATTGTTGCACCTCCAAAAGCAGGTAAAACTATTCTTTTACAAAAAGTTGCAAATGCCATTATCGCAAATCATCCTGAAGTTAAGATTATTGTTTTGTTAATTGATGAACGTCCAGAAGAAGTTACCGAAATGGAACGTTCTATTAATGCAGAAGTAATTTCTTCAACTTTTGATGAACAGGCTTCTCGTCACGTTCAAGTAGCAGAAATGGTTTTGGAAAAAGCAAAACGTCTTGTTGAGCATAAAAAAGATGTTGTAATTTTCTTGGATTCAATAACACGTTTGGCTCGAGCATACAACCAAACAGCTCCAACATCTGGAAAAATTTTGTCTGGTGGTGTTGATTCTAATGCTCTTCACAAGCCAAAGCGATTCTTCGGTGCAGCTCGTAACGTAGAAGAAGGCGGAAGTTTAACAATTATTTCTACAGCTTTGATTGAAACTGGTAGCCGTATGGACGAAGTTATTTTTGAAGAGTTCAAGGGAACTGGTAACATGGAAATTAATCTTGATAGAAAACTTGCAGATAGAAGATTGTTCCCTGCAATTAATATCAAGAAATCTGGTACTAGAAAAGAAGATTTACTTCTTACAGAAGAGCAACTTCAAAAGATTTGGGGATTCAGAAATATCATAAGTCCACTAGATGATGCAGAAATTTTGGAATTAGTTATTGACAGAATGCGAAAAAGTAAGAATAATGAAGCATTCCTACGTTCAATGAATAGCGTAGGTGAATGATAAAATTTGAGATTTGTGAATATTTTTTGAGTTAATACTTTAAGTATTCGGGCAAATCTTTTATTAATAGCAGGAGGCAAAAGATGAAAGAAGGTATTCATCCAGACTACGAATTAACAAAAATTACATGTGTATGTGGTAACGTAATTGAAACACGTTCTACAGTAAAAAACATCAATGTTGAAATTTGTTCAGCTTGTCACCCATTCTTCACAGGAAAACAAAAATTGGTTGACACAGCTGGTCGTATTGAACGCTTTAACAAACGTTACAACATTAAGTAATAAATCTTATCTTTTTGGGTGGGATTTGAAAAGGACTGGCTTTTTTATGAAGTCAGTCCTTTTTTTTGCTAATATTCTTATAAACCGAAAAAAATTATCAAAAATAATTCTAACTTGTAAAAAAAATAAAATCGTTGTATTCTGATAAAAAGGCATTATGTGCTTCAATCTATAAAATTTTTAGGAGAAAAAATGGCTGTCGGCGAAACTCAATTTCAACTAGTAACATTTCAACTTGGACAAGAGTTGTATGGTGTTGATATTATGGATGTGAAGGAGATTGTAAAAATTCAAAATATTCGTCCAATTCCTAATGCTCCATATTATGTTGAAGGTATTTTTAATCTTCGTAGTGAAATTATTCCTGTTATCAGTTTACATAAACGTTTCCGCATTGAACAAATAGAAAAAAACGATGAAGATGAAGAAGACGAAGGCGGTTTTATTATTCTAGACATTGATGGCATAAAAATTGGTGTTATCATTGATAGAATTGAAAGAGTTGTTCAAGTTAAAAATGAAGAAATAAAACCACCACCACAGATGTTGACAGGTATTGGAACAGAATATATTCATGGTGTTATTCGCCAAGATAATGGATATCTTATCATTCTTGACATAAGAAGAGTTTTCAATCCTAAAGACTTACAAAAACTTGTTGGTGGAGATGCTTAATTCTAAAATTAGGTAAATAATAAATTTAGGAATAGATATTTAATAATGAAGATTCAATTATATAGTTCAACTATCCGCAGAAAAGAAATGGATGCAGTTTTATCTTGTTTAGTGGAAGAAAAAACAGGTCCAGGTGAATTGAATCTGCGCTTAGTGCAATCCGTAAAAGAATATTTTGGAGTTAGTGGAGTTGTGGCTTTAAGGAGTCCAGCTCTAGCTCTAAAGTATGCTCTAAAAACTTTTCAATTAGAACAAGATTCAAAAATCATGATTTCAGCCCTAGCTCCAGATTGGCAATATTCTGCTATCGTGGATTTAGGTTATGTTCCTATGGTTTTAGATGTTTCCTTATCAAATGGATTAGTAGAAGTTGAAACGATAAAACAAGGAATACTAGATGGTGGTAAGATTCTTCTCTATCACGAAACTTCTGGAATGCTTCCGAATATGGAAGATTTACTTGAATTAGGAATTCCGATTATTGAAGATATTTCTCAAAGTTCTTTGGCCTCAATTGGTGAAAAAAAGGCTGGAACTTTTGGTGTGTTTTCAATTCTTGGTTTAGAGGAAAGAGATTTGTTAACTGCTGGTGGTGGTGCTTGTTTAATTGCACCTTTATCTAGAGATTGGGCTGCCTTAAGAAATCTTGTGGAAAAAATGCCATTAACAGATAAACTTCCTGATATCAATGCGGCATTAGCCTTTGTTCAACTAAAAGAATCTGCAAAAAACGAGGAAATTCGTAAGGGAATGTATGAAATGTACATGCGTTCGCTTATGCAAGGAAGACATAAATCTTTAGTTTCGGCAATTGAAAATGGTAATCAAGCGGTCTTTTCATTTCCTGTGTTATTAGAAAGTGGAATGAAAGACGTGAAACAATATGCAGCTAAAAAAGAAATAGAAATTGCTCCAGCTTTTGAAAATTCTGTTGTGGCTTTCAGAAGTGAAGAAGGGGAAGCTGCGGAAAAGTGTATAAATGCAAAATCCATGTTTTTAAGATGTGTAAATTTTCCTTTGTATCCAATGTTGGGAAATGCACAAGCCTCTAAAATTGCTAAAATATTAGCTACATTACCGTAAGTTTATGAAAAAATGTTTGATAATTCTAAATAGATATAAAGAAGAAGCCATCTTAATATCAAAAGAAATAAAATCCTTCTTGACAGAAATAAATATTGAGTCAGAATGCATTTTTTTTGAAAAGGATAACAAAAATTTTTCTCTTGATGAAATTGATTTTGTAATTACTTTGGGTGGTGATGGTACGGTTCTTTATGCTGCTAGATTATCATGCAAATATAAAATCCCTATTTTTCCAATTAATTTAGGACAATTTGGTTTTATTGCTGGAATTGATCCTAATAATTGGAAAGTCATGTTAGTTAGTTTTTTAGAGAATAATCTTTCTATTGCAGAAAGAACTTTATTAAACGTGCAAGTTTTAAGAAATAACAAAGTTGTTTTTTCTTCAACCCCATTGAATGATGCAGTTATAAGAACTGGCGGACCTGCCCAAATTTCTGAATTGATTGTGGAATATAACGGCCGTTCTTTTGGAAAGTTTAAAGCTGATGGTGTAATTGTTGCAACATCAACAGGTTCTACTGCCTATTCTGCAGCTGCCGGTGGACCAATTGTGGATTCAGATTTAGATGTGTTTGTATTAAGTCCAATTTGTCCATTTTCCCTTTCAAATAGACCTTTGGTTTTAAATTCTTCTGGGAAACTTGTAATAAAAGTTTTACCATCTAGAGGAGCCGACATCGTATTATCTTGCGATGGGCAAGAAATAAAACAACTACAAAAAGATGATATAATAGTTATAGAAAGAAACAAAGAAAATGCATTACTTGCAGGATGTGATTCTAGTGTTTTCTATTCTGCTTTGCAATCAAAATTAAATTGGTCTGGTGGTCCAAATGCTTGATAATCTACAAATTAAAAATTTTGCATTAATTGACTCTTGTAATATTGATTTTTCAGAAGGTTTTACAGTTTTAACAGGTGAAACCGGTGCTGGTAAATCTATTTTAATTGGTGCCTTGTCCTTTTTGCTTGGGGGAAAAGCCAGTGTTGACCAAATTCGAACTGGGGCAAAGGAAGCTTGGGTTTCTGGAAGTCTTTCCATCAATAAAAAATGTAAGGAAGCTTATGAATGGTTAGAAGAACGTTCTATTGATGTGGAAGATGGTTCTGTATTGATTAGACGAGTGATAAAAGATAGTGGAAAAACTTCAAGTTGGATTCAAAATACACCTATTACTCGGGCAGAACTTGCAGACTTTACTGGATATTTATTTGATATTCATGGACAACACGAACATCAAGCATTAATGTATCCTCAAAATCATAGAAAATATTTAGATTCTTATCTTGGTATAGAAGATGAAGTTAGTTCTTTTACGTCTTTATATACAAGTCTTGTGGAAAAACGAAAGCAACTTTCTGCCTTTTCATCTTCGGATTCTGAAAAAAAAGAAAAAGTAATGTTTCTTTCTTTTGCCATTGAAGAAATTGAGAAATGTAATTTAAAACCCTTTGAAGACGAAGAATTATCTGCTGAAGAAACAAAGCTTTTGCAATACGAACAACTTTTTACAGATGTTGATAATAGCACTTCTATGATTTCTGGAAGTGAAGGTACAATTTTATCACTATTAAAAAAATTAAACGGAATTCTTTCCCATGCTAGTGAAATTGATAAAGATTTAATTGATTTACAGGGACGAGTTGAAAATAGTTTTTATGAAATTTCTGATATTGCAGAAGAATTAAAATCATATAAAAATGGATTAACTTATGATCCAAATCGATTACAAACAATTCAAGAACGATTAACGGTTATATACAAACTAAAACAAAAATATGCTTCTAGTGTAAATGCTCCAATTTCAGAAGTAATTGAATATGCAGAAAACGCAAAAACTCAGTTAGAAACTTTAAGTCTTTCAGAAGAACATATTCAGGCTTTGCAAACAGAAATTGTTGCATTGGAAAAACAAGTCTATGCTGTTGCAAAAAATCTCTCTGAGAAGCGAAAAATAGGGGCTGTAACCATGGCAAATGCTGTGGTTGATGTTTTATATCACCTTGGTATGAAAGATACACAATTCACTGTTTTGGTAGATACAAAACCTGGTGATACAGATGCTCAAAAATGTGGGCCTTATGGCATTGATGATATTGAATTCATCTTTAGTGCGAATGTTGGTTCTTCTTTAAAACCTCTTGCAAAAATTGCTTCTGGTGGTGAACTTTCTAGAGTTATGTTGGCATTAAAAACTGTTTTGTGTAGTTCTGAAAAAGGCGATACAACAGAAACTCTTATTTTTGACGAAATTGATACAGGAATTGGTGGTGAAGTTGCTGTTAGTGTTGGACAACACATTAAAGAATTGGCTAAAAATCATCAAATCTTTTGTATTACCCACTTGGCAAGTATTGCATCTTTTGCAGCAACTCAAATCAAAATTGAAAAAGCCGTAAAAGATTCTGTAACAACAACTTCCGTTCGGGAATTGACTGATGAAGAACGGGTTTCAGAAATTGCAAGAATGCTTTCTGGGGATGTTTTAAACGAAGCTTCTTTAGAACACGCAAGAATATTGTTAAAAAAGTAATAAAAAATAAAAGCATATAGCATAATTTACATAGGGGGATATTATGGGAAAAATTGCTGCGGAAAGTAGAGAGTTATTTGAAAAAAAAATGCAGCCCTATAAAGAGCTTGTAAATCAATCTTTTGAGAAGGAAAAGAATCTGCTTTCTCTAATCACAAAAGATAATACTGGAGTTGGCTACAAAAAAATTCTTTTGTGTGAGGAAATGATTTATATAGCTTCTCTTTATATGACGATTAATAATCTTTCTGTAACTTTGCTTGAAACAAAAAACACAGATTCTTTAAATGAAGCAAGAAAAATTTTATACAAAGCAATTATTTATCTTGAAGAAGTTGTTTCAAGTTTTGTAGATGCTCCTTTTGCTGATTATGAAGAAAAAGTTGCAGAAATTGCTAATGTCCCTTTTGAAAAAAGATTTTTTCTTGCTAGAAAACTTGGACTTGCCATTCGTTTATTAATTGATGCCTATGGTGATAATACAAAATGGCGTTGGGCTTTTGTTGAATTACAGGGGCGTTATGCTACAGTTGCTAAAAATATGATAGACATGAAACAAGCCTCAAAAGATTATTTTAATCCTCGTTCTCCTGATTTTGATAATACAGTTTTTTACCTTAGATTGATTAAGAAATTGTTAAATGAATCTGCCACAAATTATCGTGATAGATACGAACTTTCAACAAAACGTATAGATGATATACGTCTTGCTATTAACTATCTTCTAGCACTACGCAGAATTAATATTATGTTAAATGAAAAGGATCAAGCAGAAGAATTAAAGAAAAAAATTCTTGTTTGGAAAAATAAAATGGAAACTGATCAAAAAACTGGTGTTGGCAGATAAAAAAACTATTTATAAAACTGTTTGTAAAATTGCAAATAGTCGTATAAAATGATTTTTATAGGTTATTTTACCCAATAGGGTAATTTTATATTATTTGGAGGATTTTCAAATGAAAAAACTTGCATTAGTACTTATGGTACTTGTTCTTGCTTGTGGTGTAGTTTTTGCAGGCGGAAAAAAAGAATCAGTATCAACTGACACTCGTCCAACTGTACGTCTTATTACAGACGCAACTGGTATTGATGATAAATCATTCAATGCTGCAGCTTGGAGAGGAATTCTAGAATACTATGGTGATACTTGGGAAAATCAAGCAAACCGCGGTACTCTTTATGATGTTGTAACATGTCAAACACAAGATATGTATATTCCTACATTAAAACTTGCTGCAGATGAAGGTTATGACTTAATTCTTACAACAGGTTTCACATTTGCAGATGCACTAACAGAAGTTGCTCCACAATATCCTGATCAAAAATTCATGATTGTTGATGTTAACTGGATTGGACAACCAAACGTAGTTGAATATGTATATGCAGAAGAACAAGGTTCATATCTTGTTGGTTTAGCTGCTGCTCTTCAAGCAAAAGAAGACGGAATTGAAAATCCTAAATTTGGATTTATCGGTGGTATCCCTGGAACAACAATTACAAAATTCGAAATGGGTTACATCCAAGGTATTAAAGCAATTTTCCCAGATGCAGAAATCGTAGACTACTATGCAAACGACTGGGGTAAACCAGAACTTGCAAAAGCTCAAGCTAAAAACTGGTATGACAATGGCGTATACGCTATTTTCTCAGCAGCTGGTGGAACAGGAAACGGTACAATTGCTCAAGCTAAAGAATATCGTTCACAAGGTAAAAACGTATGGTCAATCGGTGTAGACTCTGACCAATACGCAGAAGGTGTTTATGCAGAAGGAAAATCAGCAGTTTTAACATCAATGGTTAAACGTGTTGAAACATCTGCTGTTTTAACATTAACAGCATTAGAAAACGATGCTTTCAAAGCTGGTGCTATTACTCTTGATATGGCAGCTGATGGTGTTGACTATGCAAAAACAAACAACGAACTATCTGCCGCTGTAATCGAAAAAGTAGAAGCAGCAAAAAAAGATATTATTTCTGGAAAAATTACAGTAATTCCAACTTATGCTGAAGCATTAAAAGCAGGTGTTGTTCCTGCAAATCTTGGTGCAAAAGACGACTAATTTTTCTTAAAAAAAAGACTGTATGAGTTATTTTTCTTGTACAGTCTTTTTGTTTTTGGAGGCAACACATGAAATATGCAATAGAAATGATTGGGATAACAAAAACTTTTCCCGGAGTTATTGCAAATAATGATGTTTCAATTTCAGTAAAAGAAAATGAAGTACTTGCTCTTTTAGGTGAAAATGGAGCTGGAAAATCAACCCTTATGTCAATTTTGTTTGGGGCTTATGATCCAGATTCAGGAATTATCAAAATAAGAGGTGAACAAGTAAAGATCAAGGATCCTAATGCGGCTACAAAACTTGGCATTGGTATGGTTCATCAACACTTTAAATTGGTACACAACTATACTGTTGCAGAAAATATTGTACTTGGAATCGAGCCAAAAAATCGCTTTGGTATGCTTGACCTTGCATCGGCAGAAAAAAAAGTTGCTGAACTTTCTGAACAATACGGATTGCACGTAAATCCAAAGGCAAAAATCGAAGATATCACTGTTGGAATGCAACAACGGGTTGAAATTCTAAAAGTTTTGTATCGAAATGCTGATATTATCATTTTTGACGAACCTACAGCTGTTTTAACTCCTCAAGAAATTGATGAATTGATGGAAATTATTAGACGGTTAAAGGCTGAAGGAAAAACAATTATTCTTATCACACATAAATTAAAAGAAATCAAGGCAGTTGCAGAACGCTGTACAGTTTTACGTCGTGGAAAAGTTATTGGCACTGTTGACGTAAAAGACGTTTCAGAAAATGACCTTGCAGAAATGATGGTAGGTCGGGCTGTTAAATTTGAAATTGATAAAAAGCCTGCAAATCCTGGAAAAGACGTTTTATCAC
>JAEIGA010014437.1_pt1 | contig 12023 bp, 10 predicted proteins | sample 9270691 | NCBI WGS metagenome assembly JAEIGA01 (sample SAMN17057246, study PRJNA624740) | gut metagenome | biome: biome; isolation source: fecal sample | host: Bos grunniens | place: China: Xizang | collected 2019
AATTGTCCGGAAACCCCGAGACAAAAAATGATTAGTATGATGTACTTGGTGTTGACCGCTATGTTGGCGCTCAACGTCAGTGCAGCTATCTTGAATGGTTATACCCAGGTGGATGATAGTTTGCATGAGACAATTGCAACTGTCAGAGAGAGTAATCACGACATTTATTTGAAATTCAATGCTGCTTTAGAGCAAAATCCTGAGAAAACTCAAGAATGGTATGATAAAGCGATATTGGTGAAGCAATCATCTGAAGAATTCTATGCATATGTGCAGAATTTCAAGGACGAGATGGTGTTTTTGACCGATGGCAAGAATGCAAAAGCGAATGCGCGTGTGCGCGACGTGAAAAAGCAGGATGACACCAATGTGCCTCATCAATATGCTATCAATGAGGGACACGCTCTAGTATTGAAGGAAAAGATCAATGCGTATCGCGAGTTTATGATTGATGTGACAGGGCACAGTCCTGTGTTGGACGCAGAGTTGAACAGAACGTTTGTTACTCCTCGCGGTGTGAATACATCTGGAGATTCGATCTCTTGGGAGAATACTGTGTTTAATGAGATGCCAATGTGTGCATGTTTGACAGTGTTGTCAAAATTGCAAAACGATATTCTTCGTTGTGAAGGTCGTGCGGTGCGTTATTTGTTGGGACAAACAGATGCGACCGACTTGCGTGTGAATAAGTTTAGCGCTTATGTGATTCCTTCTGCGGATTATGTGGTGAAAGGTAATAAATTTACAGCGCAAATTATCTTGGCAGCAATAGACTCAACTCGTGTGCCTGAGTACTATGTGAATGGTCAGAAGTTGCAAAGTAATGGTGTGTACGAAATCGTTACTACTACCGTTGGTTCGCAAAAGTTGACAGGTAAGATTGGATACATGGATCAGCAGGGTCAAATGCAGTATATTGATTTTGAGCGTGAATATACCGTTGGTGAGCCTAGTGCGACAGTGTCTAATATGGACTTGAACATCATGTATCGTGGTTATGACAACCCATTTTCAGTATCTGTGCCAGGTGTAAGTAGTCACGCTTTGGTGGTGAAGTGTAATCAAGCAGATGTGGTAGAGAAAAATGGCTTGTGGATTATTAAACCACGCGCAAATTCGGCAGACCAATTGAATATAGAGGTGTATGCCAATGTCAATGGCAAAGATATGTTGATGGGTTCGCATACGTATCGTGTGAAGAATCTGCCTCGTCCAGATGCATACTTTGAGATCAATGGTGTGCCTACAGATGAGATGCGTATCCCACGCGCACAACTGATCAATCCAAAGAATAAGATTGTTGCATCGTATGGTGCGGATGGTCTGATACAGGCGAAATTTGATATAGTAGGTTTTCAAGTGAAGTTGCCAACAGGTGCTTCGTTATCCGTCCAAGGAGATCGCTTTGATGAGAAGACGTTGACGGCAATCAAGAAACTGAAACAAGGTAACACAATCAACTTGATGTATATAAAGGCGAAAGGTCCAGATGGTAAAGAAATTCAACTTCGTGGATTGCCAATAGAATTAAATTAATACGTATTATGAAGAAAATCAGTATTTTAGCTGTTGTGGTGTTGGCTAGCGTAATGAGTTATGCACAACATCAAGTGAATTCGTTTTTTGACGAGATGGGTATGGTGCGTTTAGAGACTCAGGAATTGCAAGAGTCTTCTGATACGTTGGTTAATATCACTCACCGTGCAGATGATGTGGTATGGTCGCGCATCGTTTACCGTATCGTAGATATGCGTTTAAAGCAAAATTATCAGCTCTATACACCTGTAACCTCTGAGGATCCTCAGTATAGTTCGTTGTTTAGAACCATGTTGCGTGCTATTGAACAGGGTATGCCTGTATATGAGAAATCAAATACGGTAGGTGATATCAAACCTTATTTCAATCTAGGCGCAATGCCAAAAGAGTTGATCCCAACTATTTTGAACACAGACCGCGAAGGTGTGGGTGATGGTAATATTGCTACCTCAGAGTATATGCTTCTCAACTATGATTCTATCACAGGTAAGATGAGCTTCAATGGTTATTCATACGAGAATTTTGTACGTAACCAATTGAAGTATATGATTCAAGAGATCGTATTTTTTGACAAGCACTATTCTCGCATGTATTCAAAGATTCTCGCGATAGCACCTATGCACTCAGATAATGTGACATATTATGAAGATATGCCAATCATGGATGCTATTTATGGTCAAATTTTGTTCTGGGTACCATTTGATGCATTCCGTCCATATATGGCACAACAATATGTGACTCCTCGTGGTAATGATACCAAGCGCGTAACCTTTGATGATTTCTTTGCACAAAAGTTGTACACATCTTATCTCGTAGGTGCGAACAATGTATACGGTCGTATGATACCTGAGATTGCGAATACTCCTGAGGGTATTAAGAAGGAGCAAGAGCGTATTGAATGGGAGTTGTTGAGCGCCGAACAAGATTTGTGGGAGTATTAATTTGAAGAATACTTTAGGGCGGGTGAAATCACCTGCCCTTTCTTCCATATAATGAAAAGTCGTAGTATATTCAATATGTATTTTACCACAACGATGTCTATATCGTTGGTGTTGTTTTTGGTAGGATTAGAGTGCGTGATGCTAATGTCGGCGCGTGAGTTGATTCGTTATGTGCGTGAGAACGTAGTATTGACAATCGTCTTGCAAGAGGGAATCACTGCTGATGAACTAACTCGTATGCAGTGTGTGATGACAAGTGCACCGTATGTGTTGGATTTTCGTTATATATCAAAGGAAGAAGCATTGCAAGAGCATATTGATAACCTAGGAGAGGATCCTCAGAAATTTTTAGGGTATAATCCATTGACAGATGCGTTTGAAGTGCATTTGAATGCTTCTTATGCGCAATCTGATAGTGTGGCGCAAATAGAGCAGCAATTGACGGCACTGCCTTATGTGGATAATGTACTATACCAAGAAGATGTGTTGAAAACGCTGGATAAAAATCTGGGCGAGGCCTCTTTGATCTTGCTTGTAATAGGAGTGGCGCTGCTGGTGATTGCGTTGGTTTTGATTAGCAATACCATTCAATTACAGGTGTATTCTAAGCGCTTTTTAATCAATACTATGCGTTTGGTAGGTGCTACTCCATGGGTGATTAAATGGCCATTTATTCGTCGCAATATCTTTATGGGATTGGAGGCGGCTGTAGTGGCTTGTGGTATGTTGGCATTGGCATATTACTATTGTGTGAATCGTTTAGGCATAATGTTATTTGCGTTGAATGCAAAGAATATCGTATTTTTGGTGGCAGTTGTAGGATTGAGTGGACTGATCATTGCCTTCTTGGCTTCTTTGGCTGCGACCAATAGATATATTCGAATGAAAACCAATAAATTATATGAAATATAATCTTCCGAAAGTAAATGCTGTGTTAATCGCCATTAGTTTGGTTGTTGTGGTGATTGGTTTTGCACTGATGGTGGGTGAACCTAGTGGTGCAACGGAATATAATCCAGATATCTTCTCTTTTCGTCGTATCACGGTAGGTCCGATGATTGCGTTGTTTGGATTTCTTGTAATGATAATAGCAATATTATATAAACCTCGTAAGAAATGAGTTGGTTTGAAGCACTAATCTTGGGAATCATACAAGGTTTGACCGAGTTTTTGCCCGTTTCATCATCTGGGCATTTGGAGATCGGTCAAGCATTATTAGGAACTGCGAGTGAAGAGAACCTCACCTTTGCAATCGTGGTACATACCGCCACGGTGCTCTCTACACTAGTGATTTTGTGGAAAGAGGTTGCCCAGTTGTTCAAAGGTACATTTACGACTACTAAGTGGAACGAGGACAAGAATTATGTTGCCATGATTTTGGTGTCAATGATTCCTGTTTTTGTAGTAGGTATGTTCTTCAAAGAGCAAGTGGAGAGTTTCTTTGGAAGTGGTTTGCTGCTTGTGGGTATTTGTTTGTGTGTGACCGCTATCTTGCTGTATTTTAGTGAGTGGTTGAGCAAGCGTCGTGCTGGTATGGGGCATGAGGTCGGCTACAAAGATGCGATTATTATAGGTCTGTCTCAGGCGGTAGCGGTGTTGCCAGGACTGAGTCGTAGTGGAACAACCATTGCCACGGGTTTGTTGTGTGGAGTGAAGAAGGAGAGTGTGACCAAGTTCTCATTCTTGATGGTATTGATTCCTATCTTAGGCGAAGCACTATTGGAACTGCTAGATTTGTTGAGCGGTGAAGTGGTAAGTTCGTTGGGACTATTGCCAATGGTGGTAGGTTTCGTGGCTGCTTTCGTATCGGGCTGTTTGGCTTGTAAATTTATGATTAATATCGTTCGCAAACAAAAATTGATTTATTTTGCAATCTACTGCCTCTGCATGGGTGTGTTTGCTATTGTGTATGGACTTTGTTGAGGGAGAAATACTAGCATTTGATAAGCCCTATCGCTGGACTAGTTTTGCTGTGGTGGGTAAGGCGAGATGGCTGTTGTGCAATCGATTAGGCGTAAAAAAACTCAAGGTAGGTCATTCGGGGACGCTAGATCCATTGGCTACGGGAGTTGTGGTTGTCTGTACAGGCAAAAAAACCAAACTGATAGACCAGTTGCAAGCACACCAAAAAGAGTATGTTGCGACACTACAACTAGGTGCTACTACTCCTAGTTTTGATTTGGAAAAAGAGATTGACGCAACCTATCCAACTGAGCATATCACACGTGCTTTGATTGAGGAGGTTATTCCGACATTCGAGGGCGAACAATGGCAGGTACCACCTATGTTTTCTGCCGTTAAGGTGGATGGCAAACGTGCCTACAAGTTAGCTAGGCAAGGTGAAGAGGTGGAGCTGAAAGCGAAACTATTGGTGATAGATAAGATTGAGATACAGGACTTTGACAAACAAAAGATGCAACTGACGTTGCGTATTGTTTGTTCGAAAGGAACATATATTCGTGCGTTGGCACGCGACATCGGTCAGCGATTGAATAGTGGTGCACATTTGATAGCACTGCGCAGAACCAGAGTGGGGGATATTCGTGTGGAGGATTGTATGACATTTGAACAATTTACAACTTTGATAGACAATGAAATTAAGTAACTTCAAATTCAAATTACCAGAGGAGCAAATCGCTCAGTTTCCTAGTCGTTTTCGTGATGATGCACGATTGTTGGTGTTGCATACCAAAACAGGATTGGTTGAGCATAAGATGATGACTGATTTTGCTTCGTATTTCGACGAGGAGGATTTGGTTATTGCCAACGATACAAAGGTATTCCCTGCACGTTTGTATGCTCAAAAGGAGAAAACGTTAGCGAACATTGAGGTGTTCTTGTTGCGTGAATTACAACACGCGAACCGCTATTGGGATGTCTTGGTGGATCCAGCCCGTAAAATACGTATTGGTAATAAATTGTTCTTTGATGAAGATGCAACTATCGTTGCTGAGGTTATTGATAATACCACTTCGCGTGGACGTACATTGCGCTTTTTGACAGATTATGAGGGTGATGACTTTGTGCAGCACCTCTATGCAATGGGTGTAACACCATTGCCAAAATATATTCATCGTCCAATGGATGAGGAAACGCAAGATAAATACGAAGAGATCTTTGGCGACCTACCTGTGGATGAAATGGATGAAGAGCGATATCAAACTGTATTTGCAGAGAAGATAGGTGCAGTTGCTGCGCCTGCTGCAGGTATGCACTTCTCTAAAAATCTCCTCAAACGCTTAGAGATTCGTGGAGTGAATGTGTGCACATTAACTTCCCACATGGGATTGGGCAACTTCAAGTCGGTAGATGTAGAAGACTTGTCTAAACACAAAGTGGAGAGTGAGCAAATCAGCATATCTCCTCAACTTGTAGCTGCTGTAGATAAGGCACATATGAATGAGAAGCGTATTTGTGCGATTGGTACGGAGGTGATGCGTGCGTTGGAGCATGTAGTGGGTACCAACGGACAAATCAAAGCATACGAAGGATGGACAAATAAGTTTATTTATCCTCCTTATGACTTCACTGTTGCTAATGCATTCTTTGTGAATTTTTATATGCCATTGTCTTCTCAGTTGATGATGGTTGCTGCCTTTGGTGAGCACGATATGGTGATGAAGGCTTATAAGGAGGCAGTGAAGGAGGGCTATCGCTTTGGTGATTATGGCGATGCTATGCTTATTCTGAAAGACTAAGTTGCTATGAATGTACGTATTGATGAGAGTTGGCGACAAGTGTTGCAACCCGAATTCGACAAACCATATTTCGAGTTGCTGACAGACTTTGTGCGCCAAGCTTATCGTACTACACAGTGTTTTCCCCCCGCTGGGCAGATTTTTCGTGCGTTTGACCTTTGCCCATTTGATAAAGTGCGAGTGGTGATAATCGGTCAAGACCCGTATCATGATGTGAATCAAGCACATGGTTTGTGCTTCTCGGTACAAGATGGCGTGCGTATTCCTCCATCGTTAGAGAATATCTATAAAGAACTTAATCGTGATCTTGGTAAGCCAATCCCTACTTCTGGTAATCTTACCCACTGGGCTGAGCAGGGCGTCTTATTGCTCAATGCTACTCTCACAGTAGAGGCTCATCGTGCGGGTAGTCACCAGGGAAAAGGGTGGGAAGAGTTGACCGATGCTGCTATTATGGCGCTGAACGAAAAGCGTGAGAAGATTGTCTTTATGTTGTGGGGAAGCTATGCCCAACGCAAAGGGCAATATATTGATCGCAAGAAACACTTGGTATTGACAGCAGTGCATCCTAGTCCGTTGAGCGCATATCGTGGATTTATTGGCTGTGGACACTTCTCTCAAGCGAATAATTACCTTCAACAACATGGTCTGCCTCCTATTGTATGGTAGATTACGATAAGAACTCTTAAAAACTCTGTTTACTTTGAAAACCCTTCTCCTCATAGATGCATATGCGATGATTTATCGCGCTTATTATGCTTTTATCCGTGCGCCACGAATGAATTCGCGCGGAGAGAACACTTCTGCGATTTTTGGCTTTGTGGTAACGCTTGAGGACTTGATCAAACGCGTGAAACCCAGTCATATGGCTGTGGCGTTTGATCCTGCAGGCCCAACATTTCGCCACGAGGCATTTGAGCAATACAAGGCACAACGTCAAGAGACTCCAGAGGATATCCGTTGGGCTGTTCCTCGCATTAAGCAGTTGCTAGAAGCGATGAATATACCGGTGCTAGATGTGCCAGGTTATGAGGCAGATGATGTAATAGGCACCTTGGCACATAAGGCAGAGAAAGAAGGTTTTGAGGTGTATATGGCTACTCCAGATAAGGATTATGGTCAGCTTGTGACTGAGAAGGTCTGGATGTATCGTCCACGCCATACGGGAGGTTTTGAGAAGTTAGGTCCACAAGAAGTATGTGAGAAATATGGTTTGACTCATCAGTCGCAGGTGATAGATTTGCTAGGTCTGATGGGCGATAGCAGCGATAATATACCGGGCTGCAAAGGAGTAGGCGAGAAGACTGCTGTGCAACTCTTGCAGCAGTTTGGGTCGATTGAAAATCTGCTTGCGAATACCGACCAATTGAAGGGAGCGCTGCAACGCAAGGTACAGGAGCAAGCGGAGGAAATTCGTTTCTCGTATTTCTTAGCGACGATTAAGACCGATGTTCCAATAGATTTTGATGCAGAGGCATTAGTCTGTCGAGAGAAAGATTGGGACAAATTGGCGCCATTGTATAGGGAGTTGGAATTCAACTCGTTGTTAAAACAAGCACCAGTAGAGGTGGCAAAGGTGGCAGTTGCAGCACCTAGTAAAAAAACGAAAAAGCCAGAGGCAACACTTGACTTATTTACAGCTATAGAGGCCGATACCACTACGTTATCATCTCAAGAGCATACTGAAGGGATAGAGGAGAATGGGCATCAAGAATCCTTGGAGGGGCGTTTGGTAAGTTATCTGCTCAATCCTGAGGTGGCGTATAATCCTGCTCAACCAATTCAATGGGAGGCGTTGAAGGCAGATTCAGCGTTGTGGAATTTGTACAATGAGGTGGAATTACCTTTGGCAGAGGTGTTGCGTGAGATGGAGCAAGCGGGGGTGCGAGTGGATGTGGAAATGCTCAATAGAGCGGAAGAACAACTTAGCAAGGAATTAGCAACCCTTGAGCAAGGTATATATACCGTTGCAGGTGTGACTTTCAATGTAAATTCGCCCAAACAGGTAGGTGAGGTGTTGTTTGATCAACTGAAGTTGGATAGCAAAGCCAAGAAATCCAAAACCGGGCAATACTCCACGTCGGAGGAAGTGTTGTTGGGCTTGAAAGGTAAGCATGAAGTGGTAGGAATGATATTGGATTATCGCGAGTTGAAGAAACTGATCTCTACCTACATTGCTGCGTTGCCAACGTATATCAACCCAGAAACGGGAAAGATACATACTACATATAATCAAACGGTTACAGCTACGGGACGATTGTCGTCTTCTAATCCAAACTTGCAGAATCTGCCCATCCGTAGTGAGCGAGGACAACTGATTCGTCAGGCGGTTATACCGGATGATGGATGTATGTTCTTGTCTGCGGATTATTCGCAGATTGAGTTGAGATTGATGGCACATTTTTCGCGAGATCCACATATGGTGGAGGCATTTTGTACGGGGCAAGATATCCATGCTGCCACCGCTGCTAAGATCTTTGGCGTAGCAATAGAGGACGTGACAAAAGAGCAACGTCGTCAGGCCAAAACGGCTAACTTTGGAATTATCTATGGAATTTCTGCCTTTGGTTTGGCGCAGCAACTAGACTGTTCACGTTCGGAAGCCAAAGCACTCATTGATGGTTACTTCGCAGCTTTCCCTGGAGTAATTGGTTATATTGAAAGACAAAAGGAATTGGCCCGTCAACAAGGTTTTGCCGTGACATTATTTGGCAGAAAACGCTACCTGCCAGATATCGTATCTCATAATGCCACTGTTCGTTCGTTTGCCGAACGAAATGCAGTCAATTCTCCTATCCAAGGAACAGCTGCGGACATTATCAAAATGGCAATGGTCACTATCCATCGCAGATTGAAAGAAGCAGGATTAAAAGCACAAATGATTATGCAGGTACACGACGAATTGAATTTCAATGTACCAACCAATGAAGTGGAGCGTGTTCGTGACATTGTGGTCACTGAGATGCAGAATGTCGTCCATCTTACAGTACCTCTCATTGCCGATTGCGGCATCGGTACCAACTGGCTCCAAGCACATTAATCAATATGATAACGATATTACATAAGTATGAAATATAGATTTTTAACTCCCAACGAAATATCATTGCTACAAGCGCAAGGATGTTCTGCTACCGATTGGAATGCAATTGAAGTGGCAGAAGGATTTGACACGCAATATGTGCAAGATGTCCGTTTCTCAGGATATAATCGTTTAGGTGTATTTTCCCGTGAAACTATCTTACCAGGAGGACTTAGTGTACATTCGGGAATCTATCATGCAACACTTCATAACTGCTTGATAGGTAATGATGTGCGATTATATAATATTCACAATTATATTGCCAATTATCGCATAGGTGATGGTACATGTATCGAAAATGTAAATGCCATTCTTGTAGATGGTAAATCTTCATTTGGCAATGGAGTACGTGTCCCTGTGATGAACGAAGGTGGAGGACGAGAGATCCCTATATTTGATTTTTTATCAGCGAGTTTGGCATATATACTCACTCTCTACCGTCATCGTCCACAAATGATCAAACAGGTAGAAATGCTTATTGATACCTATGCTGAGAAGCAGTCTTCGGAGATGGGTGAGATAGGCAAACATGTGCGAATCATCAATTGCGGAAGTATCAAAAACGTCAAAATTGGAGATTATGCTGAATTGATCGGAGTTAGCCGTCTGAAAAATGGTAGTGTCAACTCCAATGAATTAGCTCCGGTCCGCCTTGGAAGTGGTGTTAAGTGTACTGACTTTATTATTTGTTCTGGCGTGAAAATCGATGATTCTACGCTGGTTGATAAATGTTTTGTAGGACAGGGATGTATCTTTGACAAACATTATTCCGCGAGCGAATCACTCTTTTTTAGCAACTGCCAGGGTATGCACGGAGAGGCATGTGCCATCTTCGCCGGACCATACACAGTGACTCATCACAAATCCACGCTATTGATTGCCGGTATGTTCTCTTTCCTCAACGCAGGTTCTGGTAGCAATCAGTCCAACCATATGTACAAACTCGGACCGATTCACCAGGGTATTGCGGAGCGTGGTGCAAAAACCACTAGCGACAGTTACCTGCTATGGCCTAGCAAGATAGGAGCATTTTCGCTTGTCATGGGACGACATACGCACCATGCAGACACCTCTGACCTTCCATTCTCCTACTTGATAGAGAATAATTCCGAGAGTTTTCTTGTCCCTGGAGCTAATTTGCGAACTGTAGGTACCATACGTGATGCGCAAAAATGGCCAAAGCGTGACAATAGAACCGACACAAATAAGTTGGATCAAATCAACTTCAACCTATTGAGTCCGTATACCGTACAAAAAATGTGGCATGGAGAAGAAGTCTTGAAAGAGTTGTCAACCATAAGTGGCGAAAATACAGAGGTTTATGGCTATAAGAATTGCAAAATACGCAACTCTTCTCTGCGCCATGGACGAGAACTATACAAGATAGGAATACAAAAGTTCCTAGGCAATAGTTTAATTAGTCGACTCGAAAACAAGAACTTTAAAACCATCGAGGATATTCGAGAAATCTTATTGCCTGACAGCAATATTGGTCTTGGCGACTGGGTAGATCTTGCTGGTATGATTGCACCCAAAACAGAGGTGACAAAACTATTAAATGAGATAGAAAATGGTTGTCATACGATAGAAACGATCCAAGCAAGTTTGCAAGAAATGCATGCAAATTACTATTCCTACGAATGGACGTGGGCGCTTGAACGATTAGAGAGAATTTGGGGATGTTCTGTGAATGATGTAACTCTATCACAAATCAAACGAACCATTACCGAATGGCAAAAAGCGGTTGTGTCACTTGATGATATGGTCTATAACGATGCTCGAAAAGAATTTGATTTGAATAGCCAAACAGGTTTTGGTGTGGATGGAGACCGTGAGCAAATGGCGGCCGATTTTGAGGAGGTTCGTGGCAGATTTGAGTCAAACTCGTTTGTAAAAGCCGTATTAGAACATATTGAGCGAAAAACTGCATTAGGAGAAAAAATGCTAGGTGTTTTGGAAAAGGTGCAATAAGAACCTATCTATTTCATATTTTTAGCTATTTTCTTGCGAGATTCAAAAAAATGTCGTACCTTTGTGGGCGATAAATAATGTAAACTTAAAAACATACGCAATATGAAAAACGAAGAACTTCAAAATGTATTAGCCATTGCTGAGCAATGGACTAAGGCGCCTTACGATGCTGAGACACAAGCTGCTGTTAAGGCTATGATTGAGGCTGAGGACAAAACGGAACTCATCGATAGTTTCTATCGCACACTTGAGTTTGGTACAGGTGGTCTGCGTGGTTTGATGGGACCAGGTACCAACCGCATGAATAAATACATCGTGGCACAAGCTACTCAAGGCTATGCCAACTACCTCTTGAAGGTACAACAACAAGGTGGTTTTGAGACCCTTAAGGGCGACACTGTTAGCGTTGTAGTTGGTCACGACTGCCGCAATAATGGCCGTCTCTTCGCTGAGACCGTAGCTGCGGTATTTGCTGCCAACGGCATCAAGGTATATCTCTTCGAGAGCCTTCGCCCAACCCCAGAGGTTAGCTTTGCTATTCGCCATTTGTCAGCACAAGGTGGTGTAAACGTGACCGCAAGTCACAACCCTAAGGAGTACAACGGTTACAAGGCATACTGGGAGGATGGTAGCCAAGTGCTCCAACCACACGATCAAGGTATCATCGACGAGGTGAACAAGGTAACTCTCGCTGATGTGAAAATGACTGGCAATGAGCACCTTATCGAGGTGATCGGTGGCGAGATGGACTACGATTATATGCAAGCGGTTAAGACCGTTATGATCGACCAAGACTCT
>JAEIGA010014438.1_pt1 | contig 12023 bp, 7 predicted proteins | sample 9270691 | NCBI WGS metagenome assembly JAEIGA01 (sample SAMN17057246, study PRJNA624740) | gut metagenome | biome: biome; isolation source: fecal sample | host: Bos grunniens | place: China: Xizang | collected 2019
ACTTCCAGTTCCTGACCGACGGTGAGGACTTCGCTGGGATGGTTGACCCGGCCCCAGGAGATGTCGGTGATGTGGAGCAGACCGTCAACGCCGCCGAGATCGATGAAGGCACCGAAGTCGGTGATGTTCTTGACCACGCCCATGCGGAGATCGCCGACAGCCATATCGGCCATCAGTTTGCTGCGCTGTTCACGGAGGCTGTTTTCCAGCAGTTCGCGGCGGGAAACAACGATGTTGTGACGTTCGAGGTTGATTTTGATGATTTTGACATCAAATTCCTGATTGAGATAATCGTCGATATTGCGGACCGGGCTGACATCGAGCTGGGAGCCGGGCAGGAAGGCGGGGAAGCCTTCGACATCGACCATGACACCGCCTTTGACACGGTGACGCATGAAACCTTTGACGATGTGACCTTCGCCGTATTCGGTGGTGATACGCTTCCAAGCTTTGATAGACTCGGCTTTTTCGAGGCTCAAAGAGGGCATATTCTGACGGTTTTCGATTTCTTCGAGGTAGACATCGATCTTGTCACCGACGTTGACTTCGTCATATTTGAGGAATTCGGAAGCGGGGATGAAACCTTCGGCTTTGTAACCGATATCGACCAGAGCTCCGTCCGGACGCTTGGCGGCGATGGTTCCTTCAACGATTTTGCCTTTACTGAAGGCGTCGGTGGCTTCCTGTTTCTGGAGCAGATCGCCCATGCTGGCGGGCATATCGTCGAAACTCAGGAAACTGTCTGCGAAATTGATTTCTTGCATGTTTGGTTGGTTTCTTGTTAATTTGTTTTTACTTTAACTACCGTTCCTGTCCGCACCGTGCGGAAAACTTTTCACAGGAACACAACAATTCATCTAATATACACTCTTTTTTGTTGAATGTCAAACAGTTTTGGCGATTTATCCCCGACTTTTTCCGGGGGGTGCCTTATTTCCGGACGGCGGGGAAGGTCACTTTGCCGGAACGTATTTCCAGCGGGCGGAGAAAATCGATGCTGTAATTGCGCGGGACGTGGCCGAAAGGATAATCTGCATAAACCGGCACTCCGAGTTTCGGAGCGATTTCCAGAAGGACCTTGTCGACCTCCGATTTTGAACCGCCTCCGGTGAACTGGCAGAATACCACTCCGGAAGCTTTGGCAAAAAATTTGTTTTCGAGCAATCCGTAAAGTTTTTCCCGGATCTGTTCCGGCTTGATTTTTGCGCCTTCGATAAAGATTATTTTCCCGGTCATATCGGGGCAGTAATCTTTTACGGCAATGCGGCTGAGTTTATACAGCGAACCGCCGACCGGGAAACCCTGACAATCTCCGGGGATCAGCGTCCGGACGGGGATCGGTCCCAGCGTTTCGCCGTGATTGACCTTTTTCATCGCTTCGATGCTGTCATCGGTAAGGCCGGGCAGAGAACCGGACATGGAACCTGCAATCGGATGGCCGTTGCCTTTGGTCAACAGCGCACATACCAGCAAAGTAGCATCACTGTATCCCTGCACATATAGTTCCGGGCGTTTTTTCAACTTTCCCCAATCCAGATGGTCAAGAAGTGTTTCAGTTCCCATACCGCCGCGGACACAGAGGATCATATCCACTTCGGGGTCATTCCATGCCGCATAAAAATCGGAAAGTTTTCCATCCAGCGGCGGCTGATTGATATCTTTCTGACGGGAAAATGCGTGGGGCATTACTTTTATATTGTAACCGGCCTGCCGGAGCAGTTCGATACCTTTGCGGTGCAGTTCATGCGGCGTGGAACCGGGAGAAATAAAGGCGATCGTGCGCACTTTTTCCGGCATCACACCGGCATAACGGCTTACATTTTTACTTTCGTTTTTGAACAATTCCGGATCATTTGCAACCGCTGGCCCGGAGAGGCAGCCGGCTGAAATGACTGCTCCCATTGCCGCTGAAACGATCGAAAGATGAGTTTTCATAAATTCACTCCGAGCAGTTTTATTGTAAGACGATCTCAAAATCGGCACTTATCACCTGGGAGATCACGGATACAACGGGGATCAATTTTTCTGCTGACAATTCTTTCGGAGTGGATATGATGACGTGTTTGCGGCGGAATTTTTTCAATGTTCCCTGCAGTTGGGCATGAGAATACTCTTTGCCGTTGTAAAAGATCCTGCCATCTTTATCCAGATCCACACGGATAACAGTTTTTTTCATTTTGCCGAGGTCTGCCACGGTGGCTTTGGCGGCGGCTTTTCTGCTGTAATCCGGAGCGGCAAGGACCATTTTGCGTTCATTCAGCGGGATCATTCCGTAAGCTCCGTGGAAGTCGTAATATCCGTTGACCTTGAAATCCCGCCCGGTACGGAATGCCGCTCCGGAACGGACGCTGTAACAACCGAACCAGAAGTTCTCACCGTCAAAAGTCATACTCTGGATGCCCAGATGGGAATTGAATTCCAACTGGTGTTTTTTCAACAGCTTGAATTCAGGAGAATATTCATAGACCGTATTTCCGGGCATATTCGCAGGTCTGCCTCCTGCGACAAAAAAGTTTCCGTCGGCAAAGGTGATGGCTCCTGCGCCGTAAACGAGATCGGGGATGCTGTAACTCTTTAACAATGAAAGATCTTTCTCATCATAGACCTGAATGAAATTGTAAGATGGATTGCCGTTCAATTCTTTATTGAAGCTGCTGCCGCAATACGGGACATAAATTTTGCCGTTGGCATAACAGGGGGAGCCGCCATGGTTCAGTTTTCCGGCTTCTTTTTTAAGCATAGTTGCGTTGATCAGTTTGCCGTTGGTTTCCGTTTGAACCAGATGACGGTTGAATACCCAGTACAACTTATCTTTGCCGTCAAAAGCCACACCCTGCAAATGGCCGCTCCAGCTGCCTTCGCATTTAATATTCCCGTTGCGGAGCATCTGCTGGATACCGGCAGGCGCCGCAGCGGTCAAAGCCGCAGCAGAAAAAGCAAAAAAAAGAACGAACAAATGTTTCATCGACGCATCCTTCCTGAAGTGTTGTTTGCCTGCTAATATAGCACAAAGAGTTATTATTTCAATTTTTCTGGATGGAAAATGCTTGAAAAGTTACTTCAGCGGAGTTATTTTAAGTTCGATCGCAATATTCAACAACGAATTCAGAGGAAAATATGATGAAATTTGTGCGTAAACTGTTGTTGGTGCTGCTTCTTTGCGGCATCGTGATTCCGGCGTATTCCGCTCCGGCAAAAGAGAAAAAAACTGAACTTCCGAGTTCTCTGGAGTGTCCGGGATGCGGCAAAAAGGTGAAGCTGGACAAGAAAGACAAAAAAGACAAGAAGAACAAGAAAAAGAAGAAAAAAGATAAAAAGAACAAAAAGAAAAAGGGCAAAGACGAGAAAAAAGAAAAAGCCGACAAGCCGACGAAGATCATTTGCCCCAAGTGCAAAAAAGAGATCCCCATCCCCGGTCAGGAAAAACCTGCTCCCGAAGAAAAGCCGGAGAAAAAAGCTGACGCTCCGGAAACTCCGGAAACTCCGGAAGATCAGCCCGCAGATCAGGAATAATCAGAGTATAGCAAAAAGCGTTGATTGGACAAGTTTTCCAGTCAACGCTTTTTTTTGTGCTTGAAAGAGAACGCTGCCGCCCTCACAATCCAAAAACAGCCAAATCCCCGAGCTGGTCTTCGATGCGGAGGAGCTGATTGTATTTGGCGATGCGATCGGTGCGGGATAAGGAACCGGCTTTGATCTGTCCGGCATTGACTGCGACGGCAATATCGGCGATAATGGTATCTTCGGTCTCTCCGGAACGGTGACTTATCACCGGCTGATATCCGGAACGGCGGGCCAATTCGATTGCATCAAAAGTTTCACTCAACGTACCGATCTGATTAGGTTTGATCAATATGGCATTGGCGATGCCGAGATCGATACCGCGGCGAAGCATTTCGACATTGGTGACAAAGAGGTCATCGCCGACCAGTTGACAGCGGTTACCGATCCTTTCGGTGAGAAGTTTCCATCCGTTCCAGTCGTTTTCCGCCATGCCGTCTTCGATGGAATCGATGGGGAAATCGTCGATGAGTTCTTCCAGGAAATCCACCTGCGCATCGGCATTGCGCAAGGGTACATCCTTGCCCTCAAAGATCGAATAATCGTACATATTGCGCTGGTATATTTCATTGGCGGCGCAATCCAGCGCCAGTTGAATATCGCTGCCCGGTTTGAATCCGGCATTTTCGATCGCTTTGACCAGCAGTTCCAGCCGGGCGCGGGTACCTCCGGACATTCTGGGGGCGAATCCGCCCTCATCGCCGACGGCGGTGGAGAGATCTTTTTCTTTCAGCAGGGCTTTCAGAGCATAGAAGACTCCGGAACCCATCTCCATGGCATCGGCGAAACAGGTGGCACCTACCGGACGGATCATAAATTCCTGGATCGCAGTTCCGGAATCGGCATGGCGCCCGCCATTGAGGATATTGAACATGGGGATCGGCAGAACCTTGGAGTTGAAACCTCCCAGATGGCGGTAGAGGGGAATATCCAGTTCCGCCGAAGCTGCCCGGGCGACTGCAATTGAGACTGCCAGCGTGGCATTGGCACCGAGTTTGCTTTTGTCCCGGGTGCCGTCCAGCAGGATCATTGCCCGATCGATGGCGAGCTGGTCGCAGCCTTCCAGATTTTCCAGTAACGGAAAAATGCGTTCTTCCACATTGTTGCGGGCCTTTCGGACGCCCATACCCCGGAAACGGCGTTTATCGCCGTCGCGCAGTTCGACTGCCTCCCGGGAACCGGTGGAAACTCCGGATGGTACGCTTCCCCGTCCGGACGCGCCGGATTTCAAAGTGACTTCGACTTCAAGGGTGGGATTTCCACGGGAATCCAGAATTTCCCGGGCCAGAATGTTTTTGATCTCCGACATCGTATTCCTCCATTCTGTAAAACGGTGCACACCGATAAAGATAATGCGCTATCGCACTATTGTCAAGAGGCGGATTGAAAATTTACGCTTCCAAAGTGAATTCATGCACTCCGGGGGCAAGTTTCTGACCCCGGAATGACGCCGGGACATTTTCCGGGACCGTGACTTTGCAGCGGTAAGTGCTGTCAGCGGATTTTTCCCAGAAGACCTCAACACCTTTGAAGTTGACCTTCATAAACTTCAACGAACCGCCGGGATGGGGATCGATGTCCAGATCCGGCTTGATCCCGGCGGCAAAACCGGCGATCCAGTCCAGCACCGCGCCGTAGGCGTAGTGGTTGAATGAGTTCATCTTGGGATTTTTGAAACCGCGTTCCGGTGTCCAGCTGTCCCAATGTTCCCACATGGTGGTCGCACCATTGATCACCGGGAAAAGCCATGACGGATAGGTGGTCTGTTCCAGAAGTTCCCATGCCAGATCAGCGTGTCCGTTGCCGGAAAGCGCATGAAGCAGATAGGGGGTGCCCAGAAATCCGGTGGCAAGGTGAGTGTTGCGTTTTTCCCGGATGTGTTTGACCAGAGCGCTGACGGCATTGACTTTTTCTTCCGGAGGGAGCAGATCAAAGCAGAGGGCGTGAGCGAATGCGGTCTGCGACTCCATGGAGGGGGCGAGATTTTTCCGGAAATATTCTTTGTATCCGGCGAGGAATGCTTCGAACTTTTTCTGATCGGCACTTTCTCCGAGTTCGGCGGCGCAGCGGGCGGCAAGCTCAGTGGAGTAGCACAAATAGGCGCAGCCGATGAGTTCCTTGGAGGTCGGGTCGTCCAGATTGAGCCAATCTCCGAAGCGGGCTTCGGGGAGGGTGCCTGCTTCAAAATTGCGGTGGCGCATCAGAATGAAATTGCAGATCGCCTGATAATTTTCTTTCAAAATCTCCTTGTTACCGGTGAATTCGTAGAGTACCCAGGGGCAGATCACCCCGGCATCCGACCAGCCGGCAACATTGTAAAATTCGAAGCGGGTCAGGAACGGTGCGACGATGGGAAATTCTCCCTCCGGCGAACAATGCAGTCTGACATCTTTGAGCCAGTTGCGGAAAAATGCGGTGCAATCGCTCAAATAGGATGCCGCCTTGATAAAGACCTGCGCATCGCCGAGCCAGCCGACCCGTTCGTCGCGCTGGGGGCAGTCGGTGGGAACTGCCAGCGAATTATCCTGCCATCCCAGAGAGATGTTTCTGACCAGCTGGTTGAGCAATTCATTGGATGAATCAAATTCAAAATGGAGTTTGTAGTCGGAACGGATCGACCATGCTTCAACCTCAAAATCGTCGATGCCGGAAACTTCCAGATAGCGGAATCCGTGATAGGTGAAAAGCGGTTCATAGACCTGATCTTCTCCGTTGGCAATGACGATATTGCGGGAATTCGATTTGCGCAGATTGTCCGTGTAAAGCGAACCATCCGGATTGAGCACTTCGGCGTGACGGAGGGTGATCTGCGTACCTTTGGGGGCGGTAAAGTGCAAGATTTCCCGTCCGGTGATATTGGCACCGAAATCGACGATGCCGTTTTTGATACTCACGGGGAGATACTGTTTTATTTTGCGGACGACTTCAGCGGAGGGTTCCTCCAGAACGACATCGAATTGGCACAATTCGGGGGTGTGCCAGTTCTGCCACGCCTGATTGGCATCGAACTTTTCACCCTTGTAGATGTCGCTGTAAATGAAAGGACCGTCATTGGCGCATTGCCACGCTTCGTCAGCGGCAATGATTTCGCCGTCCGGCAGAGTGATTTCGATAAAAAGAGCCGGATTTTTCCGGTCTTCTCCGGCGATATAGCCATCATACCACCCGGCACCGAGCAGCACCGTTACGGTGTGTTCGCCCTCATCCAGCGCAGCATGGTAGGAACGCTTCCCGGTGCGGAAACGGTAATCGTGCCACCCGGGGGCAAACAGTTCGTCGCTGAGCCGTTCGCCGTCGAGATACAATTCAAAGACGCCGAGAGCGGCGACAGTTATTTCAACATCTCCGGCAGAACTTTGGAATGCCCGGTCGAAACAGACCACCGGGCTCAACGCTTCATCCGGATGCTGCGGGTCTCGCATCCAGCAATTTTTATCAACAGCACTCATAAAATCACTTGGAAATTTCAAAGATTCTGGTAGTTTCAGCGGGGATATCGAATTCTGCCGCACCGCCGTTGACGGCGACAGTTGCGCCATCGGCATAAAGTTCAGTCATATTTTTGCCGGGGACGGAGTTCACCGCAACTTTTGCCGCCTGTTTGGCGGTGTTGACCGCAACGAGGATGGTGCGTTTGCCATTGCAGAAAACGGCAGCTTCGACGGTGGCAGGGGCGCATTTTACCACGGTGCGTTTGCCGAGGATGACATCTTCCAATTCAAAGAGTTCGATATTGATCTTTTTCAGGGTATCCCAGAGGTGGGGAACTCTGTAAGCATCCGGATAATCGTACCACCACAGGCCTTTGGCTCCGTTGATCAGAGAGATGTAAGCGAGACTGCGGGTCTGTTCGACGCTCTGGGGGCGGCGGGTTTCGTCATACCAGTGGATCCAGCTCTGCAGGGTGATCTGCGGGGACTGACCCGGGGCGATATTGTTGACGACGGCACGGACGACCTGACTCTGGGCGGCGATGCCGTCAAAGGGCAGGACATATTTGTGAACGGCGGGCATATCGTAGCACTTCTGATATTTTTTGACCACGGTGAAATCCGAGAAGCTGATGCGCAGCGGCTTGCCGCTCTTGTAACTGCGGAGCTGGTTGACGCAGGGCATAATCTTTTCCGGGGTGATGTTGCGGATAGCCGGTTCATCGACGATATCCCAGGAGAAAACAGCCGGATGATCTTTGGTTGCCTTCACGAGATTATCCAGCTTGTCGCCGCTGATATTTTTCAGCACGCAGTTGGCGAAAATTTTGTTCTTCGCCATGATGTCGAGAACTTTTTTGTAAGAAGCCGGATTGGGAGCCCAGGTCTGGGCGGCGTTGATTCCGATATGGGAGATATTTTTGGCGCCGACGGTGTTATGGGCGTGATAGATGCCGATAACGAGGGTGCGTTTGCCGTTGACCAGAACGTTGCCATCGGCATCAAGGGAGATGGTTTTGGCCGGAAAATTGGCGTGGAACCTGGGACGGTCGGCAACGGTCAGGATGGATTTGTTTTCCAGCAGAACTTTGCCGTCTTTGTCCAACGCCTGCATGATGACGGGATATTTTCCGACTTTAGCCGGGCGGGGGATGCGGGCCCAGACTTTGACGTGCTCATTGACCTTGACTTTGGCTTTGGCATTGATCTTGAGAGCGGGGACGGAAAAGGTGATGGTGTCGGGGATCAGTTTGGGATCGACGAAAGCGGCGCTGACCCGGTAACCCCAGAAGAGGGAGCGTTCACCGGAATAGACCAGCGTTGCAGGGGAGAAAAAGGCGGGTTCGACCCGTTTGGAAGCGAGGATCTTTTCCACTTCTTCAGCGGAAATCTTTTCGATTTTGACATTGCGGATATCGGCGGTACCGTTGACCCGGTCAAGGATGAAGTAGACCTGCAGTCTGGCGCAGCCCGGTTTGGTCATAAAGATATCACTGTGATGGGTGTAATCCAGTTTGACCGGTTTCAGAATTGCCGGGTTGGCGTAGACGATACTGGAACCATCTTTTCTGACGTTGCGGACCCGGAAACGCAGTCTGCCATCGCTGGGTTCCATGGCGCAGCGGATCTCGGCGCTGGCGCGGTACCAGGTGTTGGGTTCGGCAGGGAATTCCTGAAAGCGTTTGCAGACATAGCGGTCATTGACCTTGCCGGTCATGGTGAAATTCTGATCGTGTTGGAACACCACATTATTGGCAAATGCGTTGATTCCGGCGAGTGCTAAAAGGGCGAATAAAAGTTTTTTCATGTTTGATTTTTCTCTCATATTGATTTATTTGACTTCAAAAATTCTGGTGGTTTCGGCGGGGATGTCGAATTCGGCGATACCGCCGTTGACGGCGACAGTTGCGCCATCGGCATAAAGTTCAGTCATATTTTTGCCGGGGATGTCGCTGACTTTGACTTTGGCAGCAGCTTTGGCGGTGTTGACGGCGATGACAACGGTTCGTTTGCCGTTGGTGAAAACGGCGGCTTCGACGGTGGCAGGATCGCATTTGATAACGGTGCGTTTGCCGAGGATGACATCTTCCAGTTCAAAGATCTGTGCATTCAAGCCTTTGAAGGTGCTCCAGAGGTGGGGAACAGAACGGGTTTCCCATGAACCGATATCCCGGAAACTGTACCAGAACAAACCTTTGGCACCGTTGACGATGGAGATCCAGGCGAGACTTTTGGTCTGTTCGACGGTCTGGGGACGGCGGGTTTCGTCGTGCCAGTGGATCCAGCTCTGGGTGGTGATCTGCGGAGAATGTTTCCGGGGAGTCGGGAAATTGCCGACGATAGTGCGGGTGACTTTGCCCATTTTGGCAAGTCCGTCGAAGGGGATCACATAGGCGTGAGTTGCCGCAATGTCAAAAGTTTCGGTATAATCGGGAACGGATTCCACTCTGGCGAAACTGATGCGGAAAGGTTTGCCGGTGTTGAACGCTCTCAATTCGTTGACACAGGGCATGAGTTTGGCGGGAGTGATGTCGCGGATGGAGGGTTCGTCGACGATGTCCCAGCTGACGACGGCGGGATGATCTTTGATCGCCGCCATCAGATTCTGCAGTTTTTCGCCGCTGATGAATTTCAGCACGGCGTTGCCGTAAATATTGCTGTTGGCACAGAAATCGAGGAACTTTTTGAAAGATTCCGGTTTGGGCATCCATGCTTCAACGACATTGAAGCCCTGATAGCTGATCTCTTTGGTCTCTTTTTCGGTGTAGACGTGATAAACACCGTTGAGGAAGGTTTTCTTGCCGTTGATAACGGTGTTGCCGTCGGCATCGATCACGACGCTTTTGACCGGGAGGCGTTTGCCGTAATCGGGTTTATTGATAACGCGCAGAGTGGATTTCTGTTCGAGGACGCAGACACCTTTGGCATCAAAGGCTTTCATGATGACCTCATATTTGCCGACTTTGAGCGGATTTCTGAACCATGCTTTGGTGTTGAAGTGCTTGTCCATCACCGCATTGACTTCGCCTTTGAGTTTGAGGGCAGGGACTTCAAAGGAGATTTTGGCGGGGAGTTTGGCCGGATCGACAAAGAATTTGCTGATCCGGTAGCCCCACGGCAGAAATCTTTCTCCGGCGTAGGCGTAAGCAGGAGCGGAGAAAAAGGCAGGTTCGACCCGTTTTGCCGCCATGATCTTGTCGGCTTCTTCCTGAGAAAGTTCTTCCAGTTTGATGTTTTTGAACTGGGCGGAACCTTCGATTTTATTCAAGATGAAGTAGACCTGCAAGCCGATGCAGTTGGGTTTGGTCATAAAGACATCGCTGTACGGAGTGTAGTCCAGAATGGAGGGCTTGAGCACATGGATGTTGGAAAACACGATGCTGTCATCACCGCCGTTGGCAGGACGCTGTTTGACCTGCCGGACGCGGAAACGGAGCATACCCTGCGGAGTACCTTTCATCATGGATTTGATTTCGGCGCTTGCCCGGTACCAGGTATTGGGTTTGGCGGGGACGACTTTGGTGCGCCAGGTCGACCAGACGCTGGTCGGGACACCTTTCTGACTGAAAGGACCGGCGAGATTGAGGATCACTTTGCTGTTGTCGGCCCGGACGCTTGCCAGAGCAAAAACAGCCATCATGGCGATGAACAATTTTTTCATCATTTATTCTCCATAATAAAAGTTGTTGATATTTTGAAATCCTGTGCTTTTTCTTTGAAACTGAAAAGGATGCGGCGTACCGGTTCCGGGAAAAGAATATCATCATCGATGAGTTCATCACTGATTCCGTATTCTGCCGAAGCATCAATTTTGCAGAAAAATTCCCACTCTCCATCACGATAGATCCGGAGCATTCCGGGAGCAATCTCCTCCCATTTGCCGAAAGTTATCAGCGGCACCGCAAAGTCGGCATTTTCGGAAAACTTCGCACTGTCGGTGATGGACATCTGACGGTTTGCCCGGTCGAAATCCACCTTTCGCAGCAGTTCCGTCAGCGGGGTGTTGCGGTAGGGGGCAGTCATATCGTAGGTGACGCCGTTGGCGCTGAATTCTTTGACGATGGCTTCGGATTGGCGGCCGGACATTTGCAAATGGCCATCGCACACCGGCACGGCGTGGCCGTAGCTGTTGCGCAGTTTATTCTGATGGCTCTTTTTGCTGTGGAAACTGTCCATGTTGTAGCGGGGGGCGGCGGGGTCGAGCAGAAGTGCCTTGTCGTTTTTTACCAGCACATAACTGCCGACATCGTGGTGGTTGTGGTACTCCTGATTGTGTCCGCCTTTGATGCACAGGGCGAAATCATCTCCCCGGAAAGTGAAAACACCGGTTTTGGGGAATCCGTCAAATTCTTTAAGTGTGATCGGACGCATTCCGGAGCCGCTGCTGTTGCCGATGAGCATAAAGTGCTGGGCAATAGTGAGATCCTGCGGACGGCCGGTTTCCGTGACCCGGTAAGGCATGAAGTCGACCTGCGGGATTTTACCGATAAGATAATCCCGGATCTCCATCATATCACGCCGGATGAAAATGTTGGGGTTGCAGTCGCAGAAAAGCGGCAGCTGATGTTCGCCCAGCATCACCTTTTCAAAGAAGTAGGCAATCTGCTGAACCCGCTCTGAAGCGAAAAGATTTATTTTGTGTTCGCTTGCTTCGTAGAGTGCCCAGGAGGCGTAGGTGTAGTGACCGAAACCGTAACCGAAATAGGATGGCCCCTCCAGACAGTAGCCGTCTTCATTAAAGCCGGTCAGAAATAGTTTGAGGTGTTCAAGCGAAAAATCCAATACCAGATCCCGGTCTTTTTCCGGGACATCCGCCGTCAGAAAAGTCAGCACGGTATTGGTGTAGCAGACTGCGTTCCAGTTGTGATTGAGGAACATCCAGTAGTCATAGGGGCGGCGGTTGCGGGCGATCAATGTGAGCGGATCGATGATGAGCCGGGCGAGAGTTTTTTTGAATTTCGCCACCGCCTCTTTATCCAGCAGAGTTTCCAATGCGCCGATGGCGATACTCAGTCCGGAAGCATTGTCGAT
>JAEIGA010014439.1_pt1 | contig 12022 bp, 7 predicted proteins | sample 9270691 | NCBI WGS metagenome assembly JAEIGA01 (sample SAMN17057246, study PRJNA624740) | gut metagenome | biome: biome; isolation source: fecal sample | host: Bos grunniens | place: China: Xizang | collected 2019
AAGCGGGTGCAAAAGTACTGCAGTTTTCTTTATCCTCCAAATATTTTTGCAACTTTTTTGAAAAAATTTTCATCTTTACTTAAGTCGCTCATTTTCAGATATCTTTCGCAGCTTTTCATTTCGCACTCCTCGCAGCCTCTCTCGGCCGTCTGCTACCCCTCGTTTTTTCTCGAAAGGGCTGCAAAGATACGCTCTTTTATCTCTCCCCTCCAAATTTTTCTACAACTATTTTTAAAGAAAATTATAAATCGTTGTTACTCAAATCCTTACAAAATCCCAAAATCAGGACCATCCTCGAAGCCGCCCGGCAATCCCCGCTGCATGGAAAGCACAGCACAAGCGCACAACGAAGAACAATATGCGCGAAAACGGCGTAAAAATTCGCAATTTCACCGAAAATCGAAAAAAAAGCCCAAGATAAAGGTCGTGTTTTACATTAATTATTACCTTTGCTTCGTTGATGAAGAAAAACATATTTTTCCTAATACAAAGACACCTTTTTCGCAAAATTCAAAATAGTATTATTATACCTTATATATATATAATTATGAAATCATTTTTTAAGACAACCTTAGCCGCAACTTTGGGCGTAATTTTAGCCAGCGTCATCAGCGGCATTTTAGGAATCATTCTTTTTGCAGCCATTGCATCATCGGGAAACAAGACCGGCGTGGTAGAAGAAAACAGTATTTTGAAACTCAATCTGAATGGATCGTTGATGGAATATGGCGTGGAAGATCCTTTTGCAAGCCTCGGTTCCATGATGAATGGCGATAGCAGCGAGGGCACTCTCGGCTTGGACGAAATCTGCACAGCCATCAAAAACGCAAAAAACAACGACAACATCAAAGGTATTTATCTGAACACCGGTCTTCTTTCGGCCGGTGCTGCCAGTTTCGAAGAAATCCGTTTGGCTTTGGAAGACTTCAAGGAAAGCGGCAAATTCATTTACGCCTACATTGAACAAACCTGCGAACAAGGCGCTTACTATATCAGTTCGGTAGCCGACTCTATTTTTATGAATCCTTCGGGCTCTGTGGGTATTTATGGTCTGTCGTCAACTCCTATCTTCTTTACCGATCTGTTCAAAAAAGTGGGCATCGAACCTCAGATTTTCAAAGTGGGCACGTATAAATCGGCGGTAGAACCTTTCATGAACACCGAAATGAGCGCCGCCAACAAAGAACAGACCATTTCTTACATGAACAGCATCTGGAACAAGATGCTCAACGATATGTCGGTATCGCGCGGCATGAGCAAGAAAGAACTGAACAGCATCATCGACGAATTCCCCATGCTCCAAACGGCCGAAAGAATGGTGGAATGCGGCTTGATCGACTCTTTGTGCTACATCCCCGACATGAAAGAAGTATTGGCCAAGAGAACTGGTGTAGAAAGCAAAGAATTGCATTACATCGGTGTACGTGAACTGAACAAGGTTCCCGTGGAAGGTGAAAAATATCAAGCCGACAAGATTGCCGTGCTCTATACAGCCGGACAAATTTTCGACAAGAGCAGCGGCATGGGCAGCGGCGAAGAAATCGTTTACACGCCTGTTATAGAAGAACTTGAAAAACTGCGCAAGGACGATCACGTAAAGGCTGTGGTGTTGCGCGTGAACTCTCCCGGCGGTAGCGCTTATGCTTCGGAACAGATTTGCCAAGCTATCAAAGAATTGAAAAAAGTAAAACCCGTAATTGCTTCTATGGGCGACTACGCTGCTTCGGGTGGTTATTATATTTCGAGCAACGCCGACAGTATCATCGCATCGCCCACTACTATCACCGGTTCTATCGGTATTTTCGGTATGTTCTACAATGCTGAAAAATTGGCTCAGAAAGTGGGATTGCATTACGACATGGTAAAAACCAACCGCTTCAGCGATTTCGGCAACATGCTGCGTGCTATGACTCCTGGCGAAAAAGCTTTGATGCAGGCCAATATCGAAAGAGGCTACGAATTGTTTGTAAATCGTTGTGCCGTAGGTCGTAACATGAAAGCCGAAGACATCAAGAAAGTGGCCGAAGGTAGAGTTTGGACGGGCGAACAAGCCTTGTCTTTGGGATTGGTTGACAAGTTGGGCTACGTGAACGACGCTATCGAAATGGCTGCCAACATGGCCGGCTTAAGCGAATACAGCGTAGTATCTTATCCCGAAAAGAAAGATGCTGTTACTGCTTTAATGGAAGGACTCACCGGCAGCGCACAGACTTTGATGCAAGGCAACTCGGCACAAGCTCATTTCGAAAATATTCTGAAAGACTTGCAAAGAAACAGCGGAAGCCTGGCCTTGATGCCTTACACTTTTAGCCAATATTGATACAGTGACCATTAGCGTCTTACTCATATTATCGCTGATGTACGGATGGATTATCAAGATCCGTAACAGACGCTTCGACAAAGGACTGCGCCCTATGGCGCGGTTCTTTATCCCTGTTATTTGCATCGGGAATCTTACGGTGGGTGGCACAGGAAAAACCCCGCACACGGAATATCTGGTAAAACTGTTGAAAGACAAATTTCAGCTGGCCATTCTGAGTCGTGGCTACAAACGCAAGACCAAAGGCTTTGTTTTGGCAGACGAATACAGCAGCATCGAACTTATCGGAGACGAACCTTTGCAGATAAAACGAAAATTTCCCGACGTCACCGTAGCCGTACACGAAAAGCGCAAAAGAGGCATTTCGCGCTTGCTCGATTTATTCCCCGGCACGGAAGTTGTCTTGCTCGACGACGCTTTTCAACACAGACAAGTGCTGCCCAGTTTGGCCATTCTGATGATGGATTACAATCGTCCCATTTACAAAGATCGTATGTTGCCACTGGGCAATTTGCGCGAACACGCCGACGGAATTAAGCGCGCCGACATCATCATCGTATCGAAATGCCCGAAAGATCTGAGCCAAGACAAGCAGGCAGAAATCGTCAGACAATTGAAACTGCAAGCGCATCAGCGCGTATATTTTTCGAGTTTCGCTTACAGTGACATTCATGCTTGCAAAGGCGACAAAGTGCTGAAAGCCGAAGAGTTGAAAAATGCTGCCTGCCCGATTCTAGCTTTTTGCGGCATCGGTTCGCCCCAACCTTTCGAGAAATATGTCCGCGACATCGATGAAAATGCCAAGCTGTTGAAGTTTTCCGATCATCACAATTACAGCAAAAAGGAGGTAGATCGCATGGCGCAGCGCTTCGCAAGCATCAAGCAACAAGGCGGCATTCTTCTGACTACGGAAAAGGATTATTATCATATCGTCCGCAACGAATATTTCAGCGAATTGTTGCCTTATACCTATTATGTAAAGGTGAAGGTCGAATTTTTAGCGGGAGAAGAAAAGTTTAACCAACAAATCATAGATCATGTACGAACGTATTCAGCAGAGCAGCGAGTTCCTAAAAAATTTGCGCAGTTCTTTGCCCGACGTAGGCATTATACTCGGATCAGGCTTGGGCGATCTGGCCAATCAGATTGAGCAGGCGCAGGTGATACCTTATAGCGAAATTCCAAACTTTCCTGTATCGACCGTTGCCGGACACAAAGGCAATTTGGTGTTCGGTGTGCTGGGCGGCAAACAAGTAGTGGTGATGCAAGGTCGTTTCCATTATTACGAAGGCTACGGCATGAAGGAAGTAACGTTTCCGGTACGCGTGATGAAAGCGCTCGGCGTCAAGACGCTGATTCTGTCGAATGCGGCCGGCGGCGTGAATCCCGATTTTTCGGTGGGCGACATCATGCTGATTAAGGATCATGTGAATCTTTTCCCGGAGAATCCGCTGCGCGGCCCCAACGACGAAAGGCTCGGCACACGCTTTCCCGATATGAGCGAAGCCTATTCGAAACGACTAAGAAACTTGGCCAAAGATATTGCCCAACGCGATGGACTGCTGTTGCGCGAAGGTGCGTATTTGGGTTGGCAAGGCCCCAGTTTTGAAACACCCACGGAATATCGTTTGGTACGTTTGCTCGGTTGCGACGCTTGCGGCATGTCTACCGTTCCCGAAGTGATAGTGGCTCGTCATGCTCAGATGGAAGTGTTCGCGCTTTCGGTGATTACCAACTGTGCCATCGGACAAGATATTGCAGAAGTTTCGCACGAAGAAGTACAAGTGGCCGCCAAGCTGGCTCAACAAAACATGACACATCTGGTGACAGAATTAATCAAATCTCTTTAATATTATGACTGAAAATTTGCATCCTCAACGCACCGAAATCGGCCAATACGGCGAATTCGGACTCATCGATATCCTGACAGAACAAGTAAAATTGCAAAACACCTCGTCGAAATACGGCGTGGGCGACGATGCCGCCATCATGAACTTTGGCGACAAAGACGTCTTGGCCAGCACCGATATCTTGCTCGAAGGCATACATTTCGATTTGAGTTATTGTCCGCTGAAACACTTGGGCTACAAAGCCGCCGTGGTAAACTTTTCCGACATTTACGCCATGAACGGACGTCCCACGCAATTGTTGGTGTCCATCGGTATCAGCAAAAGATTTTCGGTAGAAGATGTGGAAGAACTCTACCAAGGTATTTACATGGCCTGCCAGGCTTACGGCGTCGATTTGGTGGGCGGAGACACTTCTTCTTCCATGACCGGACTAACGCTGAGCCTCACCATTTTGGGCGAAGTAGAAAAAGATAAAGCCGTCAAACGCAGTGGCGCGCAACAACACGACCTTATCTGCGTTTCCGGAAACCTGGGCGCCGCCTTTATGGGATTGCAATTGCTGGAACGCGAAAAAGCCATCTACAAAGGCGAAGCCGATTTTACCCCCGATTTCGAAGGCAAAGAATATCTCCTGGAACGCCAACTGAAACCCGAAGCTCGCAAAGACATCGTGGAAACCTTGGCCAAGAAAGGCATAGTTCCCACCGCCATGATGGACGTTTCCGACGGTTTGTCGTCTGAATTGCTGCACATTTGCAAACAATCGAAATGCGGTTGCCGCGTGTACGAAGAAAAAATTCCCATCGATTACCAGACGGCCGTGCTTTGCGAAGAAATGAACATGAACCTAAGCACTGCGGCCCTGAATGGTGGCGAAGATTACGAACTGCTTTTCACTGTACCTCTGGCCATGCACAAACTTATCGAAGACTGGAGCGATGTAAAAATCATCGGCCATATCTGCCCCGCCGACGAAGGCTGCCGCTTAGTTTCGCGCGATGGCAACGAATTCGACATCATCGCCCAAGGCTGGAAACATCTTTCGGGAGAATAAACAACATTTGCTGTAGTCCTAAAAAATAAGAGCATCTCGGTTTCTCAACACTGATGCTCTTTTTCGCGCGAATCGATTGAACTGATTAATTATCAACAACTTATTTCATTTGGGCAATTGATACAAAATGGGAATGGTATAACGAACATTCACTGCTTTGCCTTTTTGCTTGCCAGGGATCCAGTCGGGCATGGCTTGAATAACGCGAATAGCTTCGGCATCGAGCTCGGGTGAAACAGAGCGAATCAGCTTCACATCGCCCACCTTTCCCCTCTTATCGATAACGAATGACAGGATGACACGACCTTGCTCGCCTTTATCCATGGCTGTTTTCGGATAAATCAGATTTTCGGCGATGAATTTTATCATAGCCTCATTGCCACCGGGAAACTGAGGCATTTCTTCCACCACAACGAATTCTTCTTCGTGAGCGGACGTTTCGCTTTCCCTCGCCTTTGTGGTGATGATAATGCTGTTCTTGTCTTTGTCAACCTTCACATTGTCGATGGTTTCAGGATGCAGATTTTTCAGCGCGTTTTCGTCAGACAAGGCACCATCTATCATGATTTGCGGCGAGTTCAGTTCATTCACAGAAACAGAAATAATTTCCTTGTTCGTTTCAGCCTTGATAAGATTGATTTTCAGAACATTATGTTCTCTCAAGAATTCTTTGACCTTGGCCACATCTTCTTGTTTCACATTTTCGTCTATGACGATGGTTACGGCATCGGCTTTGTTCATTTTTAAACCGTCCAAGGTCAAAATGGTACCTTTGACTAGAAAGCTTCCATCCGCATTCATAAACAGTGTAAGACCCTCTTTTTCAGATTTTTCTTTACCCCTTTCTTGGTCGACAACTTCGTTTATGCTGAGCACAGGGTTTACTTGTGCGGTGGCTGCGAGCGAAAGGCCAACAACCAGAAGCAGCGACAATGCCTTGCATCGACTCGCTACAGAAGATTTTTTCGATAACATCATACTGATACGGTTTTTAAGTTTACTGTGATTCAAACTGTTGGCGATGGAATAATATCGTTTGCCAACGGCCTTTTTAATAAGCAACAATTGATATTCCTTGGCATTCACGCCGGAAGCCAGCACCGATTCGTCGGCCTCGAATTCGTGTATTTCTCGCAAATCGCGCATGAGCAACCACACGGCCGGATTGAACCATTGAAGCAGCAACACGGGCAACATGAGCAGATTATCGATGGAATGCCCCAGACGAATATGCGCTCTTTCGTGGGTAATGATGACGCTGCCGTTTTCTTCGAAGTCTTGGCGCGATAAGACGATATGGCCCATCCAACTGAATGGTGTCAACTCTTTGTCGAGAATATGAATCTTGGCCCGGTGGCTACCTGACATCGAATTCGAACTGCGCAACAAACGGGTAATAGACAGCATCGACCAGAGGTGATTCAGCAAAACAGCCAGCGCGCCCAAGCTCCAAACGAGCATCACCCAAGGCCAGATGGCGGGTCCGTCCAGAAGAATCTCTTGCGGCATTGCCTCGATGGAAATGTTTGTCATCATCCGGCTTGCCTCGGCGGCAGAAACTTCGCGCGTGTAAGTGATGACGCAAAATGGCAAAACGAAGGCCAAAAGCGAAGTTCCCAAGAGGATCATCCGATTCAGACGATGAAAGGTTTCTCGCGAAAGCAAGACCTTGAACAAGAGATAGAAAGCCACCAAAAGCAAGGCAACTTTCCCTTCGTAAATGAAGAATTCTTTCATGGCTTAGTGTTGATTTTCTATGCGAGCAATAAGTTCCTTCAAGTCGTCGAGCGAAATTTTTTCCTCTTCCACCAAAGCCGAAACCGCGGTCAGATACGAATTTTCGAAATAACGACTCACAGCGCCCTTGATGGTATTGCGACCATAATCTTCCTCAGACACAATAGGATAATACTGATAGCTGTTGCCAAAAGAATGATGCGCAAGATAGCCCTTGGCCTCGAGCGAGCGCACCATGGTCGATACGGTGTTGAAATGTGGACGCGGCTCTGGATAATAATTAAGCAATTCGCGCACGAACATGGGGCCTTTTTCCCAATACAGGCGCATGATTTCTTCTTCTTTGGCGGTAAGTTTTTTCAGATTCATTGTCGTTGATTTTGTTTTATTGTCGTTTCTGTTTCGAATTCGCTGCATTTTGAATCGTCTGCATTTCGAATTCGCTGCAAAGATAACGACAAAATTTAGTTCTGCAACTATTTTTCTTAGTTACAAAACTAAATATTTTAGTTAATCCCTTTAGGATTAAAATTTTTGAAAAATTTTTGTTTGAGCAAATCCGACCAACGCGTACACGAAGTACGTGACCAAGCCGAGCGCCGCAGCCGACGCCGCAGTTCGCCAGGAGCAGTTTCGACGATGAGGCTTTGTCAGAATGGATGAAATGTGGTGGCCGCGAGGCGAGGTCGACGGGAGTTTGCTTTCGCAAATGACCAAGGACGCAGCCGAAGCCGGCGCCGCAGTTCGCCAGGAGCAGTTTCGACAATGAGGCTTCGACAATGAGGCTTTGTCAGAATGGATGAAATGTGGTGGCGGCAAGGCGAGGACGACGGGAGTTTGCTTTCGCAAATGACCAAGGACGCAGCCGCAGCCGGCGCCGCAGTTCGCCATTCTCACAAAGCCTCAAAGTCTCAGAATTCTTCGATGCCCACAATCCCATTCCGACTCAAGGCCACACGATAACGCTTGTAACGCATCTGCGAACCATAACGAATTTGCATCACTAAATTGATGTAGTAAATTTTGAGAGATGGGACGGGACGGATATTTCCTTCGGAATCGATCATATCAATCATTTGTCGAGGATTGTCCATTTTTTGAACGAAACGATTCATATGAATGCGGAAAATATCGTTGATGCCCGAAACAGGATAAGTGGTGATGAATTTTTTAAGCTTCTTGGCATCGATGTCCACATATTTGCGATAAAGAATGATTTTTTCGTCGTGGATACGGTTTTCAGCCTGCAAAAGAGCCGAGCGGTTGCGCAGTTCGAGCACTTCTTGCGGCGTTTTTTTGTCGCTGATAAAATCGACACTTTCTTTCATCCAGCCAATTTGATTTTCCTTGAAAAGAACCTTGGCTTTGTTGTCGTAAAGCTTGCTGCCTAAGCGGTGCGCAAAATAGAAACGCATCAGTTCTTTGATACGATCTTTGAGCATATAGCTGAGAATGAGCGCCACAAAAAGCGGAATAGACAAAGCGCCGTAAATACGCTGCACCCCAAAAGAAACAACGGTAGCGAAAATCATAGCGATGCCCGCAGCCAAAGCATAGAGCGTCTGTTCTACGGCATAACCATCTTTCTGCTTGCGAAGTTTGATGAAAAGGTCGCTTTCGATATATTTTTTCAGAATACTGTGACGGAACACATAAAAACGATTTTTGTCGCGGTCGTTGCCATCCACCACGGGAAAACCTTTCTCGCGCTTATAAGCTTCGTTACAACGAATAAGGGCAACAAAATCGGCTTTGACAGCTTCAATCTCAGGCAAATCTTGGATAATTTTAAGCGTTCGGATAAGGTTGGTCGAAGCCAGATTCCCCAAAAATTCATCGCCAAAATCGAAGAAATGATGCAGGTTGTGTGCCAATAAATGCTCTTGTTCCAAAAGAGGGCGCAAGCCGCGATAATTGTCGAGAATACGTTGAATATTAGTCTTGAACGATTGCGCGCGTTGCATCAATTGGGTAGCGTTCTGCAACTTCAACATCGCTTTATACTCGTTGCGAAGCGCACTTTTGGCCATGGCGCAAAACATTTTCACCTGGTACTCGTATTCCGCAATATTGCTTTTCGAAACATTGGCCTGCAAATCTTGTATCGATTTTTTCAGATAAAGATAAGGACGCGCGTGCGTGGAAGCCATTTCGCGCAAGAGGTACGAAGGCGTAATAAGGCGCACATTGCTTTTGACATCGCGATAAAACTGCTTTTTGCCGTAAGTATCCGGATTGATATCCAAACTATTGGGCATAAAAATCCAGGTGTTCACCGAAAACTGATTGTTTTTCAACTCGGGGTTCACCACATAACTTTCTTTGAATTCGATAGAGAATTTATCATGGATTTTGGCAGCAATATCTATCATAAAGTGGGCGCTAATTATCTATTATATGGTATCACAAATGTAGATTATTTTTTGAAAATCACTACCTTTGGCTCGTTTTAAAAATAACACAAGATGAAAAAGATGACTTTGGCCCTGGTTGCCCTGTTGATGACAACCATCGCAATGGCGCAGATTAATCCGCAAGCGCCTATGCAAAAAGATCCGAGCGTGCGTTACGGCAAGCTGGACAATGGATTAACTTACTACATTAAACACAATGAGAAACCCGCCGACCGAGCTGAGTATTATTTGTTTACCAATGTCGGTGCCATTCAGGAAAGCCCCGCTCAAGATGGTTTGGCTCACTTTTTGGAACACATGGCCTTGAACGGTACCAAGAACCTTCCTGGCAAAATGATGTTGGATTATTTCCAGAGCATCGGTGCCGAATTCGGACGTAACATCAATGCTTCTACCGGCGTGGAACAGACCATGTACATGCTCAACAACATTCCCACCATTCGCGAAGGCATTGTGGATACTTCTTTGCTGATTCTGCACGATTATTCGGGTTTTGTTACCAACGATCCGGCCGAAGTGGATAAAGAAAGAGGCGTTATTGTGGAAGAATGGCGTACGCGTCGTAATGCGCAATGGCGTATGATGGAACAAACTTGGGGCTATTTGTACAAAGATTCGAAATATGCCACCACTAATATTATCGGTACCAAAGAAGGTTTGGAAACTTTCCCCGCAGAAGAATTGCAGGCTTTCTATCAAACTTGGTATCGTCCCGATTTGCAAGCAGTTGCCATTGTCGGAGACATCGATGTGGATGTTATTGAAAGCAAGTTGAAAGCTTTGTTTGCCGACATTCCTGCCCGCGAAAACGCTACGCCCAAAACGGTTCACAAAATTCCGGAAAACGTTGAACCTATTGTCGGCATTATTACCGATCCCGAAGCCAGAGGCACCGATTTGTCGCTCTACGTGAAGTCGGAACCGCTGCCCATGGAATATCGCGCTTACGGTATGGGTTATTTTGTCAACCTGATTCAAGATATTATCAACGCCATTCTCAGAGAACGTCTGACCGACATTGCCCGTCAAGCCGATGCTCCTTTCTTGAGTGCCGAAATGGGCTTCTATTCTGTGAACAGCGTGATGGACGCTTTCGTTATTGGCGCCAGCACCAAAGACGGTGAATCGCTGAAAGGTTTCGATGCCGTGGTGAAAGAATTCGAAAAAGCCAAACGTTTCGGTTTCACCGCTGCCGAACTCGATCGTGTAAAAGCCAATATGATTGCCCGCGCCGAACGTGCCACTGCCAATGCCGACAGCCGCAACAATGCCGATTTCATCAATGGTTTTTATGGCGATTTCTTCCAGGGCTGGCCTTATATGGATCCTGCTTACGAAGAAGCTCAACTGAAGGGTTATCTGCAGATTTTGAATGTCGATCAGATTAATAGCATTCTCCCGCAAATGTCTTTCGATAAAAACTTGGTATTCCTGTACAACGCTCCCGAAAAAGAAGGCTTGACGCATCCCAACGAAGCACAGATTTTGGATTGTTTCCAAACTGCTTTGAAGGCTGATATCCAAGCTAATGTGGAAGAAGAAATTGCCAAGGAACTGGTTGACGCCAAAAAACTGAAAGGCTCGAAAGTGAAGAAAAGCCAGGCCGGTCCTTTCAACAGTACGGTTTGGACGCTGAAAAACGGCATCAAGATTTATGTTCGTCCTTCGGATGTGAACAAGGAAGAAGTGCTTTTCAGCCTGAATGTGAAGGGCGGTAAGTCTTTGGCTACCGACGAAGAAGTGGCTTCTGTTGACGATAATATGTTGGCGCTCTACAACAATCTGAGGGGTGTATCAAGTTTCCCGCAGGGTACTTTGCAAAAAATGCTGAGCGGAAAAATTGTTGGTGTAAGCCCCACTATCAGCAGTGTTTATCATGGTGTGAACGCTTCTTGCAATCCCAAGGAACTCGAAACCATGCTGCAATTGGTTTACTTGAGCGTTTGCGATGCTCGTTTTGTGGAAGAAGAATTGGCTCCTGCCATGGCTCAGCTGAACGCCGTTGTGCCCAATATCGAAACCCAGCCCAATTTTGCCATGCAAAAAGCCTTCATCGACGCGGCTTACAACAAGAATCCTCGCATGGAACTGATCAGCAGCGACAAGCTGACTCGCATGAGTTTCAAGCATTTGGAAAACTTCTATCGCAGAATTTATAGCAATATGGCCGGCGCCGAAGTGGTGATTACCGGTAATGTCGATTTGGAAACTCTCAAGCCGCTGGTGGAAAAATACATCGGCTCGCTGCCCGTGAGCAAGAAGGCTTTGAATTACATCGACCACAACTTGGAAACGCAGCCCGGCCAAATCAATCATAGCTTCGACTTCCCCATGAGCACCGCCAAATGTTCTAATTTGCTCTGCTACAGCGGAAACATGCCTTACACTCCCGAAAACGTGGTGATGGCCGACGCTTTCTGCTACATTCTCAACCTGATTTATACGGAAACCGTGCGCGAAGATGCCGGCGGCACTTATGGCGTGTCTGCTTATGCTTCTCCCAGTTCCCAACCGCAACAACGCATCGATTTGCTCATTCAGTTTGACACCGATCCTAGCCGCAACGACGAAATGATGAAGTTGGTATTCGAAGGTATCGAAGCTTTGGCCAAGAATGGTCCGACGGCCGAACAACTCACCATGACCA
>JAEIGA010014440.1_pt1 | contig 12022 bp, 14 predicted proteins | sample 9270691 | NCBI WGS metagenome assembly JAEIGA01 (sample SAMN17057246, study PRJNA624740) | gut metagenome | biome: biome; isolation source: fecal sample | host: Bos grunniens | place: China: Xizang | collected 2019
AAGACCTCCTCTGCCGTGCGACTGATCCACAAGTCCGGTATCGTGGTGTCCTGTCAGACCGAGCGCAGCCAGTTCCAGAACAAGGAAACCTGTCTGCGTATGCTGCGCTCCAAGCTGGTGGAGATCCGTGAGCGTGAGCATTTGGAGAAGATTTCCGACATCAAGGGCGTCCAGAAGAAGATCGAGTGGGGCAGCCAGATCCGCAACTATGTCTTTATGCCCTATACTTTGGTCAAGGATACCCGTACCGGCTGCGAAACCTCCAATGTAAACGGCGTTATGGACGGCGCGCTGGATCCCTTTATCAATGCTTATCTCAACTGCCTGGCAACAGGAAATTGGGTGACCAAGTAAAAAAATACTGAAAATCACTTGCAATTGTTGATTTTGTGTGCTATACTGGCTAAGATTGATAGAAAACCCGGTTTTTCCGGGGTATCCATATAACCCGAATTCGGAGGGAGGTTACAAAAGATGGGCGTTGTAAAAATTATTGCTACAGTTCTGGAAGTGATTGCCAGTGTTCTGCTGGTTCTGGTGGTTCTGCTGCAGTCCGGTAAGGAAGCCGGTCTGTCCGGCGCGATTTCCGGTAACAGCGAGTCCTACATGGGTAAGGGCAAGAGCGCCAGCTGGGATAAGAAGTTGGCTTCCGCTACCAAGTGGATCGCACTGGTTTGGATTCTGCTGACTTTGGCTTTGAGCCTGCTCCCCTAATGAACGATCAATAAAAAACAGAGGTGCAACCGCACCTCTGTTTTTTGTTTCTTGTAGGAAATCAGGAATCCTTTTTGCCCAATTTTTCCTTTGTGCCGTCGGGGCGGACAATGTAGGTGTTGTCCAGCTGGCCGGTAAGACTGGCTTTTACGGAATCAATATAAATTCTGCGGAGCTTGTCCCGTTCTGCCAGTTCTTCTTCCGTTAGACCCTCGGCCTTGTTCTTGGCGGCCAGTTCGTTGATGCGTTTGATGACTGCGTTCATATCCATAATCTTTCACCTCAAATATATCGATGGATGATGACGGAAATCCGTCCTTTTTTCGTGGTACCGCCTGCGGTTTTGAGAAGTATTTTTCCCAAACCCCGGACGGATATTTTCGCGCCCTCAGTAATCGCTTTATCCGGCTTTTCGCAGGGCAGACCGTCAATGGCCACCCGGCCCGCGGTCACATAGTCGGCAGCGGCGGATCTGCCCACCCGGAATCCGGATGCGATCACACTGTCCAGCCGCAAAGATGCCAAAGTGTCCTTGATTTCTTTCACTTCCGGCTCCGGAACGGATACCTCATTTATGGGAATTTGCGTTAAACGGAGTTTCGTTCTGCCGGCTGAGAGAAAATTCTGCTCTACATAAGGGGCAATTTCAGCGGTCACGAAGAAATCGCAGCTGCCCTTGCCTACGCAAATGTCGCCTACCGTTTCTCTGGCAATACCTGCCCCCATAAGCGCACCTAAAAAATCCCGGTGGGTGGGGGTGTCCCCCTCGTAAAAGGTCGCCCGCAAACAGATGAGCGGCGAATCTTCCCCGTGGAGGGCATCTTCTTCCAAATACTCCGGCAAAAAAATAAGCATTTTTCGTTCTGCATCGCCGTAACCGCCAAAGGTGTATAACCCCTCGGCCTGTCCAAACAGGAATTTTGCCATTTCCAATTCCCGGGGGGAGAGGAAACAGGTATTGGCAGGAATATTCTTCCGCATACCTGCGTTTATTTTGTCCCATAGCTTGGCAAGGAGTACCCGATCTTCCGGGGTCTTTGCAATTTTCTCAATGTTTGACCTGTCCATAAGCACCTCACTAAATCGTATTATACCACGGCTTTTTTGCAATGCAAGAAAGTTTTTCTTGTTTATGTGGGGAATCTCTACTATAATAGGGGCAGAAAGCAGGTGAAACTATGGTAATTGGCATTATCGGCGGCGGCGCCTCGGGTATGGCGGCGGCGCTGGCGGCTGCGGAAAATCCCAATGTATCTGTGATTTTAATGGAGCGGCAAGCCCGTGTGGGCAAAAAGCTGCAGGCCACCGGTAACGGCCGGTGTAACCTTTCCAATATCCACGCAAAGGACCGGGGCTATCATGGAGAGCGCCCGGAATTTGCGCTGCCCGCTATCGCTAATTTTGACCCGGAGCAAACGCTCTCCTGGTTTGGTAGTCTGGGCCTTTACACTGTTACCGAGGAATCCGGCAAGGTCTATCCCTATTCCGACCAGGCCAATTCCGTGGTGGATGTGCTGCGGCTAAATTTATGTAAACCAAATATTTCCTTAAAACTTGGCTTTGAAGCTGAGAAAATCCAAAAAACTGATAACGGTTTTATGGTAACCGGTGCAGGTGAAACCGTTACCTGCGATAAGCTGATCGTCGCCTGTGGCGGTCTGGCCGGCAGCAAGCTGGGCGGTTCTATGTCCGGCTATAAGCTTCTTGGCAAGCTGGGGCATAAGTCCACCCGCCTGCGCCCTTCTTTGGTGCAGATCAAGACCGATTGGCCTGCGGTTGCTTCCTTGAAGGGTGTCCGCGCCAACTGCCATATCGAGATTTTGAAAGATGGCGGTCTCTTTGCTGAAAGCACCGGGGAATTGCAGCTGACAGAGCAGGGCATCTCCGGCCCGGTGGTTTTTGAGATTTCCCGGGATGTGTGCTACGGAGCAGGGGAGTGGACGGCAAAAATCGACTTCCTCCCGGATTGGGACAATGCTCGTCTTGCACAGGAACTGAACCGCCGCAGAGCCACCGACCTGCCTATGGAAGAACTGCTCACCGGTATTCTCCATAACCGTTTGGGCAGAGTGCTGACCAAAGCTGCCGGAGTCAAGGGCAAGAATTTTGTGAAAGAATTGTCCGACAGAGAGGCGGAAGAAATCTGCGAGGCAGTGAAAGCCCTGGAAATCGGCCTGACCGAGCCTTTGGGAATGGACAGCGCCCAGGTCACCGCCGGCGGTGTGCTGACAGCGCAGTTTGACGAAAATACCATGGAAAGCCGCCTTGTCCCCGGTCTGTACGCCTGTGGCGAGGTGCTGGATATTGACGGCGATTGCGGTGGCTATAATTTGCAATGGGCCTGGAGTTCCGGCCGGTTAGCAGGTTTGCGCGCAGGAGGTAACTGCCTATGATCCGAATCCGTGAAATTGCCCTGCCCCCGGAGCATAATGTGTCCCAGCTTTCCTATGAAGCCGCCCAGGCCTTGCGGATCTCTGTATCCAAAATCCGTCGGTTGACCATCGTCCGCCGGAGTGTGGATGCCCGGAAAAAACCGGATGTGAAGATCGTCTACACCGTGGATGTGGCGGTGGACGGCAATGAGCAAAAAATTCTCAAGCAATCCGGCTGCAAACGGGCGGCCATTGCCAATGACAAATACTATAAAGTCCCCAAATGTACCGCAAACCCGGATAACCGCCCGGTGGTGGTAGGCTTTGGCCCTGCGGGAATGTTTGCGGCCCTGGTGCTGGCCATTGCCGGCCTGCGACCCCTGGTTTTGGAACGGGGCGAGGACGCTGCCACCCGGCACGAAAAGGTACAGAAATTCTGGGAAACCGGGGCTTTGGACCCCAAAAGCAATGTCCAGTTTGGCGAGGGCGGTGCCGGTACATTTTCCGACGGCAAGCTGAATACCGGTGTCAATAACCCCCGTATCGGCTGGATTTTGGAGCAGTTTGTGAAAGCCGGCGCCCGGGAGGATATCCTCTTTGATGCCAAACCCCATGTGGGAACGGATGTGCTGCTGACGGTGGTGCAGAATCTGCGCCAAAGAATCATATCTCTTGGCGGTGAAGTGCGTTTTAATGCCCAGGTCACCGGGATCTTGCAGCAGAACGGTGTCATCACCGGCCTGGAGGTAGGCGGAAATGAAACCATCGAATGTGACAAGGTCATCTTTGCGGTGGGCCATTCCGCCCGGGATACCTTCCGGTATTTGCAGACCATCGGTCTACCTTTGGAGGCCAAGCCCTTTGCCATGGGTGTGCGTATTGAACACCCACAAACTACCATTGATGCTTCGCAATATGGTGGGTATAATCCTGTGCTGCCCCCGGCGGATTACAAGCTGGTGAAGCACTTAGACGAAGAAACCGTGTACACATTCTGTATGTGTCCCGGTGGCTTTGTGGTGGCGGCCGCATCGGAGGAAAATGCCGTGGTCACCAACGGTATGAGCTATGCCGACCGGGACGGGGCAAACGCCAACGCAGCATTGTTGGTAACCCTGAACCCCAAGGATTTTCCCACAGACGACCCTCTTGCCGGTATGTACTGGCAGCAGGAAATTGAAGCCAAAGCCTTTGCAGCAGGCGGCAGAAATTACCACGCCCCTGCCCAAAAAGTGGGTGACTTCCTGCAAGGCAAGCCCTCTGTTGGCCCTGGCAGTGTAATGCCTACCTACCGCCCCGGTGTGACCTGGTGCGATCTGCATACGGTTTTGCCGGAGAAAATCACCGGCGCATTAAAAGAAGCCCTGCCCATGCTGGACGGCAACCTGAAAGGCTTTGCCCACCCGGACGCGGTACTGACCGCTCCGGAAACCAGAAGCTCCTCTCCGGTCAGAATCGTCCGGGACGAGAGCAAACAGTCCGTCGGTCTGCAGGGTCTGTATCCGGCAGGTGAGGGCGCAGGCTATGCCGGCGGCATTATGTCTGCGGCCATTGACGGCATTTTGTGCGCAGAAGCGCTAATGGAAAGTATATAAAGGAGAAAGAAAAATGGATCACGGTACAAAAGCAGCAGAATTGTTTTTAGAGGGCTATAACTGCGCCCAGGCGGTGGCAGTGGCCTTTTGCGATCTGACCGGTATGGAAAAGGATTATGCGGCCAAGCTGGCCTCCGGTTTCGGCGGTGGCATGGGCGGCCTGCGGGAGGTCTGCGGCGCAGTCAGCGGTATGAATATGGTGTTTGGCTGTCTGTACGGCTACGAAAGCCCCACCGATGACGAAGCCAAAAAGCAGGTATATGCCCAGTTCCGCCAGCTGGCAGAGAAATTCCAAGAGATAAACGGCAGCATCATCTGCCGGGAGATTCTGAAAAATCCCCCCGCTGACCCCAACCCGTCCCCCAGAACGGCGGAGTATTACGCCAAGCGCCCCTGCGCCAGAATGGTGATGGTAGCCGCCCAGCTCCTGGACGAATTCATCGAAAACCACCCGCTGTAAACAGAAAGTGCGTATCACAAAATCGTGATACGCACTTTATTTATAAATAGTACCAAACCCCAACGGCGATTTGGGCAATGAGGATTGCCGGCATACCCAGGGTAAAGGACTTGTGCCTTGTCTTGTGGCGGACGGTGTACATACCGGCAATGCAGCCGATACTGCCCCCGAAGGCGGCAATGCCGAACAGAGTTTTCTCCGGGATGCGCCGGAGATTATTTTTTGCCAGGAACTTATCGTAAAGCATAACCCCGAAGCCCACGGCATTTATTAGTAACAGGTAGATAAGCATAGAAAAATTCCTTTTGGGAGGTTTTGGAATGAGAAAACTTTGGATAATTCCGCTGGTCGTCCTGCTGCTTTGCGGCTGCAGCAAGGAAACGATGCTGGAGACCGTGAATGATGAACAGGCAGAGCAGGTAATATCGGCGGTGCAACGGGTGCAGTTGCATCTGCCGTCGGAACTGTCTGCCCCGGCGCTGCAAAGTCAGGAAAACGGCACTTTGTACCTTTGCGACGATTATTCCGTCACTGTGCAGACCCGGCAATCCGGCGACCTGCGTAAGACCATTCGTACTGCCACCGGGCTGGAACAGGAAAATTTGCAAATTCAGACCACCCGGCAGGGGGATGTGAAGCGGTACCAGTTTATGTGGACGGCCAACGGTGAGCAGGGCATCGAGGTGGGCAGGACCTGTATTCTGGACGATGGGGTTTACCACTATATCCTCACCGCGCTGGCCCCGGAAGAAACTGCCGGGCAGGTGCAGCAGACCTGGCGTGAGATATTTGCCTCGTTTTGCCTTGCCACGGAGCGGGAGCCGGTCAGTACTGGCTCATAGCCTCCCGGCAGAGGTCGCATAGCTCGTCCACAACGCTTTGGGGGTAGAGGACTTTTGCCTTGCTGCCGAAGCCCATTACCCAGCTTAAAAACATAGGAGACACGGCAACCTTTACGGTGAAATTGAAATGGTCCTCTCCATCGGGGATCAGCATGGTATCCTTGCCGAAACGGTCGATGACTACATTGATTAAACTGTTGTGAAAACGCAGTTTTACATCGGTGGCGTTGCCGGAATACATCTGGAAAAGCCGATTGGCGTGATCCACCAATGCCTTGCCTGTCAGCTCCGGGCAGGGGGTGCGGGTGTCGTCCAAAAGGCAGATATCGGTCATACGGTCCACCCGGTAGGAGGTAATACCGTGGCGGTCTGACAGGGCCAACAGATAGCAGTTTTCGTTATCCTGACACAGGCCGTAGGGGCTGGCGGTGTAGCTCTTTTCCCGGTATTTTCGCTTGCCGCCGAAATCCCAGTCGAAATAGCGGAAGGCAATCTGCCGGTTTTGGGTGATGGCCTCCTGTATGGTGTCCACATTATAATAAATGGTCTCGTTCATGCTCTTGACCCGGCCGGACACCAAAATGTTCCGCTTCATCAGCCGGGCATCCTGCTCGTTGCACTGATTTAGCAGCTTTTCGATCAGCTCCCGGGATTTCTTTTCCGTTAAGTACCGGCTGGATTGCACCGCATCGATGAGCAGCTTCAGTTCCGGCAGCTCAAAGTTCCGGGAGGCAATGTAATAGCCGCCATTCTTGCCGGGCGTGGACACGATATCCACGCCGTATTCAATCAGCGCGGCCACATCGGAATAGACGGTCTTCCGGTCACAGGAGATATTATGCTCCCGGTCCAGCATAGTTATCAACTCTTTCGCTCTCACGGGCTTTTGCTCGTGGGAGTTTCTTTGTAAGTAATCCAAAATGTAGAAGATCTTCAGTTTTTGGTTATCAGATTTCGGCATAACTCCACCTCCGTTTTCTTTAGTATACCACAGAAAAATCCCCCTGTGAAGAAAAAATGCCGGTAAGCCGTTGCAAAATTCCCGGAATGTGGTATCATACACTTATAAAATGCCTGTTGGAGGGAGCTTATGCTGGACTTTATCAGAATTGCCTGCGCCGTACCCCCTGTGAAGGTGGCAGACACCTTGCAGAATACGCAGGACATTTGCGACAAAATTACCGAAGCAGACCGCTTTGGCTGCGATGTGGTGATCTTTCCGGAGTTGGCGGTCACCGGTTATAGCTGCGCGGATCTGTTCTTTCAGCAGACCTTGCTGGACGCGGCAGTGGCAGGTATCCGGGAGATCTGCCGTCATACAGAAAAGCATCCCAAAATTTCCGTGGCCGTGGGCGCACCGCTATTGATGGCCGGACAGATGTATAACTGCGGCGTGATGATCTCCGGCGGCATGGTCCGGGGTATTGTACCCAAGACCTTCCTGCCCAATTACCGGGAGTTCTATGAGCGCCGCTGGTTCTCCTCCTCCCAGGATCTGCAACAGAAATCCGTCAGCGGAAGCCTGTTTGGTTTGGAGGATTACGAAATTCCCGTGGGTCGGGATCTGATCTTCCGGCTGGGCGACGGCACCAAGCTGGGTATGGAGATTTGTGAGGACCTGTGGACCCCTATGCCTCCCTCTACCTTGCTGACCCTGAACGGCGCGGAAGTGATCGTGAACCTGTCCGCCTCCCCGGAGGCTCTGGGCAAGCGGACCTACCGGCGGGATTTGGTATGCCACCAGTCTGCTATTTGCAACTGCATCTATGCCTATACCTCCGCCGGCTACACCGAATCCACCCAGGATATGGTCTTCTCCGGTCATACCCTGGTGGCGGAGATCGGTGATGTACTGAAAGAGAATAAGCTGGAGCTGGAGACCGACTACCTGCTGGTGCAGGATGCGGATGTCGGCCGTGTCCGCAGCGAACGGCGGAAGAATAAGAGTGTCCGGGATGCGGAGGCTTTCTATGGCAAGATCGAGCCTGCTCGGGTGGTGGATTGCTGCGCTATTCCCTTGCGGTCCGACGGCACATTATATAAATTAAATAAGCTGCCCTTTATCCCCCAGGACAAGCAGACCTGCGATGCGCGTTGCAATACTGTATTCAATATCCAGGCAACTGCCCTTGCCCAGCGGCTGAAGGTGGTGGGCGCCAAGGCAGTCATCGGTATTTCCGGCGGCTTGGATTCCACCCTTGCTTTGCTGGTTGCTGTGGAGGCCATGGCCAAATTGGGCAGACCGATGACCGATGTGTGCGGCGTGACCATGCCCTGCTTCGGCACATCTGACCGTACCTATCAAAATTCTTTGGAACTGATGCGCCTTTTGGGTATTTCCAGCAAGGAGATCTCCATCAAGGATGCGGTGAATACCCATTTCCGGGACATCGGTCACGATCCCCAGGTCCATAACACCACCTACGAAAATGCCCAGGCCCGGGAACGCACCCAGATCCTGATGGATTACGCAGGTGAGGTAGGCGGCATTGTGGTTGGCACAGGTGATTTGAGTGAGCTGGCCTTGGGCTGGTGTACCTACAACGGCGACCATATGAGTATGTACGGCGTCAATGCCTCCATTCCCAAGACTATGATCCGTCAGGTCATTGCCACCGTGGCGGAAAATCCTCGGTTTGCCGCTGCCCGGGAGATCCTTTGGGATATTTTGGATACTCCCATCAGCCCGGAGCTGCTGCCCCCGGATGCAACCGGCAAGATCGCTCAGCAGACGGAAGATCTGGTTGGCCCCTATGCCCTCCATGATTTCTTCCTGTATTATATCCTCCGCTACGATTATACACCCAAGAAGGTCTATGCCCTGGCCTGCCGGGCCTTTAAGGGCGAATTCGACGGAGAAACCGTGAAGAAATGGCTGCAGGTGTTCTACCGCCGGTTCTTCACCCAGCAGTTCAAGCGAAGCTGTATGCCCGATGGTGTGAAGGTGGGTTCTATCAGCCTCAGCCCCCGTGGGGATTGGCGTATGCCCAGCGATGCCACGGCTCGCATTTGGTTGGAAGAAGTAGAAAAGCTATAACAATAAAGAGCAGACATTCGTCTGCTCTTTTATTTATAATAGTATTGGCTGAATCTGCCGACCCTCCAATGCGGCTGCCAGGGTCTCCGGGATTTTAGAGAAATCTGCTACCATGCTGGTAGGCTTCTTATGGGGGTCATCCTGCCCAAAGGGGACAAAATAGTAATGCTTTCTGGCAAGCAATTTTCCAATGTTCTCCGCGGCACCGGCCAGCGCATCGTTGGTGGATACGGCCACGATCACCGGCCGGCCGTTCCGCAAATGGCTCTTGGCCGCCATGGTCACCGGTCCGTCGGCAATACTGTGGGCCAGCTTTGCCAGGGTGTTTCCTGTGCAGGGCGCGATAACCAGCGCATCCAATAGCTTCTTTGGCCCAATCGGTTCTGCCTGTTCAATGGTGCGGAGAATGCTCCGCCCACAGATCTGCTCCGCTTGTGCAATGTGATCCTGATGGGTGCCAAACCGACTGTCAGCAGTGCAGGCGGTTTCGGAGAAAATGGGAATGACGGTGTGCTCTGCAGCCAATTCCTCCAGCACCGGGAAAACCGACGAAAAGGTGCAAAATGAGCCGCACATGGCAAATCCGATGGTCATAGCCTACTCCTTTCTGAGTATAGGAATGAGGGTGCTTGCGATCAGCCGTCCTGAGCTTTCCGGCGCATCCTTGCCGGGCAGGCCTCTGGCCCAGATCACATCCTCGCTGCCCAAGCCCAGCCGGGATGCCAGATCGATTTTTAAGGCGTTGCCCGGACAGGTGGGGAATAACATCACAGGCACCGTGTTGAAGATCACCCGGTAGGCAGCGGTGTCCACCTGCTCCAGCTTTAATGCCCGGTAACCCAATGCCGAGAGCATACTGCGGTCGCTTTCCTTCCGGGCGCATACACTCACTTGCGCACCCAGCTGCTGCAACAGCTTCCCAAGACACTTGCCGATCCGCCCCCAGCCGATAATCAGCACATCGCACCCGTCCAGGATCACCGGCAGTTGGTCCAATGCCAGCTCTAAAGCGCAATGGGCGGTGATGTTGGCGTTCAGCGCTAAGTAGCTTTCATCCTGAAGCAGATCCACGCAGGTGTAGTAGTCCAGCTCCGGTCGGTCTAAATTACCACCGATGACGGTAATATCTTTGGGCAGCAATGACAGCAGGGTGCTTAAATTTCCACCGCCTACAATGCCTCCATCCGGCCCAAAGCTGGGTACAGGCAGCAATAAGTGGGTCACCTGCTCACAGGGTTCGCTGACCAATGTAAACCCTGCCTGCTTCAAAAATTGTATGCAGTAACTCATAGCCGGGGAGTACCCGGCTGTATAAATAATACAATGTTCCATAGCCTTCACCCTTTCACACCAGAATATGCAGTTAGACGGTGGGTTGTGCTTGATTTTTTACAGGGGTATTGTATAATAATAATGAGGTGAAGAAAATGCAGAGATTAGGTTTCATCCATGATATGATGGATGTGAAGGTTTTGATTTTATATGTGGCAGCCCGTTCCAACTATCCCATGACCTCCCAGGAGATCTATGAGCTGTGCTATCAGGACGACTGCCTGAGTTATTTTGATGTGTGTACTGCGCTGCCCCAGCTGGTGGAATCCGGCCATATCCGGGTGCTGGAGGATGAACGCTACGAAATCACGGAAAAGGGTGTTGCCGACGGAAAGCTGACGGAGGATTCTATTGTATTTACCGTCCGGCAGAAGGCGGAAAATGCCGTCGCCCGGTTTAACCGTCAGCTGCGCCGCAGCAGCTTTGTAAAAACCCAGATCATTCCCCGGGAAGGGGAGGAGATGTCCGTGGTGATGTCCCTGGATGACGAAAAGGGCAACCTGATGACCTTGGAACTGCTGGCTCCCAATCGCCGCCAGGCCATTCGGCTGAGCAAACTTTTTGAGAAGAAAGCAGAACTGCTTTATACGATGACCATGTCCGAGCTTTTGGACAATGAAGAGGAGTGACCTTGTCGATCGGGAGAAATCGTGGTATAATATAAGCATACCGGAATACCGGTTCAAAAAGAAAGGAGCGACCGCATATGAAGTTTCAGTACAGTGAGAAGAAAGTCAAACTGCCCGGCAATGTCCACGCCTACGCCGAGAAAAAGGTAATGAAGCTGGCACGGTATTTTGAGGAGGATGCGGAAGCCCTGATTGTATTTTCTGTAGCGAAGAACCGTAACAATGTAGAGCTTACGGTTCACGGCGCCGGCACTTGGTTCCGTGCCAGCGAGTCCACCTCCGATATGTTCGCATCCATCGATGCCGCCGTGGGTACCATTGAGGGTCAGATCCGCAAGAACAAGACCCGTCTTGCCCGCCGTCTGCGGCAGGATGCCTTTGTCCGCGCCGCCGAGGAGACTTCCTTTGTGGCCGAAGAGCCGGAAGAGGAACTGAAGCTCGTCCGTGTCAAGGAATTTTATTTTGAACCTATGACCCGGGAAGAAGCTATTTTGCGGATGAATCTGCTGGAGCATAATTTCTTTGCCTTCCGGGATGAAGATAACGGCGGCAGCTTTGCGGTGGTCTATCGCAGAAACGACGGCGGCTACGGCTTGATTGACGATGTAAAATGAAGTAAAACCCCAATATTTTGGCGGCCCTTCCGGGTCGCCAAAATATTTTTTGAATTTTTGAAAAAATATCCTTGACAAAAGGGAATACCTTTGGTAATATACTCGAGCGCCTTGGCGCAGAGAGATTTTTATCACGAAAAATTTTGCAAAAACAAGAAAAAAGTTCTTGACATACAGAATCACTTGTGATAGAATGAACAAGCTGACCACTTGAGTGGCTAAGCGAATATGTACCTTGTAAATTGAATAGCGCAAAGACGAACAAGTAACACCTTGGACAATTATTAATGGATATTGTTTAAGCGTTTTAGAACGAAAAACAGCCAACGAAAATTCTTGAGTAAAATTTGCTAGAACAAATTTATTCAGAAACTTGATTTGAACCCTTCGGGGTTTAGATACAATTTTTTGAGAGTTTGATCCTGGC
>JAEIGA010014441.1_pt1 | contig 12022 bp, 12 predicted proteins | sample 9270691 | NCBI WGS metagenome assembly JAEIGA01 (sample SAMN17057246, study PRJNA624740) | gut metagenome | biome: biome; isolation source: fecal sample | host: Bos grunniens | place: China: Xizang | collected 2019
TCTCCTTTACTTATCTTTCTGTCCCTTTTTAGGATTAATTGCGTCTTTTTCGCCAGTAACCGCTTCTATGAGTTTATTTGTCAATTTGCCCATAGCGTAAGTAGTGGTCTGAGTTGCAATATTTTCACCAGATTTTTCAACAACCCTCTTGACAAACGATGCCCCTTTAGAAGTCTTCTCTGGATTTAACTCGCTCATTAATTGATTGTAAGTTTTCTCCAATCTCATACGCTCAATCGCTTTGTTGAGTTCTTCGTCAGACATCTCTTTAGCGTTCTTCTTAGGCTTATGAGCTTTATGGTCGGCAACTTTTTGTTTAACTTGAGTCGCTTTAGATTCGCCTTTTAAATCTTCTTTCTGTTGTTCAAGTTCTCTTTTTTTAGCTTCCAGTTTCTCAAACTTCGCTTTAGTAGCTTGTTTGTTCTTTACTATTTTTTGTTCAGCTTTCAATTTTGAAACTTCTTGATCATAACGTTTCTTACCAGCTGAAGTTAAAGTTCCATCTGGATTTTGGTAGCGTCTAACGCCCCATTTCATACCTTTAATACCCCAATGATAGAGTTCATTATAAGTAAAATTTTCCATTTTGATTTTCCTCCTCTCTCATTAAGATTGCGTAGGATCTACTGATACATTGAGTCTCCATTCCAACTCGCTGATCAGTTGTTTCTTACATTCCATAACGATAGAGCTAGCTGGAGGATCAAACATCAATTGTACTTTCAAATACATGTACGTTTTAATTGCTTGGAGTTCTGAAGCGTCGTCATGAAAATCTTGCCACTCCATTTCATCGTTTTCGATAAAGAATCCATCCGACGGTCCAACTCCGAGTTGAGTTAAAATCATAAATACAGAGTTGATGTGCATGATGATGTCTTGATCGAAGTGTGTGTAGTCTTCTGCGATACCGAGCATTTTTTTAATCGATATTAGAATACTGTCGTTCATATCATCCCTCCTTAATTCCGTCGCCACGGACATGTGTCAAATTGTGTTCTTTCAATCGGTTCCGTTATTAGTAAGCTTTCATCGCCGTAATGAATAGCGTTATGTGTTCTTAGCCAGGTTGTTATAACATTCTCTTCATCGAAAATTTTAGGATGGCGTCTTAACACATCTTCAACTGTAATTGGGTCAATGTGATGCACCATAGCTCGTTCGTAAATTTCTCGATCTTCGCATGCTAGGTCACAACCGTTATCGCGTATGATAATGTGGCGTCTGAAATCTTTCCATTCTTGCGAGCTGTATAGTATTTGGTTCAGATATCGATCATGTCCAAATGTAGCTCGTCCTACGGCTCCGCCTATCTTCAAATAACGGAATCGTTCTGTAAAAGTTGGTAGTGTCATAAGTTCCGAATAGGTTTTAATCTTCATACTCATCTGGATCACCATACCCCGCATAATTTCGCATAGCTTTAAGAGCTTCTTCATACATGGCACTGCTAACTTTGCTAGCTTCTAAGTGTTCAGTCTTAGCTCTTAGTAATTTGTTTTCCTCTCTGAGTTTGTCCATTTCGGCCTGATGTTTTTGACTACCCATCTTTAAAAAATAAACTATTTCTTGAGACGAGGCAGTACCGTCCATCAACCGCTGTTCGGCCAGGTCCATCGCTCTAGATACTAGTTGTTTTTCCCTAACTTCTGGGTCTAGTGATGGTCTCGTCCTCTGTATTGAACTTGCGGAATTGACCACTTTACCTTTAGCCATATTTACCGCCTCCTCCCTTCGTAATTGTTTTTTATGAATACTCGTAGTATGAGTAAATGTCTCGTTAGAGACTGTTGTGAGTTCTCATGTAGTATTAATAAGACCTATGAAGATGTCGCTGTGAGCCTTACCGAAAGGAGCAAAAGTAATGTGGGATTTAAAGAACATCCCCATAAGCCTTAGTAATACTACATGAACGGCAAAAAGAGGCTGCCAGTATTGGAGCCCCTAAGTCCGTTGTTGCTATTTAACGCATAGCTACGAGATGAGATGGATCACCGCCTTTCCTTTCGATCTTGGATTGTTTGCTTTGTGTATCCATATTCTCACCTCCATTTTGATTTTTTACAATATGAATCTATGAAGCTTCTTTATTCATTTGTTCTTCGTATTGTTTCTTTTCTGCAAGATACATTTTTTCCATTTCCATTTGCATAGAAATATGAGCATCTTTTAAAATTGGTTCGAGAACAAATGGTGGAAGACCAGAATTATTAACTAATTCAACTAAATTGTTGATGAACTCAACTCTTTTCACACTGATTGGTTTTTCAAACATGCTATTTCTTCCTCCAATTTATCAATCTTGTTCATAAGTTTCTTAATCATATGTGTATTAAGAGCAACAAATTCTGTATAGATTAATCCATACTCATCGTCGCCTTCTTTAATACCAGCTTCTTCATAAACAGCATTTCCTTCTGGGTCGTCTTCATTTGGTTGGTATTTCGTCTTGATAAAACCACCAAAATCTTGTGTTGTAAGTTCATTATTAAGCAATGCTTGTTCTACTTGTTGTGCTTTGAATCCCATATGATAACGACCACTAGTTCCGCCTTTCATCTTAAACGCACAAGGTTCTAATGAGTCATAGAAAGCTTCCCATTTATCAAGCTCTATGAAATCTTTCTTCAATCTTTCATCGGAAAGAGTAGTTGTACCAGATGAGTTTGTCATTTTACAAGTACGACCGCGAATAACAGCAACTGTTGCATAACTTGACGAACCAGCCCATCCAAAACTCGCAGTTAATCCATCACTACCTCTTTCTACGATAAGGTGGTTTTTTGTATCTTTCCATGATGTAAGAACACCATATGTTGATTCTGTCGTGCCTTGTCCGTTTCCAACATATAAATTACCGCTAGTAACAATCGGATTATCAAAACGATATTGTGTCGCACTATCAAAATTCATATAGCCACTTGTATCTACATTTATATTAGCACTTGGTGATGTGTTTGTACCGGTATAGAAATAAATTCGTGCTTGTGTTACACCTTGCATATATAAATTACCGTTGTCGCCTACTACAATTCCAGTTTTTCCATCATTAGTACCACTTTTATTGCCAGAATAAAAACTAAGTCTAGCATAAATGGAAGAATTTGTTGACGTAATCGCGCTGTCAAAAGTATAACCACCAGATGCGCCATCAAAATACATAACGTCATCGTTTTGCATATGAATTCTACCATTTCTTGTTGTAGTTCCTTCTCCGACATAGAAACAAAGAGATGGTGTTGAAGAACTTTGTACATGAATGTTTCCACTATATGCTATTGTAACGCCAATTTTACCATCTGACGACGATGTTTTACCACAAACGCCAAGTCCACCAGTTGTAATGATGTTTGAATTAAAAGTATGTTGTGCTGCTTCATAATACATATAGTTATCGTTTTTCATGTATATTCGACCGTTATATGAAGTAGTTCCTTCGCCGACATAAAATCCTATAGATGGAGTATTATTGTGTTGAATATGCATAATGCCACTCTCTGTTAAATTAATACCAGTTTTTCCATCGTTATAAGTTGTTTTTTCGCCGACACAAATACTTTTAGCAATAACACCATTATCAAATCTATAAGCATAAGCATTTTCGAAGTACATTTTATCATCTGTGTTCATGCAAATACGACCATTTGCCTCAGTAGTTCCTTCTCCAGCATAGAAATACACTGAAGGTAAAGTACTTGAACCTTGTAAATGGAGATTACCAGTCTCAGATAAAGTAGCACCAGTTTTTCCATCAGTAGGTTCTACTTTTTCTCCAGTACAAAGACTTTTAACTCTAGTGCCGTTATCTAATATATAGACCCAAGCGCCTTCGAAATGCATTTCTTTATGATTATCACTATCAACGCTTGTGTAAATACGATTATCATATGATGTAGAGCCATTGTTGTAAAATTGAATTTGCGCTTCGTTAGAAGCATCGCCTTTTGAAATAAATGTACCACCAGTTACATCACCAGCAAACCAAGCATTACCGTCCCAGTCTAATGTATGGGCGTTGGAACGTTTGGAATTACTTGTGCCGTTACCTACGATATGTGCGTAAGTTCCAGATGTATCTTCAATATTGTTTTTACCTTGAACATGTTGGTAATTTGATGATGCTAATGTACTATATCCTTCCGCGTGTGAATAATCTTTAGAAGCAGTCGTAGAATACCCTTCGGCATGTGAAGCATAGCCAGATGCTGTTGTTTTATAACCTTCAGCATGTGTATAATCTGACGACGCTGTTGTTAAACCACCTTCAGCATGTGAAGCATAACCAGTCGCATCTGTATCAAATCCTTCGGCATGCGAATAATCACCGGATGCTGTTGTGTAAGCACCTTCAGCGTGGGAAGAATCACCAGAAGCAATATTGTTTGAGTAATCGTTAAATACTTCAGCGCCAGTTCCTGCTGTTACAGATTGACCGTCGATTGTGTAGACAGTGCCTTCTACTTTAAGACCTGCTTGCTTTGTAACTTCGTCTGGTAAGTATTTTGGGTCGAGTGTTTCATAATGTACAACGCCAACTTCTGAAACATTACCGCCAGTTAAATTACATGCCAAATATAAACCTGCTCTTCCAAATGTTATTCCATTCACTGCAACATTATCTTTGACAGTATATACAAAACCTGGCACCATTCCCCATATAAGTCCTTTAACTATATAGTCGTCAGTACATGATAAACCAGCTGTCGTTTCGTTAATCGAAGTATATACGTAATACGAATCTTCCAAATCCCAAGTCGATAAACCAATTTCTTCATAAGGTGTTATCAAATAATAACGAAACGGAGTAGCGGAATCGCTGAAACTATATACTGTTTGATCAGCCGCTTTAGAAATATCACCATCCCATTGAGCAATTATACCATATGTTTTATAATGAGTTCTATTCTTAACATAATCCCTCGCGGTTTCATCATTTTGATTCCAGTCAGGTTGTACTAATTCTGCATCCGGTATGTATTTTGGATCTATTTTAGCTGGACCCGTAATTTTAATAGACTTAATAGAATCGTCAATAATGTTGATTATACTCCAATTATCATATACATATGTTGCAAAGAAAAATGGCTCATTTGACTCTATTGTTTCCGGGAATCCCCATCCATCAGGTACTAATTGATTACCGATGTAAATACTATCATATCCAGCATTTCTTGCGACACATTCGTAAGTTACTCCATCACAAACTACGGTATATATTTCGCCTTCAATTAACATTGTATCTGCAATGTTTTCTGAACCGTTAATAATGCTGTCGGATTCATATACAGTAACCGTACCGATATCATGCCAAGTATGAGAATGTTCTTTATCAGCCTTACCCGCAGCAACTGTTTCAAGAGCTCCAATAGCGTCTTGATTATCGTCGATAAGATCGCCTAATTCTTTAAGTGTATCGTAAGCAGCTCCTGCTCCGTTGAGTAATTCGCTCTTTAAAGCGCTAACTGCATTATCAGCATATGTTTTAGCTGTTGATAACTTTGTAGAAGCAGCTGTTTTAGTTTCGTATGTAGAAGTGATAACATTACCGCTTGCGTCTTGTGTTGCTTTAGTAGCTGAAGTAGCCGTCGATGCGTTACCAGTTAAAGAACCTTTAAATTTAGGCGATGTTAAAGTTTGTGTACTAGGGTTATATGTTAAGTCTTTAGCTTTATTAACAGAACCTGTATAACTATTGGTAGTATTACTATTACCAGCTAAGATAAGAGGGAAATCAGTATTTGTTGATGATGGAGCGACTTGTGTAACTTTTGTGTCAGTATTACTATCATAACTCCAACCAACGAATACAAATCTTGTTCCGTCATACATATAACTTATTATTCTATTAGCATAACCAGCGTAACTTAAATTGGTAGTAGTAATTACACTTCCATCGTAGTAAACGCTCTTTGGTTCCATTGTTCCTAATTTAAGCGTTGGATTATCTGTAGTATTTGTGCTAGTAAATTTAACATATAATATTGTACCTGTTTGTAACACCCAACCACTAGCAGGTTCTACAACATTGATTTGTTTTTGCGCGTATGAACCTGAAGTAGTACAAGTACCATAAATAACATTGGCTTTTGTAGCTACGGCCTCGTCCGTATAGGCTTTAGTTTCATTGACGAAAGTTGCTAAACTCTCGTCTGTAAAATATTTTTTAGCCATTTTGAATTATCTCCTTTCTGCTATTAAGCAAACAATGCTGTGATTTCAGCAGAAGTAATTTCTTCGAATTCACCAACCGCAGTTTGGAGATTGCTAATAGCTGTAGTATGAGAAGTAATTGAATTTGTGTTAGCAGTAATAGCTGCTGTATTTGTAGCTGCTGTAGTAGAAGCTGTGTCCCACTTAGTTCTTTCTGTGCTTGTAATGTGTGTAGCATCTCCAACATGAGAAGAAGGAGCTGCACTAATATCAGAAGCTTTTGTTGGTACTGTAATATTTACAGCCTTACTTGAAATTGTTTGAGCTGTACCATTAACTTTGATACTTTCGATTACGTTTGCTTGCGCATTACTTGGAGCATGAGCTGAAGTAGAATGAGAATGAGCTGCATTCCAATTTGTTCTTTCTGTACCCGTAATATGTGATGAATCTCCTACATGAGATGAAGGAGCTGCACTAATATCAGATGCTTTCGTAGGTACTGTAATATTCACAGCTTTATTTGAAATTGTTTGAGCTGCACCATTAACTTTAACACTTTCGATTACGTTTGCTTGCGCATTACTTGGCGCATGAGTTGAATCTGCGTGTGTTTTAGCTGCATTCCAATTTGTTCTTTCTGTACTTGTAATATGTACAGTTGTATTACCTGTATGTGCGGTTAAAGCACTTGTATCCGCTTTTGTTCCGATTGCTGTATTAAGAGCCGATACAACTTCATCATTTTCTTCCATTGCGCTTGCAAGTTCCATGATAGAGTCAACAGCTGTAGAAGAGTTATTCATCAAAAGCGCAATCTTTTCATCGGCGTATGCTTTAGCATTTGCTTCGGCTGCGTTAGCTTTTGTTGTTGCTGTACCAGCGGCATCGTAAGCTGTAGTAGCTGTATAAGCCGCAGATCCTAATCCTTTAACTGATACGTTTTGTGCAGTACCATTCGATGGTGTAACTTTGATTTGACCGTTGCTATCACCAGTAGCGAATGTATAAGTTGTATTTGTATCAGTTGGAGCGTATAAGTCTGTACCAGTACCATTAATTGTGATAGTACCAACTTTTGTACCACTTGTTAAAGAACGAGTGAATGAAACACTGTCCGCACTGTCAGTAATTCCGTTCAACTTAGTAACCATAGCCGCGCTCATGAATCCAGCAGCTGTAGTTGTAGCTACATCGTGACCGTGACCTTCGTCAGATTTATCTTTAACCAATCCCTCTGCGTATGTTTTCGCTTCGGCCAATTTAGCAGAAGCATCAGATTTTGTTTCGTAAGTTGTTGTAATTACGTTACCGCTAGCATCTTGAGTTGCTTTAGTAGCGTTTGTTGCATTCGTAGCTGAATCGGCACTTGTAGCATGTTTTGCGTTTTCCGCATTTGTTGCATTTGTTGCTGTTGTAGCACTTGCTGCGTGAGTTGCCTCTTCAGCTTTCTTTACTGTTGTAGTACCGCTCGTTAAAGTAGCTACTTTTTGATCTGCGTAACTTTTAGCAGAATTTAAAGTGGAGGTATCGCCGCTTGTGATCAAAGCTTTGACTTTAACTGTATATTCTGTCAACTTTTCGAGTGACAACCATTTTTTTGTAGCCATAAAAGACCTCCTTTAAAAATTTCTATTTTGATTTTTGTTTATTGTTTTCTAATTAAAAAGGTAGAGGAAGTTTGACCCTCCCCTACCCATAAATCAAAAGTTTAATCTTATGCAAATAAAGCGTTGATTTCTGCTTCAGATACTTCAACGAATGCAGCAAGACCACCTTCAACTGCAACCATTCTTGTATCCATAGCTGTGTTTAATCCATCAGCATATCCTTTAGCATTACCTTCAGCTGCATCCCATGCTGCTACTTTTTCAGCTGTAATACCATCGATTACTGCTTTGTTAGCATGTTCGTGAGCGATACCAGCAGCTGCATCCCATTTAGCTTTGTCGCCAGAAGCGATAAGATCTAATTCAGCTTGGTTAGCGTGAACGTGAGCTTTACCTTCAACAACTTGCATTCTAGCATCCATAGCTGTGTTTAATTCATCAGCGTGACCAGAAGCAGCTTGAGCAGCAGCTAATGCAGCAGCAGCGTCAGTAATACCTTGTTCAGCTTTAGTGTTAACACCAGCAACAGCTTCAACTCTAGCGTCTGTTTCAACTTTAACAGCAGCTGCGATCTTTTCGTCTACAGATCCGCCTTCACCAACTGAACCTTGTAAAGCTTCGATAGCTGCTTGAACGTCATCCATTTCGCCTTCTAATGTAGTAACTTTACCTTCAGCTGTATACATTCTGCCTTCTAAAGCGTCGATAGCATCAGCGTTAGCTTTGATGTTACCAGCCATTGTAGCAGCGCCAGATTCATCAGAAGCGATGTATTCTTGTAATTCTTTTAATGTATCTTTTACTTGTTGAACATCAGAATCATTTAAAGCATCTTTGAAGAAGTAGTCAACATCTTCTTTTACAGCAGCTAAACCTTCAGCTACAGTATCAATGTTTCCTTGTAATTCTGTTTTGTCAGCAGCTTTAAGGTAGTCATCAGAAATAGCTTTGATGCTAGCTTCAAGAGCAGCTTTATCTGTAGCGTGTGTACCAGCTAATGTATCAATGTTACCTTGTAATTCTGTTTTGTCAGCAGCTTTAAGGTAGTCGCCTTTGATTGTGTTGATTTCGCCTTGAGCAGCTGTTAATTGACCTTGTAATTCACTAAGAGCAGCATCTGTAGCGATACCAGCTGTTTTAACGTTAACATAATCTACTACGTCTTTAGCTGTTGTGCCTTCTGGCAATGTACCCACTAAGAGTTCTAAAGCATCAACTTCATCTTGAGCTTTCTTAGCAGCTGCAGCGTTAGCTTCTTCAGCAGCTTTTGCTCTAAGAATTTCAGCGTCTAAGTTTCCTTGAACTGTAGCGGCAGCGCCAGCAGCATCATAGTTAACGCCAAGACCTTCAGCGTATTCTTTAGCAGCGGCTAAGACTTTCGCGTCCTCAGCAGCAACTCTAGCGACTTCTTTGTCATGGTATAAGCTTAATTTTTCTAAAGATACCCATTTTTTTGTTGTAGACATAATTTTGTCCTCCTTTGAAATAAAATAAATTAGTTAAATAAATTGTTTATATCTTCGTCTGTTACGTCTTCTGTATAATTCGCAACGTCTACGTATTCTTTAGAAGATTCATCCCAAACGGATATAACTTTCTCTTCTTTGTTGACATATAATGTCTTTTCTGAACCCAATTCCGGCAATTCTGTGCCAATAAAAAGTACGTCTTTAGGCTGTGTTGTGAGTTGCACCCATCCGTCTTGGTATCGCCATAACACGGCCGTATTAATTACAAAATAGTATTTTCCTTGTTCAGGAGATTCTAATTCTTTTCTTTCATCATCGGTTTCGATAATGTCGATTTGATTATAGAATTTTCTAGTTCCTTTAAAGTCGAATGCTATTCTGCATTTGTCTTGAACAAAGATTAACTGACCGTCTTTGATCGGTAAATCTTTTACTCTTCCACTCGTGGTAGCACAAATAGACAGAATTGTATTAATTGTTGAATCTGCCATGTGTACACCTCCGTATTGAATCCTAGAATTCTACAACTTTAACAGCAGATACTTCCTGAATTTGTGTATCAGTGTATTCTTTTACTGTTTCTAAAAGTTCAGTGTTAGCAGCTTCGATTTTTGCATCAACGGCAGCTTCGTCTAATCCTGTTGTTTCAGCAATAGGTTTGAATTCTGTACCATCATATGTGTAACCGATAGAATTACATACATAGAGAATACCTTCTTCACCTGTTTCTGGTAACTCATCTACTTTCATTACCTGAACTTTGTCTTCGATAATGATTTTGTTACCGCTACCGTCAATCCAGCCTATTTTCTTTTCTTTAAGAAATAGAATGTCGTATGCGTCAATGGCACCAGAAGCGAGAGCTGCATCAATATTTGCTTCGGAACCAAACGCGTGTTTTGATCTTAAATTTTCAGCCAAGATCGTCTTCCTCCTTCTTTTAAATTTATTATATAAAAGCCGCTTTTGAGATTTACTCGCATGTGACTTTAATATTACTTCTTAAGTAACACATTAATAATAAAATTAAGTATTTTGGCAATTATTTGTAGAAAACTGTTATTGAAAGGTTTTTTAACGGTAATATGCTCTAACACATCGTCGGTTACAGCCCACTTCTCAACAACTTCCATATCGTATGGAACTATTACCGTACCACTTTCACCCCAGTTTTTACCCCATGAATTCTGGACCTTCCAGCCAATTTCGTTCCAACCGTAGATTAACATGCAATGTCCGCCTTCATTTTCGATAAAATCTGAAGTTAAGATACCATCAATAACTTCCATATCGGAATACCATAACATTGCCATGACAACTGGTTTCTTATCCAAAAGAGCCGCTTTGACGTCAGAGTCCTTATACAATCTAACATAATTACTGATTCGATTCGTGTAAGCGCTTTCATTTAACTCGTCAGTTCTTCCTTTGAACAAATCGATGGCTTGTGGTATTTCAACGTTTTCTGGAAATTCGTCTTTTGTTACATTACCGTATAATCGAAACGCTTCGAGAGCATCTCGTATAACCATTCCCGGACCAACATGGTTGGAGGTAGTTCGGTTACCGTAAATGTAGCCTGTACTCATTTCAGTTGAGTCACCATGTTGGATAAAATTGTAGTATTCATTTACGCTTGATAGCGCATGCGCAACACAAGATCCGACTTGGCCTTGAGATTTGATTCGAATAATATCGAGTTCAAACTCTTCTGGAAAATCTTGCGTTGGGGTACAACATACACCTTTGTAGTCTCTGACGTCTACATTCGAAAAAATAGCACCGTGTTGCATTTTGTTTTCTCCTTTAGAATTCTACTACATTGTCTGTTTCGCCATCTTTAGGTATGTCGTCGAATTCTACCACGTTGTCTGTTTCTCCTTCTTCGTCATCGTCACCTGTATTCCCACCTGGTGTATCCGGTTCATCTTCCGGTGGGTTCGGAGTATCACCGTTGTTATCGAAATCTATAACATTGTCGATTGTTCCATCGCCAGTACCGCCTCCTGAAGGAAGCTCGTTTAGGATTTCTTGTTTTAATTGAGCGTATAAATCTGGGTAAGCTGTGAAAACACTTTCAGTATTATTGTGTCTATCGATTACCGAGATGCTTTCATAGATACCTGTACTCCAGCTATATACCATGTTACCTTCATCGTCGAAACAATTAAATGTAACTGAGAATGATAATGAACCGACAAGTCTTGTTGCGTTGCCCGATACCAACCAGCTGAAGAATACTTTGTTATTTGTAGTGCTAATATCCGCTGTTAATACTGGATACATGTCATTGAACATTTCTTTCTTAGTTCTAATATAGTTACTATAATGAACTTCGATTTGAGTACTAACACTCATATCATGTTCTTCGACATAACGTGGCACTTCAAAAGTATATCGCTCTGAATTATGGTCGCCTTTAGCGATAAAGAGTTTACCAGATTCGTTTGAAATGGTTTTCTTTACAGGATCGATGACAAAATGTCTATCTGTATCCGTAATACTATGTGGGTGTGCCATCCTATCACCGTCCTTTCTTATTTTAATTATTAATTCGTACTATCAGATAGTATTTCAGGAATCCGTAGGGCCAGAAAATTATTATTTATAACTTAAGGGAGTATAAAATCATATGAAAAAAATCATTTTATGGCAATCGGTTCACTGTTCAAGGGGGTAGGCCAGCCCTACGAACTCTTGAAATACTATCTGAGAAATGGTTAAAACATTACCCAAGCCAAAATATCAACGCAAAACTTTTTTCCAAAACTCCCTCCGGAGAAATTTTAAAGA
>JAEIGA010014442.1_pt1 | contig 12021 bp, 12 predicted proteins | sample 9270691 | NCBI WGS metagenome assembly JAEIGA01 (sample SAMN17057246, study PRJNA624740) | gut metagenome | biome: biome; isolation source: fecal sample | host: Bos grunniens | place: China: Xizang | collected 2019
ATTTCTATAACAACGCGATGCAGATATTTGAGGGTAAGAAGCCCGTTCCGCCGTGCGCATACACAAAGCCTGTGTGATTTGAGTAAATCTACTTGATTTTTTCTCGGGTATATGTTATAATATATCGAAATAATTAAAGCAAGGAGGGAACGGCTGTGCATTTGCAGGAATCGGGAGAGATGTATCTTGAGAGTATTTTTGTTTTAGCTAAAACTAAAGGCAAGGTGCGCTCCTTGGATGTTGCAGAATATATGGGCTTTTCAAAACCAAGCGTTTCAAGAGCAGTTGGTCTTCTTAAAAACGGCGGTTTTTTAACCGCTGATAAAGACGGATTTTTAGAGCTTACCAACTTAGGCAAAGAATTTGCCCAAAAAATATACGATAGACATACAATTATCACAAAGTATCTAGTATCAATAGGCGTTGATGAAGAAACTGCATCGCAGGATGCCTGCAAAATGGAGCATCATATAAGTGAAGAAACCTTTAACGCCTTTAAAAATCAGATAAAATAAACCCTCGGAAAACCGAGGGTTTTTGATTTATACATAAGCATATAATATTTTAGCTTGACCTTTAAAGTCAATTTTCATACCGGCAGGAACAAAAATACTGTCTCCTTTTTTGGCGGTGATACTTCCATCATTCCAAATAACCTCAGCCTCACCATCAAGGAAAATTAGCGATACAAAGCTTTCGTTACCTTCAATACTGCTTTTATTTCCGGTTTTTAAAATACCTGTTGTAAACAATTCACAACGGGCAAGTTCTCTTAAAGAAGCGCCTTTATTTTCCTTAACCTCTCCCACTTGTCCGTAAGGGCGGGTGGGTTTTTCGCATTTGGTAATATCAAGAGCTTTATCTATATGTAATTCACGGGGCTTGCCATCAGCTCCAACTCTTCCAAAATCCCAAACTCTATATGTTGAGTTTGAATTTTGCTGAACCTCGCAAATAAGAATGCCTGCACCAATAGCGTGAAGCGTTCCCGCCTCAATAAAGAAAACATCGCCTTTTTTAACAGGAACATAATTGCAAACCTCGGGAAGAGTATTATCTTTTATGCGGCGTTCAAATTCTTCTTTCGAGATATTCTCCTTAAAGCCGTATATAAGTTCAGCACCTTCCTCGCAGTCAACTATATACCACATTTCATTCTTGCCGAACTCGCCCTCATTTTTAAGAGCATATTCATCATCAGGATGCACCTGAACAGAAAGGCTTTGCTTAGCATCTATAAACTTAATGAGAATTGGGAAATCAGAAAACTTCTCAGCCCTCTCGCCTAACGTTTCCTTTCCCCAAAGGGATAAAACCTCGGAAAAGGTTTTACCTTTAAGAGCGCCGTTCATAACAACGCCATCGCCATCCTTATGGCAGGAAAGCAACCAAGCCTCTGCTGCTATATCTTTATCTGTTTCAAAGCCCCATTCATCCTTAAGCTTTGTTCCGCCCCATAAATAATCCTTCATAGCGGGTTTTAACAATAATGGATACATTAAATTCACCTCATATATAATACATCAACCCCAAAAATTTTGCAAGTTAAATATGAACAATTTGTAAAAGGTCAGGGAAAGTCAAAGAAAATTTGCAAAAACTATTGACTTTTGGAAAAAAGTGCATATAATAAGACTTGTTAGCACTCGAAACGATAGAGTGCTAAAAATGAAAAGAGGTGGAAGAATGGAGCTTACGCCGAGAAAACAAGCCGTATTAAAAGCTATTGTTAAGGCTTATATAGAAACGGGCGAGCCTATCGGTTCAAAAAATCTCGTTGCCCTTATTGATAATGCCCCCTCTTCCGCAACCCTTAGAAATGAAATGAGCGAGCTTTGCGAGCTAGGTTTTCTTCACCAGCCGCACACATCGGCAGGAAGAGTTCCAACCAGCAGCGGTTACAGGCTTTATGTTGAAAGTCTTATGAACAAATCGGAAATTTCTTTAAAAGAAGCCGATATTATAGACAATGCTTTTGCTGACATTCACTGCGAGCCCGAAAGCATACCTGCCGCCGCCGCTCAAATCTTATCTGAGCTTACAGGGCTTCCTGCTATTTCCTGTCTTATGACCGAGAGGCCTGCAAGAATCAAAAGAATAGAGCTTTTACCTATTGGCAGATTTTCAGTTATGCTTTTGGTTATTACAGATGACGGAAGAACAAGAAACCGAATTTTCCGCCAAGGAAGAAACTTCACCAAAGCTCTTGAAGATGAGTTTTATGACATTGTTTCAAGAAAGATTAAGGGAAAGCCGATAAGCGAGCTTACAAAGCCATATATTCAAGGTGTTATAGCCGAAGCGGGCTTCTCTTCTCTTGAGCTTATGCCTTTACTATCGGCAGTTTTTGAAACCGCTTCAGAAATTGAGGAAACCGATTTAACGTTGCAGGGCGAAAACACCTTATATAATATCTTTGGCAGCGAAGAAAAAGCCGCCAAGATTTTGTCCCTTATAAAAAGGCGTGACCCAATAATTTCGATTCTTGAAAATATTGGAGATAATGTTGGAGCAGTTTTCGGTGCCGATACTGAATATAACGAGCTTCAAAAGGATACGGTTATCGCCGCTAAATTCAGCGGAGGAGATAAATATAAAGGCTATATCGGAATTATAGGTCCTAATAGAATTTCCTATGACAAGATAATGCCGGGAATTGAATACGCTGCGCAAAAGTTAACCAAGCTTATAACCGAAGCGCAAAAAGATATGGAGGATTGAGATTTCGTGTCAGAAGAAACCAAGAAAACCGAAGTTAAAGAAAAAAAGAAATCTAAAACACAGGCCGAAATTGAGAATTTAAAAGCGGAGCTTGAAAATAAAAACGATTTACTTCTTCGCACCGCCGCCGAATTTGATAATTTCAAAAAGCGCACCGAAAGAGAGCGTTTAACAGTTGCTGAATATGCCAAAGCAAATGTTATTAAGGAATTACTTCCGATTCTTGATAATACTGATAGAGCAAACACTGCCGAAAAAGGCACTCCCGAATATATAAAGGGAATTGAAATGATTGTTAAACAATTCGAATCTTTAGGCGAAAAGCTTGGCATCTCAGAGGTTGCTAAGGTTGGAGATACATTTGACCCGAATTTCCACGACGCTGTTATGCATATCGAGGATGAAACTCTTGGCGAAAATGTTATTGCCGAAGTTCTTCAAAAGGGCTTCAAAATTGGGGACACTGTTATTCGTCCCGCAATGGTTAAAGTTGCTAATTAAAAACTAATTTATAAATTTTTGGAGGAAAACAAAATGGGAAAAATTATTGGTATTGACTTAGGAACAACTAACTCCTGCGTTGCAGTTATGGAGGGCGGCGAGCCGGTTGTTATTGCTAATGCTGAGGGTGCAAGAACAACTCCTTCGGTTGTTGCATTTTCTAAAACAGGTGAAAGAATGGTAGGTCAGGTTGCTAAGCGTCAGGCTATCACCAACCCTGACAGAACTATCAGCTCTATCAAAAGAGAAATGGGAACTGATTATACCGTTTCTATCGATGATAAGAAATTCACCCCTCAAGAGATTTCGGCAATTATTTTGCAGAAATTGAAGGCTGATGCCGAGGCATATCTCGGAACAACCGTTACCGAGGCCGTTATCACCGTTCCTGCTTACTTTACTGATGCTCAGCGTCAGGCAACCAAGGATGCAGGTAAGATTGCTGGTCTTGAGGTTAAGAGAATTATCAACGAGCCTACTGCTGCTGCTTTAGCTTACAGTATTGATAAAGAAGATGACCAAAAGGTTATGGTTTATGACCTTGGCGGCGGCACATTCGATGTTTCGATTATCGAAATGGGCGATGGTGTTCAAGAGGTTTTAGCTACTGCCGGTAACAACCGTTTGGGCGGTGATGACTTTGATAAGAGAGTTATGGACTATATCGTTGCAACCTTTAAAGCTGAGCAGGGCATTGACCTTTCAAACGATAAAATGGCTATGCAGCGTGTTAAAGAGGCTGCTGAAAAGGCAAAAATCGACCTTTCGGGTATGACAACTGCCGATATCAACCTCCCCTTTATTACCGCTGATTCAACCGGTCCTAAGCACTTTGAAACCACCCTTACAAGAGCAAAGTTCAACGAGCTTACTGCTGATTTAGTAGATGCAACTATGGCTCCTGTTCGTCAGGCTCTTGCCGATTCAGGTCTTAACAAGAGCGAAATCAACAAGGTTCTTATGGTTGGCGGTTCTTCCCGTATTCCTGCAGTTCAAGAGGCTGTTAAAGCATTTATGGGAACCGAGCCTTTCAAGGGCATCAACCCCGATGAGTGCGTAGCTTTAGGTGCTTCCTTGCAGGCAGGCGTTCTCGGTGGAGACGTTAAGGGACTTCTTCTTCTCGATGTAACTCCCCTCTCCCTCGGTATTGAAACTATGGGTGGTGTTTCAACAAAGGTTATTGATAGAAACACAACCATCCCCGCTAAGAAGAGCCAAATCTTCTCAACTGCTGCTGACGGTCAAACCTCGGTTGAGGTTCATGTTCTCCAGGGCGAAAGAGAATTTGCAAGAGATAACAAAACTCTCGGCGTTTTCCATCTTGATGGAATTGCTCCTGCTCCCCGCGGAATCCCCCAAATTGAAGTAACATTTGATATCGATGCTAACGGTATTGTTCACGTTTCAGCTAAGGACCTTGGCACAGGTAAAGAAAATAATATCACCATCACCTCTAACACCAATATGTCCAAAGAGGATATTGATAAGGCTGTTAAAGAGGCTGAGGAATATGCTGCTGAGGATAAAAAGCGCCGTGAGGCTGTTGATATTCGCAACAACGCTGACCAAATGATTTATCAGACCGAGAAAACCTTAAACGAGCTCGGCGATAAATTAGCAGATGACGAAAAGAGCAAGATTGAAACCGCTAAAGAGGCACTTAAAGAGGCTCTTAAGGGCGAGGATATCGAAGCTATCAAGGCTCGTCAGGAAGACTTGCAAAAAGAATTATTTGCAGTTAGCGAAAAGCTTTATAAGGCAGCTAACCCTCAGGGTGATGCACCTCAAGGCGAAAATGCTGACCCCAATGTTTACGAGGCCGACTATACTGATGTTGATGACAACAAATAATTAGATATTTATTGTAGGGACCGGCGTCCCCGACGGTCCGTTAGAAATTTTCAAAATTAGCGGACAGTCCGGAGGCCTGTTCCTACATAATATATTTTAGGAGAATTTGCTTTGGCTGATAATAAAAGAGATTATTATGAGGTCCTTGGTGTTGATAAATCAGCCTCCGAGGATGAACTAAAAAAAGCATATAGAAAAGCGGCTAAAAAATATCATCCCGACTTGAACCCCGGAGATGAGGTTGCCGAAAAGAATTTCAAAGAAGTTAATGAAGCTTATGAGGTTTTATCTGATAGCGAAAAACGTGCCCGTTATGACCAATTCGGCCATGCAGGTGTTGACCCTAATTTCGGTGCGGGCGGCGGTTACGGCGGTGCGGGCTTTGATGGTTTCGGCGATTTTGGCGATTTAGGGGATATTTTCAGTTCCTTCTTTGGCGGTGGTTTTGGCGGCGCCTCAAGAAGAAACCCAAATGCCCCAAGAAGAGGAAATGATACTGCCGCAACAGTTAACCTTTCATTTGAGGAAGCTGCTAAGGGTTGCAAGAAAACCGTTAAAGTTACAAAGATTGAATCTTGTAAGGAATGCGGTGGAAGTGGTGCCGAAAAAGGCTCTAGCCCTAAAACCTGTCCCGTTTGCCACGGCTCAGGTCAGGTAACTGCCGCTCAGCGCACTCCTTTCGGTGTTATTCAAACCCAAAAGGTTTGCGACCACTGTAAAGGCAGCGGTAAAATTATTGATAAGCCTTGTCGCACCTGCGCAGGAAAAGGCAGAATCAGGCATACAGTTGAACAAACCGTTGATATTCCCGCAGGTATTGATGACGGTCAGGTTATTAACCTTCGTGGTGGCGGAGATGCCGGAATTAACGGCGGTCCTTCGGGAGACCTTAGGATTAATGTTAACGTTCGCCCCCACCCCATTTTTGAAAGAGATGGCTTTGATGTTTACTGCGAAATACCGATTACCTTCACTCAGGCGGCTTTAGGAGATGAAATAACAGTTCCAACTCTTGACGGAAAGGTTAAATTCCAGATTCACGAAGGCACTCAACCCGGTGATGAATTTAAGCTTAGAGGCAAGGGTATTCAAAGGCTCAATTACAGCGGAAAAGGCGACCAATATGTTAAAATAACGGTTGAAGTTCCGAAAGACCTTTCTAAATCCCAAAAAGAAAAGCTTAAAGAGTTCGATAAAGCAACCGATGATAAAAACTATAAAAAGCGCAAGTCCTTTATGGATAAGGTTAAAAATTTCTTTGATTAAAGAATAATCATCTGCTAAGCATTGTGTCCTTAGTGCACAATGCTTCGATATAAATTCCTTGCAGAATTTTCGATATACACCCTATGTGTTCGATATGTGCTTCGCACTCGATATGCCCTGCGGGGCGAGGATGGATTTATATCATATCGAGTTTATGCAGATAAACATATCGAATTTACCGATAGGTAAATTTATCGATTTTGCCTTGACAAAAATATCGACAAAAAAATCACTACCCGAAAAAGAGCTTCATTCTCTCCTTCGGGTAGTTTAATTTTATAAAAATCCTCTAATATCTATTGCTAATTTTTCTTCAAGATTTATAAGACGTTTGGTTATATCCTTCGAAACCTCATCTGCCGCTTCATACTGATTAAGGTATTTATTAAGAGATTTAACTCCCATATTGCAACCATCGGTAATAAGGTCGGCAATAGTGGCATCCGATTCCTTCATAGTTAGCATAACATTGGTTTTAACCCAACTCATACCCTTTGCAATAGGATTAGGGTCTTTGCCATCGTCCGAATACTTATCAAGAAGTCCCTTTATCTCAATTGCAAGTTTTGAATGTTCATCACGGCAATCGGATAAAAGCTTCTTCAATTTATCGGAATGAGTATATTCCAAAACCTCTTCTATTGAAGAAACTCCCATTTTAATTCCTGCATCACATTCACGAAGTAGTTTTATGGTATCTTGTTCTATCATAGCGAACTTCCTTTCCCTTTTTAAAACAAGTATACCCGAAATTTTTCGAATTATTAGACGATAGACCGTTTTTGCCGATTCAATATCATTTTCGATATTAAGCTCAGGCTTTCTTCCCTATTTGTTTTATAACCTTTACTAAACCTCTCAAAAATAATCTTATCGCAAGCGCAACCGACCTCACCATATTGAATCCTCTTTTCTTCTTTACTAAGATTTTCACCTATTGGCACAACATCGTTACAATATCGGTATCAATAATTATTTTTTCCATCTTAATATCCGAAATAATTTTTAGCGTTATAATAGCAGATATCCTGAGCTATCTTTTTAAGCATTTCCATATCCTTCGGATATTCGCCTTCTTCAACCCACTTTCCTAATAGGTTACAAAGAATTCTTCTAAAATATTCGTGTCTTGTATATGAAACAAAGCTTCGGCTATCGGTTAACATTCCAACAAAGCGAGAAAGCATTCCAAGATTTGCAAGGGCTTTCATTTGACCCTCCATACCATCTCTCTGGTCATTAAACCACCAACCCGAGCCAAACTGAATTTTACCCTTTATTCCGCCGCCCTGGAAGTTGCCAAGCATTGTTCCCAAAACATAGTTATCCTTCGGATTAAGGGTATAAAGAATGGTTTTCGGAAGCATATTCTTCTTATCAAGGCTATCAAGGATTTTCGATAATCCCTCAGCAATTTGGAAATCGTTAATTGAATCAAAGCCTGTATCAGCGCCCAATTTTTCAAACATACGGCTATTATTGTTGCGAAGAGCGCCGATATGAAGTTGCCATACCCAACCGCGCTTTGCATATTCCTCGCCTAAGAATACGAGCTTTTCGATAATATCATCATCCATCTTATCAACCGCATGGTCGGAAAGACGGCAACCGTTTTCGTGGAAATAATCCATACATTCGGTTATATCATCGCCTAAATTATCAAGGTCGGGGCGGAAGGCAGGAATAACCTTAACGTCAAGGTCCTTAAGCTGCTTGTGATATTCAAGGGTATCGTGAGGAGCATCGGTTGTGCAAATAACCTCAACATTGGACTTTTTAATAAGACCCAAAACCCTATATTCATCAGTTTCAAGCATTGAATTAACCTTATCCCAAATATCCTTAGCGGTTTTTGGAGAAAGTTCTTCCTCAATGCCGAAATATCTTTTAAGCTCAAGATGAGTCCAATGATAAATCGGGTTTCCGATAAGATAAGGCATAGTTTCGGCAAACTTGAGCCATTTCTCAAAATCGTCCCTTTCCCCTGTTATATATTCCTCTTCAACGCCATTTGTTCTCATTTGACGCCATTTATAATGGTCGCCTCCCAAAAAGAGCTCATAAGCATTTTTAAACTTATGATTTTCGGCTATCATTTTAGGGCTGATATGGCAATGATAATCTATAATCGGCAAATCCTTAACAGCCGCATAAATTTCCTTTGCGGTTTCATTTTTAAGCATAAAGTTTTCATTTATAAAACTCATAAAAATTCCCCTTAAAGTTTTTACATTTTCAGTATATCATACTGCAAATATAAGTCAATAGAATAAAGTATCAAAAATTAGCAATTTTTTGTCCTTTTAAATTTCGGCAACCAAAAATCCTTACCATAGATTATAATTTCACCTAAAATACAAAGAGGGATAGCGGCAAAACCATCAATAACCGAATGTTGTTTTATAAAAACGGTTGAAAGGCAAATTAAGATAACAAAAACAACGATAAAGGCCTTAAACCAAGGCGATATTCCCTTTTCCTTAACCCAAACCGAAGCAATAGCTATAGAATAGGCAACGTGAAGTGATGGACAAACATTGGTATTTGTATCAATGGTATAAAGAAATCCTACCATATCGGTAAAAATATTATCTCTTGCAAATTCTGTTGGTCTTAAGGGTTGCATATTTGGGAAAATAATATAGACCGCCATAGCAACTATTTGGGTTATTATAATGAATTTTTGCAATCTTTTAAAACTATCAACATTATAAACCAAAAAATAGCCTAAGGATAAAACAATCAGCAAATACCAAAGCACATAAGGGATAACAAAAACCTCACAAAAAGGTATTAAATCATCTAGCGGGCTATGAATTACATAACAGGCTTCTCTCTTTATAAATCGTTCGGTTAGAAAAAAGAGCGCAAAATACCCAACCCATCCAAGAAGAAGCTTTAGATGGGAAAATTCAGGCGAGTTTATATTAGTAAGCTTGAACTTTCTGTAATCAACCTGAGGTTTTTTCATATAAATTCCCCCTTCTCTCTTGATAATTATACTACCATAATTATACCTTTTCAATATTTTGATAAACAATTAAAAAAATGTTTACAAAAAAAGACAAGCTTATTGCTTGCCTTTTTAACATCTATTCACAATAGCTTCTCGAATATATCTATAGCCTCATCTAAAGAATTTAAAACCTTAAAGCATTCCGCCTTGGTTTCATCATCAAACGAAACTATATCAGGAATACCGATTACTTTCATGCCTGCCTTATTAGCTGCGACAATTCCTAGAGGCGAATCCTCGAAAACAAAACATTCAGAAGGTTCAACCCCCAACCTTTTAGCCGCAAGCAAAAAAACATCAGGCTCAGGCTTCCCTCTTTCAACCTCAGCACCGCAAGCAAAAGCAGAAAAATAATTCTTTGCATTTACCTCGGATAGATGATGTTCTACCGATTTTGGCGAGGACCCTGAGGCAATCGCCATTTTAACACCCTTCTCCTTAAAAAAATCAAGTATTTCTTTTGCACCGACCATAAATCTTATAGGCGGATTATTTGAGCGGTAATAATCACTTATATCTTGTTTAAATTTCAAAACATCAATTTGCGGATATTTATCCTCAATATACTTGGTCCAACCAACTTCATTCATACCACATAAATACCTTGTGTCTTCGCCCATTCCTTTAACACCTTGAAGTCTTCCGCAGTATTCCCAAGCGGGAATGCAAATACGCTGAGTATCAAGCAAGGTGCCATCCATATCAAAAATTATACTAATCATTTTACTTATTTTTCGCCAAATTCAGCAATATAAGGAAGATTTCTATAATATTCAGCGCAGTCAAGTCCATAACCGATAACAAAGAAGTCCGGAACGGTGAAAAGGGACCAATCAGCCTCAAACTCAACAATTCTTCTTGAAGGCTTATCAAGCAGCGTTACAACCTTTAAAGATAAAGGATTTCTAGCCTTCAAAAGCTTAACAATATCACTTAAGGTTCTGCCTGTATCAATGATATCCTCAACAATTACAACGTGAAATTCGCTGATATCTTTATCAAGGTCCATAGTGATTTTAACAACACCTGAAGAATCTGTGCCTTCATAATAACTCTTAGCGCACATAAAACCGATTTCGCAAGGAACTGAAATTGCACGGCATAAATCTGCCATAAAGACAAAAGCGCCCTTTAAAACACTTACCAAAAGAATCGGTCTGCCATCATAAAGCTTATCTATTTCTTTACCAACCTTTTTTATAGCCTCATCAATTTCCTCTTTGGTTATAATAACCCTTTTAATCTTATCTTCAAAAATCTCTTTTTTGCTAAGCTCGTTCATTTTTATTTCTCCTGTTTAATTTTTATAACAACCGCCAAGATTAGCGGAATAATTATTAACTGCAAAACAATTCCTAAAAAAGAATCAACAAATCCACCTATAAGAAAGGCTTTAAAGGTAAAACCATTTGTTCCAACACCTAACAGCAAGCTTTTAGCGATTCCCCAAACAACTCTACCCGAAAGCATTGCAACAATAAGTGAAAAATAAACTGCTCCTATTCCCTTTTTATTTAACAATCTATAAATCAAACCAATAACCAAGCCATAGGTCAAAAGTTCGAAAGCCATCCAAACAGCATTTGGATATATCGGCGGCATAGAAAAGGCAAATGACCTTAAAAACGGCAATATAAAACCAACAACCGCACCATATTGCCAACCGCATAAAAGTCCACAAAGCATAACGGGTATATGCATCGGAAGAAGCGTATCCCCTATTTCCTTGATTTGCATTGTGAGCATTGGTAAAACAAAACCCAAACATAAGAAAACTGCCGAAAGGGTTAGATTCTCAAGTTTAATCCTCATTCTTTTCAAATTCCTTTGCAACCTGACTAAGCAAATCCCTTATAGGAAGATGCTGAGGGCAGGCCTCTTCGCATTTTCCACACTTTATGCACTCACTTGCCTTACCGCCGTTTTGAGTATGTATTCCATAGTAATAATCAGCGTTACAGCTTTTAAAAACAACCTTATCGTTCATACAAGCAAATAAATCAGGAATAGGAATATTCTTTGGGCAAGAGGCTATGCAATATTTACAAGCAGTGCAAGGAATTAAATCCTGACTGCGGAAAATTTCGCAAACCTTATCTATAGCCTTAAATTCTTTTTCTGTTAAGGGCTTGAAATCGGCCATATAGCTAATATTATCCTTAACCATATCCATATTACCCATTCCCGAGAGGACCATAACAACCCCATCAAAGCTTGCGGCATAGCGAATGGCATAGCTTGCATTTGAGCCGCCGCCAAGTTCATCAAAAACTGCTTGCGCCTCATCAGGTAAATTAACAAGGCTTCCGCCCTTAACAGGCTCCATGACGATAATGGGTTTGTTATGCTTTCGGCAAACCTCATAAACCTTCTTGCCTTCAATTGCGGCATCATCATAATCCAAATAGTTAAACTGAATTTGAACAATCTCAATCTCGGGATGCTCTGATAAAATTCTCTCCAAAACCTCAGCTTTATCATGGAAAGAAAGACCTAAATGCTTGATTTTTCCTTCCTTCAAAAACTCATAAGCAGTTTCATATGCTCGGCATTTTTTATATTTTTCATAAAGCTTTGCATCCTGAGCATGCATAAGATAGATATCAAAATAATCCACACCGCATTCCTTAAGCTGATTTTCAAAGAAAGGTCTTATATCCTCTTGC
>JAEIGA010014443.1_pt1 | contig 12021 bp, 9 predicted proteins | sample 9270691 | NCBI WGS metagenome assembly JAEIGA01 (sample SAMN17057246, study PRJNA624740) | gut metagenome | biome: biome; isolation source: fecal sample | host: Bos grunniens | place: China: Xizang | collected 2019
CATTTCTTTATATTTGCTATCTTCGTCAATTTACATATTTTCAGCATCTTCAAGTCTGTGTTGCAAACTTCTTTCAACTTCTTCTATTGTAGAATCACTGTATCTTTCTTTAACTAGACTAAAATATGGTCTACCATTTGCCATCTGTAAATCCTCCGGATATTATAAATATAGGCTAATCATAACATGATTGACAAAAAAATCAAGCGATTTTTGACAAAAATTAATGATATTTTCGCATAATTCCTCTCAAAATTCCTTGAACTCGAACTTGGGACGGATGCAATTTTCGTGTTTCATAATCTTTGTTGCATGGCTCAAGCCAAATTTCATCTTTTTTCTTGCGCCATACTTTTAGGGTTGCTTCACTTTCTTCGACCAAAGCAACAACAATTTGTCCATTTTCTGCAACGTTCGAACGTTTGATAACGGCAATGTCTCCATCCATAATGCCGGCCTCAATCATCGATTCTCCTTCTACTTGCAGAGCATAAAATTCTCCTCTCTCTACCATATCAAACGGAACTGATAATGTATCGTTTTCATAGGCTATGGCTTCAATAGGCGTGCCTGCTGCGATTTTGCCGTATAAAGGAATTTGTGCCGAAGAATTTTGTAGGGCCAATTTAATTTTCTTTTCTTCTTCAATTATATCTTTTGGTTTGAATCTTGGGATTCTTACAACTTCCAATGCACGAGCCTTATGCGGGATTTTGCGAACAAATTCTCTCTCAATAAGCTCCTCTATTAATGCGTGGATACCTGATTTAGATTTTATTCCGACGGCTTCTTTCATTTCTTCATAAGACGGACAACATCCTTTTTCTTTGATGGTGTTGTCGATAAACATCAGCAATTTATACTGTTTAGGGGTAAGCATAATCGTTCCTCCGTTGTATGTTTTATATAAATGTTCTACTTTAGTTCTTTTTTTAGGTCAAGTTTTTTTTATTTTGGTTGCAAGTTTTTATATAGTTGTTTATAGTAATCGGCAGTTTAATAATTGAATTAGGAATTAAATTAATGGCAAACGAAACAAATATTCATAGAGAATCAAGATTGGTAAAGCTTTCTGCTTTACAGGAAAAAGACTATAATCCTTATCCTTATTGCTTTAAACCAAATGCTTTTGCTGAAGAATTGCAAACAAAATATGCGGAACTTCCGGCAGGCGAAAATACCGAAGACAGAGTTGTTGTTGCCGGTCGTGCAATGGCTGTTCGTAATAGCGGTATGTTTATCGACCTTAAAGATAAAAGCGGAAAGATACAGGTGTTTTGTCATAAGTCACATTTGGATGAAGAAAATCTTGAACTTTTGAAATCATTGGACGTCGGTGATATTGTCGGTGTTAGTGGTTTTGTTCGTCGTACTCCGCGTGGTGAACTTTCAATTGCTGCAGAAAAGTTTGATATTATCAGCAAATCACTTCAACCGTTGCCGGAAAAATTTCACGGTTTAACCGATATTGAAGCTCGTTATCGTCAACGCTATGTCGATTTTATTATGAATGATGACAGCCGTGAAATTTTCAAAAAACGTTGCCGTATAACATCTGCTATCCGTCATTATTTTGAACAGCACGATTTTATGGAAGTAGAAACTCCGATGTTGCATACCATAATGGGTGGAGCTAATGCAAAACCGTTTATTACACACCATAATACATTGGATATGGATTTATATTTGCGTATAGCTCCTGAATTGTTCTTGAAAAGATTGGTTGTCGGCGGTTTTGACAGAGTGTTTGAAATCGGACGTAATTTCCGTAATGAGGGTATTGATAAAAAGCACAATCCTGAATTTACGGCATTGGAAGCTTATCAAGCTTATGCCGATTATAACGATATGGCCGAGCTCATACCTGATTTGTTGCGTTTTGTATGTAAAGAAGTTACCGGAAGCGAAACAATCGTTGTAAACGGTAACGAAATTGATTTGTCAAAACCATGGGAACGTAAATCTATCGTTGAATTGGTAAATGAATATGCCGGTATTGATTTGATGCAGGCAAAAGATGTTGAAGAAGCTAAAGCTATGGCAAAATCTATCGGCATAGATGCTTCTGATTGCAGTAACTGGGGAAAGTTGTGCAATTACTCTTTGATGAAAAAGTAGAACCTAATTTGGTTCAGCCGATTTTGGTAATGGATATGCCGAAAGATATTTCTCCTTTGGCAAAAACTCATCGTTCAAATCCTCGTTTGGTAGAGCACTTTGATGCTTATGTAGGAGGAATGGAAGTAGGTTGTGCATATTCTGAGCTCTCTAATCCGTTAGAACAAAAAGCTCGTTTTGATGCGCAATGTGCAGAACGTGAAGCCGGTGATGATGAAGCTCAAATGTTGGATGAAGATTATGTTGTTGCTTTAGAAAACGGTTTACCTCCTACCGGCGGTATGGGAATGGGTGTTGACCGTTTGGCAATTTTGTTGACCGGTGCGGACACAATCCGAGATGTTATCGCATTTCCGACACTTCGTAATAAATAGGAAAATATGAAATTGCGACTGCATAAAATAGCATACAAAAATATTGAAAAACGGCGACGTCAAAAGACGTCCCGTTCTTCAAATGGGGGGCTTTTTTCAAAAATAATGTTTGTATTGAACATTTGTTTGAGTTTGGTTCTGATATTTTTGTTGTTGTCGGATTATGTTTTTAAGCAAGATAAAAAAGATGAAGTTGCTCATCCTAAACATATATTCGGTGTCAGAAATATAGCCGATGACACCATAATCAGACAAACGGAAAAAGATTTTTTGAAGACGGCGCTTAATTTTGATGAATTGCAAAATTATCAAATCTTTCAGTTAGAAAAATCCTTGCAAGAAAAAACTTTGGATGTGGATGCGATTGTAAACATTGATGAAAAAATTGTCCATGTTGATGAATTAAATTTGAGCAATGAAGAAGTTTACAAGATATACGAAGAAAAACTGCCTGATGATGTCGTAGAACACGATTCTAAAGTCATCAAAAAACAACAGCCGATGATTGCTATTGTTATTGATGATATGGGGATAAGTGCTAAGAGAACTGCAGATATAAGCAGTTTGAAGTATCCGATTACATCTTCGTTTTTAACTTATGCAAAAAATTTGAAAAAACAAATATCAAAAGCTAAAGATAACGGACACGAAATTATGGCTCATTTGCCGATGGAACCGAAGGTTATGCAACATTATATCGATTCGATGTTGCTTACTTCCATGAGTGATAAAGAGGTTTTAAAAACATTGAAAAAAATGCTCGATACCATTCCGGAAGCGAAATCCGTTAATAATCACATGGGAAGCAAGTTTACCGAAGATAAACACAGAATGGCGATAGTAATGAAAGAATTGTCTAAAAGAAAAATAGCTTTTCTCGATTCTAAAACAACCCCGAAATCGGCAGGACCGCAACAAGCCAAAAGGTTTAATGTTTCTTTGACAATGCGTAATGTGTTTTTGGATAATAAAGATGACTTTGATTATATAACCAAACAACTTCATCAAACCGAAGAAATAGCCCGCAGAAACGGCTATGCAATAGCAATAGGACATCCGAAAGCACAAACATATAATGCGCTCAAAGCATGGCTTCCTACCTTGAAAAATAAGGGGATTATGCTTTTGCATTTAAGCGAGTTATCAAAAAGGATAGAGCAATAAAAATTATGTAAACAAAAAAGCCTCGCATATAATACGAGGCTTTTTTCTTGGGAGAGAAACAATAAAAAAACTCACCTTGCGATGAGTTTTAACTTATGGTAGGGGTAGTCAGACTCGAACTGACACGGCCTGAGGCCACAAGATTTTGAGTCTAGCGCGTCTACCAGTTCCGCCATACCCCCATAAGACGAATAGATAAATACATTAATAAAATTAAAACGTCAATAGTTTTTTTACTAAAAATGTGATAATATTTATTTTATCAGTAAAAATAAGGAATTGTCGCATGCAAAAAAACGAAAAAAAGGCTATTGAATACTATCGTAAGAAGAATTATTCATCTGCGCTTAATGAGTTTTTTAAATTAGACGATTCTTTTTTGAAACAAGAAAAGTTTTTAATATTGATTGCCAACTGTTATGATGCACTGGGGCAAAAAAAAGAAGCCGTAGAATATTATAAGAAAGCTCTTAAAACCAACAAAAAGTCAGAAACAGCAACATCAAATTTAGCGATTATTTATTATGAGCTGAAAAATATTTTTCAAGCCAAAAGATATGCCAATAAAACATTAAAACTTAATCCTCAAAATGTTTCTGCTCTGGTAGTTTGGGGGAATATCAATTATTGTGCAAAAAAATATCTAAAGGCGCTCAAATTTTATCAACAGGCATTAGAGATTCAGCATAATTTTTATACGGCAAATTTCAATACTGCCGGAATTTATTTTGATATGAAAGACTATCCTACCGCATATTTTTATGCTCGCAGGACGGTTCAATTATATCCTGATTCGCAAGAGGCAATGGCATTGCTTGCCAATATATGTATTGAGCTTAATAAGGCAGATGAAGCGGTCGAGGTTTTGGCATATTTATATCAACAAAATCCTCAAGATTATTGGGTATGTAATTCAATCAGCCAAGCTTATCAGCAACAACAAAAATATGAATTGTCACTTGATATGGGCTGGCGTGCGATAACATTGTCAAACGGAGAAAATTCTCAACACATAAATTTCGGTTATTTGCTATATGAAATTGCTATTGAATCTAAGACAACCGATGTGAAAAGATATGCAAAAAAATGGTTGCAAAAATATCCGGAAAATCAAGTTGTTCGCCACATGGGAAATGCTATATTAAATGCAGAAAACGTCAGTCAAATAAATAGTCTTTTTGTGCGTGAAATTTTTGATGCGTTTGCTGATGATTTTGAAGATGTTTTGCAAAGTTTGGATTATTCCGTACCAAGTTTGATGTCAAAATATTTAGATTCGCTTTTTGCAAATTTGAAGCTTCCGAAAATGAAGATTCTCGATGCCGGATGTGGTACCGGATTATGCGGAAAATATTTAAAAAAATATGCAAAGTTCCGAGGGCTTGACGGGGTAGATATTTCTTCAAAAATGCTTGAAGTAGCTAAACGCAAAAAGTTATATACTCATTTGTATTGTCAGGATTTAAATGTGTTTTTATCCGAAAAAAACAATGAGTATGATTTGATAAATGCGGCTGATGTTTTTACTTATTTCGGTGAACTGAATAATATGTTTATTTTGTTATTCGGAGCACTGAAGAAGGATGGAAGAATTTTGTTTAGTGTCAGTGAAAATTATGAAAATGACAAAGATTATTTTTTGCATGCTTCAGGTCGTTTTTTGCATAGCAGAAAATACATTGAAGATTCGCTGAAAAGACAGGGATTCTTTGTTGAAAAAATCAATCGATTTCGTTTGCGAAATGAGGGGGACAAAAAGGTTTTCGGTTGGATTATAATGGCACAAAAACAATTGTAATTTTGTAATAAAAAAACCTCTCGTTTGAGAGGCCTTTTCATACCATTTTTCTACCAAAAAAAACTATTTTTTAGCAACAGTTTTTTTCTTTGTAGCAGTAGCTGTTTTGCTAGCTGTAGCTTTGCATGCAGACTTTGTAGCAGTCTTTTTTGCAGCAGCTTTTTTAGTGCAACAAGAAGATTTTGTGCACTTGCTGAATTGTTCAACAGCCATTGCCCAGAAGTACTCATCTTTTCCTTGCGGACAACCGGCATTTTGCCAGTTAAAATAAGCAGCTTCTCTGATAGCATCTTCATTAAAATTTACCATTACTTACTCCAAATAAAAAGTTCGGTTAAACAATACTTAATATACATATAAAAATTTATCCGTCAATACAGAAAGTTTATAAAATTTTTTGATAATATTAGAATTAAACTTGCATTTATACAGATAAGAATTTATAGATTAAAAACAAGACTGTTTCCTCATCAATTATTTCAAGAGGTATTATATGGAAAATTTATTATCAAAAACAGAAATCGAAGCCGTTATAAACGGTAATCATGACAATATATTTGCAGTTCTCGGAATACACAGAGATAAAGGTAGTAAAAACACCTTTATTCGAGCATTTCAACCGCACGCAAAATCTATAGAGATAATCAAAAAAGAAGATGGTTTATCTTTGGGAAAAATGGATAAAATCGATGAACGCGGATTCTTTCAAATTGCTCTCGGAAAAGTTGGTGATATTGCATATAAATTCAAAATAGAAAATGATGCCGGTCAAGTATATGAAGCGGAAGATGTTTATCGTTTTGCTCCGACATTAGGCGATATTGATGTTTATCTTTTCAGTGAAGGTAATCATCTTGAAATGTATAAAAAATTGGGTGCTCACGTAATCACTATGGACGGAGTAAAAGGTGTCAGTTTTGCTGTTTGGGCGCCTAATGCAAAACGTGTTTCTGTTATAGGTAATTTTAATAACTGGGATGGCAGATGTCATGTAATGCGCAAATATTCATCTTGCGGGGTATGGGATATATTTGTTCCCGGACTTGGTGAGGGTGAAATTTATAAGTTTGAAATTAAGACACAGCAAGACTATATTTTGACCAAGGCTGATCCGGTAGGATTTTATGCCGAACACAGACCGAAGACCGCATCGGTTGTGTATGACTTAAATCATTATCATTGGAATGATAGTGAATGGATGCAAAATAATCAAAATCACAACGCTCTTGATAAACCGATGTCCATATATGAAGTTCATGCAGGTTCTTGGCGTCGTAAAGGGGAAAACGGTAGCGAGTTTTTATCTTACAGAGAACTTGCGGACACATTGGTTCCGTATGTTGCCAATATGGGATATACTCACGTTGAATTTTTACCGTTATCCGAACATCCTTTAGATGCTTCTTGGGGATATCAGGTTTTGGGAATGTTTGCACCTACCAGTCGTTTCGGAACGCCGGACGATTTGCGTTATTTAATTGATAAATTCCACCAAGCGGGAATTGCCGTAATTATGGATTGGGTACCGGCGCACTTTCCTAAAGACGGGCACGGATTGTGTGAATTTGACGGAACGCATTTATACGAACACGCAGATCCGAGAAAAGGGGAACACAAAGACTGGGGAACAAAAATTTATAACTACGGACGCACGGAAGTTATGAACTATCTTTGTGCCAATGCTCTTTATTGGGTTAAAGAATATCATATTGACGGTTTGCGTGTTGACGCGGTTGCCTCAATGCTTTATCTCGACTATTCTCGCAAATCTGGAGAATGGATTCCTAACATCTATGGCGGTAACGAAAATCTTGAAGCTATTGCCTTTATGCGTAAAATGAACGAGCTTGTTTATGGGGCAAACCCTGCTGCTTGCACTTGTGCCGAAGAGTCTACCGCTTGGCCGATGGTTTCTCGTCCTACATCTATGGGCGGATTAGGATTCGGATATAAATGGAATATGGGATGGATGAACGATACTTTGCGTTATATCAATAAAGATCCGATCCATCGTAAATATCATCACGGTATGCTGACCTTCGGTTTGTTATATGCCTTTAATGAAAACTTTATTTTGCCGATTTCTCATGATGAGGTTGTCCACGGTAAAGGTTCTATGCTTTCAAAAATGCCGGGTGACGAATGGCAAAAATTTGCAAACCTTCGTGCATATTATGGATTTATGTACACTCATCCGGGTAAAAAACTTCTGTTTATGGGATGTGATTTCGGACAAGATTGGGAATGGAACAGTGCCGAAAGTTTGCGTTGGCATTTGCTCGATAATCCTATGTATAAGGGTATGCAAAATTGCGTAAGGGATTTGAACCTTATGTATAAGGGAAATTCTCCGTTATACGAAGTTGATTTTGATTATAACGGTTTTGAATGGATAGAACATTCGAATGCCGCAGACAGTGTAATATCATATATTCGTAAAGGAAAAGAACCCGGAGATTATTTGATTGTAATCTGCAATTTTACTCCTGTTGTCAGAAATAATTATCGTATCGGTGTTCCCGAAAATTGTGCTTATCAAGAAATTTTTAACAGTGATGATGTAAATTACTGGGGAAGTGGAATTAAAAATGACGGACACCGTCAGGCTCAACAACAAGGATGGAATGATAAACCGTTTTCAATAGAAGTTAATCTTCCGGCATTATCAACCATTGTTATTAAGCCTGTAAGATAATATTTCTATACACCGGGAGGATTTTGTATGGCAGAAGTAAAACCGCAAAAAGGAACAGTATATCCGCTTGGTGCAACATATGACGGAAAAGGCGTAAACTTCGCACTATTTTCGGCTAATGCCGAAAAGGTGGAGTTATGCCTTTTTGACGAAACCGGAAGTGTAGAAAAAAACAGATATTCGATTGATAAAAATGACAACAATATTTGGCATATCTACCTGCCGGATATAAAGCCGGGACAAGTATACGGTTATCGTGTTTACGGACCATATAAGCCGGAGATAGGAAAAAGATTTAATCCTAACAAACTTCTGATAGACCCATATGCCAAAAAGCTTGTAGGTAAGCTTATATGGCATAAAGCGATATTCGGTTATGATACGGAAAGTCCGGATAAAGATTTATCATTTAGCGAATTGGATAGTGCTCCTTATGTTCCCAAGTCTGTGGTTGTCGATAATAATAATTTTGACTGGAAAGACAGTGATTTTTCTCCACGTTCTTTTCCTGAAACGATTATATATGAAACACACGTAAAAGGTTATACCAAACTACATCCGCAAATTCCCGATTCTCTGCGAGGACGTTTTTTAGGATTAACATCACCATCGGTGGTAAAATATTTGAAATGGTTGGGAATAACTGCGGTAGAGCTATTACCCGTTCAGTCTTTTTTTGCCGATAAATATATACAATCTAATCAAAGACAAAATTATTGGGGATATGAAACGTTTAATTTTTTTGCTCCCGAACAATCATATCTTAGCCGTGACGATATTAACGAATTTAAGACAATGGTAGATACATTTCATGCTAACGGTTTAGAAGTTTTTATGGATGTAGTTTATAACCATACCGGCGAAGGAAATCAGATGGGGCCGACCTTGAGTTATCGAGGGATTGATAATCAGTCGTATTATTCTCTCAATCCGGAAAATCCTCGTTACTATTTTGACAGTACCGGTTGCGGAGCATCATTAAATGCGGAAAATCCGTATGTTGTAAGAATGATTCTTGATTCGTTGCGTTATTGGGTACAAGAAATGCACGTTGACGGTTTTCGTTTTGATTTGGCAACATCACTCTGCCGACGTAAAACTAATTTTACTACCGAAAGCGGTTTTATATATGCGATTCAACAAGATCCTGTTTTGCAAAAGACTAAGATGATAGCAGAACCATGGGATGTAGGAATGGGCGGATATCAACTCGGAGCTTTTCCGTCGGGTTGGGCAGAATGGAACGATCGTTTTCGTGATGTCGTTCGTCGTTTTTGGAAGGGTGATCAGTATCAAACGGCAGAATTGGCAAGTCGCATAACCGGTTCAAGTGATATTTTTAATTATAACAATCGCAATATATGGAGCAGTATTAATTTTATTACCGCTCACGATGGTTTTAGCTTAAGCGACTTGGTCAGTTATAATCAAAAACACAATTCCGCAAACGGAGAAGAAAATCGAGACGGTTCAAACTCTAACTGGAGTTGGAACTCCGGTGTAGAAGGCGAATGTAACGATAAAATTGTGAAAAATAACCGAATAACCCGTGCCAAAGCGATGATTACAACTTTGTTGTTATCTTTCGGTACTCCGATGTTATTGGCAGGTGATGAGTTTTTAAATACTCAAATGGGAAATAACAATCCGTACTGTCAGGATAACTGTCTGACTTGGCTCGTATGGGAAGCAATCAGCAAAGAAGATAAAGATTTTGCTCGCTATGTCAAAAAAGTTATTTCGCTGCGTAAAAAATTAAAATTCTTTAATAAAAAAGATTTCTTTACCGGCAAAAATGATGAAAGCGGTAATAAGGATTTAGCGTGGTATAACGAAAAAGGAAAAGAATTTATAGATGCAGATTGGTATGACGGAAATCGCAAAACGGTTTCTTGTTGTGCATATTATCGCAATCGTTTTTTGTATTTTATTCTCAATAGTGACAGCAATGATATAAAGTGGAAACTGCCGCAATTAGAATATAAAGATTGGAATTTGCTTTTAGACAGTTCGGAAAAGTTTACGTTACCGAAAACTTTGAAATCAGGTAAGGAAATTAAAGTTCCTGCATGGAGTATTTTATTATTTGAAGTTAAATAGGGAGGAAATATGACTGACAAATTAAGACTTTTAGCCTCTAAAATCGGCATAGCAACAGAATATAACGATGCCGGATTAAATGCAAAATCATATTATGTTGATGATGATACAATACGTTTTTTTGCTAATATTTTGGGTTACAAAGCAGATACGGAAGCGGATATTGAAAAATCATTGAAAAAAGTTGAAAACAAATTTTGGCAGTCAGTTCTCGAAAGTGTGTATGTTCGTGAACAAAAATCGCTTAACTTTACGGCAGTAGTTGAAACCTCATCAGTTGAAAGTGATTTTGCACTAAAGCTGTATAACCAACAAAAATCAAACTTTGAAAGTGTTTCTTTTGTTGTAAATGTTACGGATGAAACACATGGTAAATATACAAAACTTTTGGTTGAAATCACTTCTCCTTTAGAGATAGGTTATTATGACTTATATTTTTCTGTCGGAGAAAAAGAATATAAATCAGTTTTAGCGGTAGCTCCCGAACATTGTTATCAACCGGAAGTTTTAGACGGTTCAAAATTATGGGGATATGCTTTACAACTATATTCGTTACGCAGTAAACGTAACTGGGGTGTAGGAGACTTTAGCGACCTATCGGCATTTATCAATCTTTGCGGTCAAAACGGTGCTGATGTCATTGGTCTAAATCCGATTAATGTGCCTAATCATTGTTTTCCGGAAGAAGCCAGTCCTTATTTGTCAACCAGTCGTTTGTTCTTAAATCCGATATATATCGATATTGAAAAAGTACCGGAATTCAGACCGGAAGATATTGAAAATTATAAGGATAAAATAGCAGAATTAAATGCTTCCGAAACAATTATGTACGGAGAAGTTTACCCTCTTAAAATGACTTTTATGGAAAAGTTTTATCTCCGTATGCAAAAGAACGAAAAACGTAAAAAAGAGTTTGAGGAATTTTGCAAAGAAAAAGGTGACGAACTGGAAAATTTAGCTGCATTTCAATGTTTGTATGAACAAAAATGGCAAGATCATTGGGGCGGTTGGAGAAGTTGGGAAAAAGAATTCTTAAAACCGACAACGGCAGCTATGAAAAAATATAAAACAGCTAACAAAGACCGCATCGGATTTTTTAAGTATTTGCAATTTGAGGCATATCGCCAATTTGATTTGGTTGCGAAGTCAGTCAAAGAGCAAGGGTTAAAAATCGGTATTTATCGAGATTTGGCCGTAGGAGTAGGGCGAGACAGTGCAGAAGTTTGGGGAGATGAAGGAGCATATCTCAAGTCTTCCGGAGCCGGTGCCCCTCCTGATGCGTTTTTCCCTGCCGGACAAAAGTGGAATTTAGGAGCATTTCATCCGGTCGAGTTAAAAGAACGAGCTTATCTTCCGTTTATAAAAATGTTGCGTGCTGCTGCCGAAAATGCAGGTGCTTTGCGAATTGACCATGTAATGTGCTTGATGCGTTTGTTCGTAATTCCCGAAGCGGCCAATAAGCAAGGAACATATATTTATTACAATTTTGATGATATGTTGAATATTGTTGCGATAGAGAGCCACTTGAACAAATGTATGATTGTCGGTGAAAGTATCGGTAATGTTCCTGACGGATTTTTAGAAAAAATCGAAAGCAAGAATATTTATTCAATGTCGGTTTTGTGGTCTGAACGTTGGGATGCCGGTTGGGGGGATTTTAAGCAACCTCATTTTTATCCTGAAAAGACATTTACCTCAATCGGAACGCATGATATGGCACCGCTTAAGATGTGGTGGTTCGGATATGATATATCTACTTCTCGAGAATTAGG
>JAEIGA010014444.1_pt1 | contig 12020 bp, 14 predicted proteins | sample 9270691 | NCBI WGS metagenome assembly JAEIGA01 (sample SAMN17057246, study PRJNA624740) | gut metagenome | biome: biome; isolation source: fecal sample | host: Bos grunniens | place: China: Xizang | collected 2019
GTGACGCTGAAAACTACACTATTGAGTACGAGGGTGAGTTGCTTAAACTCAAGGTGTCACAGAACTATTATTTGATAGATAAGGTGCTTATCGTACAGGTCGTCGGTAGTGACAAATCTACCGCTCAAGTCGAAATCGCGATTGTGGGGTGATATAGATGGTTAGAGATATTCAAACACTTGAAGATGATATTGGCTTAGCCAAGCGTATCATCGAAACGGTTTTGTACAACGATCCAGATATTGTTGAGTTAATTGATAACCCTAAAATTAGCCCCGATACTCCAGAGGATTTGGTATGGGAAAATCTATTTCCGGTTATTAGAATCCCCGGCACGCAAGACGAGTCTAAGAACTACATTTGTTATGAGGTTGATGATATGTCAGAACTTTCTCGTAATGACAGGATGAAACAACAATATATTCAGTTCGTCGTGTTTGTACACAAGGATTTGATTAAAACCCCATATGGTGCTCCTAGGCACGATATGTTTGGATATGTAATTCGTGATTTGTTCAACCGTAGTCATCTTTTTGGACACGAACTCAAGTTAGTGCAATCGAAGGGTGGCACAACAGACACGAATTATTACACTAGAACTCTTAAATTCCAATTAATTACACCAGAGGTTGCACAAGATGGGTTATTTGATAATCGTTATGAAAGATTGTCACTCAACAGACAAGATAGAAAGATTGTGAGAGAAAATGTTCAAAATCAGTGAATTGTTCTGCTGGTGTGGAGAACCTTTAGTGATTAACGACAAAATATCCGTTATGCAACCTACAATTAAGGATATTATTTTAAATGACGAAGAGTCGTATTTTTCTGCTGTAAGCACCTTGTGTTCGACAAGTTCTAATATGAAATATCAATTTCATACGATGGGGCTTGATTGGGAAAAGGTTGAAGATTGGCGGGTTGCTCAACTGATATGGCCAACCTTGCCACAAGAAAAGACCAAACTTATTTTTGGAGATTTAGATTTAACTAAACTCAAGATATTTGAGAACAAGCAAAATGGGAATCCTGTTTTGTATGATCCAGATACTGGGGTTGTTATTGATGAGGCTATATATTTGCGAATTGTAGAATATTTGCGAAAAGTCCATGGTTTCACAAGGGCTTGCGATAAAGCAAGCACTCCCTTTGCTCATGAAATGGCAATTGAGATGGATAAGGAAGAGATTGAAAAAAATAAGAATAAAGAGCATAAGTCGTTTTTGTATCCGATGATATCATCCCTTAAGGGACGTCAAGGATATACAAAACAGCAGATTTTAGATATGCAGATGTATGAGATGACTGACGAAATCGGTCGTTTGCAAATCATTGTGCAGGCAGATGCAACTTTGAACGGAGCATATTCCGGCATGGTTGATACGAAGAAACTACCAAAAGAAAACTTTAACTGGATGCGTGAAATTAAACACGATAAAGAATCTGGTCAAGAACTACAAACCGGTACGTTTTAATGTACTGACTGATATGAAAATAATTTATATTTATGGAGGAAAATATTATGGCTAATTTTACAATTAATAAGATTAGACGCATCACTCAGTATGCAAACGCTGCTGTTCCCGCTGCAGAGAACCATGGCGTTGCTGTTGAGAAGGATGATATTCTTTGGACTATTAAGGACGTTACTGATTTCTCTGTTTCTAACGGTTCCGAGATGGCTGACGCTGTTGACGGTGACGGCGTTGTAATCGAGTCTTACCTTCGTAGTAAGACCGCAGAAATGAGCGGTTCTAACGCTCTGTTTGACCTTCCCCTTGCTGCTGCTCAGGCTGGTACTAAGCTTACCACTGGCGCGGTTGAGGTTCAGTTCCATGACATTCTTAAGCTTGAGAAGGCTGCAAAAGAGGTAACTCTCACTAAGACTCCTAAGGCCGGTGGCGAGCCCAAGGTTGTATATGTTATGAATGGCGACGGTTCTCTTGGTGAGAAGCTTGTTGTTGGTGCAGAGGGTGGTGCAACCTATGCTGAAGGCAAGATCACCTTCACTACATCTCCTGCTGCTGCAGATGCTGTACAGCTCTTCATTCCTTATATCTATGAGGAGACAGATGCTCAGAAGTTCACCAACTTCGCTGATGCAAACACCATTCCTGGTCGTTGCGTAGTTGAGGGTCTTGGCAAGGACGTATGCACTCACGAGCTTGTATACTTCTATATTACAGCTCCTTATGCACAGCTTGCAATTGACGGCGACCTCAATTTCGCTACCGATGGTACTCACGACTTTACCATCAACTGCAAGAAGGAATACTGCGGAGAAGAGGGACTCTACTCTGTCATCGTTTGCTAATAAACAATTTGCCTATGTGGCACGGGTGGGCAACTACCCGTGCTATCTTTGGCTATTAAAAGGGAGTGATATTGCATGAAACATCAGTGTAGAATTTGTGGTAATGAGTATGATTATTGCCACTCGTGTGCAATCACAAAAAATGTTTTTAAAAATGCGGGCTATTGCGGAGAAGACTGTTATCGCATATCAATGATTTTGCAGAGATATAACGGTAATGTAATGACGGCCGCAGAAGCAATGCAAGAACTTAAACAATATGATATTGATAATGTGTCTTTAAAGCCTAGTGTTGAGAGACATTATAACAATATAGTTGATGAGATTAATGCTCAAATTATAGAAGAAGTTGTCCTTCAAGAGGACGTAGAAGTAGTTATTAATAAAGATGAGGATATGACTATTTCTTAACACGAATAAGTTCATATCCTCATTTTTTTTGCGTAAAAGGAGAACATTAATATGATTAAAAGCGAAATAACACATAAGATTTATGAACCCGGCAATGCCGTGTTTATTAGTAATATCTTGCAGGCCCAGAGATACTTGGAGTATTTGGGAGCAGATTATCTGCTAGACATTATTTGGGATGGAGACGATAGAGATAGATGTCTCAGATTTGTATTCCCACGCTGTCCAGAAACCAAACATTGTAAGGAGCTTTGGGACCAACATAAACTTTAATAACAAAGAAAGGAGTTGATGCGACTTGAATATTATTACATTCAATTTGTCACAGCAAAGACTCAGAAGATTTACCTCTGGGGTAATTTACGCCAACTCCTATGGTAAAACAATTTTCCACTTCAACTTCAATACACCCGATTGGAACTCGGTCACCAAGACAGCAGTCTTCAGTTGTCACGGCAAAAACTACCATGAGCCTCTCGATGAAAATAATATGTGCAAAGTGCCCAAAGAGGTACTTCACGAGGGTTATTTCTTAGTGTCTGTTTATGGAAACGGAACGCCCACCAATTCTGTTCGCGTTCCAGTTGCAGCTCTGCCAGAAGAACTGAATCCCGATACACCAAGCGGCGGAAATAGTGGACCAAGTATGGTTTATGTTCCAGAGGTTGATAAGGACAAGATCCTGTCTTGGACTCTTCAGGAGGCAACAGAGGATATGCCAATACCCAATCCTGTTGATTTAAACCCTACGGATGACTGGGTTGAAGATGAAACGGAAAGTGAATATGAATGGGAGGAGGATGCATAATGGCTAATGTACGCTTTATTAAGACCACGAAAGATAAGCATCTTCAGCGTGAGTCTTATGATTCCAATGCCCTTTATTTCTGCGAAGATACGCAGGAAATTTTTAAAGGACAACACCCTTATACAGAGGGAATTAAAGTAGTTCCAACCCATGACGACCTACCGTCGTGCCCAACCGCAGCAGACGGTGTCGTGTACTATGTCACAGAAACACGAAATGGCTATGTTATGGCACCCGACAGAAGTGGATGGCTTCAAACCATTTACGCCCCAGTGGCTAATATGGAAGATGTACCCGAAGGTGAAGAATATAATGTGGTTGCAACGGTTGGAGCGGTAAGAGACTTAGAAGAAGAGCTTAGAACATATATAGATGAACAGGTTGCTACTGGTGGTAGCGGATCAATGGATTATGGGGAGATTTAGTTATGAGTGAAAAAATATTACAATTAAAGCGTGGTACCGCCGAGAGGTGGTATACAGTTAACCCCATACTTGCCATCGGTGAACCGGGCTTTGTTTATGATGCAAACAAATTAAAAATAGGTGACGGCGTTACTCCGTGGAACGAGTTGCCTTATATCGAGGGCTCGACCGGTGAAGGTGTCAACCTTGTCCCTGTCGATGGCTCGCTTATTATTAAAGACAACACCATTGATGTTGGTATTTCTGCGGAGCCCGGCAACGCACTTACAAAGAAGGCAGACGGTCTATATGTTGGCACAAGCACTTCTGGTAATTATGCGGCAGGGTCTGGATTGCAGTTGGTAGGCGGAACATTTTCTGTCAAACTTGCTGACAATACACACGGATTAACTGCGGTTGATGGAGCTTTGACAATTAGTCTTGCTACGGCGACTTCTGATGGTGCAATGTCTAAAGAGGACAAGGCGTTTCTTGATGCACTTAAAGAACTTAACATGTCCGAATATGCGACCAAAGACGAGGTTCAAGTTCTTAGAGAGTCTGTTGCAGAACTTGCTCAGACATATGTATGGGAAGAAATATAAAATAGTACATTTTAAAAGGAGAAGAAATTATGTCTTGTATTTATGTAACATATGACATTAATATGCGTAGGCATTTAAATGAAAAAGGATTTAAGTATATTCTGTGTGGATTGAACCCTAATAACCAAGATATGTTTTGGGTGTTTGAGCGTACAGAAGAATTGAATAAGATTGTTAAACAATGGTTTAACAATGCAAAATGATTTAAATTTGAAGAGGTGTACATATGAAAGAAAGAAAAGTAAAATATTCATTCGCCGAATGGTGTAAGGATAACCATCATCCAGATTGGCTGGATAGATGGGATTATGAGTTGAATGACGTGAGTCCAGAAGAGGTGTCGTATCGAACATCTAAAAGCTATTGGTTTCTGTGTGATCGGAAGATACATAAAAGCGAAAAAAATTATATCTATAATATAACAACAGGTCAATGCTCCGTGTCGTGCAGGCGGTGTCGGTCTTTTGGTCAATATTTATTGGATGTCTTTGGAGAGTCTGCAATAGATAAATATTGGTCTAATAAAAATAAATCCGATCCATTTGATATTTTTAGAGGAACTGATTCCGTTAAGGTGTGGATTAAGTGTGAAAATATTAATCATCCAGATTATCAAATCACACCCTCTAATTTTTATTTTGGGAAAAGATGCCCTGTTTGCGCGAACGCTGTTGTATATGAACATATCAATAGTATATACGCGACAGATAGAGATGTTGTTAAGTTTTTCTATAATCTTGATGACACTAAAAAATATACACGCAACAGTCATAAAGAAGTAGAATTTAGATGTCCTGATTGTGGGTATGTGTATCCGAGGATGATATATGAGGCGTTTCGTTCTCATTTTAATTGTCCTCAGTGTGGACAAACATACAGTTTCCCAAATAAATATGTTTTAGCATTTTTAAGACAATTGCAAGCGATCCATAACTTCAAGTTTAAAACAGAGAAAACATTTAAATGGACCAAAGATAATAAACTTAATTCCAACAAGTTTTATGATTTTTTTATCGAAGATCATGAAATTATAATTGAAGTTAATGGTTCACAACATACAAATGAAGAGTTTGGAAAAATAGGCGGAAGAACTTTAGCCGCAGAGATTGCAAATGATGTTTTTAAAAAGGAAATTGCACTATCGAACGGTATTTTAGCAGACAAATATGTTGTTATAGATGCCGAAAAATCAGATTTGGAGTATATTAAAAATTCTATTTTAAAAAGTCCTTTGTCACAATTTTTGCCATTCTCTGAAGATGACATTGATTGGACAATGTGTTCTGAACTTGCTATAAAGGGCTTGGCAAAACAGTGCAGTGAATTATGGAATTCTGGACTTCGATGTGCGGAATTTATTGCACAAAAACTAAACATTAGTGAGCCTACGGCAGTAAAATATTTAAGAGCAGGGAAATCTCTTGGTATGTGTGATTTTATTAGATCAGATTTAATTTACCTATCACGAATGCAACCATTAATTTGCATTGACAATAATTATGTGTTTGGCTCCCCAATTCAATGTTCCAAGAAAAGCAAAGATTGTTTTGGTCATTATATTACTACAAAAAATCTATATAGTGTCTTAAATGGAACACAAAAAACCACCAACGGATTGAGATTTAAATCAATTACGAAAGAGGAGTTTTTAGAACTCAAGTTTAAACAACCAAACACCACGTTTGGAGAGGTTTATTTTTACGACATTAATCATCCTATTGGTTGATGAATATTAAATTAAAATATTTTAATTTTAGGAGGAAATTCAAATGGCACTTTTGAAATTTTTAAAAGGTAGTTATTCTAGCTTAAATAACGCCGCTATTAATGAAGGTCAGGTTCTTATTTGCAACGATACAGCCGAAATGTTTGTAGACGTTGCTGCTGACAAGAGAATCAAGATTGGTGACTTTACTGTTGTCGCTAATATTGCTGCTCTTGAAGCACTTGATGCTACCGCTGTTCCCACTTCTAGACTTTACTACGTCGAAGATGGCAACATTCTTGCTCGTAGCAATGGAACAGCTTGGATACAGGTGAATAAGCAGCCTACAATCGCAGAACTCAAGACTCAACTTGGTCTTGACGACTACGCTACCAAGGCTTATGTGGGTGAAATTCCCTCTACTGCAACTGCAACCAACATTGTTGCTTACATCCAGGAGAAGACTGCTGGCATTGCTACCGATACTGCCCTTGAGGAACTTACAGGTAGAGTTGCTACTACTGAGGGCGAAATCGACGCACTTCAGGAAGCTTCCGCAAAGCATGTTGAAAAAGTAGATGGCAAGGGTCTTTCTACTAACGACCTTACTGACGAGCTTAAGGGTCAGTATGACGCTGCTTACCAGCATTCTCTTGTTGACCACGCTCCTGCTAACGCACAGGAAAACGTAATCGAGACTGTTAAGGTTAACGGCGAAGCTCTTGAAGTCGACGGCAAGGCTGTTAACATTATTATTCCTGAGAGCACTAAGGTTGAGGCTTCTGAAACCAATGGTAATATTAAGGTTGACGGCGAGGAAGTAACTGTTTACACTCATCCCGACAAGCACGTTATTGCAGAGGTAGACGGTCTTGAGACTGCACTTGCTGACAAGGAAACCGCTGGTGCGGCAGCACAGGCTCTTGAGGACGCTAAGGCTGATGCAACTGAGAAGGCAGCTCAGGCTCTTACCGATGCTAAGGCTTATGTAGATGAAGAGGATAAGTTCGTAACCGATATTCTTACCGTTGATAAGTTTGGTGGCATTGCTGCTGGTTCAGACCTTAACGGCATGACCACTCACGAGATCCTTAACCAGCTTCTTTATCCTTATATTGCATTTACCATTAACAGCTCTTCTAGAAATGCTGCGGCTGCTACTCTTGAGAATGGTGCAAGCCAGACTCTTAATAGCGCAACCATTAGCGTAACCAAGAAGTCCAAGCCCATCACTAGCATTAAACTTCTGAACGGTTCTACTGTTCTTGAGGAGAAGACTGGTGACGCTGTTGCGGCTGGCGGTACTATTACCTTTAGTAACCTTGGCATTACTGTAACCAAGGATAATAACCCTAACCTTAAGTTTACCGTAACTGACGGCACAACTTCTACCGATAAGAATGTTGGCGCTTCTACTTTCGTATATCCTTATTACATGGGCGAATGCGCTGCTGATGCCACTATCGACGAGACTCTTATCGAGGGTCTTACCAAGAAAGTTGAGTCCAGGGGAAACAAGACCGTAACTCATAGTTGCGAAAACGGTCGTATGGTAATCGCTTATCCTAAGGCTCACGGCGTTCTTAAGAGCATTCTTGACCCCAACAACTTCGAGACTATTGGCGACTACACAAGAAGTGAAGTGTCTGTAACTGGTCTTGATGGCACAACTCAGACATATTATGTATACGCAAGTGGTGCTGCAACTGTAAGCGGCTTCAAGGTTCAGTATAAGTATTAATTGAAAGGAGATTTTGAACTATGGCTATTAATTATGAATTATTGAATAAAGGTGGAATCTCTTTAGGTACTAACTTTGAGCTTCTGAGTGAGAAGCCTCTTGATTCCAGATTAGTCGTTCCTTCCCTGGAAGGTCTTCAGAATTATATTGATAATGCGGCTGCTTACGAAGGTTTAATTGCTTATGTTAGCAGCGAAAAGAAGCATTATGAAGTTAAGGTTATTGACGGCGTTCTGTCTTATAGACCTTTTGGCTTGACCGAAGCAGAACTCAACGACCTTATTACTAACGCAACTACCGCCGCAATGGAGTTCAAGGGCGCAACTGCTACCCTTCCTGAGAACCCCGCTAAGGGAGATATGTACAAGGTTGCCGGCGAGAACATCAATATCAAGATTGATGATGTAGATGCTAAGCTTGGCGACTCCATCGTATATGATGGTGAAAAGTGGTTCCTGATTCCTTCCGGTGATGACATCGAGGATACTTGGAGACCCGTAGACGGCGTTAACAACGACGCTACCCTTAAGTTTGCAGACGGCGATAAGACCGTTGCCGCAGTTGCCGCTGATGGTACTATTAAGTATAATCATGCTACAATCGATGCTCCTGAAGATATCACTGCAGAGGGTGACGAGAAGACTCGTACCTATATCACTGCAGTAGAGACTGATGGTTATGGTCATATCACTGGCTACAAGACCGCTACTGAAAATGTAGAGGATACTAATACTACTTATGAATTTGAAGGTCAAGCCGAAGAGTCTAGTGTATACTTCCAGGTTACTTCCAACGAAGAGGGTGCGACCGCAGAGGTTGTTTACCTTGATGCTTATAGCAAGAATGAGGCTGATGGCAAGTTTGTTGCAAAGGAAGAAGGAAAGTCCCTTATTTCTGATGACGAAATTGCTAGACTCGCAGAAGTTGACAACTACGACGATGAGGAAGTTCGTGGTTTGATTGGCGACAATGCTAAGGCTATCGATGATCTTGAGGCATATGTTGGCACTATTCCAAATGTGTCGGATGAAGAGGGCAATAATAAATATGCCGATCTTGATGTAATCGGATATATCAATAAGAAGGCACAGGAAACTCTTGCTGCCGCTTCTGGTAACTCTTCCGAGACTGCTGCCTCTGTTAAGCAACAGTTAGATGATTACATCGGCGAGAACAATACAAGAGTTAAGGCCGTTGAGGATGATGTTGCCGCTATTAAGGATGCTGAAAATGGCATTCTGAAGCAGGCTCAGAATTACGCCGATGGTCTCGCTGGTAACTATGACGAGGCTGGTGCTGCGGCTGGTGTTAAGTCTGAACTTGAAGGTGAGATTGCTAAGAAGGTTACTGCCGTAGAGGGCAAGGATCTTATTGCTACATCTGAGATCGAAAGACTCGCAACTCTTGCTAACTACGACGACACTCAGGTTAAGGCTGATATCGCTAAGAAGGCTGACGCAGAGGCTATGACCACTGAGCTTGGCAAGAAGGTAGACAAGGTTGACGGTAAGGATCTTATCGCTACTTCCGAAATCGAAAGACTTGCTACGCTTAAGAATTATGATGACACTGCTCTCGCTGGTCGTGTAACAACCGCAGAGGGTAAGATTACCGCTCTTGAGACCGAGTCTGCAAAGCACGCGCTTAAGACGGAGGTTGAGGCTGTTGATGCTAAGTTCGCAGATTACACTAAAACTTCCGAACTTCCTACTGATCTTGGTGATTTTACCAATAATGCAGGTTATGCAAAGACTGCGGATGTAAACGCTGAACTTGACAAGAAAGCCGACAAGACTCAGGTTGCAACTGATATTGCAAACGCAATTGCTCCTCTTGCTACAACCGAAGCCCTTAATGGCGTTAAGGCAACCGCAGAGGCTGCTGCCGTAAAGACTGATGTTGACGCAGCATTGCTTCTTAAGGCAGATAAGTCTGTTGTTGATGCAATGTACACTAATGGTCAGATTGATACTGCAGTACAGGACGCAAAGGATTATGCTAAGGGTCTTGTAGATGCTATCCCCGCACAGACTGATTATACTGTAACTATTACTGAGACTACTGATGGTCTTGCTAGTGATATCGCTAAGAAGTATACTTTTACTCAGAATGGTACAGAAATTGGTACTATCAATCTTGCCAAGGAGCTTGTTGTTACTTCCGGTTCTGTTAAGGAAGTTGCTGAAGCAGGTAAGCCTTATGATGGTGCTGTGGTTGGAGACAAGTATATTGAACTTGTTATCGCGAACCAGAACGCTCCTATCTATGTTCCCGCAAAGGATCTCGTAGATATTTATACTGCTAAGGACGGTGCTGCTGAGGTTCAGGTTGCTATTAGCAACACTAACGAAATCTCTGCTACTCTTGTAAACGGCGGCATTACCGAGGAGAAGCTTGCTGAGGGTGTTAAGACTAAGCTTAACAAGACTTGGGAAGAAGTTGGCGTTGCTGCTGGTCTCGTCGATGGTCTTGAAAACGGTCAGGTAAAGGCAAACAAGGAAGCTATTGAAAAGCTCAACGGCGCTGATACTGTTGATGGTTCCGTAGCTAAATCAATTAAGGATGCTATCGAAGGCGAGAATCTTGGTCAGTACGCAAAGACTGCTGATCTTGGTGATCTTGCCGCTCTTGATACAATTACCGCTGATAAGGTAACCGACTTCGCAACCGAGGTTGCCAAAGTTAAGGTTAACGAGGCTACTAAGGCTGACGAAGCTACAAAGGCAGCTCAAGATGGTAATGGCAAGGTAATTGCAGATACTTATGCTGAAAAAGAAAAGACTTACACCAAGGATGAAGTTGACGCTCTCTTGAGTGCAGCTCAGTCTTGGGGCGAATTTTGAGAAAATTAAATAATTAATAAATAAGGGCTGCCGAGGAAACTCGGTAGCCCTTTATTAAAAGAATGCAAGGAGAAGAATTATGAACAATGTTTTTTACATTACATATAATTATCAACTAGTGCAATTTATGAAACAACACAATATTCGATACGGTGTAAGAGGTGTAAATCCTGATAACAATAAACAATTTTGGGTTTACGATAGAACAAGTACTGAGTTTAATGACGTTCTAGATGAATGGATTGCCAATAGAGATAATTGATTATTTTATGAATAGGAGTAAATAGATTATGGAAGAAAAACCAAAGATAAAACAAACCGATAGAGGTTGGGTTGATTTAAGCAATCTTGTATATTTTAAGTCTGGCCAAACAGTAGATTGGAGTAATTCCATTGGAAAGACTGTGGATTTCCAATACGACGATATTATTGCAACCCTAGCAATTACTGGGCGTACTGATGATGTTCAATATGTATATGTTGATATTCCAGGGTACGTACAACATCGTAAAATTTATGTTGGTCAAATTAGACATGGACAATTTGGAAATGTAGTCAAAAAGATAACTTCAGATTTTAAGTATGAAATTGGAGACATCGTAGATGGTTTGCGAATCATAAATAGATATCGGAAGCCAGGATATAAGTATTATGATTATTGCTGTACTGTAGATCAATATAACGGAACGATTAGAGAAGATCATTTGGTTCGTGGACACGGATGTCCAATATGTCACAATTCTATTGGTGAAAAACAAGTCAAAAAATATTTGACGAAGCATAAAATTAATTTTATACAACAACATACTTTTGATGATTGTAAACATATAAAAGAATTGCCGTTTGATTTTTATTTGCCAGACTATAATGTCTGCATCGAATACGATGGCATACAACATTTTGAACCAGTTGATTTTGGCGGAAAAGGACAAGAGTGGGCGTGTCAACAATTTGAGAATTTAAAGTTGCGTGACGGCATTAAAAATACATACTGTACAACAAACAACGTGTTATTATGTCGCATTAAATATACGCAAAATGTTAAAACAACCCTAGATTTGTTTTTTAAAAACTTAAAGAAAACACAACAAAATGATTAAAAAATAACTTTGAAAACAACAGTTGGCTTGGAGCGGTCAGAGACGCAAGTCGCTTTCAGATATGCCAACATTAAAATCTTTTTATAGAA
>JAEIGA010014445.1_pt1 | contig 12020 bp, 16 predicted proteins | sample 9270691 | NCBI WGS metagenome assembly JAEIGA01 (sample SAMN17057246, study PRJNA624740) | gut metagenome | biome: biome; isolation source: fecal sample | host: Bos grunniens | place: China: Xizang | collected 2019
GGTCAAACAAATCATCAGCGGCTCTGTCGGCTTCGATGACTACGAATGGGGCGTTACCCTATTCGCTGACGATGTTCTTCAATTCAAGAAACTCGTCTACGAAATGCGCTTCGATGAAGTCAGCGCCCGCTACGGCGAATTCGGCTCCTTCTTTGTCGGCAACCTGCTTGATGAAGAAAAAGTTGGCCGATTTTTGAATGTTTAATATTGCATGATGGGACACCCGCTCGTTTGTGAGCGGGTGTTTTTTTGGATGGTGGTGGAGCGGGGGACGGAAGGGGGCATGCTTCATACCCTTTGCATGGGTGAAGGGTGGACTTTCTCTGACGATTCCCACCTTTTGGCCACCCTTTTCCCATCCTTCATACCCCTTGCATGGGTGAAAGATGGGCATTGCCTGGCTTTTCCCACGCTTTGACCACCTTTTGCCCACCCTTCATACCCCTTGCATGGGCGAAAGGTGGGCATTGCCTGGCTTCTCCCACGCTTCGTCCACCCTTTTCCCACCCTTCATACCACTTGCATGGGCGAAAGGTGGGCATTGCCTGGCCGCCATATCATTACATACTCCTTCACCGGACAAAGGAGAGAGCTTTCTTAGCTTTCCCCCAGTAAAAATCACTCATTCCCCATCTGACATCCAAGCTCCTTCACTTTTTTATCATAAGCAGGTCTTCTCCTGCATAATTTTCTTTAGTGAGCATGCCTTTTTTTCTTAAAGACAATGACTTCATTATATTTAATTCATCAGAAAAGAGGTGCTTCGAGTCTTGGCTGTTATCCAATATTCAGAGGAGGATGTTAAGTTACTTGCCCGTTTGATGAGGGCTGAGGCAGAGGGTGAGGGCGATCTTGGGATGTTGATGGTTGGGAATGTAGGGGTGAACAGGGTCCGGGGAGAGTGCTTGGATTTTGTCAATATCCGCACCATTCCGCAGATGGTTTTTCAAAATCCCGGGGGCTTTGAGGCGACTCAAAAGGGCTATTTTTATCAACGGGCCAGGGAAAGTGACATACGCTTGGCGAGAAGGGTGATTAATGGAGAACGGTTCTATCCCGCTTCGAATGCGCTTTGGTTTTTCAGGCCAGAAGGCGATTGCCCGTCTCAGTGGTATGGACAGTATAATTCCGGCCGCTATAAATCTCATTGTTTCTTTGCTCCTACCCAGTCCGAATGCCCGACTGTATTTGATTAATGAATTCGACAAAGGGGGATTTATTTATGCAACAACCCGGTTCACCATCCTATGGAGGAGGTCCTTTTAACGGAGGATATCAAGTTCCTTACAATCCTTATATGGCACAAAACGGGGTGCCGAGGCAGCAGCAACAGCCTCAGCCTCAGCCCCCGCCTAATATGTATCCCCAGCAGGGACAGGGACAGATGGCTCCAGCTGGTTCCCCGTTTCAGACATCGCCGACATCGAATGGCAATGGAGGCGGCGGCGGAGGGCCTAGTTCTGCTCCAGAGCAATCGTATATCGAGAACATTCTGCGTCTGAACAAAGGGAAGCTGGCTTCTGTGTTTATGACGTTTGAAGGTGCCAAGGAGAATAACACGAAGCTGTTCAAGGGCATTATTGAGGCAGCCGGACGTGACCATTTGATTTTGAGCGATCCTCAAACAGGGATGCGTTATTTACTGCCGCTGATTTATTTGGATTATGTATCCTTTGAGGAAGAGATTGAATATGCGCCTCAGTTCGGAGGGCTTCCGAGATAAGATTCGGAGGGCTCCGAAACAGGAGAAAGGCTCCTTTCTACGGAAAGGAGCCCTTTTATGTTTTTAGCTATATTTGTATACAGCAACAATCATCAGAATCCAGGATGCGATAAATGCAACGCCGCCGATTGGCGTGATCATTCCGAGCTTCGAGATACCGGTCACACTCAGAATATAGAGGCTTCCTGAGAACACGATGATACCGGCAAGCATGACCCATCCGGACCAGCTCAATAAATGGTGAGACGATAGATGATTCCATAATAGGCCGATGACAAATAAGCCTCCGGCATGAAACATGTGGTACTGGACACCAGTCTGCCATGTTTCTAAGTACTTATCTGCTACTTTCCCCTCTAGGCCGTGGGCGCCAAATGCTCCTAATGCCACAGCCAGCGCCGCGTTAATTGCAGCGATGATGATGAATGTCTTCATCTGCTTTTCTCCCCTTTTTGAATAGACTAGAAGTCAAATAATGAATCTCCATTCGCATCATCCATTCGAACAGGCTGTTCGCTTGGAAGTGTGATGTTTTTTTGCTGTGTGATTGGCTGCTGTACGGTTGGAGAATAGCTCTGTTGTACGGGAGCACCGAGCTTCACCTCGGCAGAAAGGATGAGCTCCATTAAGCTTTTAGCCGCAATGACGTAACCTTTCTGCTCTTCCCCGCTTGTCTGCTTCGCCTTCCGAATGAGTTCCTCTGCTTTCGAAAGAACAGCTGCTGATGTAATTTCCATGCACTCACCCCGCTTTAATTTCATCATACCATAGGAGAGCCGAGCGGCGCATTGGGAAGGGACCAATCTATTTCGCTGCGGCCGGCACTCCTCAGAAGCTCATTCGTCTTTGAAAAGGGCTTGCTCCCAAAGAATCCGCGCCGGGCTGATAATGGGCTTGGATGAGCTGAGGTCAATACATAATGTTTGGTTGTATCAATGAGCGGCAGCTTCGATTGCGCAGGTCTTCCCCAAAGAAGGAAAACGACTGGTTCATCCTTTTCGTTTAAGGACTGGATAACCGTATCCGTGAAGGTCTCCCACCCCATTCCTTTATGGGAATGGGCCTCTCCATCCCGGACAGTGAGCACTGTGTTTAGGAGGAGGACTCCTTTATCTGCCCAGCTTTTCAGGTAGCCGCCTGGCGGGATCGGGAGCCCAAGGTCGTCCTGCAGCTCTTTGAAAATATTCCGAAGCGATGGCGGCGCCTTCACTCCTGGCTGAACGGAAAAACTGAGCCCATGCGCCTGGTTCGGCCCATGGTACGGGTCTTGGCCCAGAAGGACGACCTTAACATCCTCATAGCTTGTATAATGAAGGGCGTTAAAGATATCCTCCTTCGCCGGGTAGATTGTTTTCGTCTCATACTCTTCTTTTAAGAATTGGCGTAATTTACGGTAATAGGGCTTCTCGAATTCACTCCCTAAAACAGTCTGCCAACCATTTTGAAAAATGGGTTTATTCATTTTCATCATCTCCCCTGCTATCTTACTAAATGTGTTGATTCAGATTCCACTCTTGATGTTTACCCATTTGCGCCCAGGGATATATACATAATGTGGCAAGAATATTAACAGAAACTTGAAACTGAAGGAGGATGATTCAATGTATTCCGTACATGTTGTAGAGAATTCCGTACAAGCAAAGGCTAAAATAGAGCAATTAGTATCCGAAGGTTTTTCAAAAGATCATGTTTATGTATTTGCGCACGATAAAGATTTTTCGAAGGACTTAACAGATGCAACCGATTCTGGTTCCGTCGGGCTTAAGGAAACTGGCCTTTTCGAAACGGTCGGAAACCTGTTCAAATCCCGCGGTGATGAATTGCGCAGCAAATTCAGGTCACTCGGACTTTCCGAAATGGAAGCCGATCAGTATGAGGAAGAGCTGGACAACCATAAGGTTGTTGTCGTGGCTTCCAATCAAGCCGATGACACAGATAACACAAAAGTTATGTAATGTGCGCAGAGGATGAACATTTTCTATATAAAAGAGCTCCAGGCTATGGTCTGGAGCTCTTTCTAGTTTAGCCGAGAATTCGGTGATAGAGCGACTTCGCCTCACGTACATCCTTTGTCTCGTGGATGAGGGCTCGGCCATCTTGGAAGAGGACCATTCTCATCCCATCATCCCCTTGCACGCTGAGCAAAAAGGCGTTCCCATCGACCTGGTACCCGCCTTGGATAAGCTGCCGGGAGAGTGTGACAAAATCAAGCCGCATCTTCCTTGGCGGGCGCACTTGTACCGTATCACGTCCGCATAAAACAGCTGTCTTTGTGACATTATCCCGCTCAAGGAATGGATATTGCGGGTGAATTCCGCAAGAAAGACAGGAATCCATCTTCATCTTTCGTGTCTTGAATTGATGGTAATCATTTTTCCACAGATCAAAGAAGACGAGGCCTTCGCGGACTGCCTCGTAATCCTCTACAAGAATCTTTAGCGCCTCTGCCATTTGATGAGCAGCGGCCATTTGGACAGCCGGACTAATAATACCACCTGTATCACAGGTCAGGCCTTGCAAGGGGACGGACCTCAACAGGCAATTCAGGCAAGGCGTCCTGCCTGGGAGGATGGCAAGGCACATCCCCGTGCTGCCGACACAAGCCCCATAAACCCATGGGGTACGGTGCTTTTGCGACAGGTCATTGATGACCATCCTTGTTTCGAAATTATCTGTCGCATCCAGGATTAAATCCGCCTCCATCACCATTGGTTCCATCACTTCAGGTGTGGCATCTGTTACGATAGCCTCAATCCGCACATGGCTATTAAGCAACTCTAAACGCTGTCTTGCTGCCTCTGCCTTTGGCAATCGTTCCTTCGCATCCTGTTCCGTATATAGCTGCTGGCGCTGAAGATTGCTGAATTCCACATAATCACGGTCAACGATGGTCAGCGACTTAATGCCTGAACGGACGAGCATTTCACAGAGCGCTGAGCCGAGCGCCCCTGCCCCAATGACCAGTACCTGCTTCGTGCCAATCTTATCTTGGCCTGCTTGCCCGACCGGCGGGAATAGCATCTGCCTCGAGTAGCGGTCCATCCTCATCAGCCCCCGCTTACCGGCGGGATGAAAGCGACCGTATCCCCATCGTTTAGGACTGTTTCTTCATCTGTAAACTCTTCATTAACGGCGGTCATCACTCCATCAAGCTTGATGGGATGGCGTTCCATGAGAAGGGTCCTCAATTCGGCAATCGTTTTGCCGGCTGCCTCCATTTGTTCAGATTCGAGCTTTGTTTTTTCTTTTAAACTGGCAAAGTATAAGATTTTAATCATTAAATCCCCTCCCCTGGTCTTCCGGATTGATACCTCACTGTCTCAAGCTGATTGCCGACCCACTCCTCGCCATTCTCCCAGTGCTCCTTCTTCCAAATAGGCACGATTTCTTTAATTCGTTCAATCGCGTAGCGGTTTGCCTCATAGGCATCTTTGCGGTGAGGCGTAGAGACGGCGATGACGACAGCTATATCGCTAATATCAAGCTTGCCTGTCCGGTGAGTGATGGCGACATCGGCTCCAGCCCATTTCTCTTGAATCTCCCGGCCAATTTGGGCGATCTTCTTTACAGCCATTTCTTCGTAAGCTTCATAGATTAAGTACAAGGTTTTCTTTCCGTTCGTCAGCTCTCTTACCGTCCCGACAAACAGGGTAACCGCACCGGCCTCCCTTTGGATGACCTTATTCATGACGTCTGTGACATTAATTGGTTCCTCAGTCAGCTGAAATTTCATGCCCTTCCCCCTTATTATGTATCGTTTTCACCCATTCATAGTCTTCCATCGTGTTCATATTGAAGAAGCAATTTGGGTCCTCTCCCTCGATAAACTTTGCTTTAGCTGCGTCGAGCAGAGAATCCATGCGTCTTTGACCACCATCTAATGCCTTCTGTACTTTCGGAAGGAGTGACCTGCGATAGGCGGCACATAAAGGGTGACACCTGCCTTCCGCCAGCGGCATGGCGAGTTCGTATTGATGCAAATAATGAAGCAGCCTCTCCCCCGTCTCCGCTTGAAAAAAAGGCATATCACAGGCCAGCAGGAGGTTATACTCTGTCCTTGAGGCCATCAAGCCGGCCTCGAGACCAGCAAGCGGTCCCATCCCTTTGCGACGGTCATTCACAATCGGTAAATGCAAAAACTCATACGTTTCAGGCTGATTTGTGACAAGCAGCATCTCTCTGCCTAATCGCTGTGCCTCCTTCACGATACATGAAATAACGGTCTCTCCATTTAGCGACAGAAGTGCCTTATTGGTTCCCATCCGCCTGGATTGGCCCCCGGCTAACAGGATGACGGTTCTCTCCATCTCCCCACCCCTTTCACAAACTATCATTTACCCCGTCTGCGCCTCCTTGAATCTGTCACCGATGACTCTTATTTACAAATTATATCATTCAGCTCCTGACCCATATAAAAATAGACATCACATAAGCAGACAATTCGTTCCCATTGAATGAAGGGTATATAATATTAGATAAGATTGGGGTGCATCGTCTTTTAATTTGATATATATTTAAATGTATGTATAGCATGATGTACTCTAAGGGAGGAAAGAAGACTTATGAGTTTAAAAAAGGCGTTAACGATTGCCGGGTCTGATAGCAGCGGCGGAGCCGGTCTTCAGGCTGATTTGAAAACATTTCAGGAACTGGGCGTGTATGGCATGTCCGCTGTCACTTCAATCGTTGCCATGGATCCGAAAAATAACTGGTCCCATAATGTATTTCCAATAGAAACATCCATCGTTGAACAACAGCTTGATACAATTCTTTCTGCCGGAATTGATGCAATGAAAACAGGCATGCTTGGCACAGTGGAAATCATTGAGCTGGCTGCCAGAAAAATAAAAGAATACGGCCTTGATAAAGTCGTCATCGATCCAGTCATGGTATGTAAAGGAACAGATGAAGTCTTGATGCCGGAAAATACGGTTGCCATGCGTGAATTGCTGCTGCCGCTTGCGACTGTCGTGACACCAAACCTATTCGAGGCTTGGCAGCTATCGGGTCTTGGACCGATCACTACGATTGAGGAAATGCAGCAAGCAGCGCAAATTATCCATGAGCAGGGAGCGAAATACGTCTTGATCAAGGGCGGCAAGAAGCTCGAAGGCCAGGATAAAGCGGTTGACTTAGTTTACGATGGCCAAAACTTCACCGTTCTAGAGTCCGAGATGGTTCAAACAACTTATACACACGGAGCGGGCTGCACGACGGCTGCGGCTATTACAGCTGAATTAGCGAAAGGAAAATCCGTTGAAGAAGCGCTCGCGACTGCAAAAGACTTCATTTCTGCCGCGATTGAACACGGCTGGAAGCTGAATGAATTTGTCGGGCCTGTCATGCATGGGGCCTATCGCAACTTTAAATAATGGGCTTTAAAGGCTGCCGGCGCGAGTTACCGGCAGCTTTTTTATTTCGCATTTCATAAGCGTTTTAGTATTATGTAGTAAAACGCTAGGATTACTTTTTTATATGAACTAGGAGGTAGTGCCATGAAGCCAATTGATCTTCTCGATGCCCAAGCATCCCTGCGAACATTCGCAGACCATCCTGTATACCTGCATTTAGAGACAACAAACGGAGCTTATGCATCCCATAATGATGAATCCTTTTTCTCAGCTGGCGCCTTCATCCGCAATGTCGCCATTACCTTTGAGGAAGGGAAAATCATCGGTGACGGACCATACCGAGTTGGCCTTCGTATGGCAAATGGCTGGGTATATGCCGAGGGCATCACTCATTATGAAATAGATGAATACGGGCGTTTGCTCATGGCCGGTCTTGACCACCAAGGACGATTGGCCGTTGCCTTTGAGCTGAGCAATAACCCATTTGATAAGTAAGGAGATGTGAATGATGGAAACTGAAAGACATGTACTGGTAATCTTCCCCCATCCAGATGATGAAGCCTTTGGGGTGTCTGGGACCATTGCCTCCTATACGAAAAACAACGTCCCTGTCACCTATATATGCCTGACACTGGGCGAAATGGGGCGGAATTTAGGTAATCCGCCATTCGCGACAAGGGAAACACTCCCTAATATTCGGAGACAGGAATTAATGGATGCCGCAAACGTGATGGGCATACAGGACCTGCGCATGTGGGGCCTTCGCGATAAAACCGTTGAGTTCGAGAATGAGGAAGCGCTGGCCAATCGCATACGCACAGCGATTGATGAGATAAATCCATCCTTGATTATTTCATTCTATCCTGGATTCAGCGTCCACCCCGATCATGAGGCAACAGGGAGGGCTGTCGTGCGTGCGGTTGAATCGATTGAAAAAGCTAAACAGCCAAAGCTTTATTGTGTTGCCTTCTCGAATAATCATCAGGAGGTACTCGGCCAGCCGGATGTCGTTCATTTCATCAAGGACGTCATTGATACAAAGCTCGCCGCAATTGCAGCCCATCGCTCTCAAACAGAGGCAATGATGGCATCCTGGCCTGACCTTTTGGAGCAGAAAAACGAGGAACTAGAAAGCCGTTTATTCTATGAACGATTTTATGAATATAAGTGGGCTGAGGATATACGCTAAGGCATTCAGTAAATGAATCAGACTGCAGACAAATGAACTGCCCCTAAATTGTTAGACAATAAATCTAATGATTTAGGGGTGTTTTTATGCTTTTACACTCCATTTGAAGTGAAAGCTATTTTCTGCAGAATGGACTCAGCAAACCATGGGGTAAGCGCTGAGCCCATAGGAGTCTCGCCCATTCTGCCGAAAATAAGAACCTGCACTTCATAAAAATAAGTATTTCCCTAATTATTTTGTATCATAGAATTAACGATACTTGTTGAAGATGTATCACCAACTAGTTTGCTATTCATACCATGCGGCATTTGACACTACCATGTTTATGCCCTGATGAAAAAAGGTTCATCCAGGCTTCATCCCATATCATGAACCTGAAGAAGATGGGTAATTGGTTATCAAAATATCTAAAGGAGACCCAGATAGGGTCCTCCAATGGAAGAAATGTCCAATCCTTTGAAAGGCATTCTCTTAAATGCCTTTTTTCTTTTTCCACAAAAAAATCCGCCAGGCTTAGCCTGGCGGTCCAAAAAGGGGGGGATACTTTGGAAAAGTTCATTGCCTTTATAATTTAACCATTTTTCCCCATTTATATTCATGTAAATCGATTATTTTTTTGAAACCATATAACGATAGATTGCGTGAGCAACGCCATCTTCCTTATTGGACAGGGTTGTATCCTTACAGATTCGCTTGATGTCTTCACGGGCGTTCCCCATGGCAATGGAGAGACCGGCCTTTTCAAACATGGAAACATCATTCAGATTATCTCCGATGGCAATCGTTTCTTCAAGCGGTATGCCATATTGGCTCAATAATTTTTCGAGAGCATTTCCTTTAGAGATTCCGCGGTGATTGATTTCGATATTCCCTTTACCAGAGGATGTGATGGTCAACCCATCAAATCGTGCCAGACCTTGTGCCGCTTGGCTGAGCTGGTCTTTATAAAGGGAGAATACTAAAATCTTAAAGACTTGCATATCCTCTTCCTTAATCAAGGCATGGTAATCTTGTGTCTCGAATAGAAATCCATATTCAATTCTCGCAAGTGCCCTTCTCCGTACATCTTCTCTATCATGCTCCGGGTTAGCGCTCAATACGATATCGACGAGAGAGTCAATCGCACGCTCTGGATTTTTTGAGAAAACACCATGATTGGTGTAGAGTTCAAAATAAAGGCCCGCTTCCTCGAGGAAGGTAATAGCGCTATCTAGCTCTTCAAACGAAATGGGCTGGGATGTAATGAGCTCTCCCTTTTGATCATAAACAGCAGCCCCGTTCATACTGATAATTGGACAGTTGAAATTAATCTCATCAAGGACCAATCTCGCTTCCTTAAAGGAACGCCCTGTTGCAATGATCACTTGTCCGCCCATATCTCTTACTGCTTCAAGTGCTTTACGATTCTCTTCACTGATTTTCTGATCTTCATTCAGCAATGTTCCATCCATATCTGACGCAATACATTTCATATCGTTTGGCTCCTCCTTCATTCAACCTTCCATTATCACTCTAATGACAGGCAAAGATGTCTCCTACAAGTATATACCCAGTTAATGCTGATGAAAAATAGGTTTACCTATCTGCCTCGTATAAAAAATGTTTTGGTAACGAAACCTACTAACCAATACGCCTAAAAAACTTTTCTAATATAGTTCAAGCCATTACACTAAAGTATAGCGAACGTTTCTAAATTTATTGTTGAAAGGAAACAGGTGAAACAATATGATTTCTCAAATAAATGGGCGTGTCTCCTTTTGGGGCGGCATCGGCTTCACAGCCTTACTTGCCTCACTGGGATTCTTACTAGCGAAGCTGCCAGTATTTGATTATATCGGTCCATTAGCGTGCAGTATATTGCTCGCAATTGCTTATCGAAATGTGCGCAGCTATCCGGAAAATCTGCGTTTAGGTGTTCATTTCTCTGCACGTATTCTCCTGCGTGCCGCCATTATTCTATATGGTTTAAAGCTAGATATGCAAATCATCTTCAGCGAGGGTCTTGGACTGCTTGGAAAAGCATTTGTCGTCATCGTCTTTTCTATTACATTAATGATGCTTCTCGGCCGCTTGTTAAAGGTGGACCCGCATATCTCCTTCTTGCTCGGCGCCGGAACAGGCATTTGCGGAGCTGCAGCTATTGCCGCCATTTCTCCGATTGTACAGTCAGAGGAAGAAGACACAGCCATGAGTGTCGGGATGATTGCCTTAATCGGGACCATCTTCGCGGTTGGCTACACTGTGCTCTTGCCGATGGTACATCACACGCCGGTCGAATATGGCATATGGTCAGGCTTAAGCCTGCATGAGCTGGCCCATGTCGCTCTGGCCGCAGAGCCAGCAGGCGAGGATGCAGTAGCCATGGCGTTGCTCGCCAAATTATGCCGCGTCTTCTTGCTGATTCCGTTTTGCTTCCTGCTTGTTTTTTGGATGAGGCGCAAGCAGAAAAACAATGACACAAGCTCCAAGATTGCCTTTCCATGGTTCCTTCTCGGCTTTGTCGCGCTAAGCATCTTCCGCACATATATCGCCGGCGATTGGTTCCCGGCTTCCTTGTATGATTCGATTGCCATGCTCACGACCTTCTTATTATCAATGGCCATGGCTGGTCTCGGTCTCACAATCGATCTCCGGCAATTGAAGGAGAAAGCAGGCTTACCGCTGCTTGCTATGGTCATCACATCCGTTCTGCTATCTGTCATTACATATATTTGGGTGTGAATCTAAAGAAAGGTGAAAGTCTCAGTGCTTTCACCTGTTTTTTTCGTTAACAGAAAGCTCCCCTTCCGGTCTTCATTCATTTTCTCCTATCATTAATGACCCCCAATGAAGTTCTGCCAGAACCCTCTTTTAGTTTTACAACCGCCTCAACGTGCATACACTTGTACAAGCAAACGAAACGGAGGGCTCGCTTGTATGTATGGACTATTAAGTTATATTTATTTAGGAATATCATTATCCGCACCAGTTGGACCAATCAATGCCGCCCAAATGGAGACAGGGCTGCGCAAAGGCTTTAGTTATGCCTGGCTGTTTGGATTGGGCGCCATTCTGGCTGACATTATTTTTATGATTCTTGTCTATTTCGGCCTTGCCACATATTTAAATATTCCAATCATCCAAACCTTCCTATGGCTGTTCGGGTCCTTCGTCCTTATCTATACAGGTGTCGAAAGCCTTGCCTCTTCTGTTCAAGCAAACAAAAAAAGCCTGCAGAAGAATGAGACAAGATTCCATTCCTTCCGTACAGGCTTCTTGATGTCCTTGATGAATCCTCTAAGCATCCTCTTTTGGATTGGGATTTATGGATCGGTTCTAGCAGAGACGGCTGACGACCTGTCATCACGCCAGATTCTCATAAATAGCTGTGCCATCATTTGCGGAATTTTCCTGTGGGACTATACAATTGCCTTACTATCAAGCATCTTTAGGAGATTTATGACTGACCGATTCTTGCGGGTCATCTCCTTGCTGTCCGGTACATCCTTGATTGGTTTTGGCTTATATTTTGGCTCAAAAGGGATTGGGTCTTTATTCTAAATCAACGTATTCTTCTTCCCGTTATAGGCCTTTTCCGGATTCTCCTTACACTGACGATAAACGTAATGAGACCAATAAAGGCAACAAAGCAAAGACTGACTAAAAGGCCCCCTCTTGTTCCCTTTTGAAACAAGGTCCCGGTTATTCCAAGAATAATAAACAGGAAAGCCACATTACGCTTCCACTTATCCAGCGTCGATAAATCAATCGACTTGGA
>JAEIGA010014446.1_pt1 | contig 12020 bp, 7 predicted proteins | sample 9270691 | NCBI WGS metagenome assembly JAEIGA01 (sample SAMN17057246, study PRJNA624740) | gut metagenome | biome: biome; isolation source: fecal sample | host: Bos grunniens | place: China: Xizang | collected 2019
ATCATTCCTCTTATCGAGGGTTGCGATGTGAGCGAAGAGAGCTTTGATGCCAAGGAAGGAGTAATGTGCAATTCGGGCTTCCTCAATGGGCTTACTGTAAAGGAGGCGATTGAGGCCGCAAAGGACTATGTTGAGCAGCACGGACTTGGCGTACGCAAGACCAACTATCGTTTGCGCGATGCTATCTTCTCGCGTCAGCGTTATTGGGGTGAGCCTTTCCCAATTTACTACAAGGACGGAATTCCTACACCGGTGCCAGAGAGTGAGCTCCCATTGTGCCTTCCAGAAATTGATAGCTTCAAGCCTTCAAATGACGGCGAACCTCCTCTCGCAAGAGCTAAGAACTGGACATATAACGGCTATCCGCTCGAGAAGAGCACTATGCCGGGATTTGCAGGATCAAGTGCCTACTATCTTCGCTATATGGATCCTCGCAATGATTCTGCTCTTGTTGATAAAGATATCAATGCATATTGGGGTAATGTAGATCTTTATATCGGTGGTACTGAGCACGCGACAGGTCACTTGATCTACTCTCGTTTCTGGAACAAGTTCCTCTATGACCTGGGTTATGTATGTGAGGATGAGCCATTTAAGAAGCTCATCAACCAGGGTATGATTCAGGGCCGATCAAGCTTTGTCTACAGAATCGTAGGTACAAATAAGTTTGTTTCTTGTGGTCTTAAAGATCAGTATGAGACTACAGAAATCCACGTAGATATCTCTCTTGTTCATAATGACAGACTTAATATCGAAGGATTCAAGGCTTGGAGAGAAGAGTTTGCTACCGCAGAGTTTATCCTTGAAGATGGCGAATACATCTGTGGTTGGGCCGTTGAGAAGATGAGTAAGTCTATGTTTAACGTAGTCAATCCGGACGATATCTGTGATAGCTATGGTGCTGATACACTTCGTCTTTATGAGATGTTCCTTGGCCCTCTTGAGCAGAGCAAGCCTTGGGATACCAAGGGTATTGACGGAGTTAACCGCTTCCTGAAGAAGTTCTGGCGTCTGTTCTATGATAGAGATGGCTGGATTGTCAAAGATGAGGAGCCTACTCGCGAGGAACTCAAAGTTCTGCATAAGCTCATCGGCAAAGAGCAGGAGGATATCGAGGCATTCTCTTTCAATACAACCATCAGTGCCTTTATGATTGCTGTCAACGAACTCACAGCACTCAAGTGTAATAAGGCGGCAGTGCTTTCTCCGCTTGTCGTACTTTTGAGCCCGTTTGCGCCTCATATTGCTGAAGAGCTCTGGCAGGCACTTGGAAACAATGAGTCTGTCAGCTGTGCTAGCTTCCCAGAGTTTGTGCCTGAGTATGCAGCCGAGGATAATGTAACCTATCCGGTTCAGTTCAACGGCAAGATGCGTTTTACTGTAGATATGCCGAAGAGCGCCAGTCCTGCTGAGGTGGAGGCTGCTGTGAGATCAATGGAGCAGACAACCAAATGGTTGGCTGACAAGTCTATAGTAAAAGTTATTGTGGTTCCTGGTCGTATCATAAATATCGTAGTAAAATAAAATGGTCAAATCTGTTAAAAAGACGATATTTGATTATATAGTGCTCACATTTGCGGCATTTATCTTTGCCGTATCCTGGGAGTGCTTTATGATTCCTAACGGAATGTCCGCCGGAGGCCTGATGGGTCTTTGTACCATAGTTCAGTATGCAACTGGAGGTGTGATTGAAGCACAGTTTTCATATGTTGTAGTCAATACTGTGCTGATAATCATAGCTGTGATGGCAATGGGTATAGGGTTTGGCTTCAAGACCATATATTGTATTGCCTTGACGACCGTGATGATGGAGGTTGTTTCCAATATGGGCTTTATACATTGTGAGCCAGGTGGGTTCTTCTTTATTCAGGAGAGGGTCCTTATCCCTTTAATTGCGGGTGTCTTGGAAGCATTGGGAGTAGGTCTTATCCTTAAGTATGGCGGTAGTACCGGAGGTACTGACATCCTGGCACTGATGATCAATAAGTATTGGCCGGTGTCTTTGAGTAAGACTTTCCTGATCTCAGACCTTGTGATATGTTCATTGCTGCTCTTCCTTCCAGACAAGAACTTCTCTGATATGTGCTATGGTCTGGAGATGATGGTTGCATTTTCTCTGGTGATTGATGTAGTTGTGGGTGGAAAGAGATCATCTTATCAACTTCTCATCTTCTCTGACCGCTTTACGGATATCGCAGATGAGATCTCAACAAAAGTGGGACGAGGAGTTACAGTGATCAGGTCAATGGGCTGGTACTCAAAGGCGGATAAAAATGTACTTCTGGTCCTTATCAACCAGAAGGAGCTTCCTGCGGTGACTAGATTGATAAAGGAAATAGATAATAAGGCGTTTATGTCTATCTCTCCTACAAATGATGTATATGGAGAAGGCTTTGAAGAGATAAAAGCCGGAGTAATAAAAAAGAAAAAACAATAATTAACGATATGGCAGTTAGTAGTACTAAAAAATTTCTTACTGGAGTCAAGGAGTACTCGCTCATTACTTTGGGCGTAATAATTTATGTGGCTGCGTGGATTATTTTCCTGCTTCCAAATAACCTCATTGGCGGTGGTGCAACAGGTATTGCATCTATTATTCAGTATGCTACAGGTATCAAAGCGGGTTATACCTACTTTGTGATTAACGTAGGTTTGCTCATCGCAGCAATCTTTACGCTAGGTAAGAATTTTGGCAGCAAGAGCGTATATGCTATCATCCTTACCTCTGTCGGTTTGAACCTTGGTCAGGAACTTGTTCCGCAGGAATTTATCCAGATTATGGCTCTTGACAATGGTAAGTTGATGAGCACGATTATCGGTGGTGTTCTTGTGGGTATCGGTATCGGTATGACAATGACTCAGGGTGGCAGCACAGGCGGTACAGATATCGTTGCCTTGATTATGAATAAATACCGAGGCATTTCACCTGGTAGAACAATCCTAGCTATCGATGTGGTTGTGATCCTCTTCTCTATGGTGATGCCTTCGTATACAACAGATGGTGCTCTCATCCCTATTACTGAAAAAATCACAATTGCTGTATATGCGTGGATTCTGATCTTTGTGATGACATCGGTTCTTGATGCCTATGTGTCTGGTTCTCGTCAGTCAATGCAGATCTTTGTCTTCTCTAAGAGATATGAAGAGATTGCCGACGCAGTTACAAGCGATCTTCATCGTGGTGTGACAGTTCTTGACGGAACAGGCTGGTATACAAAAACAAGCTCAAAGGTTTTGATGATTGTTACTCTTAAGAGTGATCTCAACACATTGTTGAAATTTATTAATTCCATTGACTCTGATGCTTTCATCTCTGTATCATCTGCTACAGCAGTGTATGGTAAGGGTTTTGACACGATTAAAGTCAAGGATAAAAATAAATCTAAAGAATAAAAAAGCAATTTTTTTATATAAACCCCACTTGGAGAAATCTGAGTGGGGTTTATGTTATTATTTTTGTGAGAAACACAAAGTATATGGTTATAAATGTTTCTTCCATCTTATCACGCTCTTTAGCGTTAAAATTGTCTTTAACTTCTTTTTTATTTCTTCCTTTGGAAAGACTTTTTCTTGTCCAGTCCTGGGGTTGGGCAGAATTGGTGTGTATGTCCTTGTTTGTGGCGACGATGGAGTTATTATTTAAAAGACTCCCTGGAGAAAGTGTTAAAATTTTTACGGTAGCAGAAATTCTGTTTCTTTTTGTGCCGATAATTTTTTGTGCTTTTGATGTGCCATCAATTGCTGCCTGTATCGTTTTGTATATGGTGCTTATTGCGTGTTGTGCCTATCTGTGGTTTATGAAACTGTCACAATTAAGACCTTTGTTCAAACAGCAGTCGGTGATGGCTACAATCGAGTCTCAAACCCGGCTTTTGTATGGGGCGCTGGTGGGCTTGATAATGATGCTCTTTGTCTGTGCCCGAGGCTCTTTGCCTGTTTATCTGCTAGTATTAGCGCTGTTGTTGCCTCTTTATATATTTCTTTTTGTGCGCACAATACAAAATAGAAGTATTATCCTGAAGAAGTATAAGGAGATAATGCTGGAGCAGTTGGTGCACGGAAATCTGAAGCCTTATTCGTCCAAAGAGTCAGCGCAGGATCTGCCGAAGATGTCAGCTCTGTATCAGAAAGTGGTATTGTTGGTTGAAGAGAAGGAACCATTTCTGGATCCGGATTACGGAATACATGATATGGCAAGAGATGTCTTTACAAATAAAACATACCTCTCCCAGACTATAAATGTTGTCTCTGGCCGAAACTTCAGACAGTTTATAAATTATTATCGAGTAAGGCACGCAATCAAGTTGATGACAGATAATCCTAAACTGACAGTGGAAGAACTGTCGAGGAATTCTGGTTTTCACTCAACGGTTACCTTTAATATGGCCTTTAAATTAAATGTAGGAGATACACCTGGCGAATATTGTCAGAAGCTGAAGGCCAGGGTTAATCGCAAATCTCTTCCTTAATGCCTTTCCACTCGGCAGGAAGGGGAGCAGAGATACATAGCTCGATTTTCTTGACCGGGTGGATGAAATTGATGCGACGAGCGTGCAGGCTGATGCCTCCGTCCGGGTTAGATCGGGGCGCACCATATTTAAGGTCGCCCTTGATAATGCATCCCATATTGCTGAGCTGGCATCTGATCTGATGATGGCGTCCGCTAAGTAGTTCGACCTCAATAAGATGGTAGCGCTCTGTGCTTTGCAGGTAGCGGTAGTTGAGCTTTGCCAGCTTGGCTTTGGTCTGTGTGGCGCGTTCTTTGGGGACAATGTAGGATTTGTTCTGCTTCTCGTTGCGTGTCATCCAATCTTCAAGGTGACCCTGCTCGATTCTGGGGCGGTCGCAGCATAGAGCCCAGTAGAATTTGCTCACAGTTCCGTCTCTAAACATTTCGGTCAGTCGGGATAGAGCTTTGGATGTCTTTGCGAGGATGCAGATGCCGCTGACAGGTCTGTCAAGTCTATGAGGAATGCCCATAAACACTTGTCCCGGCTTCTCGTCGCGTTGGGCAATGAAGGCTTTGTACAGCTCGGCAAGGCACTCGTCACCCGTTTTGTCTCCCTGGGTGATCTCTCCTACACGCTTGTTAACGACGAGCAGATGATTGTCTTCATATAGGATGCGCGCTTGTGCGTCTTCAAATTCTGATTTGGATAGCTGTCTGTACATATTTGCTTCTTTGCCATTGATCTGCTGTGCCAATTTAGGGCTTTTTGCAGGATTTAAGTGCAAATATATGACAAATTGTCAGAAAAACGGCAGTGGCAAAGCTTTTGATTGATGTATTGTCGTCTCCCGCATAGAAAGGGGAGTAAAAAGTAGAAAATTAAAGAATCAGAAATATGGGTAAAATTATTGGAATTGACCTCGGTACCACCAACTCATGTGTGGCCGTAATGGAAGGCAACCAGCCAACCGTAATTGTAAATGATGAAGGTGGTCGTACCACTCCATCTATTGTAGCTTTTACTGACAATGGTGAGCGCAAGGTGGGTAGCCCTGCAAAGCGTCAGGCTATCACCAACCCTAAAAATACCATTTTCTCTATCAAGAGATTTATGGGTGAGACATTTGATAATGTAGCTAAGGAGGTTTCAACTGTGCCATATCACGTGGTAAAGGGTGATAACAATACTCCTCGTGTAGATATCAATGGTAGAAATTATTCTCCTCAGGAGATTTCAGCTCTTGTACTTCAGAAGATGAAGAAGATCGCTGAGGATTATCTTCGTCAGGATGTGACAGAGGCTGTTATTACAGTTCCTGCATACTTCTCTGACTCTCAGCGTCAGGCTACAAAGGAGGCAGGTAAGATCGCAGGACTTGAAGTAAAGCGTATTATCAATGAGCCTACAGCTGCAGCTCTTGCCTATGGTCTTGATAAGAAGAATGTAAATATGAAGGTCGCTGTTTATGACCTCGGTGGCGGTACATTTGATATCTCTATCCTTGAGCTCGGTGACGGCGTATTTGAGGTTAAGTCTACAAACGGTGATACTCACCTTGGTGGCGACGACTTCGATCAGGCTATCATTGACTGGCTCGCAAGAGAGTTTGCTATGGAGAATGGCGGTCTTGATCTCAAGAAGGATCCTATGGCTCTTCAGAGACTCAAGGAGGCTGCTGAGAAGGCTAAGATTGAGCTTTCGACTGCTGCTTCAGCAGAAGTTAACCTTCCATTCATCACTGCTGTTGATGGTATGCCTAAGCACCTTGTAAAGAGCTTGTCAAGAGCTAAGTTTGAGCAGCTTTGCGATGATCTCTTTGCCCGCTCTATCGAGCCTTGCCGTAGAGCTCTTCAGGATGCACACCTCAGCGCATCAGATATTGATGAGGTTCTCCTCGTGGGTGGTTCAACCCGTATCCCTAAGATTCAGGAGATGGTTAAGGACTTCTTCGGTAAGGAGCCTAACAAGAGCGTAAATCCAGATGAGGTTGTAGCTATCGGTGCTGCTATCCAGGGTGGTGTACTTGCAGGTGATGTTAAGGACGTGCTTCTTCTTGACGTGACTCCGCTCTCTCTTGGTATCGAGACTCTCGGCGGTGTGATGACCAAGCTCATCGAGGCCAACACAACTATCCCTGTGCACAAGGAGCAGGTATTCTCTACAGCTGCTGACAACCAGCCATCTGTTGAGGTGAGAGTGCTCCAGGGTGAGCGCCCAATGGCAAAGGATAACAAGCAGATTGGCGTGTTCCATCTTGATGGCATCACTCCTGCACCTCGCGGTGTGCCTCAGATTGAAGTGTCATTTGATATTGATACAAACGGTATCCTTAGCGTTTCTGCAAAGGATAAGGCAACAGGTAAGGAGCAGCACATCCGCATTGAGGCTTCAAGCGGCTTGAGCGATGAGGAGATCCAGAGAATGCGCGACGAGGCTAAGGCCAACGAAGAGGCTGATAAGGCTGAGAAGGAGAGAGTTGACAAGATCAACAATGCCGATGCAATGGTATTCCAGACTCAGAAGAACCTCAAGGAGCACGGTGACAAGATTCCTGCTGACAAGAAGGCGGCAATTGAGAGCGCATGCGAAGGCCTCAAGAAGGCAGTGGATGAGAAGAACCTTGCTGATATCGACAAGTTCAATGCAGAGCTTGAGGCAGCATGGCACGCAGCTTCTGAGGACATGGCAAAGGCAGCAGGTGCTGATCCAAATGGCCCTCAGGGTCCTCAGGGACCTCAAGGCCCTCAGGGTCCACAAGGCCCACAGGGCGGTCCAAAACCTGATTACGGTAACTAATATAGATAAAAGCCTTCCAATTTTGGGAGGCTTTCTCTTTTCTATATGTAGATATTTGTTAAATTTGTGCATATCGCTGTAACCAATTTAATTATTTACATATGAAAAAGAATATCTCAAAGTTCTTGAACCTGGCTTGCGTTCTTGTGCTTGCTTCTGCGTGTTCAAGTGGAGTAAAGGCTCCAGAGGAATCATCTCTTTTTGAAAAGAGAGTGGATCCTGTTTCAGGCGTGGTGTCATATGCACTCAACTATGGTGCACCTGATGACAACAAGCAATCTCTATATTTTGTTACCAAATCAATGACAGAGGATGGAAGATTCTTGGTTTTCCAGCACACTGTAGGTAATGAACTCAAAGGTTTTGAGCCTCGTCGTCTGAAAGTGGCTGACCTCAAGAAAGAAGAGGTTTATGATTTGGGCGAGATCAGAATGACTCCTTTTATCGAGACCAAAGAGAATTATATGGTTTATGGAGATCCGCAGAGAGGCTTCTTTAAGAAATATTTTGCTGAGCCTGATAAGGAGATAAAGCTTTGTGATATCCCAGAGGAGCTCTCTTCTCTTGGACGTGTTACCAGACTTGCTTCTCACCTTACTTTGACTCAGGATCGCCAGAAAGCTTTCCTTGATGCGGCTGTAAAGCCTGAAGATGGCAAGGAGCGCTATATCCAGGGTATGCTCAATTTGGTGGATGGCTCTTGGGATCTCTGGGGTGAGACTGAGTGGAACTGCAATCACGGTCAGCTCAATCCTGTAAATGATTCGCTTGCAATGTGTGCTTGGGAAACTGCCTGGGGTGAGCTTGGACAAGCATACCAGAAGGAGACAGGCTGGTATCCTCGTATGTGGCTTGTGCGCAAGGGTTCAAAGACCCTCATCCCTGCAGAGCATCGCAACTTTGCTTCCCACGAAATCTGGGATGATGATGGCAAGGGCGTTTCTTGGTGCGGCCACGGCTGGATGGAAGAGGAAGATTGTGTATACCACTATGATCTTGCAACAGGCAAGCAGGAAGCATGGGCTAAGGTTCCGGGAGCACGTCACAATTATTGCTCTCCAGATAATAAATATGTAGTGCTTGATCAGGCACCTAATGGCTGGTGGAGAGGTGGTCCTTGGGCTGTTGCTTTCTATAACAGGGAGACTGACAAGACAGCTTGGGTTTATACAGTGAGAGAGCCGCTTGTTCCTCGTGATAAGCCATCAGTGCTTCATCCGGATCCACATCCGCACTTTGTGATGAATGGTCGCTATATCATCAGTACAGCAAATAATGCAGACGGTCATATGGATCTCTACATCACTCCTGTTGACCAGCTCATCGAGATGACAAAATAACAATGTCAATAAAAGAAAAAGCCTCAGAGGAAACTCTGAGGCTTTTTTGTGCTCCCTTAGGGACTCGAACCCTAGACACCCTGATTAAGAGTCAGGTGCTCTACCAACTGAGCTAAGGAAGCAAAGAACTATTGTGACCCGTTCGGGGCTCGAACCCGAGAACCCCACATTAAAAGTGTGATGCTCTACCAACTGAGCTAACGAGTCCTCCGTTTTGGGATTGCAAAGGTATCAGTTTTCTCTATAATTTCCAAATTTTTTGTAAATTTTTTTTATTCATCGTAAAAATATCTCTATATGGAGTAAAATGTCTATCTTTGAGGAGTAACCAATTATAACCCGTATGCGCAAAATTTTTCCTTATTTAATCGCAGTTCTTTGCGTCTTGGCTTCGTGCTCTAAGCAAGACAATAAGATTGATTTAAGTGGTAGCTGGCAGGTGAGCCTTGATAGTCTGCAGACCTTTGATGCCATTACATTGCCAGGTACAACAGATGCTGCTGGATTGGGCGAGCCTAATACTCTGGAACCGGCTCTTACTTCGCCTCAGGTCAATAGACTCACTCGCAAACATTCCTTCCTTGGTGCTGCATTCTACAAGCGCAGCTTTGAAGTACCTGCTTCGATGGAAGGTAAGCCTCTCACCCTTACTCTTGAGCGTGTGATCTGGCAGAGTAGTGTGTGGATTGACGGCGTGCAGATCGATGGCGCTGAAGAAAGCCTCACCACAGCCCACAATTATACAATTCCTCAGGGCTTGAGCGCAGGTACGCACGAAATAATGTTGCGCATAGATAATCGCAAGCGATATGATATTTCTTGGAGAGAGCTCGCTCATGCATATACCAACGACACGCAAGTTATCTGGAATGGTGTTCTTGGAGAGCTAAGCCTCACAGCTCATAATGATATTGAGATTGCTCATGTGGAAGTTTATCCTGATGTTGACACTCGCAGTGCAAGAGTTGTGACAACTCTGGTTCGCCACAATCCTGAGCTTAGCCAGGTCAAGCTTCGCTACAGCGTCGGCTCTCTTCACGTCAATAGCGACGTGCCGCTCAATGGCGAAGTGACAACAGTGGAGCAGACAGTAGCACTTGGAAGCAATGCTGCTCTTTGGGACGAATTCTCGCCGAAGCTCCACACCCTCAAGCTTCAGTGCGAAGGTGCGAGCAAAGAAGTTAAATTTGGCCTTCGCTCTTTCAAAGCAGACGGAGATCATTTTGCGATTAACGGCAGACGCACATTCCTTCGCGGAACGCTCAATTGCTGTATCTATCCGCTTTCCGGCACTCCACCGCTTGATGAAGCTGGCTGGGAGAAAGAATTCCGCGTGTGCCAGGAGTGGGGTCTTAATCACGTGCGTTTCCACTCGTGGTGTCCGCCAGATGCTGCGTTCCGAGTAGCAGACCGCCTCGGTATCTATCTTCAGGTAGAGTTGCCTGTATGGGCTCACGGCCGCGGCCCTGCCGTAGACGAATTTATGCGTGCAGAAGCAGAGCGCATCCTCAAGGCCTACGGAAATCACCCATCCTTCTGTATGCTTGCTTGCGGAAATGAGCTTGATAACGGATATGAGTTCCTTAATGAGCTTATGAGTGATATGAAGAAGGCGGATCCTCGTCATCTTTATACCAACTGCAGCTATACAATGGGCTTTGGACATAAGGGAAAAGCAGAACCAGAGGATGAGTTTATGGTTGCTTCACGCACCGTGCTTGGTCAGATCCGCGGACAAGATTATATTGATTCTCGCACTCCTAACTTCTATAGTAATTTTGATGCTACTGCTCGTGGTATTGATGTTCCGCTTGTTTCACACGAGATCGGTCAGTATTGTGTCTATCCAAGCATGAAGGAGATAGAGAAGTATACAGGTACACTCCTTCCGCTGAACTTCCTTGGTGTTAAGGCAGAGCTCGAGAAGAAAGGTCTCCTTGATAGGGCAGAGGAGTATACTATGGCTTCAGGAAAGCTTTCTGCGCTTCTTTACAAAGAAGAGGTTGAAAGAGCTTTGAGAACCAAGACTCTTGCGGGCTTCCAGCTTCTTGGTCTTCAGGACTTTAGTGGTCAAAGTACCGCTCTTGTCGGCCTGGTTGACGCTTTCTGGGATAACAAGGGTTTGGTGACTGAAGAATGGTTCCGTCAGGCTTGTTCTCCTGTAGCACCTCTTGCTCTCTTTGAGAAGCCTTGGTGGACTAATGATGAAAACTTTGTTGCAGAAATAGAGATTGCAAACTTCTGGTCAAAGGATATTACCGGTAACGTGAAATGGTCGCTAGCTTCTAAGGATCTTGCACTTGCTTCTGGTACTATTGCAGCAAATGTGCCTGTTGGTGGTAATACCCGCCTTGAGAATAAGATCGAAGTTGATCTGAGCACAATCCAGGAACCTGTACAGCTCAAACTCACAGTTGCTCTCGATAAATGGAGTAATAGCTGGGATGTGTGGGTATATCCTGCAGGCGACAACTTTGATCAGGGAGAAGTTGTTCTGGCTCATACTCTCGAAGAAGCAATGCCTGTACTTCAGGAGGGTGGTACTGTGCTTCTCAGCCCGACTCCTTGGACTATTACTGGAGAGAAGGGTAAGTTTGTGCCTGTTTTCTGGAGTCCGGTATTCTTCCCATTTGAGGCTGGTACAATGGGCGTGCTTTGCGACCCAGAACATCCAGGTCTTGCAAGCTTCCCTACAGAGAGTCATAGTAACTGGCAGTGGTGGAATCTTACCAAGAACTCACGTGCGGTGAATCTTGATAACTATCCTCAGGTAGAGAGTATCGTTGAGGCGGTGGATAACTTTACAATGAACCGTCGTCTCTCGTATATCTTTGAGTGTCAGTGTGAGAGCGGAAGACTCATCTTCAGCACAATGGATCTTCTTTCTCCAAAGGCGATGGAGCGTCCTGAGACTCGTCAGATGCTTTCAAGCCTTCTTGACTATATGAATTCTGAGAAATTCAACCCTTCAGGAGTGATGACTCCGGATCAGCTTGATGGTATGTTCCATAAGCTTGATTTCAGCAGAGTATTTATCCCAAGACACGCGAGCGAATAGGTCGCAGAAAATAAATGAGATTAAGCCCTCTGTAGACTTGCGCTACAGAGGGTTTGCTCGTTGTTGCGAGCTATAAAGAGAAACTCGTTTGGGTTATTGTTCTTGAGACCGATCGACATCTTTTCTCCTAAACGGACTTCGTGACGATAGTTGATGTCAAGTCTGACTGGCCCCGGAGAGTCAATGATAGTTTCCGGGAGCATATCATAGAGCATATCAACATATCTGATATTGCTCAAATGTCCATTGAAGTCGCAGTCGCTATAGACAATCCTGCGGCTATCTGTGGTCTCCGGTGTGAATTCCCTGATGCGACGAGGACTTCGGCACGGAATGCTCTTCTCGATTCCTCCAAGGTCGAGTTCAGGGAAGATC
>JAEIGA010014447.1_pt1 | contig 12019 bp, 21 predicted proteins | sample 9270691 | NCBI WGS metagenome assembly JAEIGA01 (sample SAMN17057246, study PRJNA624740) | gut metagenome | biome: biome; isolation source: fecal sample | host: Bos grunniens | place: China: Xizang | collected 2019
GGTATACAATCACCTGGTTGGCCACTCATCTAAAATCTTTGCTCCATTTATGTTCCTTTGGAATTTTCCTAATTTTGTAGCGTTTCTCCAGCAATTTAAGTCCGAGCTCGAAGAGATGGGAATTCATACATTCTTCCCCGAGCGAGAACGCTCCGCTGCTAAGGTTTTCTCTATCGAGTTTGATCCCGATGGTGTTCAGCTTGAGGAGAAGCCAAAGCGAAAGCGAACTCACTACAAAGATACCGATGACCGTCGAACTCGATTGGATAACGATTATCGCTCTAAGTACTTCTGTAAGTATCTTGCCGACACGAAGCGAAAGCTTAAGGATGATACCTATGTAATTCGAACCGATGACGGTAGTGCACCAGTTCTCTTCTTTAATATCAAGGCAGGTGATATCAAGGTTCCCGAGGAGCTAACCTCAACAAAGGATATTAAGGCTTATGAAGTAGACCGACTCAAGTGTATTTATGCCGGCCTTGTTAATATCAACTATATGAAGGCGAGACCAATTACTTATAAGCAATGGCTTAAGCTTCCATTGGCAAAAAAGGTAGCTACTAAAGCAACAAGTGTTTCGCCGGAGATTCAGATGAGTATTCAGTTTGCTCTCTAATCCATATTTATATTATATAATTCGAGAGAATGATACAGTCTAGTTTGATTGTATCATTCTTGATTTATAGTCTAAATACTAATATAATATAAAAATATAAATTAACTTTATATTATTATAATTTGAAGATAAGTTCCTTTCCCGGAACTTATCTTCAATAATTATATAATGAAACTTGTAAACGTATTCACCAGAAAGCGAAAAGTTATTAACAATTTATTAACAATTTGAAAAATGAAAATTTTTTTGAAAATTTTTGCTAAAATATTTTCAAGTATCAAAAATTATTGTTATATTTGCAATATCAAAATAAAACAATAACAAATAATTAAAACTAATGAATATGATTAAAATTAGATCACCGATGCTATAATGCATTATAAAATATTTTAATAATAATCTTAATAATAAACTAATAACAATATGAAAACAGGATATATCGTAGCAGGCATAATCGCAATATTGTTTATGTTCTCCTTTGCAACATTTAATGTCTGCGTATCGCATACTGATAAGTTGGTAGATAGTTTATCAAATCGTTTGTCAACGCTTGAGTCTTTATGTGGACAAATTTCAGAAGAGAACAGAGTATACAGGTCTTTTATCGAGCAGGAGCTAAATAGGTCTCATTATGATACGCTTGTATTGAAGATTATGCCTCAACGATTAAACCTTAACGTTAATACGAAATAGAATATGTTTTTTCGATTTTTTCTAATATGCTTTTTGCTTGTATTGGTATTATATTATGTTTGTGTAATCGCACAAATGTTGGGACTGTTTAGAATCTCATATCAAACAATTGATTGGAAGGCTATCATTCCATTTTATTACTTCTTCAAGTAAATAAGCACTCAATATAAAAGCAGATAATTAACAATTTATTAACAATTTAAAAATATAAAGCAAATGAATTTGAAGACAAAAATTATGGCCATTGTATTTGGCATCGTAGCATTGTTTGTAGTATGTTCAATTGGTAAAATTGTCGAGGACGTAAAAAACGAGACAATCGTCGTTAATCAGATTCCTATCACCGGTAAGATGGAGTATTGGACAACACCGGGACTTAAGTGGCAATGGTTTGGACGAACGACCACATATTTTAAGACCAATCAGCTGTGGTTTGGTGCAGATGATGAGAAGAACAATCAGTTGGGTAATCCTATTCCAGTCATTTTCAACGATGCGTCTAACGGACTTATTTATGGATCGCTTCGAGTCAAGCTCCCAACAGAGACAGTGTATCTATCACGAATTCAGACTGATTATAATGGAATGGATCGACTTATGCAGGATCTCGTTCGACCAACTGTTACAAAGGTTATTTATGCTAGTGGTCCACTGATGTCAGCATTTGAGAGCTATGCAGAGAAAAAGAATGACCTCATTGAGTATATCACTGACCAGCTCAATAATGGAGTATATAAGACAACTGTTAAGCAGGTTGAGACTATTGATCCTATTACAGGAGAGAAGAAGACTGTTAAGCTTGCATCCTTGATTCCAGATGAGAATGCGCCAGGAGGTTTTCGACGAAGCGAGAGTTCACCATTCGCATATTATGGAATTACAATTGGAGCTAATGAAGGTGGTCAGGTATCTATCTCAAAGATCGATTATGAGGATAAGGTAAAGAAGCAGATTGCGCAGCAGCAGGAGGCTAATATGATGGTTCAGACTTCTAAGGCTAAAACACTGGCTGCTCAGCAGGAGGCTATTCGAGCAGAGGAGGCTGGTAAGGCCGCAGCAATGGAGGCTAAGTGGGAGCAAGAGAAAGTTAAGGCAGTAGCAGTGGTTCAGGCTGAGCAGGAGTATGAGGTTGCTCGATTGGCAGCACTTAAGGCAGCAGAGGAGGCTAAGCGAGTTAAGGCAGTAGGTGAGGCTGAGGCAGCCGCAGCACGAGCAAAGGTTAGCGCAGGTTTGACACCGCAAGAGAAAGCTGAGTGGCAATATAAGACAGCAGTTGGTGTAGCAGAGGCGCTTGCTAAGTCTAATGTTCGATGGGTACCAGAGATTATGATTGCTGGTCAGGGATCTGGTAAGTTTAATCCGCTCGATGCTGTAGGTTACAATTATCTTCTTGAGACTGCGCAGAAGATGTCTAAGAAGTAAGTTATATAACATACATAAAAAATAATTTAATAATCGGTGAATTTTTTCATCGATTATTTTTTTATTTTAAGAATTATTGTTATATTTGCATTGTTAAACCAATTATAATATAGTATATGAAATCACGTCCTCCACCTTAATAGCAAATAATATAACTCTGGTTGAAACATACCACAAGGGCGTTGGGACGCTTTAATTTTTTTAACGAGTTCCAGGGAGAGTATACTCCGTCACGTTTTTATAAAAAATATAAAAAAATTTGCACTTTTTTCTGCAAAAATTTTTTAGTTTCAGATTTTTGTATTATATTTGCATTGTCAAACCAATAAAACAACAAAATTATGAACGTAAAAAGAACTTATATCGAGGAGAATGGTAAAAAGTACATTAAGTGTGAAGATTATCATAATACACGAATATTCGAAATCGTAGAAAAGTTTCCAAATGGTTATATTCTTTGGTTGGTTCCAAAGGATTATCCGGATAATGGTTATATTGCATTAGCAAAGCCAAGTGATATTCCATATAATATCATTCAAGAGGATTTGAAGTGCATGTTTGTTGGAGAAGAGATGTGGAATAAATTACATAGTTATTGTCACAAGGGAAATGAAATCACATCTCTTAATTTTAATGCAATTGCAAATGAATTAAAATATTTTTAATAAAAATTTTCTAGTTTTAGTTTTTTATATTATATTTGCAACAACAAAAACAATAAAACAACAAGACTATGAATTACTTTACTGGCATTCAAACACTTGCAGAACTTAAGAAAGTTTATCGTGAACTTGCATTTAAGAACCACCCAGACCTTGGAGGTTCTACCTCAACTATGCAGGAGATTAATAACCAGTTCGAGTGTCTCTATAACATTCTAAAGGACTCTGTTATTCGTAACACTGACACCGGATATGAGCATGATTTCGAGGGTGCATCTGCTAGTGAGTACGCTAACTATGTATATAATGAATATCGTTGGCGTGGACGTAACTACAATGGTCAAAACTTCTCAGAGATCGTTGACATTGTTCGCGCTTGGTTGAAGAGCACTTATCCCGGTTGTAAATTTTCAGTTCGAAAAAATCATTATAATTCTCTATATATTAACTTAATTAATGCGGATTTTGAACCATTTAAGACCGGCTCTAAATTGGTTAAACATAGTGTCAATCATTATCATATTGATAGCGACAATCACCTCAACGCTCGAGGCAAAGAAGTAATGAAAAATATCACAGATTTTGTTATGTCATATAACTATGATAATAGTGATATTATGACTGATTACTTCGACACTAACTTCTACTTCAATCTTTCAATTGGACGTTTTGATAAACCATTTGAGTATGCTCCACTTCAGATTGGTAAGCGTCAGAAGTCTGAGAAGTCTAAAGACTCCGCTGAGGTTAAAGCAATTAAAGCCGCTATGGGCAAATCAGTATTTGGAACAGTTAAAGTCCGTGGTGGTTGGCTTGATGATAAGTTGGTGCTTGGTGATATTCATTATTCAGATAATGGTGAACCTCGTTTCTGGGCTAAACATTATCCAGGTTATGGAACAGCGGTTAAACGAATGAACAGACTCCGTGATGCTGGTATCGAGTGTGAGTTGCGTAGATGTTATATAGTCTTTAAAGATTTTGCTGCACACATTGATGAAGACACTATTAGTCAATTAAGTTTTATGTTCGAATAAAAAACTGTAAAATATTTTTTTAATTCAGAAAAAATTATTATATTTGCATTGTTAAACCACTAAATAATAGAATTATGCAACGTCCTCCGCCTAATTAAATCGTAATAGTATATTTTATCCTTAACGGGAGCAAAGGGCATGACGATGCTAAATTTTTTATTTAGACTCGGCGGGAGAGTATACTCCAACCTACTTTTTATAAAAAAGAATAAAATTTTTTGCACTTTTTTGCTAAAATATTTTCAAGTTTCGTTTTTTATTGTTATATTTGCAATGTTAAACTAATAAAACAATAGAATTATGACACTGGTAAAACTTTCAACACTTTGTCCCGGAACAGCGTTCCTTACTAAATCATCTAAACTTTTGATACATATGTTTCGCGATGGTGCAGAGATTGTTGCATCTAGGTATTCGGATGAGTACTATACTGAGGTACTCAAAGCTGATACAATGGTATATGTAATGGATAATTTGTAACATCTAAAACGCGAAAAATATGAATAATGTTGATATCGTAAAGAATGTAATTGCAAACGGCAACTGGTTCAATGGAACAGCTGAAGTTTTTGTAATGTCAAGCAATAAACAAGTTCAAATTTGTACAAAGAATATTTTTATTCGAATGTCTGAACTTGAGCATCTTAAAGCAGAACTTGAAAAATGGGAGAAAGTTGAGGATATCGAAGTTAGCCCTATGCCACTAAGACGTCACGCTCTCGCAGTGACTGTAATTTTCAATTAATATAAACATTAAATTGTGAATGCAATGAAAAATATGAAGTCATTTTCGAATTTAGTAGCAGGTGATAAGATATATGGTCTTTCACAAGAGGGCTATTTCGTAACAAGTATAGTTACAAATGTCAAGACCAATGGCACTCACGTAATAAACATATCATTTATATTAGATAATAAAACTGTCACCAAAGGACACGTAATTGGTCTTGATGGATATATGTATGTAAAGGCTGATGCACATGACATTAAACATGATTATCGAATGTTCGCTAATCTTGAAGATGTTAAGACTGAACTCGAAACGCGTATTAAAATACGACAAGATGCATTAAGAACATTAATAATGTCGCTTACAGAGGTTAATGTTAAAATAGGATAAGTATAAAATAAAACAAATAAAAGATTAATATATGAAGCAACAGTTTATAATTTCAGCAAGAGGTTCATTTGATGAGGAGATGACTCCTATCGCAATTCTCACCCAGAATTCAATCGATAATGTTACAATGGCGGTAACCGATTTTCTTAATCTTCTTGGTTATGAGCGTTCAGACGATCCAGAGTGGTTTGATACTGTTATTGACGATGTATGGTGGAACGATGTATATGACGCCACTAAAGATGATAGCGGAATTCGAATTGTCATAACAGTTGCTAATGTTTATTAAAAATAATTTGAAAAAGTTATCAAATTATTTCCATATATCAAATATTATTGTTATATTTGCAATGTTAAACTAATAAACAATAAAGACTATGACACAGGAACAAAAAGAACTTCTATTAAAAGACATTTGTGCGAGGTTGCCTTATGGGATTAAAGGTAAAATATTGGAGACCGACGAAGTAAAAATTCTTGGTTCTATCCAATATGATGGTGAGAATACACTATTTGATTTTTGGGAGGACGACCAGAAAATTCAATATGGACATCAATTGTATTTGAGTGAGTTCAAACCTTGTCTTTTCCCGCTTTTAAGTATGACTAGGGAACAAGAAAGAGAATGGCAATCACTAATGGTATGTGATATATATGGTATATTCTATCATACAATTGAGTCATTTGATTACCTTTATAAAAATCACATAGATATTAGAGGCCTTATTCCTATGGGACTTGCAATTGATGCAACCGGTAAAAACATTTATTAGTTATGCTAACAGTAAAGTACAAAGGTGAGATAATCGATATAAAAGATATTGAGATTACTTGGCAAGAGGAAACCTATCGTGAATGGTGGGGAGATGGTCAGCCAAGAACAAAAATAGGAACTATCGAGGATTACGGACAATCACAATACTCAGAGGGATATGATAATGGATATGAGGCTTGTGCATGTGCAGAAACCTGCAATGAGGGTTGGTAAAAATATTTATCAATATTATAAAAAATTTTAATATGAAGCAGATGTTTGTGATTTCGGCTAGAAGTTCATTTGATGAGGATATGACTCCTATTGCAATTATTGAGGAGAACACACTTGACGCAATTGATGCTATAGTAGCAGCATATTTAACAAATCTTGGATATAGCAGAGCAACAGAAGGCCAATGGTTTGTTGAGGTTATTGATAGCCTATGGTGGGACGAGATGTATGATGACTCCGATGGTGATAGTCAGATACGTATGGTTATATCAGTAGCGAATGTATACTAACAATTGGGAGTTGAGGAATTCTAAGAAGTAGTTATAGTTTTTATTGGTTTTTATTGGTTAATTGTGAATGAGAGTTATTAAGTTAATAGCTCTCATTTTTGTTTAATATTTTTTGTATTTTTTGCTTAAAAAATTTTTTATTTCAAAAATTATTATTATATTTGCACTGTTAAACTAATAAACATATGCAAATAGAACTTCACGTTAGACCAAACTCAACACCAGAGTTTCCAGATTACGTTACAGTAATTAATTCGAAAGATTGTGATGGTGTTATTATGACATACGTAATAGAGGTACAATATAACATTCACCCAGAAGTAACTAGATGGATGTTAAATGAACGAGCGATTACAAGTTATATAGTTCTTTAAAGGACTTGACTATAAATTTTTTATATTTGACAACATTTTTATCATAAAAATTTTCAAGTATCAAAAATTATTATTATATTTGCACTGTTAAACTAATAAACCAATAAGACTATGAATTTTACGATTAAGAATTTGCCAGAAGCTTATAGCGATAAAGTAATTGGAACGTCATTCTTTGATGTGACTATCGGAACAACGGTCAACAAACTTAAAGACTTATTTAGTCATTATAAAATTTCACCTGTACACGAATGTGCAGATGAATCAGAGAGAGTATCGATTGAGTGGGGGATTCTTGTTAATGACTTAGATAATAATCGTGAGTTTGTGGTAACACTCTATGATTTTAAACACTATAATATGGCGGGTCACTCGAATTGTTATTACAGATTCCATATTGGTTCTAATTCGATAGAAGAGAGTGAGTACTTCAGAACAGCAATGATTCATCTCTTCAAACAACACGGTCTTGATACAGAATGTATGTAAATAAATTAAACTAATAAAAATTATGACAAAGTTTGTAAATTTAGCAGAGGTTGATTATCTTAAGAGTATTCTTAATGATAAGTTTAAAATCGTTAACAGAAGCTTTGGTGACGGTGTAACATCAGGTACCGATAGTATTGTTATTGAAATCGAGGATGAGAAGCTTTTGAATCGAATACCAAGCGGATATGCAGATAGAATATCATTCGAAAAATTTGATGGTTATTGGAAGGCATCAATGATTAATTCAAACAGAAGTTCTACTGCTAGCAGTTATCTTCGATTTGGGTGTAAGAGTACAAAGTTTGGAACACTCACTGATTTGATTAGATGTGCATATATGTTTGTTAAGAATAGATATGGTATTGACATCACAGATCATCGAAATCCATTTCCATTTAATATGGTTTAACAAATAATATAATATTCATATGTGGGCAATTATAATACCAACGAATAACATATTAGCAAAAGACTTTGAGTTTAAATTTGATGCTATAAAGTTTGCCAAAAGTAATTGTTCCGCGTGGTATAAAATAGTTGATCAGCGTTTAATATATTATAAACAAATTGCACATGAAAAAGTAGACAACACAATTAACAAATACGATTGGGAGTATATAGGCTCGCCTTATAAGCGATAGAAACCTTAACTGGCTCATGTGGTGTTCAAGTCCCACTACTCCCTCGAGCAATTATAAGTAAATAAAATTAATAACAATTAAAAAGATTAAAAGTATGGACAGTATTAAGATTAGTGTAGACGAGATAAAGTATTATGTCAACGAGAAGAAGCGATGTGTAACATGTCATATGACATTCCGTACACAGGCTAACGATTTTATCGAGGCCGTAAGTTGGCAGGTTCGTGGTGTTGATATGTTCCATTGGGGACGCACCAATGAGGCGATTGGTCAGGCATATGCATCACCACATGATGTGTTCGATGTTGAGCAAGGAAAGCGAGTTGCTAGAGCACGAGCAGAGAGTGCGGCTTATGTAATGGCTAAGGAGCAAGTTCATAAGATGGTTGATAAGATGAAGTATAATCTCGGTGTAATGTTGGACTTCAGCGATAAGGCATACGAGGTTATTGGGCACAATAAGGAGTACATCAAGAAGTTTTAGTCATAGTTTATTAGTTTAAAGAGTGAAGGGATATATCTTAGTTGATATATCCCTTTCACTGTTACAAAAATAACTAACAAAATGAGGTTTGAAAAATAAAAGATTATTAAAGATTTTCGATATAAAGTTCTAAAACTTTTTTCCATTGTTCGTTAGATGGGGATTCATACTTTAATTGATTTTCCCACTCCATTCGTCTGTCGTTTAATGTAGCGAATATATCATCTCTAAAGATTTCAAACGCTACATACTGGAGTTCGCCTTTAGAAGATTCGTTTACTGATTCGCTAATAACATCAATACCAAGATAACTACAAATCTGATTAAGGAAGTCAACTACCATACTAGCCTCTGTTCCATTCTCCCATTGATTAGATTCGGCTGCATCGATAATAGATTCAACTTTATAATTAACGTCATCAATATCATTTAAACTAAAGAGAACATCTTCGACATAAGGGTCATATATATCCAATATTTTACAAATTTCAGGATGAAGATCTCCATCATTGCCAACAAGTTTATTATAAAAAGCATCTAATCCACCAGCACGTTTGAATGCTGATACAATATCAATTAACTCTTTTTTATCGATGTGACTGAATGATTCGTTTATATTATTATGATTATGTTTCATGATTGATAAATTTATTTTTTATATTTAATAATGTTTATTGTTTAGTAAATGCTTTAAATGGAATGTAATCAACTGCCATTTTAGTATATGTGCCTTCCCATGGATTATCATATATTAATTCAAATCTCTTGTCTTCTATATAGAACCTACCATATAATACAAGTCTGGGTTGTTGTCTGCCAGATTTTTTATGTTGTGTATCATTAAAATCACCACCCAATTCATAGTCGAAATAATCTCTATGATTATTGCTTGCATTTCTTACTATTTTTGTTAATGGGTATCTATTTGTAAATTCTTCGAATGAACAGCTTTTAATATAAAATTTGCCATTATAATTATAATGTTCTTTAATGATTGTTTTATTTGCATTCGAATTCAATTGTTTTATATTATCATTATCATTAATTAATTTAGCACTATTCTCTTCGTTTTCTTTCTTTAATCTGTGCAATATTTTAACTAAACATATTAAACAGTTTAGCGTATATTTTTCTGGTAATTTTTTAATATCAAGTTTGCACCAATATTCTTTGCCGTACTTATTATCAATACGAACATAATGCAAATATATTTTTCCATTATATCCGATGACAAATTTAATTCCGTAGTTTTTTGCCACTTTCTCTAATCCCCATGTTTCAGTATAAATCTCATCTGGTAAATATTTAATAAGTTCCTCAACCTCGGGATAGTTTTTACTTGTAATTTCCGCCAATGGTTCTCTTAAACCTATACTAAAAAACGTATCTACAATCTCATCATATGACATTCTATTTTTAACACCAGAAAAACCTTCATTTATGTTATTAATAGCATCATTAATAACTTTAGCGCCATACTTCTTTATTAATGATTCCAATATTAATTTATCATTGCGTGACTTCATTATGCGTGTTTAAATTTTTTATATTTATATGCACTTTTTCTTAAAAATATTTTCAAGATTCGTTTTTTATTATTATATTTGCATTGTCAAACTAATAAACAATAAAGACTATGAACGTAAGACAGAATGTAGCAGAAGGCGTAAACATTATTAAGTCACTTGGATATGATTGTTATTTTCCGGTGTTTAGCTCAAGCCGTAATGATGAGGTGACTTATTGTTATTTCACTGATGGAACTAAAATTGGATATATGCAATCTGATGTATATGGAATAACACTAGAGTTTTCAACTGTTCATAAGCCTAATAAGCATAATGGAACGGGCTTTGAAGTTGCAACTCGAGTTGTAAATGAGGATATTAATAAGGAACTCATCGAGAAGTGTTTTAAGGGTCCCGAATGGGCTGATAAGAGTGTTCCAAAGTACAAGTCGTGGATTGACTATGAGATTAATAGTTTAACCGGTCAGCTTTGTGACGATTGGATCAAGCTTTAATTAATAAAATATAAGATTATGAGCGGAATTATTGATAATAATAAACAATTGACTGTTGCTGAGTTGATTGCATTGCTTGAGAAGAAGCCTCAACATTTGCCAGTTTATATTCCAGAGGGCGGAAGTTTCGATAAGGTAACTTGTAAGCGAATATACGAAGCAGATTATCCAGAAAGAGCCGTTGTATTAGTAGGTTAATAATTAATTGATGATATGTTGGCTGAAATTATTTGCATAGTAGTTATATTGTTAACAATTTGCTATTGTTTAGATATTATTAATAGTCATAGATAAATTTTTAATGATTAATCTTTATGTGTAAGTCTCCTCCTTAATCAATTATTATATATTATATTCTTAGATGAATAATAAGGGCGTGGTGACGCTTTAAAAAATTAATGAGTCACCGGGAGAGTATACTCCAATTTACTTTTTTATAAAAAATAAAATTTATTTGAAAAAAGTCTGTTAAAAATTTTTTAGTTTCATAAAAAAGTATTATATTTGCAGTACAATTAAAAACTAAAACAACTATGGATAAGATTTTGAAAGAGGAGAGAATTAAGGAACTTAAATCCCGAAAGAAATGAGAGAAGATTGAGAATGGTTTTTGGTTTATGTTCCAATCTTATATGTTGTCAATGGGTCTGGGTGTTGCTATTACTTTTTTCATTAGAGGTTTGGGTTTAGAGATTAAAACAACTTGGTATTTTCCGCTCGCTTGCTGGATGTTGGTAATTATGTTCCAAACAATCTATATGGTTACAAAGGAACATATCAAGTATGTTAAAGAGATTGAGGATAAGTATAAAAACCTTATAGATAAAATAGATTAACAAATAAAAATATATTGTTATGATTAACATTGAGTATTATTTGGAAGACGGTGCAAATTGGCAAGCACAATGTGTATTGGCATATCTTCGTACTATGGGTAAAAGTGAGGTAGAATATCTTACTTGGAATAAAGAAAAGAGTAGAGCAGAGGGGGATTTGTGTGTTGGTAGATGTGAGAATTGCAGAGAGCAAGGTTATATTTTCACACTTACTTATAGTGCTAAACAACTTGTTCATTTTTGGGTATATGAGCATAGGAATAGTGATGAACTATGTGTAGTTGAGTTTGAGGGCAACTTTATGAACACCCCAACAATAAACGATATACCAATGGAAA
>JAEIGA010014448.1_pt1 | contig 12019 bp, 5 predicted proteins | sample 9270691 | NCBI WGS metagenome assembly JAEIGA01 (sample SAMN17057246, study PRJNA624740) | gut metagenome | biome: biome; isolation source: fecal sample | host: Bos grunniens | place: China: Xizang | collected 2019
AAAAGTTTAAGTTGGAAAAGTTTCAACAGGCATCTAAAACAACTAAATTGAAATATAGTTTTGCTATTTTATTCTATAGTTTATTAGCAATTACATCCGTTGAATATGTTTTGTATTTGAAGAATATTGGTAACGTTACGATAGATAAGGATATTCTAGAGTATTCTATTCAAGATGATCTTTATAATATAAACAATCATATTGGTATAAACGAACAGTATGAGTCCCTATATGCAAAAATTTCACAAAATATATGCGATACCACGTCATATTTGTGTTATTGTGAAAATGAGAAATATTTTATAGTTATAAATAGTGATACAATACAAATAAGATTACACAAAAAGGCTGGTGTGACACCACCAGTGCATAAAAGACAACAAAGTAAAGAATATGATTTCTATGGGGTTCGTGAATGCGGAATCTCGTTAAAAAACGAAAGTTATAATTTATCTCATCCAGCAAGTCATAACTTGATAACTGATATCATAAGTTGTGATAGTGTCTCGGGTAAAAATATTAAGACATTAATAGAACAAAAGGTTCAATTTTATAAAAATCGTAAAGATCGCTTCTGCCAATTTTTAGAGAAAGATATTCATATTTCTTTTGGGGATTTTTTAATTGTTTGTTTATTAGATCAAGGCGTCATAGATGGTAAGGCAAATATAGTCATTAGGTTATTGATGGTAATACAAGCAGTTATTATAACATTTGTATCTGGATATATATACCAAATTATGTATAAAATATTAGACGGCGAAGAGTGATTGATAGTTTTGCGAAGCCACTTGTCTTGCCCTTGCGAGTACGTTTTTTCTACCTAAGTGAATGAGGGAGGAGCGCCTATTGCAAAGGTAGGAATAATATTTAATAAATTGACAAACAACTTTTATCAAGAATACTTTTAAAGAAATAAATTAAACTAAGATTAAGGATAGAGTGGTGTATATATTGATGCGGGAAATTAATATAAACAGAACTTTCCTATAACAAATTTTTCATAATTTTGTATTCTCTTAATACTAATGTATGAGGTTTGTATATTTATTGATAATTATTTTTATTTCGTGGATTGTACCTGCAGTATTTATCGCATTAGCTGTGATAGGTGGTGTCGGACTGATTGTATATGCATTAAAGGATAAAAGTGTAATAACCTCAGCACATGAAGTAGATAAAAACAATATAGGTTCTGAACAAATAACAACTACTGTTCCAATGAAATCTAAGGATAGTTCTAACAAAAATATAATTAATTCTGTTGGTAATAATCACTTTGAAGGAAGTGAGCAAAGTATTGTAAACGATGAAAATATAATAGATAATACTTCAAATAACAACTATATTGCTACAATTGTTAAAACAGATGCATTAAATTCTGAAATTCATGAAAATAATACGCATGATATAGTGGAAGTGCCGATATGGGACGATACTTACATTTGGTCTATTCACGATTTACGCTCTGGTACTGCTTCGCAGCAACGCTTTTATCGCCACTTCAAAGAGCAATTTTTAAAAGGTAATTATTTGAATATAAAAGAAAATACGAATTATGCCTTTTTGTTAATGTATGATTTGAGAGATAAATATCGCTATAATCTGCCATTACTTAAAGAGTATTACCAACACCTTATTGAAATCTGTCCGAAAGTTGAATTATATACCCAACGGATTCTAAAAGATATTGTAATTGATTCTAAAAAACAAAAACTTAAAAAACAATTAGCTAAATATACTGAGAGTCAACAAGGATGTTGTAGATGGATTAATCAAGGAGAAAATATTGAGATTGGCGGAATAAAGCTCCGTAGAGGTGGAATATATATTGGTGATTGTTTTAAGTTGTCCAAGAAAATAATAGAAGATAATAAATATCACTATGATTGTGGTTATATATATGGACCTGTCATTAACCCTGAACTTCCAATTAAAAAAGGAGAATTTGGGAATGAGTATTTTTGTTCATATCAGGATATGACACCAGAACAAAGGTATGCATATCTACAATGGCTTTCGGGAGATAATTCAATAGAAGAGACTTGTGTGGACTTAATACAATATTATGTTTATGGTTTGGAAATACGTCTTTTTGTTGACAAATCGGAATCTAAAGAGCGTAAACAAATACTAACACAATTATCTAAATTATATAAAGAGTTAAGAAGTTTAGATAGAAATGTTTATGGCAGCTATTGCCAGTTGGCATACACTATTAGGCAGATAATAAGTACGGGAATTGTAAAATATTATCCATCATCGGCTAGTGATTTCCTTTCAGAGGATGAGTTAAAGTCGTGCGATGACTATATATATTACATTATCAACCAAGAACTTAAAGGAAAAACAGAATTGATGCCTGAAGATGCATATAGCGTTGCAAAAAAGACTTATCTACTTAAGAATTTGCCTATAGCATTATATGAGAAAGACATTAAAGAAAAGTTTGTGTCATTATTCCAAAAGAGATTCAAAAAACATTCCATTATTCAACGCAATGAATATTATGAGGGATATACGCACATAAGAATGATGTCTCATGTAGGTAATTTATACAGTCCTGAGAATATAAATTTTGAATTTCAGTTGCCAAAACACACGATTGATACTTGGTCAGTAAGATATCCAATAAATGAGATTATAAACAAACTGCAAGATGATTTTTGGTTTTATAACTGTAGTATGGAATGGACAAATAATACAACTCCATTAGCATTATTACAGTTGCCTAAGTATATTGAGCTTGGAAATGATAATAGAATAGATGTTCTACAAGAATATTTATATTCGATGTTAGACGAGTGTGAATATTGTCTTATTAATGTGAATTCTTTATTAGATAAGATGGGATACATTCGAAAAGATGAGAAGTCATTATATTTACAACCTATTCAGGCAATCACTAATGGATTAAAGAGACTTAAAATAAGGATAGTTCCTTTAATTGATGTGGATAATAAACGCCTAAACTTTGGGGACAAATGTGTTATATACAAGATAAAGGGCGTTTCACAAGTTGAAAAAACTGAAGCATATTTAACCATCGAATTATTTGTAAAACTAGTAGTACTGCTAATCCAAGCAGATGTATGTAATGACAATGATATAATATTTGTCGAAAAATATATTGACTCACAAAGTGACACATCAGGTAATGCCCGCCACTTAAAAGCTTATTTTCGTTGGTTGAAACACAAGAGGTTATCGTTTGATAAAGGAACTAAAGATTCTATTGGCAAGTTGCTAAGCAAAGAACGATGTAAGCAATTTGCACATATGTTAGTAAAATTATCTTGTAATCAAGGTGATATCAATAATAAACGAGTCGATGTTCTAACTAAGATATTCCCTTTACTGGGAGAAGATGTTAATAATATTCATTCACAGATACATAGAATGCTGATAGATGATGAAGACTTTGCAACTGTTGAGGCTACAACAGATGCAAAAGAATATGTTATTGCACAACCAGAGAGCCAATCTAAACACAAACAAAAAATCATAAAGATTGATACAGCAAAACTATCCATGTTGGAAGCACAGACTGCATCAGCACAAAATATGCTCTCAGAAATATTCAATGAAGAAGAAAATATCATATCAACCATTACTCCTAATCAGAGTCCTTTGATTGCAATTTTAACTAAGTTATTGACAAAGTCCGAATGGACAAAAGCAGAAGTTGATTGTATCTGTAAGGACTTCAATGTAATTACAGGTTCTACTCTAGAACAGATAAATGATTATGCGTATGACAAAGTTGATGATGTTGTAATTGAAGATGATGACGATATAATATATGTAAACACTGATTATAAAGATCAACTCATATGATAAAGGCTATTAAACCCAAAGAGAGAGAAGCCATAATAAGGTCACTACAAAGTGGTGTTGTTCCTAGAATTGGCTTACAACATTTTCATGTCGGAAGAAATGAAGAACTTAAATCTTTTGTGCGGGATATTGACAATATTGCAGCTGGTGGTACATCGTTTAGATTTGTTATTGGCGAATATGGCTCAGGCAAGACCTTCTTTCTATCATTGGTTAGAACTATTGCAATAGAGAAAGGTTTAGTTACTATAAATGCAGATCTATCGCCCCAAAAAAGACTTTACGGGGTTGGATTGGTACGCTCTTTGTTATCAGAGTTGATTGCAAGCTTTTCAACTAGAACAAAACAAGATGGCAATGCTTTGCCCAATATTCTAGAGAAATTCATTTCAATAGCGCGTGATGAAGCTCAAAGAACAGGCAGGATGACTTGTAGTGTTATTGATGGAATGTTAGAAGAACTAAATGAATATCCTACCGGATATACATTCGCTAAGGTTATAGGGAAGTATTGGGAGGGCTATGAAAATGGCAATGATACTTTACGCAATAACTCATTAAAGTGGCTTAAGGCTGAATATTCTACAAAGACAGATGCGATTAGGGATTTAGGCGTTAGGGATATCTTGAATGATTCTTCATTTTTCAATACATTAAAGTTATACTCAGTACTTGTTCGTAAGGCTGGATATAAAGGGCTTCTTGTTTGCCTTGATGAAATGGTGAATATATACAAAATTCCCAATTCAATATCTCGCAAAGCGAATTATGAGGAGATTTTAAGCATGCTTAATAGTACATTACAGGGAGCCTTGTCGAATATTGGTTTTATAATGTGTGGTACACCTGAGTTTATGACCGATGCCAATCGTGGATTGTATAGTTATGAGGCTTTACGTTCTCGCTTAGCGGAAAATAGTTTTACGAAAGGACTTGGAATAGTTGATTATAATTCTACCGTATTGAGATTGTCAAACCTAACGCAAGAAGAGTTATACCTATTGTTAATTAAGTTAAGGCATATATTTTCATACGGAGAAAATGATAAATATTTGGTGACAGATGACGCTATTATAGCATACCTATCACATTGTATGAATAAAATCGGAGAAAGTTATTTTAGAACTCCACGAAATACCATAAAAGGGTTTCTGGATTTATTGTCTGTCTTAGAACAATATCCAGACAAGAAGTGGACTGATATTATCGATAAAATAGATATTAAAGAAGATAAAGAGATATCTGATTTAGGTACAATATTAGAACAGGATTCATCTGATACAGATGATGAATTTGCATCATTCAAATTATAACAACGTATGGGACAAACATCATCATCTTTTTGCCTTTTAGACGAAAAAGTTCAGAAATGGGTTTGGCGACAGGGTTGGAGTTCTCTTAAAGATATTCAAGAGAATTCTATTCCTATTGTATTGTCTCAAGATAATGATGTTATTATGAGTGCTGCCAACGCATGAGGAAAAACAGAAGCAGCATTTTTACCTATATTGACATCAATACTTCAGGATAGAGTTTCCTTTGGATATCAGGTCCTGTATATTAGTCCTCTAAAAGCCCTGATTAATGATCAATATCGCAGATTGTCAGATATGACAGATGATATGGGAATTGATGTTATTCCTTGGCATGGTGATATCGATGTATCAAGAAAAAATAGGTCTCTCAAAAATCCCAATGGGATAGTTATTATTACACCTGAATCATTGGAGTCATTTCTTATTAATCGAACAAAATATACGACATCGGCATTCTCTGCACTTAAATATATTGTTATTGACGAGTTACACTCTTTTATAGGTAAGGAACGAGGGAAACAATTACAGTCTTTGTTGTCGCGTATAGAGTATATCGCCAATAGGCATATTCCAAGAATTGCAATGAGTGCAACCTTTTCTGATTATGAAACTGTTAAATCATTTCTTAGAGACGATGAGGCATTACCGTGTTCTATACCTCCACAGGGAAAAAGTAATCATGAAATTAAACTGCTAGTTAAGACATATATCCCTACTAAAGAGAAAAGTGTTGTTGAAGATATTTCTAAAGAACTATTCACTCGTTTAAGAGGGAGCAGTAATCTTGTATTTGCAAATAGCCGGCACGAAACAGAGGAATATGCCGTTAAATTATCAGATATGTCTGATGAAAATGGTGTGCCTAATGAATTTCGTGTACATCATGGTAGTTTATCAAAAATTGAAAGAGAATCTGTGGAGTATGAATTGCAACAAAACATGCATCCATTGACGGCAATCTGCACATCCACGATGGAGTTGGGAGTTGATATTGGGAAGGTAAAATCTATTGCACAAATTGGCTCGGCAACTTCTGTTTCTGGACTTAGACAACGATTAGGCCGTTCTGGCAGAAGAAACGAACCATCAATATTACGAGTGTTTTCCACAGAGAATGAGGAGGGAATTTTATTTGATCTAAAAGCAAATTTAGTTCAGAATATTGCTGTAATTGAGTTGTTAAAGGAGCATAAATATGAAATACCAAATATAAATAGTTATCATCTATCAACATTAATACAACAACTACTATCTGTAATCTCTCAGTTTGGAGGTTTCTATCCTAAAGAGGGATGGCAATTCCTGTGTGCAAAAGGAGCCTTTAAGAATGTAACAGCAACAATGTTTTTGAGTCTTCTAAAGGCACTTGGGGATAGAGGGGTAGTATCGCAACTTGATAATGGACAAATTATAATAGGAAAAGAGGGAGAGAAACTACTCAAAAAGCCAGATTTTTATGTTGTATTTCAATCCCCCAAGGATTATTTAGTTATAAATAAATATAATTCAAAACGCTTAGGTACAATACAATATTTACCTCCAAAGGATACACAAATAGTTCTTGCGGGAAGGCGATGGATTGTTGAGGGTATAAATGAACATGGACAGACGATATATGTAAGCCAAGTAAAATCTGGAGGGAGGGCCTTCTTTGGTGGTGAAGGTGCAGAAATAGATAGGATTATTGTTGAGAAGATGCGAGAAATTTATATGTCTAACGACACTTATCCATATCTTGACATTCGTACCGAAGCAAATAAGTATTTAGAGCAGGCTCGTTTATGTTTCAACAATAACGAATTATCAAGCTGCTCATATTTGCAATATGGTAATCGGAATCTCTTCTTTACTTGGGGTGGATGGAAAATTAATCGAACGATTTCTTTAATAGCTCTATTGTATCTTGGTAAGAAATGTAATTTTACTGCATTGTATATTGACAATATTACTCCAGATGATATTAAAATGATTTTAGATAAAGGAAAACCGTTTGTGAAAGATTTAGCTATCTTGGAATCAAGATCTATAAAGGAATACCAAAAATATGATTATCTTCTGCCTGACGACCTGCTAGATGAAGAATATGGTAGAACATATCTTGATATTAATTCAAGTTGGGATATATTACAACAGATATTAATATCTGTTTAAATGGTTATTATAAACTGTAAAGTAAACAATGTTAAAGCAAAAATAAAAGAAGTCTAACTTAGTTTGTTATACGGTCTCTATAATAATTACCTATTTTTAAGTCAGGTAGTTGTTTGTTTTTTAATTGGGTTAATCCGATCATATAGAATATATTCTTTTATTTGATTACAAAATCAACAAAGTTATTTTGCAGAACTCTGGGAGTAAGTTCTGCTATAAATGAGGTAATAATCGAACACAAAATATTATATTTCGATTAATATCTAAAAATATTACTATTATCCATCAGATGACATTTGATAATTTGACCGATATTTACCGAAAACATCTTTACCTGTTTGAAAATAGATAACTTTGATAAATAGATTTTTTTATTAATTGACCGATTTAAGGTTAATTTTAGTGAATGATGATTACCATAACAAAACTGCCTGACTTTTCGCCAGACAGTTTCTTATTAATTATTCTATTTCCTATACCTTCCATGTTTCACTCGGTTCATTTGCCCTGACAGGCACCATTGCTTGAGGTATCGCTCGGCGGTCTTTTGGGGAATGTCGAGGGATTGGGCAATGGATATTGCAGTTTGTGTGTCGAAGTTGGACGGTAAAGCATTGTAATATTGTTGCTTGAGTTGGTTCTTGCTACCTTGCATATTTGGCGAGCTGTTTTCTGGTAACATCTGGTAAACTTTAGCGGTGTGCTTCAACAGTATTTCAACCATACTTTTGGCGGTGAAAAAATCATCGTCGGAACATACCATGACATTGGAGAATTTGGCGTCTTCGAGGATACGCAGGGATGACATTATCATTGCAATACGGAATGTGATTATCCCCAAACGGCGTACAGATGCCACGAAGTCGATTCCAAACACGGAAGAGTATTCGTTTTGATATAAGTGTATTTGTGTTTAATTTTTGGATAAAAGTATATTATATATTATTTCAAATTTATGCTCCAGGTGGGAGCACAAAAAAACCTCACGAGAAATCGTGAGGTTTTTTTGTTTATACAAGGTATGTTATCTTACTAATACCTTGCATGATGCTTGATTGTCAATATTAACAATATATACACCAAGATTTGCAGGGATTAAGATGTTGGAGTCAACAGCTTTTGCTCTGTAGACAACTTTACCGTCGATAGTGTAGACATTGACGATTCTGCCTGCTACATTTTCAATCTTGATATAACTGTCTTGTCCGTAAATATTGATACCTAAACTGTTGATATCTTCAATGTCGACGCTGCCTGCTGTTACTGTATTAGAGAATAATGACTCACCTTCGTTATAAACAACAGTGACATTTAATGAGTAAGAGATACATGCTTCTGGTAATTCATAATTGTATGTTGTTTCTGTAACAACAGCGTCGTTTACTTTTTGTCCATCGCAGTATATGTTGTATCCGAGAATTGTGAGATCTGTATTTGAAGAACTTGATGGATCAACGTATGAGATATTGTCGATGAGCAATGCAAATATGTCGGTGCTGATGTAACGGATAGCGAAGTATTTAGCGTCTTCTGGAAGAGTGTATGTGTACTGTTGCCAGTTTACAGTGTTCTTTGATTCTTGAGTTATGAGCTGGAACGACTCGGTATTGGTATCTGTTGTTGAATAGAGTACTTCGAATTGCTCTGCGCCATATTCGTTAGTAGGTATTGAAGCCCAGAATGAGAATTCTGTTCCGCCCTTGACTTCAGGTGAGATTAACCAGTCATCAGCATGTCCTGTGATGGTTGAGAATGCAACTAAGCATTTTTCACCTTCGTATGCTAACCATGATTCTGTTGTGATGCCTAATTCAGCAGGTGTCCAAACTTGCCATGCTTTAGGACCATTTGCTAATGGTTGGTTTTCATAGCCGGTTATTCCGTATGTTTCGGTATTGTCGACATCAACGATGGTGTAGCTTCCGATATTATCAACGATCCAGCTTTCGTATGATTCCATGTCATCAACTATAGGTTCTGCTGTTAATTTTGGTTCGCTCCATGTTAATGTTGCTACATATCCAGTTTCAGAGCTTTCTAAATCTGTTACCACGCGTAAGTAAGGCTGTGTAATTGTCATTTCTGCTGTAACCTCATTGTTGGCTGGAACTTCATCAGTTGCACCTGTCATATTGACGACTGCTTTGATTGTGGCTTTACCGAGGTTTTCTGTCACAGGAGTGAACTTGGCTGTATAAGACTTGCTGTCGTTAGCTGCAAGTTCTGTTTCTGTAACTGTTGCTATTTCTTTATCATCAATGAAGAATGTGATGTCGAATGATGCTGAGTTGCTGCCTTTGTTTGCAACTTCTGCTGTGATTTCCACTTCTTCACCTATTGTCGCTTTTTTAGGTGCTACAACAGAATTTACCATTACGTCATTTCCGTGTGCGTTATCAACGATTATATAATCCAAGAATACGAATCCGTTGGCAGAGATGCGTGCATCTAACTTCAGACCGATCCATGAAGCGTCTTTATATTCGTTGAGGCTGACTTGGTATTCGACCCATCCGTTTTCAGTTGCGTCGTTGACTTTCTTTGCGAATATTTCTTCATATGAAGCGTCGTCTGTTGTGATCGCTACTGCAAATTCATTGAGGTCGGCGGCTGTAGTGTAATGATACATTGCGAAATATAATGTTGGCGCGTCTGCTCCTACAAGTGACATTTTTGGTACTAATAAGCTGCAACCACCGTCGCCGAATTCAAAGAAGTCATAACATATTGCCATACCTCCGTCAGGTGCTGTAACGATTTCTGGAAGGTTGTAGTTTTCCATAGTGGGACCTAATTCCCATGAAGCATATGATGATTCCTGATATTCGCTGGAAGTGTACCATGGTGAATTTACGAGAGTTGTTCCTTCTATTTTTTCGGCAAAAGGAATGATATAAGGTTTGCCTAATACAACGCTGCCTCCGTATAAGTCGCTTTCTCCAACCTCATTCTTTGCGCTGATGTAGAATGAGTAGCCTTGGAGTGTATTGTCTGTTGCTGTGAATTCATAGAACAGTTCTGTTGTTTCGTCAATGGCTTCTACGTTGTAACCGTCAGCGGTAGGGACGTAGATTGTGTATGTAAGATTTGCAGGGTCGATGTAACCGCCTTCGGCACCTATTGTAGGAGCGTCCCATGATATGACAGTTGTGAAGTTGTCTTCAGCAGTGGTGAACTCGATATTGTTTACTGGTGAAGGTGTGTCAACGCCGCAACGGCATGTGATTTCATACTTCTCACCATCACCGGCGCTGTTTGAGGTGACCAAGACATACTTGTTGAATCCGTTTGCTGCGTTGTTGTCAACGATAACGCCTGTTCCGCCAGGAGTACATGTTGTAGTGCCAACGACCTCGTCATTACGGTAAGCGGTAACTGTGATATCTTCAGTCAGAGCATCGCCGTTGAATGTTTCTGTTGGAGCTGTGAAAGTGATAGTTGTTGTCAAAGCACCGTTGTCGCCAGGTGTTGCAAGGACATTCTGTACAGCTTTAGGAGTGTTAAGGTTTGGTCCTTCTGACACTTTGATGTCTGTTACTAACAGATAATACATATCATATTGAGAAACGGCATGTATACCTATGTAGTAGTCGCCAGGTTCATCGATAGTGGCATATGTACGTAAGACCTGAGGTGTGTCCCAGTCGAGTTGTGTGGCTGGCAAGATAACGGTGTGTGTGGATGGATCAGTGCTTGTGCCAAGTGTTATCTCTATGGTCTCAGGATACTGTAGCATATATGAGCATGCATTTACTTATACAAGGATAGTAGTAGCATTGGATATCTGTAATGGTGGTGTGATAGCATAGTCATCAGCATTGTCTGAACTACTATAAGCGTAGAGTAATGCACCTTTTGAATCATCATATTCCCATGTGCGGCTGTCATCGTTGGCGTTAACAATAGTGTAGAGATTTAGACATTCTGCATTGTTGAAAACATGTTCGTAAGGCAAGGTTATGGCGTCTCCATAAATAACCTTTGAACTTAATGCAGCTTGACTTACTTTGTCGCCAAAGACTGCGTATACAGCCCATTCATATTGATTCATCTCATTTGGGAGCTGATCTACATAAGTGGTTTCAGTAACACCAGATGCTATAGTTTCGCCTAAGCGTTGTACTGTATATGTCAAGCTGGAGAAGTCGATATAACCATTGTTTTCGCCTCCGGTTGGAGCAGTCCAGCTAAGTGTTGCCTGACCTGCGTCATTGATATTGACTTCTAGATTTGTTACAGGCAGTGGAGTGTCGTTGCCGGCATAAATGCTTTTAGAAGCGATTGCTCCTTCACCAGCTTCGTTGATAGCATAGCTGCGTATTGAATTCTTGCCTTCGATAAATGTCACCTCATTCAATGATACCTCATTGCCTGGTGTTACGAGGCTGTTATATATTTCTGTGCCGTTAAGTTCTATGACTAAAGTGTATTCTGTTGAAGCAAGTTCATTTCCTGCGATATTTAAAGTAGGTGATGCTACAGTGATGCTGCCGAGGAGTGAACCTGGAGTGTTGATGCTATATTGGATTACCGGTGCTGCAGGAGCGTCTTCTGATGCCATTGGATCTGTGGTGTAGAGACTTACCCATTCTTCAGCTTCATTGAAAGTGCAGAGTGTCTCTGTAGTGCCAGCGTTTACATCAATTGCTAAGATGTAGCTCTCTGTGTCATTTGATGCTGCCCAGATGATTTTCTTGTCTTTTGGACTCCATACG
>JAEIGA010014449.1_pt1 | contig 12019 bp, 9 predicted proteins | sample 9270691 | NCBI WGS metagenome assembly JAEIGA01 (sample SAMN17057246, study PRJNA624740) | gut metagenome | biome: biome; isolation source: fecal sample | host: Bos grunniens | place: China: Xizang | collected 2019
ACATTTGAAGAGCCACAAAAAAAGCATTTTTTTTACCATATCATTAATAATATAGTGCAAAGATATGAAAATCAAAGAATTGAAGGCTGTCTCATCCTACTTTTTGTCCACCCTGCCTATTTTCAACAAACCAAGACCTTTTTCGAAATACCAATGTGTTGTCAAAAAAAAGTCCTAACCTTGTTGAAATTTCGCGACGCCTCGTTAAAATTTCGCGACGCCTCGTTAAAAAAAGGTCTAATGTTTTTTGAAGTAGGTTTTGAACAGTTTGTGACATCCTGCTTTGGGGATTAAAAATCTCTTTTGAATGTGGTAGGTCATGAGTTAAAATAATTCGCCTGTCTTCTATCCTTTGTATTTCTCCAATTAGATATTTGCGAGGTGTGCGAAGTGGACTGAAATGGATTTACTCGTTTCTCTTCGTATCTTGTAAATAATATTTATCTTTGCAGATGCTAAACGCATGGCTGAAATCAATGAAAAAATGATTACTGCCGCACAAAATATGTAGGGTATTTAATTACCTGAATGCTATATCAAGGGCAGGAGGATGCGACGTGTGTACAGCATCCTCCTGCCTTTGCGTTTGTGGCGGTAAACTCGATTTTGCCAGTAGAAAAGACTTGTCGTCTCGTTTCCTCGATGTATGTCCTCTCGCATTAAACCTTATCGGGAAAATACTAACCCTTTTTTACTGGAAATAGTATTAATTTTTCTTTAAACGAGGGTGGTTTGCGCTTTTTTTTATAAGTTTGTCGTGGAGTTATAGTGCTTATGCAAAACTCATCAAATATTATATGATTTATCCCAACCCCTTTCTGCATTATGAATAGAAAAACATCCCTTTTGACAAGTCTGTTGTTCGTGCTCCCACTGATGGTGCTGGCGTTCACTTCTGGCCCGCTCAGATATACTAAGTTGCCCACCGATCTGTTTCATGTCGATGAAGCAGAGGTTTATGGTCCCGAGCGTCCCATTACGGGGCGTATTGAGATACCCTATAATGTATCAACTTCGACGGCCAATTGGAAAGTTGTGGGTATACGCAGTTATGCTTTTCAGCACTGCAAGTTGACCGAGGTGACATTCTCGCCAGCGATGCGTTCGATCGGTGCTTACGCTTTCAATAATTGTAGCGAACTGCGAAAGGTCGAGGCGATGCGCGGACTGAAGTTTATCGAAGGCGGTGCCTTCTTGGACTGCCGAAAACTCGAGGAATTTCAATTTCCCGAAAGCATCAAGCTGATCGGTGAATATGCGTTCAAAAACTGTCATAAGTTGAAGTCGGCTTACTTTGGCGAGCATGTCAGCTCTGTACGCCAGGGCGCCTTCTCGGACTGCTGGGCTCTGGAAAGTGTAGTGATGGATTGCTATATCCAGGAAGTAAGTGACCACTGCTTCAACTCCTGCAAATCACTCCAAGAGGTGCGCTTGCCGAAGACAGTCCGCCGTATTGGCGACTCGGCCTTTCAGTATAGCGGAATAAAGACCATCTACATGGGACCACACGTCCAGCAGATTGGCTATGGTGCATTTGTCGGTACACCACTTGAGCATGTTTATATAGAAGCTCAGACGCCACCGCAAATACTATACTTCACTGAGAATGGTAAGGAAAAATATATTACTGTACACGTACCAGCTTCGGCAGTGGCGGCTTATAAGCAAAATAGTTCTTGGCAAAAATTCAACATCGTGGCCTCTTAACCGCGATCCTGAGATAAATACTGACGAGTCCTAACCTCTACTTCATAATATCGTTTATGGGAAAGACAATCAATATCCGCTGCAAAAATACAGGTAAGACACACAAAGTGCCAATAGGTTTTACACTGGAAGAAGTTTACGACCTGCTCGAGATCCAAATGCCCTATGGCGCGACCAGTGCCAAGGTGAACAATAAGACCGAGGGACTGCACTTCATGTTCTTCAATGACAAAGATGTGGAGTTCCTGGATATCACTTCACCCTCGGGGATGCGCACCTACACTCGGTCTCTGTTCTTCGTGCTGTACAAGGCGGTGAGCGACCTCTATCCCGAAATGCGACTGAAGATAGGCACGCCCGTCAGCAATGGGTATTATTGCGAAATCGAGGCAGCCGATGGCGTTGCACTGCAGACTGCAGATACCCTGGATCAAAGACGCGACAAAATTAAAGCACGCATGCAGGAAATCATCGATGCGGACATGGCATTCCATCGTATTACCTGCCCCAGAGACGAAGCTATCGAATTATTCCGCAAAAGCGGTTTGGAAGACAAAGCGAAGTTGTTGGAAAGCATCGGTTCGCTCTATACCCACTACTACACCCTGGGCGATACCATCGACTATTTCTACGGCTCATTGCTGATCCGCACCAGCCAAATCCGCTTGTTCGATATTATCAACTACGGCGACGGCTTACTACTCCGTGTGCCCGACCCTGAAAATCCCACCCAATTGAAACCCATGCGCGAACAGTCGAAAATGTTCGATGTATTCCGCCAACAGCACCGTTGGCAGGATATTCTGGGCGTATCAACCGTGGGTGAACTGAACGCTGCCAATGCCGCAGGATACAGCAACGACTTGATTCAAGTGAGCGAGGCGCTACAGGAAAAGAATATCGCACGTATTGCAGACACCATAGCGAGCAATCCCCAACTGAAAGTGATCCTGATTGCAGGGCCTTCGTCCAGCGGAAAGACTACTTTTTCAAAACGCCTTTCTGTACAACTCATTGCCTGTGGTCTGCGTCCCATTGCGATCTCTCTGGACGACTACTTTGTCAATCGTGAAGATACGCCTCGCTTGCCCAATGGCGAGTACGACTATGAAAATGTCGAAGCGATGAATATCCCGTTGTTCAATGCCCAGATGAATGCGCTACTGAAAGGCGAGGAAGTAGAACTGCCTCGCTACAACTTTATGACAGGCAAGAGTGAGCAGAGCGGCAACCGTATCCGCCTGAACGAAAATACAATCATGATACTCGAAGGTATCCACGCGCTCAATCCACGTCTGACACAGGACGTCCCCGCTGAAAACAAATACAAAATCTACGCTTCGGCGCTCACTACAATCCAGTTGGATCATCATAACTATATCCCCACAACGGACAATCGTCTATTGCGCCGCATCGTGCGCGACTACAAATACCGTGGTTATTCTGCCCAACAAACTATTAGTCGTTGGCCAGAAGTGCGGGCAGGTGAGGAAAAATGGATTTTCCCCTTCCAGGAACAAGCAGACGAAATGGTCAACACAGCTCTGCTTTTCGAACTGGCCACATTGCGAGACCAAGCACTTCCTGTTTTAGAAGAAGTGCCCGAAAATACGCCTGAATATACCGAAGCATACAGATTGCGCAAGTTCTTGTCATACTTCAAATCGATATCCCTCGAGGGCCTGCCCCCGACATCCCTGTTGCGCGAATTCCTGGGTGGCAGCACATTCAAATATTAACCTACGGTAGAGATAAAAAGAGAGGCCGACATGCTTTTTTCAACAACCACGAGCGTTTTTTGAAATACTGCACTGCAATTACCTATTTTCTTTTTATCTTTGCTCGTTGAAGAGGGTGGCGACTTTTGCCGCCAAAAGTAAATGCAATAGACATGGTGAAAAATACATCTAGGAAAAAATTGGTTTTTGCGACTAACAACGCACATAAATTATCAGAAATTAGCGCTATCGTAGGCGATAAATTTGAAATTCTCAGCCTGCACAACATCGACTGCTTTGGAGATATTCCCGAAACCGCCGACACATTGGAAGGAAATGCTTTGCAAAAAGCAGAGTACGTTTACAATAATTACGGATTGGACTGCTTCGCCGACGACACAGGTCTGGAAGTTGAAGCACTCGGCGGACGCCCTGGCGTACATACTGCACGCTATGCATTTGTCGACCGCTACGTTCCCGAAGCTAATACAGAAAAATTGCTTGAAGAACTCGACGGTAAGGAGAATCGTAAGGCACGCTTCCGCACAGTTATCGCCTATATCCAAGGTGGCGAAAAACATTTCTTTGAAGGTATCGTCGAAGGAGAAATTGCTACAGAGAAACGCGGCACAAAGGGATTTGGTTACGATCCCGTATTTATCCCCGAAGATACCGAACAGACCTTTGCGGAACTCGGCGTAGAAATCAAAAACCAAATCAGCCATCGTGCACGCGCCGTCGCAAAATTGTGCGAATTTCTGAATAAGCAAGAAGGATAAGTAAGCAAAATCTATTTGACAAGATATTAGCCAAACAAGAAATAAAGATAGAATGAAGAGAAGAATATTCCATGCGATATTGTTAGTATTTGCTTGTACTTTCATGTTCTCATGTACGCAGGACAACGAAGGTGATGCACCTCAGGTTCAATTATCAGACATATCAGGTGTATGGCAACAAACTGCGTATCTCTGTTCTGATGGCTATTTTGTATCTATCTATGGCCTTGATGCCATTCATTACGAATTTGCACGCCCCGATACTACTGGCACATTAAAATATACGCAGTACACATTAGATGAATTAGGTAATAAGGTAATTAGCAAAGAAGGTACATGGGTATATGACCCACAAACTCAAAATGCCCATGTTGTTGAACCTCGGGGTTGGAATCTTGATATTCATTTTATCTTTGGCGAAAAGAACAATGCTACATTAGAAATAAAGGGAAGAACTGTTAATTCCAATTCTACGGTAAAAGTTAAAAGGTTGACCAAATAAAAAAACAATTATTTATTATCCTTCCCTTCATATCATACATACTATATGAAAAGAATATTCTCTTTCCTCTTTGCCTTGACGCTGTCGCTCAGTCTATTTTCACAGACAGCGGCGGAGAATAGCAATTGGAACCTCTACCTGTCCTATCAGACTGCTTCTCGCTGTGTAGTACATGGCGACGTCGTTTATGGTGTACTGAGCGGAAACCTCATTTCCTATGACTCCGAGACAGAGGAGGTGCGACAATTCTCCAGCCTCGACGGATTGGGCAGCAAGGGTATCTACGATATTGCCTACTCTCAGACACACGACTGCTTGGTAGTGCTTTATGAAGACTATCATATTGACCTGGTTTACGACGAAGGTGATCATATTGTGGGTATCCCAGGCCTGAAGGGTACAGAGCAAGGCAATGGTGTAATCAACAACCTCTTCGTAGGTGAAGACCATATCATCGTGTCCAACAAAGCAGGTATCGGTGTCATTAGTTTAGAATATCACAACGTCGTGGGCTTTTATACTTTTGACGAAGCCGTCACTGCTGCCGCTGAATGGCAGGGCGCTTGGTGGGTAAGTACGGCAAATGCGCTGTACTCGTGCAAAACTTCGGACAATCCCTATGACCGCAACTCGTGGAGGTGTTTACAACGAATGAAGATTCATCAATTTGCCGTGATGGGCAACTATCTTTATGCCAACATTCATATGTCCGAGGACGAAAGTCTGGGCTATATGTGTTTTGCCGTAATGGATCCAGCCGACCAAAAGTTTTATAGAATTGCAGGCGGTGCCTATACCACACTGCGGGCTACAGGAAATCGCGTGATGAGTGGTAGCGGTAATTATATATGTGAAGTATTGGCAAGTGCGCCCAAGGTGCTTCATCGTGCGATAAATAATCCCAATACGTGGAAAGATATCTTTCCAGTAGGAGAAAACAAATGTTGGGTGACGTCTGACGATGGTGGTTGTATGCAATACGAAATTGTAGATAATGCTTACCAAACCACAAATAGAATACTGCCCCAATTTGGCCCCCAACGAGACCTTTGCTTTTTCACTAAGTATGTTGGCGACAGACTACTCATCGCTGGTGGTCGCCTTGACCCCTACGATACGATGCACTATGACCCCACGGCGATGATTTATGAAAATGGCCAATGGACGTTCTTCCAAAATCAAGGCATATCGGATATAACAAAGGTGGTCTACCGCGACCTTTCCACTATCGCACAAGATCCGCTCGACCCTACGCATCATTTTGTTTCGGCAGCAGGCACGGGATTGTACGAGTTTAAGGATTTCAAATTTGTCAAACATTATACCGTAGGCAATTCGCCTTTGGAGTCAGCTGTGCCTAAGGAAGCGCTCGATATCCAAAAGATGTACACACGTATCGACGGTTTGAGTTATGATGCCGAGGGTAATCTTTGGATCATCAACAATCAGGTCGATTCCCTCCTTCGCGTGTTGAAAAAAGATGGTACGTGGAAGAGTTTTTATATTGAGAGCGTGAAGCAAGCCCCTACCTGTGTGCGCACACTCGTTGATCGCAAGGGCCGAGTATGGGTTGGTTCACGCCGTACCGTCAACTATCACGACGGAGGTCTGCTCTGCTTCGATCACGGCGGCACAATCGACAACACTAAGGATGACGTGGCACACTATCGTTCGACATTCACCAACCAAGACGGTACAACGTACAGTCTGCAGGGCGTCTACGATATGGCCGAGGACGCAGATGGTAGCATTTGGGTAGCCACATTGACAGGAGTCTTTGTGATAGACAATCCAGACGAATGGGCGCAGTCTACATTCAGAGTGACGCAGCCCAAAATCCCCCGCAATGATGGTACAAACTACGCCGACTACCTACTGGGCGAGGCACAAGTTTCTGCAGTAGCCATCGACGGCGCAGGACAAAAGTGGTTGGGCACAGTGAGCAGTGGTGTATACGTCACCAATCCTGATGGCAGTGAAATTTTGCATCACTTCACCAGCGACAACTCTCCTCTGCTTTCTGATCAAATTCACTCTATCGCTCCCAACCTTAGCACAGGCGAAATTATGATAGGCACCGAGGCAGGACTTTGCTCGTATATGAGCCGTACTTCCCAATCCGCGCCTTCATTGGATAAGGGAAATATCAAAGTCTATCCCAATCCCGTTCGTCCCGACTACCGCGGCGATGTTACTATCACTGGTCTGCCCGAAGATGCCGACGTCAAAGTCGTTAATGCCAGCGGCCGCACGCTATATGGTGGGACTTCTGCAGGCGGTACATTCACCTGGGATTGCCGTGCTACTGATGGCGGACGCGTCGGAGCTGGTATATATTATATTATGATTTCTACCGCAGACGGCAAGAAAGGCATTGCGGCAAAATTCGTAGTCATTTAATGCAACGAGAATGGCTAAAAATATTTATAACGTATAAAGTCAAAAAATCATGAACTACTTGTTAATTCTTCTCGGCATATCTTTTGCCGTGTCGGCTGTCGGCTGGTTTTATTTCATCTACTTTTTCAGTATAGGTTACGGCCTGGCCATTTCAGCTTTATCAGTAGGCACCGCGGTACTATTTTGGGAACAATTGCCCCTGCCTGCAGCAATACTCCTGGGCGTTCTCTTCGTCTATGGTATCCGTTTGGCGCTTTACCTATTTCTACGCGAGCGCCGTTCGGCTTCTTACAAGAAAATTCTCTATCAACCCGATCTCACTACCCGCAAACCTTTCTTTGTGATGGTGATGATTTGGACATCGTGTGCATTGCTCTATGTCGGACAAATCAGCCCCGTAACTTTCTATCTGGCCAACTTGGCTGAAGGTGTTGCAGTAAATCCTGTTTGGGCTTGGGCCGGAGCGATAGTTGCTGCGCTTGGCGTCATCATCGAAGCTGTGGCAGATGCGCAAAAGACTGCTGCAAAAAAGGTGAACGTGTCACGCTTCGTCAGCCACGGCCTCTACCGTTTCGTGCGCTGTCCTAACTACTTTGGCGAAGTATTGATGTGGACCGGCAGTTTCATCATTTGCTTTGGTGCTTGCTGCACAGTCGGTCAATGGGTGATCGCGGCTTTGGGCTATATTGGTATCGTCTACGTGATGTTTAGCGGTGCGCGCCGTATCGAACTCCGCCAGGACGAAGTTTATGGCAAAGATCCCGAGTTTCAAGCCTACATCAAGCGTACGCCAATCATCTTGCCACTCATCCCTATTTATAGCGTGAAGAAATACTCCTGGTTGAAGGGATAAGCCTCCTTTCCTCCCACGTCAATACGACGTGTAAAAACAAACCAAGACCTTTTTTAAATTTTGCGACGCCTCGTTAAAATTTCGCGACGCCTCGTTTAAAAAAGGTCTTGGTTTTTTTGTGCCACATTTGGGCGCCTTAATCAAAGGCTTGTGGCTTGTTATTTTTTCCAACCTGTCACCTTGCCGATGCGCTTGGGAATTTCTGTGTTGTCGTACTTGCCTACGAACTCTTCAGCACCTGCGCCAATGGCAAACACGGGCACGTAGCCGTTGGAGTGACCTCCGCTTTGCCAACCTACCAGGGCGATCTCGTGAAGGATGTTTCGTGCTTCGGTCGCAATACCTCCGAGCTGGCTATACAGACTCTGTTCGCCATTCTCCTTGCCTGCCACGACTTTGTCGAAGGCACGCTTCAGTCTTGCTGTTTGATGCTCGCTCAACTGTACTTTGTCCCAGAAACCCCAATTGGCCTTGAGGTCAGCTTCGATGATGTCCCAAGTGATAGCTGTGCCCTGAGATTTGATGAGCCCTTCCAAATGCGAAGAATACATATCCACGCTTATCTTTTGATATTGGAATACGTCAGTATGTAGTTCGTATGGGCCACGACCCAAAGCGATGCCACCAGTTTCGTGGTCGGCAGTCACGACGATCAAGGTCTCGTCGGGATGTTGCTTGTAGAATTCGTAAGCCACCTTGATAGCCTGGTCCATATCTATGATTTCGTGGAATACTGTCGCTGCATCGTTGCTATGGCAAGCCCAGTCGATCTTGCCACCCTCTATCATCAGGAAGAAACCGTCCTTGCGTTGTGCAGCCAAGGTCTTGATGCCGGCTTCGGTGATTTGAGCCAGTGTCAGATCTTCCGCCTTCCTGTCGATAGCGTATTGTAGGCATTGGCGCAGGGTCTTACTGGCCTCTTCGGTTTGGAAAAGGATCATTTTCTTACCCTTCTTGAACTTCTTGTCAAAGTCTTTGACGCCGCGCGCAAGGCGATAGCCTGCATCTTCGCACTGAGCATATAGCGTGCCTTCCTTTTGCAGATCGCCACTGCCGACTGGTTCCATGAAATCCGAACCGGCGTAGAAATCAAAATTGGCTTCGATCAAATGCTTGCCGATGGTATAGTAGGAATTGCGTCCGCCGACGTGTGCATAGAATGCCGCCGGTGTGGCGTGATCTACAGAAACACTGGTGGCAACACCTACTGCCGCACCTGCATCTTTCGCCCATGTCGCTACGCTGGATACCGGTGTCTTTTGATCAGCCAGGACGCCGATGGCACCATTCTTGGTCTTCTCGCCAGTAGCCAGGGCTGTGCCTGCAGCCGCCGAGTCTGTGACACCATTCGTGGCAGAGAAGGTGGTCGCAAGGCCTACTGCTGGGAATGAGGTGAAAAGCAATGGCTTTACGCCAATACGGCCCTCGAGCGCTGCCAAATAGGTCTCGGTGCCGTTGACTTGATTGACGCCCATGCCGTCTCCGATAAAATAGAATACGTATTTGGGAGTGCCCTGTGCAAATAGGCTTAAAGCGATTGCAAAGGATAAAATGAATGAGGTGATACGTCTGGTAAACATAGTCAGTGATACTTTTGTGATGAAATAAGGCCTCTTGAAAAGTATCAGAGGCCTTGTTGAATTTTATTAGTTTGCTGAATCAACGTAGCAGTTGATACTTCCACTTTTGTAATAATAATAACCATCGACGCTAATCTCTTTGCTCTTAGCACCAGTGGCAACGATGTCGATCACACCTCCGTCGAATGTGAAATCGCCTTTCACTTTGATGCCTCTGCATTTGGCTTCCAAATCTTCGTCGCCTGGCATATAGGTAGTGCCGGTTACGACCATTTTTACCTTAGTCGGTACGCCTGTCTTTTGAGCAATTAGCAAGTCTGTGCCGCTGCTGATGCCTTTCGAACCATTACCGCTCACCGTAGCTTCGATGGTGCCAGCGGAAATAGTCATGGCGCTGTCGCACTTCAAACCCTTGACGTCCTCAGCCGCTACATCCAGTGTGAAATGTCCACCCTCGATGAGTGCTTGGCCATTGTATTCGTCGAGCGGGTCTTTGGTAATTGATACGTCAATACCATCGCCGCCTGTGCCCTTAATATTATAAGTGCCGCCCTGAGTCTTCAGGTACTGCTCGATGTGCATGCCGTCGCCCACTGCGCCGAGTACGTTGAGGCGACCAAAGCTTGCTTCAAAGTGTGAGTACTCGTCTGAAGCGTAGGCGTGCTTAGTGTTGCCCGTGATGTTGAGTGTGCCGTTGCCGGAAAGCTCTGGGTGACCGTTGACAAAGAAGCAAGCGTCGTGTGTGCCACCTTTTGCATCGGAGAAGTTGTTGACACTGCCCTCGATCATGTGAATTTTGATACGCTTCCCATTTTGGATGTCAAAGGCCGCACCTTTGTTGCTCGTCAGGCTGACATTGTCCAATATAACTGTAGACTTGTAGTCGCCTTCCATGGTGAAAGAACCATTTTGCGACGTGCCCGACAAATAATAGGTAAGCTCCTCTTGATAAGCAGGGTTGGCTTCCAAATAAACATGCGCCCCGTCTGCACTGGAAGTAAACTGTTCGCGCAGCGCCAAAGGCATTGTGACATCAACCTGAGTCGCACTATAATTTACATATATTGTATGTGCATCATAGGTACGATATTCGAACGTCACACTATCGATTTCTGCCGCCGAGAAGGCGTCGGTGTCAAACGTTACCGCCGTGCCGTCCGCACTTGCCGTAATGCGAGATACCTCGCTCACCGGTGCGGTGTAAGTAAATGCACCGCAGTGTATCCGCGCAGTTTGTGCAAGGGCAGCAGAACTGATAGCGGCGAAAGAAAGTAGGGTTATTATTTTTTTCATCGAGCGATCGTCTTATATGTACGTCCATTAATTTGTACGAGGTAAACACCTCTGTTGAGGCTGCTTTGACCTACGCGCTTGCCATCAGGCGTAAATACGTGGATAGTACTTCCTGCAGGTGCGTTGGTTTGCAGGTTGCCACCGACAATACTTACAGTGCATCCGCCATCGGACACATTTTCAATAGCAGTAGGTTCTGCAGTGAAAAACATAAAGTCCAGGTTGGCAAAATCAAAGGTAGTCGTTTCTCCCTTACTTGTCGCCACAACTTTGCCATCTGCAAAAGTGAGTTTCAGTTGGTCTAACGAAAAACTCTGTTCGTTGCCTTCCATAGTGCGTACTGTCAGGTAGTCCAGACTTTGTGCCTTGACAGCAAAAGTACATACCAATGCAAATATGAGTAATAAAGAACGTTTCATCGTGTTTAGAATTTGAATTTATAACCAAGTTTTATTGCATGCAGTGACTCGTTGGGACCAATTTCTTGGTTCTCGTTTTGATAAAGGTAGGCACCGCTCAAAATATGCTTCTTGTTGATTTTCCATTCCACACCGGCCTGTGCTCTTACCTTATCATATTGCATGGCATTGCTTAATTCGTTGGTCAATTCGCAAGATACAAATGGTGTCAAGGGTACACCTTTGATATCGTATTCCACTTGCAGACGAGTGCGGAGGGAGTGTTTTGATTTCGCCTTCTTGGTATCCATCTCTTGCTCGTACTTTATGAACTCCATACCGTTGAATGGATACAAGTTGCCGGTATATCCTGGTTGCGAGGGGTTGCGATATTTGTCGCGCAATGCTTCTGCTTCTACGTAGTAGTTGTAGAGGTAGCGTTCTCTCAGAGAGATTGAGAAGCGGCCAACGTCAACTTTTCCCTGCACGTCGAAGTAGGCGCGGTGTCTGGGACGCCAATAGCTGTGGTCTACGTTGTAACCTTCGATGATGGGTTTGCCGTCCTTGCCCAGAACGATTTCTCCTTCGTCGTTCTCCTTGTATTTTTCTTCGACCTCCTGGAAATTTCTATTATATATAAATACGTAGCCAGCGCCAAGCTTCAGCCATTTCAAAGGTTTGTATGAACCGCCAATTGACGCATTCCAGCGCTGAGGCTGTGTAGCATTGTTGGCCATACGGTTTTCTACGCTTGCTTCGAGTGAGAATTTCTTGTTGAAACTCTTCTCT
>JAEIGA010014450.1_pt1 | contig 12018 bp, 25 predicted proteins | sample 9270691 | NCBI WGS metagenome assembly JAEIGA01 (sample SAMN17057246, study PRJNA624740) | gut metagenome | biome: biome; isolation source: fecal sample | host: Bos grunniens | place: China: Xizang | collected 2019
CCTATGAAAAATATTATAGACTAAATTTATCAAATATTAAAAATGTTAAATTACAAAAAATTATTAAATAGATTGAAGATAATGGTAATGATTTATATGTTTATGATTTTTCATATAATTGTAATTTACCTGTTTTGATGTCAATGTTAGTTAACCATATAACTAAATCAGTATCTATTAATATAGGTTCTTTCCCAATTTTTGAAATTGCATTAGAAAGAGTATTAACTGAATTATATCAAGGATCTGGAAATTATGATTATGTGAAAACAATCGGACATATTCCTTATAAAAGCAAAACTCCTATTGAGCATGAAAGAATTAATCCTACTAACACAACATTAAAAACCTCTTTCCCAGAAAATTTGATTTTAAATTCTATTCAAGTTGATAGTTATAATACAAAAGTATTTTTACAAGATAATATTGATTTTTCAAATAAAGATATATATAATTTTTTTATTAATCTTTTTAAGAAAGAATCTATTAAAATGTATTATTGTAATAATTCTCAAAGTGAAGATATGTATGCTATTTAGTTATTTAGTCCTAACTTATAGAGTTTTGTTATTTATAGAGAAAATTCTTAGGTATTAAATAAAGATATAATATATTTATTCTTAAATAAATTTTATGAAATTTTAAAAGAGGAAAATATTACTACCGAAGAATTAAAAATCATTTTTGAAATTTATAAGCGCTTTGATATAGAATAGAAAAATTTAATTAATGTATTGATAAATACTCCTTGGTTAACTTTATTTAATATTAATGGCAACCAAGGTTATCCAATATTATTATTTTTAATGGATGGAAATTATACTATCGATAATATTAACAATATTCTTGATTATAATTATAATTCATCCTATTATTCTTTAAGCCAAAAATATTTGCTATTAATGAAATTTTGTTTATTAAAAGAATATTCTTATAATGAAATTAAATTAATTTGTCAATTTTTAGGTTTTTCAGTGAATAATGATGATATATTAAATTATAATAATATTGATTATCTAATTTAGAATATTTGTATTAATCCTTTTAAAGAGTACTTTAAAACGGATGTTTATAATTCTTATTTTTAGAAATTAATATAATAAGGAGAAAATATGTTTTATATTAGTTTACCAAATTTTTATTCAAATTATAATTTTAATAATTTTTTTAAACGATATATATCTAATCCCGATAATTCAAAAAAATTAATTGCCAAATTTCAAATTGAGTATGTATATGGAGCTTTTCCATGGTCTTATTGGAATGGAGGACATAATACTCATATTGGACAAGCTGTTTTAGCTCCTTAGATGAATGATATTATAACTCATTCAGCTAGTCCTATTCGGTTAGACTATTCTAATATTCATATCAAAGAACATGATTTATATGATGTTCATGAAAATGCTACTCTTAAACAGCTTTTTGACACTGGTGGTATTTATGAAATAAGTAATGAAATTTTAATGAATTATATTACAACTCAAAATAAAAATATGAAATATATTATTTCAAATAATAGCCAAATTTTGAATTTATTTTCAGAACAGATTATTAATAATTATATCTTAAATGATTAGATAGAATTAATTAATATTGACAATATATCCGAATTGAATTTAGATGAAATTATTAATAAAAATAAAATTGAAATAAATATTAATGATTGTCAGCAATGTGATAATATACAAAAATTACAATGTAATTTATCTGAACATACTAATATTTATAATCTTTCAAGTAAAACAATTTATCCAACTTGTTCTCAAAGTTGTACTATAATTAATTTTTATGATGCATTGAAACCATATTTAAAAAAAGGAATCGTGCATTTTAAAATTAACACTAATAAATATAATTTGCAAGATTTTAATTTTAAAATTATTACTTCATTTATAAAACCCGAATATGTAGGAGAGTGTTTAATTAAATATTATGAGTCAATTAGATAAAAAAGCATACTTTATGTTGCCTGGATTTTGGGAACATTTTTCTTTATATAAAATTATGAATGAGTTTTTTGATAAATATCCAAAAGCAAAACGAGAAGAAGCCGAAATATATTGTTATTATGGAAATTTTTCTCCTTGCTCCTGGGATGGCGGTAGAACTTTTTCATCATACAATCCAGCAGATCTAGAATCTATCCAAGAAGTACTTAATTATTATAATAAAATATTAAATAAAAAAATACGTTTTGTTTTTACAAATAATATTTTAGAAGAAAAACACTGTTTTGATCATTATAATAATATTATTTTAAATTTAAGTAAAAATTTTAAAAATGAAATAGTTTTAAATTCTCCAATATTAGAAGAATATTTAAATAAAAATTTTCCTGAATTTGAATTAATTTCTTCAACAACTAAATGTCTTCATTAGACAGAGTTGGCAAAAAAAGAATTAAATAACTCTAAATATAAGTTTACTTGTTTAGATTATAATTTGAATCACAATTGGAGCTTTTTAAATTCTTTAACACCAGAAGAGAAAATAAAAACTGAATTTTTGGTAAATCCAATTTGTAATCCAGGTTGTTTACAGCGTAAAGAACATTATAGATTAAATTCATTATTTTCTTTAAATTATGGTATCCCATATAAATTAAAAAGTTGTGAAATTGATTCAGGTAGTATATGCGCAATGTTTAACCATGCACATATTTCACCAGAAGACTTATATACTACATATTTAGAACAAGGTTTCCATTATTTTAAATTAGAGGGACGTACTTGGCATTCCTCAGATATGGCGATTAGTTGTGCTGATTATTTAATAAAACCTGAATATCAAACTTTTTTTATTCGATATGTTCAAGAGCGTTTGAGGTAAAATATGAATGAAAGATACGAAAAAAATATTGATGTAATTTTTACTGAAAATATTCAAAATTCATTATTAAAAAAAACAATTGGAGTAATTGGATGCGGGGGATAGGGAAGTTATATTTTAGAGTTTTTAATTCGATTAGGTATTAAAGAAATTATTTTTTGGGATGGAGATTCTTATTCTCTTTCAAATATTAATAGACAATTTGGATGTTCTGAAAACACTCTTAATAAAAATAAAGCATTAGTGTTATATGAATATCTTTCTCAAATAAATTCTTAGACTAAAATTAATGCTTGCAATTGGTTTTTTGGAGATAAAAAAACTGATATGAATTTGGCTCAAAAATGTGATTTTATTTTTTATTGCGCCGATTGTTATTATAATATTATTACTTTAAGATTAATGATTAGAGAAATTATTCTTAAAGATATTCCTGTTATAGATTGCCCAGTGTAGCTTTTGGGCGGTTATGTTTTTATAGAAACTAAACAAGACCTTCATCATTACGATATTGTTACTGAGCAATTAATAACATAGTCAAAATGTTTACCTGAGCAATGCAGTTAGCCAGCTTATAAATGTGCTCTTATTGCAGCAGAAGCAGTTAATTAGATGGTATAGTTTTTTTCACAAAGTCGATATGCAAATATAAATTCTGAATTGATTATTGATATATATCATCATAAATATATTGAAAAAGATAGGTATTCTATATGTTAATAAATTTTCAAGATATTATATTAGGATTGGATCAAACTATTTGGCAATTTAGCTATTTAACTTCTGATGAAATTAAAAAAATTTTTAATCTTCCAATTAAATTCAGAAATGAAATTTAGAGTTCTACTTACACTGGAGAATATTTAAATTTATTATCTCATTTTTGGTTAATAGGATTAAAATATGGAGAAAAATATGATTATAGTTGTCGGGCAGAATTAAAAACACATATCCAAAAAAAATATCCTAATTTAATTATAAAAGAATATGATTCTTTAAACTTAAAAGAAGCCTGTATTATGGCTGGTTTGGGACAACGAGCAAAAAATACCTTAATTTACAATCCTATTTTTCATTTTAATTATCATATAGTTTTAATTTCTTTAGATGCTCAAGTAATTAATTTACCTCAAAGAAATTTAGCTAATTTTAATTTATTATAGTCTTGTAAAAATTGTAATGAGTGTTTAAATAGCTGTCCGGTAAATGCGATTCATTATGATAAAAATACTCAACAAAGTTGGATTGATCTTTATTCTTGTTCTAATTTTTGCGATTTTGGGAATCATCCCAGTATAAAATCAAGAAAATGGACTTGTCTGAAAAATTTATATCCTTTCCATGTAATTTATGAAATTGATAGTATCCACAAATGTGTTGATACAATTGGACAACATATTAATGAATACTAGTAGGGTGATGAAATAGATATTTGTCGAGAATGTTGTAATCAAATTTGTTGTAGTAATATATCATAAGGACAAAATAGTTTATTTTATAATTATTAATTCTAATTATTTTAGAGGGGGCATTATATGACTATTACAATTAATAATATAGTAATCACAGGAATATCTTGTATTTTAAACTTTAATAAAAATAATAATTATATTTACACTGTTATTTAGTGCTTAGAAAAAAATAATTAGTTATTAGAATTTTTATAGAAAGATACAATTATTCAAAAATTCCAAATTAATAACAATGAATTAACTATATTAAAAAATGCCAAGATTTAGAATTTTTATTTTAATAAACTAAATCAAATAATTTTAATATTAAATTAGGAGGAAATCAACAATGATTAAAAATCTAAAATTATATTTTACTTTAAATGACAGTGAAGAACCAATAATTATCGAATTACCTGAAATTGTAACAGAATTATTTGTTAATTATGGAGATACAAAAAGTACTTTAAATATTGCTTCAACTGTTAATCAAACTCAAATGACAACTGAAGAACTTGGTTTTACTAATTTAAAATTAATTTGGGATACATTTAAAACTATTCCAAATGGAAAAATTCAAAAAATTGATATTTATTTAAATGAATATTTAGCTTATAGTATTTCAGGTATTGAAAAAATGAGTTATTCTATTGAATTTTTAGGAGAAATGGCTGGAGAAAAAATTGGTATTTTTTTTCAAGAATGAGGTGTGAATAGTGGGAATAATTACTGCGAGTGAATTTAGTGCCTTATTTACAAAATTAGAACAAGTTAGAGCAGCTTAGATTGCTCGTCCAGATATTAGTGATAACGCTTTAGGTTCTACTATTACGTCGCCTGTATCTACTGGCACTAAAACCATGCCTTCACAAGTTCAAAGTTTATAGGATGCAGCAACACAATTAACAGCTGGGGGCACCGGAATTTCAACAACTTTTGCTTCCAATATAACCGTTCCGCAAGTTGGAGAATTATTAAAAGCAATATCCTTAGAAAATTATTAGACCCAAGTAAATAATATTGCAAACGTTTGTGCACATTGTTCTTTTAATTCTTCTTTTAATTCTTCTTTTAATTCTTCTTTTAATTCTTCTTTTAATTCTTCTTTTAATTCTTCTTTTAATTCCAGTAATCATAGTAATAATGGCCATAATGGCAATGATTTTTCTTGGAATTTTTCAACTAATAGTTCTAATTTTGGAAATTTTACTAGAAATTTTTAAGGAGTAATAAATGGATAAAACAGAAATTTTTGGCTTAACTTTAATCACTTCATCTACTTGTAATTTAAATTGTGAATATTGTTTTTTACATAAAAATGAGGCTTATAAACTTTATAATTAGAATATTAAAGAAGCAATTAGTAATGGCAGTTATTTTACAAATATATCAAATACTTTCTAGGTCATGGGTTGGGATAAAGAAAAAATTTCGCAACTTTCTTTTTGGGGTGGAGAAACTTTAATTCATATTGAAAATATACAAAAACATTTACCAGTAATTTTCAGTTTATTTCCTAATATTAATAATTTTTTAATATCTACTAATTTTTCAATAAATATAGAAAAATTCTTTAATTTTTTAGTAGATTTAAATAAATTAGCAATCAATCCAATCGTTGTTAATTTACAATTATCCATAGACGGACCTAATAATAGTGTTATGCGCGAACAGGGTCATAATGTAAAAGAAGAAATTTACTACAAAAATATGGAAACTTTTTGTAATTTGATAAATAATACACAATTAAAAAATCTTGAAATTCATATATCTATCAGACCTACTGTGAGTAAAAACTTATATTTAACAGAATTAAATACTTATGATAAAATCAAAAATTATTTAACTCCATTTTATGAGTTTATAGATGTTTTTGCTAATAAATGCATTAGTAAATCTTTAATGTTTAGTACTTTAGATATTTGGCCAGTTTTAGCTACTCCATATTATGAGTCATCAAAAGATGGACGACTTTTACAAAATATTGAAAGATTGTGGTTTCAAGTAGTAATTAATGAGTTTAAAAATATTCCTTTAAGAAGAAATGTTACATTATTTTAGGGCGGTAATTCATTCGATAAAAATCCTTCAATATTTCAATCTAATAATGAATGTTCAGAATTAAAACATTCTATTACAATAAACTATGATGGAACCATTTGTGAATGCAGTGGTTCATATATTGATCATTTTGAACCTTATTAGCAAGAATTATTAAACACAGGAGAAAATGAATTATACAAAGTAGCAACTGCGCATTCAAAAATGGTTAATTATAATCCATTAGCGAATCCAGAAAAAATAGAAGAAAAAAAATGGTATGTTCATGATGGAGGATATAGAAATACTCATTTTATAGGTTTAACTTCTATTATTCTTTTAGCAGAAGAATTAGCATTGTCTGGATAGATTTCAAGCATTTATTTATATGATAAAGAAAAATTATTAAAACATAGTTTAATGCTATTAAATAATTCATGTTCAAGAAATAATATTGCTCAAACATTCAGTCCATATATTAAACCAGTAGGAGAATTGCGTCGATATTTTAATGGTACTATGGAAAATATAGATTAGATGGAATCAATAACTAGAAAAATTTTAATGGAAAAAGAAAGGTAAAATTATGACTTTTGAATAGGAAAATAAATAGTTATCAAATGATTTCTTAGAAAGATTTTATTATAGAGAATTTAGAAACTTTAATAAAACTTTTAAAAAGTTAGAAATTTTTTTATTAGGTCAATGTACTGCAAATTGTGAATATTGCTATTTAAGAAAAAATAGTAAATTTTTATATCCAGCAGAAATAAGTAATCATTAGACTATTTTAAATAATCTGAAAAAAACTTTAAATTGGTATATTAATAATCAATTTAATTGTGATATTGAATTATTTAGCGCTGAATGGCTTACTACTCCAATCATGGAACCAGTGTTTGAATTAATGTATGAAAAATTTTCTAATACAGAATATAAACCTTATACAATTAATATGGCTGATAATATGCTATTTATTAGATATCCTGAAATTGTAAAAAAAGTTGAATATTATATTAATAAATTTCAACAAGATTTAAATATTCACTTGGTTTTTTCAGCTAGTATTGATGGTAAATATTGTGATTTTGGACGAACTGAAGAAGATGATGAATTTTATGATAATGTATTTAAATTTATTTTAAATCATCAATTTGGATTTCATCCAATGATTTCTGCTACAAATATTCCATATTGGATCGATAATTATAAATGGTTTGAAGAGAAATTAGGAATAGATAGAGTGTTAAATATTATGACTTTAGAAGTCAGAAATGACAATTGGACTAATGAAAGTATTTAGCATTTAATTACTTTTTGTGATTTTCTTACAGATCGATATTTAGAATATTTTAATGGAAATTTAGACGAAATTTTTAATTATATCACGAACGCAAATGGAAATGTTAATAATTATGTAATTACTGGATTAAAAAGATTAAATCCTAATCATATAACTTGTCGAAAACAATTAAATTTAACCATTAGAATGGGAGATTTATCCGTTGGACCTTGTCATCGATTATTTTATCCTCAATTATTGGCAGGACATTTTGATTCTAATGATGAGACCTTATTAGAATTTATACCCCAAAATATTGAAAATTATATTATATCACGAAAAATAGCTCGTAATAATTTACCTTATTGTGATGCTTGCGAATGGGTTACATTATGTCCAGGTCATTGTCATGGAGTAAGTTATGAAACATAGGGAAATGAATATGTTCCTCCAAAATCCATTTGTGATTTATATAAAGCCAAATATAGTTTTTTATTATATAAATATTCTATAATGGGATTATTTAATGAAACAAATTTAGAAAAATTAGGACCTAAATTTACAAATTTACTTCATAAAACTTTAGCTGCAATAGTAGAAGGAGAGCAAAATGAATAATATTACTTTTCTTTTAGATAATGTTGATTTAAATGTTAATGAGGAGTTTGCGAATAAAATATTGGACTAGTGGCTACAAACTTATGATAGAATTTTTCCAAGAATAAATTATGAATTATTATTATTTATTGAATCTCAATATCAAAATAATGATGTAATAATTTCAAAAGTGCAAACTTTAAAATAGAATATAATTGATACTTATATTAATAAATAGAAATTAATTAATCGAGTTTTTTCACATGCGGAGTATTATAATGATTATACAACAAGAATTGAACCAAAAAGTTATTCCAAAAACAATAAATAATTTAGAAATATTAGAAATTCATCTTGTTAATCATTGCAATTTAAATTGTGCTAATTGCAATCATTTTTCTCCATTAGCAGAAAAATGGTACATTGATATTAATGATTTTACAAATTAGTTAAAATTATTAGTAAAAAACTATCCAAAAATTTCTATTCTACGCCTATTGGGTGGAGAGCCGTGTCTCCATCCATAGGTAGTTCAATTATGTAAAATTGCTAGATAGATTATGCCAATTGGTACTATTATTGAATTAATTACAAATGGTACAATAATATAGCCAATAAAAGAGATTTCTAATACAATAGATGATATTCATATTTTAATTACTCCTTATTTTACGAATAATACATGGAGTGGACAAGAAGTAGAAAATTACGATAATGTTTTTTTTCTTCCTGTAAGACCAATTATGAGAGAAACTTTAATTGACTCTGAAGGGAAATAGAATATTGAAGAAAATTTTAAACAGTGTTCTATGTATTCAGGAACTTGTTTAACCTTAAAAGACTATAAAATTTATTTATGTCCTGCGGCAGCTCATATGGAACATTATTTTAAAAAAATTGATAAATTTTTTGATATTAATTAGATAGAAACATTAGATATCCGGAGTCCCATATCAGAAAAATAGTTATTATAGTTTTCTCAAACTCCAAATTTTGCTTGTGGTTTTTGTAAATAGTGGTCACAAACTACTCCTTACCACAAATCATATCAAGATGAAATTGAATTTTCAAAAAGTTTAATAGAGTTATATTTTGAAGACTATTTAAGATATGAAAATATTATAAATAATATAAATATAGTTAATAAAATTTATACAGAAAAAAATTTTTTAATTGATAAAAATTATTGTCCTGTATAGCTACGAAATATTATTATGCGTTCTTTCGGAAAAATTGATATTATTATACCACATTATAATATATCAAATGATCTTGTTGATAATTTAATTAAAACTTTATCTAATCAAACTATTATTGACGATTGTGTAATTTATTTTGTTAATGATGGTTATGAAGATGATACTTATTTAATACAACAATTAATGACATCAAAATTAAATTATGTTTTATTAAAAAATTTAAACAATCAAGGTCCAGGAGCAAGTAGAAATAAAGGAATTTAGAATTCTTATAATCCTTATATTTTATTTTTAGATTATGATGATAAATTTATTAATGATACTGCTTTAGAAGAATTATATTCTAAAATTCATAATAATAATATAGATTTATATACTTTTTTATCTTGGAATAATAATTATACTGGCAATCAACAATAGTTTATTATAAAACGAGAATATCTTATTAAACAAAATATTCAATACTATCCAATGTATTATTATGAAGACCTTTTATTTTATTCTGAAATTATTCTTAAAACTAATAAAATAATGAAAATAAATAATACATCTAATATTTATATGGAATATAATAAAGAAAATAAATTATCATTAACTGCCTTAGGAAGTCCAAAAAATCCATATATTATTTTTAATTTTTTTATTGCTTAGTTATTATCAATATTATTAATTTTACAAAATAATAATAATGAACAATCTATTAATATTTTAAATGCTAATATTAATGACTGTTTATTTATATTAAAAGAAAACGAAAATAACGAACTTGAAAAAATTGTAAAAAGTATGATAAATATTTTATTTCATTTATATTTATTATATTCACCATCATGTTTATCTCAAGAATATATTGATAATTATTATGACCTAAATAATATTTAGGATTCATTTAATAATATTATTTTATTTATTCAGGATTATAAAATATATAATAATAAATTTAATAAAAATATTTTACCAATTTTTGAGGCTTTATTAAGAGATAATTCTTTTTAGTCTTTTTTTTATACAACAAATAATAATGCTTGGGTTACTTTTGCTGATAATGAAGATTATTTAAAATGTGCTTGTGCCTTAGGCTTAAGTCTATTTAATAATAATTCAATTTATCCCCTTATCATTATGATTCCTATTGGAATTTTTTCAAATGATTAGCTAGATAAAGCAAAATTATTAACTAATAATAAAAATATTATTTTTAAAGAAATGCCTTATTTATTATTTAATTCTTCTCGGTCTTTAGATTTTAATTCTACTTTAAATAAATTTTTAACACTTACATTAACAGAATTTAATAAAGTTTGTTTTATTGATTCAGATATTCTAGTTAAAAAAAATATTGACTATTTATTTGAATATAATTCACCAGCATTTTCTTTTAATGAAGATAAAAAAATAAGTGGAGAATTATTATTATTTAAACCAGATATAAATTTATTTAGTCTTATTATGAATTTAACTAGACATATATCTTTTTTATCAGATGAAGATATGCTTGAATTCTTAATTAATAATAATTTCCTTAAATCTCCATAGTATTTAAAATGTAGAATGCATAATCATATTTTTCACGATGGTGGACAACCAAAAATTATTTCTAAATTTTTATGGGAACAAATATCAAATATTAATCTTTAGGATATTGAATATCAAAATTCTATTAAAAAAAATCAATATTTTCATCCAAATCTTATCTATGGAGATAAATATCTCTCATTAATTAAAAATCAAATTAAAAATTAAATTTAATTTGATTTTTATAAAAAAATATGATATAATATATATATAAAGATTAAAGAATTGCGGTCATAGACCGCATATGCGCCAGTAGCTCAGATGGAAAGAGCAAGTGCCTTCTAAGCACTAGGTCGGGAGTTCGAGTCTCTTCTGGCGTACCATCAACTTTAATCTAAAGGAGAATAATATGCCACTAAATAAAGGTTATTTGACTGCAAAAACAGATAAAGCTTCTGATGAAGTATATACTCCTACTTATGCGGTTTAGCCCCTAGTTAAATATATCAAAATGTTTAATCCAAATGCTATAATTTGGTGTCCTTTTGACATGCCTCATTCTGAATATGTAAAAGTATTTAAACAAGCAGGTTTTAAAGTAATTCATTCTCATATTGATGAAGATAAAAATTTCTTCTTTTATGAACCAGAAGAACATTATGATGTGATTATTTCTAATCCTCCTTTTTCTCAAAAAGATAATGTTCTAAAAAGACTTTATGAATTAAATAAACCCTATGCTATGCTTTTACCAATCCCCTCTCTACAGGGTCAAGCGAGATTCCCTTGGATGAAAGATGGCTTGCAATATCTTGGTTTTGATAAAAGAATTAATTATTACACTAATCAAGATTTAACTCAAGTTCAAAAAGGTGTTTCTTTTGGTTCTTGTTATTTATGTAAAAATTTCTTGCCGAAAGATTTAATTTTAGAAGAATTAGAAACATAATTTGATTTTTTTAAAAAAATATGATATAATATATACATAAAGATAAGACAATTACAGCAATTTATTTTTATGATTGACTCCAAATCCGTATGTCGTTGGTTCGAATCCAACCTCCCCACCCAATTCACCTGGCAAGGTGGCGTAGGTGAACTA
>JAEIGA010014451.1_pt1 | contig 12017 bp, 7 predicted proteins | sample 9270691 | NCBI WGS metagenome assembly JAEIGA01 (sample SAMN17057246, study PRJNA624740) | gut metagenome | biome: biome; isolation source: fecal sample | host: Bos grunniens | place: China: Xizang | collected 2019
ATATCCTCACACGTTATAAACGTATGTGCGGTTACGAGGCTCTCTGGCTTCCCGGTACCGACCATGCAGGTATTGCAACACAGATCAAGGTTGAAGAAAATCTCCGTAAAGAAGAAGGTCTTACCCGTTACGATCTCGGCCGTGAAAAATTCCTTGAACGTGTTTGGGCTTGGAAAGAACAGTACGGCAACCGTATAATCAATCAGCTCAAAAAGCTCGGCTCCTCCTGTGACTGGTCCAGAGAAAGATTCACTATGGACGAAGGCTGCTCAAAAGCAGTTAAAGAGGTTTTTGTTAACCTTTATGAAAAAGGTCTTATCTACAGAGGCCACAGAATAATCAACTGGTGTCCCCACTGTAAGACCGCTCTTTCCGATGCAGAGGTTGAATATGAAGAGCAGGGCGGCCATTTCTGGCATATCCGTTATCCCGTTAAGGATTCCGAGGGCGAATACGTTGTTATTGCAACTACACGTCCCGAAACTCTTCTCGGTGATACCGCTGTTGCCGTAAATCCCGAAGATGAAAGATATACTCATCTCGTTGGCAAAACTCTCGTTCTTCCCCTTGTCGGAAGAGAGATCCCCGTTATTGCAGATGAATACGTTGATAAAGAATTCGGTACAGGCTGTGTTAAGATCACTCCTGCACACGACCCCAACGACTTCCTCGTAGGTCAGCGTCATAACCTCGATCAGATCAGAGTTATGAATGATGATGCAACTATCAATGCTGCAGGCGGCGCATACGAAGGTCTTGACCGTTACGAAGCAAGAAAACGTATCGTTGAAGATCTTGAAAAGGGCGGCTGGCTCGTTAAGATCGAAGAGCATGCTCATAACGTAGGTCAGTGTTACCGCTGCGGAACCACTGTTGAACCCCTTACTTCCGACCAGTGGTTCGTTAAAATGGAACCTCTTGCAAAACCCGCTATGGAGGTCGTTGCTGATAAAACTATCAAATTCCATCCCGAACGTCTTGAAAAGACATATATGAACTGGATGGAAAACGTACACGACTGGTGCGTATCCCGTCAGCTTTGGTGGGGTCACAGAATCCCCGCTTATTACTGTGATAAGTGCGGCGAAATGATCGTTTCCAAAACAGACGTTGAAACATGCCCGAAATGCGGCACAAAGATGCGTCAGGACGAGGACGTTCTTGACACATGGTTCTCTTCTGCTCTCTGGCCGTTCTCCACTCTCGGATGGCCCGAAAAAACAGAAGATCTCGATTACTTCTATCCGACATCCGTTCTCGTTACCGGTTACGATATTATCTTCTTCTGGGTAGCAAGAATGATCTTCTCCGGTCTTGAACATACAGGCAAAGCTCCGTTTGAACATGTTCTTTTCCACGGTCTTATCAGAGACTCTCAGGGCAGAAAAATGTCCAAATCTCTCGGTAACGGTATAGACCCGATCGAAGTTATCAACGAATACGGTGCAGATGCACTCAGATATACTCTCGTTACAGGTAACTCCCCCGGAAACGATATGCGTTTCTACTATGAAGTTGTTAAATCCTCCAGAAACTTCGCAAACAAGATCTGGAATGCGGCTCGTTTCGCTCTCACTTATATCGATCTTGACCATGCAGAGATCCCCGAAAAACTTGAGCTTGAAGATAAATGGATCCTTACCGAATTTAACAACTGCGTAAAAGAAGTCCGTGAAAATCTTGATAAATATGAACTCGGTGTTGCCGCTCAGAAGCTCTACGATTTCGTATGGGACGATCTTTGCGACTGGTACATCGAACTTGTTAAACCCCGTCTTTTCGAAACAAATACAAACGAAGAAACCAAGAAATCCGCACAGAACGTTATTTGCTACGTTCTTAACGGTACTCTTGCCCTTCTCCATCCGTTTATGCCTTTCATAACAGAAGAGATCTGGCAGACACTTCCTCACGAAGGCGAAGCTCTCGTTATTGCACCGTACCCCGAATACGACGAAAAGCTTTCTTTCCCTGCTGATGCCGCTGCTATGGAAAACGTAAAATCTCTTATCAAAAATATCCGTCAGCTCCGTCTTGATATGAACGTTCCCGCATCTAAAAAGACAAGCCTCTATATCGAGACCGAAAATCCCGAGGAATACACTCGCGGTGCTGAATTCCTTAAACGTCTTGCAGGTGCTTCCGAGATCAGGATCAACGAAAATGTATCTCTCGAAAAGACTGCGACCGCACTCAGCTCCGATGCCAAGGCTTATATCCCCATGGGCGAGCTTGTTGACGTTGAAAAGGAAAGAGCACGTCTCCTTAAAGAAAAAGAACGTCTTGAAGGCGAAATTTCACGTATCGACAAAAAACTTTCAAACGAAGGCTTTGTTTCCAAGGCTCCCGCAAAGGTTGTTGACGAAGAAAAGGCAAAACGCGCTTCTTACGTTGGCCTTCTTGAAAACACCCTCAAGGTTCTTTCAGATCTTCAGTAGTAATTTTTCTTGCAGAGCTGTAAACGAAAGGGGATCTATATGAAAAAAATTATTCTTTTTGTTTTAACATTAACTGTCGTTCTGCTTTCGGCGCTTCCCATGTCTGCTGATATGGGACCGAAGCCGTCGATTACGATATATGTTGAAAATGCTCCCGACGAAACGTATTATCTCGACCTGCTTATCGAACAGGAAGAGCCTAATAACCGAATGTCTCAAGAGGAAATTGATTCATATGATCCCGAAATGCTTGCAGCTCTGCGAGACTATAACGAAAACGGTCTGCGCGCAGCTTTGTCTTACGGTTCAGCTGTTCCCATTTTCGGAAAAATAACGGGGGAACAGGTTGACGGCAAAACTGTGCATACTTTTTCATATTTCGGTATTCCCGACACTGTAAAGGTTATTGCCGTTACTCAATCGGGTGATATATATGTTTCCGATTCATATGAAAAAACAGAGTATCAGGCTGAATATACGCTTGACTTTCAGACATTTTCGCTTGTCAGCACAGGCAATCCGTTCGTCAGACTTATATCTCAGTTTGCTTCAACATTTATTCCAACACTGATTATTGAATTTTTGATCCTTCTTCTTTTCGGATTTTCCGTTAAGAAAAATATTATTTCTTTTGTTTCCGCAAATTTTGCGACCCAGATTTTTCTTACATTTATTTATGCGATCTATTATCCTTCGGCAGGTGTTTTCTTTATAAATTTTGCGATCCTTCCGATAGTTGAGCTATTGTTAATCGCTGTTGAATCAGTGGTTTACTGCTTAACATTTAAGGATAAAAGCAAAATCAAAAGGGTCGTTTATGCCGTTGTTGCAAATCTTTGCAGTTGGATCGGATATTCGGCTTTAACAGCATTTATTCCGTTTGTTTCGGATCTTTGGATGTAATTATTGATTAACATTTTATACAGGAGGAACTTATGCAGTACAGAAAATTGGGCTCCACCGGAATGGAAATATCCACTCTCGGATTCGGTTGTATGCGTTTCCCTTATATTGAAGGAACACAGACTATCGATGAAGAAAAGACTATCCCTATGCTTCGCCGCGCATATGAGCTTGGCGTAAATTATTTTGATACCGCTTTTTATTACTGTGACGGAAACAGCGAGGTAACTCTCGGCAAAGCTGTTAAACCGTTCAGGGATAAGGTTTATCTTTCCACCAAAATTCCCGTAAGCAGAGTGGAAAAAACTTCCGATTACCGCAGTTTCCTTGAACAGTCCCTCAAAAAACTCGATACCGATTATATTGATTGCTATCATTTCTGGAGCATCAATAAAGATACGTTCGATGAAAAAATGCTCAAGCTCGATCTTCTTTCCGAAGCCGTAAAAGCAAAAGAAGAAGGCCTTATAAAACATATTTCATTCTCTTTCCACGGAAATCCCGACGATTTTCCGTATATGATAGAGAGAGCACCCATGCTCGAATCTTTGCTTATCCAATATAATATTCTCGACCGTTCAAACGAAAAGGGTATTGAGTATATGGCTTCAACAGGCCGCGGCGTTATTGCTATGGGTCCTGTAGGCGGCGGCAGACTTGCGGCTCCCACAGAGCTTGCCGGAAAGATCGGTTCTGTTTCCGCAAAAGCTACATACGAGCTTGCGCTTCGCTTTGTTCTCGGTAACCCCAATATCTCCTGCGCTCTTTCGGGCATGAGAAGTATTGAAGAGGTTGAAAATAACGTAAAGGTAATGTCTTCGGATATTCCTTTCACCGAAGAAGAAAATGCTCAGATCAGAGAAAGCCTCGAGGATCTTAAAAAATTCTCCGATCTTTACTGTACAGGCTGCCGTTACTGTATGCCTTGCGTCAAGGGTATCGATATCCCTCATATTTTCTATCTTTATACATTATATAACGTATACGGCCTTAAAGATCATGCTAAAGCTCTGTATAAAAAATATTGCGATAAGCTTACGGAAGAACAGAAAGACGGCCTTGTTTCTTCTTGTATAAACTGCGGTGCTTGCGAAAAGAAATGTCCGCAGAAGCTTGAGATCCGTGAAAAACTCAAACTTGCGGACTCTATTCTCAGACCTTAACGGAGGTAAAATATGGCAAATCCCTATGTTGCTGTCGTCGGCAGACCTAATGTCGGCAAAAGCACTCTTTTTAATAAAATAGTCGGCGGAAGACCTGCTATCGTAGAAGACACTCCCGGTGTAACACGAGACAGACTTTTCCGTGACGCAGAGTGGAACGGTGTTCCGTTTACTCTTGTTGATACGGGCGGTATAGAACCCCGTACAGATGATATAATCCTTTCTCAGATGAGAACTCAGGCAATGATCGCTATTGAAACTGCCGATGTTGTCGTTCTTGTTACAGATATTACAACAGGTATGACCGCTGCCGACAGTGAAGTTGCAGATATGCTTCTTAAAGCAAAAAAGGACGTTATTTTGTGTGTTAACAAGGTTGACCGTCCCGGCACACCTCCGCCCGAGCTTTATGAATTTTATAATCTCGGTCTCGGTGATCCGTTCCCTGTTTCGGCAGTTCACGGTCTCGGTACAGGTGACCTTCTCGATGAAGTTGTAAGCCGACTCAAAGATCATCCCGTTGAACCCAAGGACGAAGACTCTATCTGCGTAGCGGTTATCGGTAAACCCAACGTTGGTAAAAGCTCTTTTGTTAACCGTGTTTTCGGTTCTGAACGTACTATTGTTTCTGATATTCCGGGCACTACCCGTGATGCTGTAGACGCCGATGTTGAAAACGAATTCGGTAAATTTACATTTATCGATACTGCAGGCCTCCGTAAAAAGAGCAAGGTTGAAGACGAGATCGAAAAATACAGCGTATTGCGTTCGTATATGGCGGTTGACCGTGCAGACGTCGTTCTCATTATGATCGATGCCAATGAAGGTGTTACCGAACAGGATACAAAAATTGCAGGTATTGCTCATGAAAAGGGCAAGGCTTCCGTTGTTGTTGTAAATAAATGGGATGCTGTTGAAAAAGACGATAAAACGATGGATAAAATGAAAAAGAGCGTCGCAGAGGACTTGAAGTTCATGTCGTACGCGCCCATTGTTTTTATTTCCGCAAAAACAGGTTCCCGTGTTGAAAACGTGTTCAAAATGATCAACTTTGTTTATGAACAGCACAGCCGCCGTATCACCACAGGTGTTCTTAACGACGTGCTTGTTGAAGCAACAACCAAGGTTCAGCCCCCCACAGATAAAGGCAAGCGCTTAAAGCTTCTTTATATGACACAGGTTTCCATCAAACCCCCGACATTCGTTATTTTTGTTAACGATGCCGAGCTCTTCCATTTCTCGTATCAGCGTTATATCGAAAACCAGATGCGTGAAACGTTCGGTCTTACGGGTACTCCGATAAATATTATCGTCCGTCAGAAAACGAGAGATAAAGATTAATCTTCCTCGGATTTTTTCTCGTATTTACGCTTCGTTGCCATTCCGCCGCGAAGATGACGCTCAGCTTTGTTTTTTGCTAAAACAGCACTCGTCTTTTCGTAAAGTGACGGCGAAAAATCACGGAGACGCTCGGAAACATCTTTATGTACCGTTGATTTTGAATATCCGAATCTTTGCGCGGTCTGCCTTACGGTTGCACCGTTTTCCGCAATAAATTTGCCGAACATTATCACTCGGTCTTTAAGATATGTAATATCATTTTCCATAATCATGTCCCCCGAAATCACAGATTTTGTTTAAGTCTATGATGTCGGGGGACATTTTATGCTTATTAAATTATTGCGGTGTATGCTCGCTTTCATGCTTTTTTACGTATACAGTAAATGCTGTTATCATTGCGGCAAATATAGCCATAGCCGCGATCGTTACCCAGACGGAAAGATCTACCTGCGAGATCAGTTTTACCGTAAAATCGTAAATACAGTGCGCTGCAAGGCATATTCCGAAGCCTGTAAGTGACATATTCTTTTGAATGAAATATGCAAGGATAACGGACAGCCCGATATGTATAATCATAACGATCAGACGTTCTGTTCCTGCCGCAAAATAGTTTGATGCCGATGCTGAAACAAGTGTTTCCTTGATCGTTTCGTAATTTTCGGTTTTTGCGAGATTGTTTGTGTTTATCATTATTGAAACGCTTAAATTTACCGCGCTCGTTATTCCAACATAAGCAAGCGTTTCGCATGCGCCGTGACCGAATCCGGTTCCGAGTGCCGTTGAAAAACCGATATCTTCTTTAATTGCATATTTGAAAATAACATATCTTGCCGCTGTTTCAAAAAATGCTGTCGAGAGCGAAAGAAAAAGCGCGTAAAATATCGGATTTGCATTTGCGATATCGGCAAACCACTGTTCGGATCCGAGTATCATCAGCATCGGTGTTCTTAAAATTATTTGTGCAATAAAAAAGCCGAACATACCGAATAAAATGTATCGGTTCATGTTTTTGCCTTTTTTAACAAGGAATATCCATGCGCCTATAGGTAAAACAAGTGAACATAATACCGTGAAGCATAATCCTATTATCGTTAAAGTTGAAACCATAAATAACTCCGTTGATTTGTTTATGGGTATATTGTACCACAATTACGGCAGTTTTTCAAGATGCGACAGGAAATACTTGATTTTTTTTCGCAATTATGCTATCATGTGAATATATAAACGGAGGGAGAATTTCTATGGATGTTGTAATTCAGGGCAGAACGGTTAAACTGCTGAGTAATTTGTTTGACCGAAAAACTCAAAACGTAAGTATTGTTAAAACAGAACCGCAAAAAAAATTACTTCATCCGTCTTCTGTCGGTTCTCCTCTCCCGAGAAGCTCACCCGAAAAGCAAGGTATCAGCTCTGAATGTCTTTATGGTTTTATAAATGAATTATACCATAACGGCAATATTTTCCCGCATTGTGTAATGATCGTAAAAAACGGTCATGTTATCAGCGAATGCGCATATGCACCGTATTCTCTCGACAGAATGCATGTTACGCACTCTCTTTGCAAAAGCATTACGGGGATTGCCGTGTGTATGCTTATAGATGACGGCTTGATTTCTCTTGATGACGGAATTGGAAGATATTTCGATGAATTCTCGTCTCCCCTCAATATTCTTCGTCCTGTTAAAACGACTGTTCGCAGGCTTCTTACGATGTCATCTGGCGTGATTTTTAACGAACTCGGTGTTGTTACGGATACTGAATGGATAAAATCTTTTCTCGAATCTGGTATACGTCCGTCCGGTGATGAGTTTAATTATAACAGTATGAACACTTTCATGCTTTCCGCATTGGTTCATCAGGTCACGGGTAAAACTCTTGAAGAATTTCTTTCACAACGTCTTTTCGAACCTCTCGGTATCACCGATTGGCTTTGGGAAAAGGCTCCCGACGGCAACTGTAAGGGCGGATGGGGGCTTTATATGCATCTTGAGGATCTGGCAAAAATAGGGTATCTGATCATGCAAAAAGGCGTTTGGCAAGGGAAAAGACTGCTCTCCGAAGATATTGTTCGTCAGATGACCTCTGTTCAGATATCAACTCCCAATTCAATAGGGGATTACGATTACGGTTTTCAGACATGGGTCGGCCGTTCGGGAAGTGATGCTGAAAATTCTTTTCTATTTAACGGTATGCTCGGGCAAAATATCGTGTGCTTCCCCGATAAAGATCTTATCGTTGCCTGCTTTGCGGGGAACAGTTCGATGTTTCAGCAGAATGATTTCTTTTCTGTCGTAAACCGAACTTTCGGAAAAAACTTTATACCTCCCGTCTTCCTTCCTGAGAACAGTGACGGATTGAAAAAACTCAGAACTTCCGAAAAATCGTTTGCATCAACAGAACATTTGTCCGTTAAAAAGGGAATAGGAAAACTTTTTTCTTTCTTTGGCGGTTTTACAAAAAACAGCAGTGTTCCGCTGATCCCCGTTGAATGGCAGATCCTTAACGGAATAAAATTCAGCTTTTCGCCGGAATATACATCGTCTGTCGGTGTTCTTCCGTTGATGCTTCAGACGGTTCAAAATAATTTTACGGATGGACTTACGGGTGTTCTTTTTGATGTTTCCGAAAAAGATCTGAAAATTACATTTTTTGAGGGCATTCACTCTCATATTATTGAGCCGGGAATAGGTCAGTACAATCATTCGTCCTTTGAAATGTACGGTGAAACTTATTCTATCGCTTCAAAAGCAGTTTTTACATCTGATGAAGATGACCGTCCTGTTCTTAAACTTGATATTGCATTTACGGAGACGGCGAATGTCCGTAAGATCAAGATTTTTCTTGACGGAAACAGACTCTTTTTCAAATTTGCGGAAACACCCGGTATAGATTTTGTCCTTGAGGGGATAGAATCAACGGTAGGGGATATACGTTCAAATAAAATAATAGATATGATCTTTTCCCGTGCGGATACAGATTTTTTGCTTTATAAACTCAGATCTGTTTTTGAGCCTGAATTTGTTGGAAAAGAAAATAAAAACGAATAAATAGAAAGTGTCCGGCTTCAATGAAGCCGGACAAAATGCATTTGGGTCGGATTTCCAAAATGAAAGGAAAAACACTGTGTTCAGTGAATTAAGCGTTGTTAACGATCCATAAACGCGTAAACCGCTTTTGCAAGGTCTTCACGGGTCACGAGTCCGTCGGGATCAATGTTATTGCCGTCTGCTTCGATAATTCCGAGCGCTTCGGCAATTGCAAGATACGGCAGATAGCCATCCGTAGCGTCGGCTTTGTCTGCATAATTTGCTTTGATAAGGCCACCGAGAGTTGTTGCCGCATTGTATTCGGAGGGGAGGATCATTGCTTTCGCAAGATCTTCTTTTCTGATCAATTTTTCGGGATCTCTTTCGTCTGCGGTTATAAATCCGTAGTAAACAGCCTGATCGTAGAGGTAGTCAAGTGTGCTGTCTTCAGCATTTTCGTAAGAAAGAACGGAGAATCTGTTTCCCATTGAGTTGAGAAGATATACAAGCATATCTCTCTGGTTAAGCAGGTTCTTAGGCTTGAATTCCGATCCGCCAAAGGAGATGCCGTAAGCTGCAAGAGCCTCGATCTTTTCTTTGCTTTCACAGTTTTCGATATCTGTAAATGCAATGCCTTCCTGAATAAATTCTTCGGGCTTGAGAATGGTTCCGTCTTTCGCTTTAACACCGTATGCGTAGAACTCTTCATTGAGCATATATGCCGTCTTGAAGGCGTTGACGTAGGTATTCCATCCTGCGTTTACATAAGGCGCAAATTCGGGCTTCTGCGGGTCGATAGTTACGGGTACGGTGATATACTGAAGCTTTGCGGTGTATCTTGTTGTATAAATTTTGAGAGCCTCTTCTGCGGAAATGATTCCTTCGGGACTTTCAAATTCAACACCGTATACCCATGCCTTGCTGTATGTGTCAATGTCACCCGTAATGTTGTTAACTCTGACAGAAAGCCAGTTCTGATCGAGAGTATATCCGTTTACGGTGTGGGTAAAGGTGTAGGTGGTGTGAGTTCCTATATTGTTTGTGTATGTGTTTGTGAGAGCTGACGCACCGAATTCTTCAGAAAAATGTTTTGTTAAGAATTTTTCGGCAACATTCATAGAATCGGTTTTATAGGTCTTGTTGTTTGAATATTTTTCGTTAACGTAGGGGTAACTTGTGTTGTAGTTGAACAGTTCGCCCGTCTTGCCGTCAGCGGTAATATTCTTTCTGATATAGTAGATATTTTTACGTTCTTTACTTGCTTTGAATTCAGCTTCGCTCATGCCGATCTGTTCGCCCTTTGTTACTATCTTGCTGAACGAAAGATTTGCTTTAACTTCGTCTGTATCAACGTTTCTTGTGTATGATGTTGAAAGAAGCTCAAAGCCGTCAAGACCGAATTCGGGATATTTTTCGCTGATCATCTTTGCTATGTCTTCGCCCTTGATGATATCCTTCATCTTTTCGATGCTTTCAAGCTCAACTTCTGTAAGCTTGTATCCGCCGGCTGCGCTTTCGGTTGAGACTTCTTCTTCAACAACACTGTCATTTGTCATTCCGAATTCGCCTTTGAATCCGTTGCTGTATGCTTCATCGTAAAGATCGTTTCTGTTGACCGTCTCGCCTGTCTTTGCATCAAAGAACCAATCACCTGTGGAGAAAAACTTATACTGAAGCTCTGCTTTCGGGTTTTTACGCTCTGTATCGTCTTTATCGTATACTATATAATATTTGAGGGTGTTGTCAAATTTCTTTGAAAGACTTGCAAATGCGTTTTTCTCCTCGTAGTTGGAGGATGCTGAGGGATAATCTCCGAAATAAGAATCGTTATTGTCGCTTCGATTGTAATTTACAACTTCGAGAGAATCGGTCTGTACTGTTACATTAACATTGAACGGAGTTTCAAGGCCGTTTACGGTAAGTCTGACATTAAAATAATAAGATGTCTGACCGATGGGGGAGAGAGTGCTTACAGCAGAATCTCCAAAAATATAACCTTCATTTTCCTTTAATACTCTGCGAAGGAACGTTTCTGCCGACTGTTTTGCGGATTCATATGATGTTGTTTGAAATTTGGGATTGTAAAAATTATTGTAGGACTGATATGTGCTGTTATTGCTGTAATAATTCTTTCTGTAACGCATTACGGAGCCGTCTTCGGCTGCCTGAACGCTTACGGATTTATCATCACTGTTCCAATCAAGATACCAGATGCGGCTTTTAATATTTTCGGACAGGTTACTGTTGAATGATGTATATTCGTCGCCGATCTGAAGAGTGTTTCTTACTGTAAGGGTGATTTTTGCAAGCTTTTCGTCCAAAGCTGCTTTATCTGTCTTTTCTGTAGATGGTGAAACAGAAACGTAGTTTCCGTATACAGGCTCTTCAATAATTATTTCTTCTTCAACCTCGATTTCTTCGATATCGATATCTTTGGTCGCTGCCGATGTTGCGGCACTCATAGATGCAACCATTGATGTTGCCAATGCGGCGGCAATGATTTTTTTATTTATCTTCATTTTGTTAATATCCTCCTGTGAACAGTTTCTTTGAGGGTTATGTCTTATTAGACGGAATAATTTTCAAAAAGTTCCATATTTCAGAAAAAATAATTTTTTTACTGTTGAAATAAAAAAACATGCTGAAAAGGGCGATTTTGACACATAATCGTTTCAAGTTTACATAAAGTTTACAATAAAACCTATTGACAAATCGGAATTTGTATGCTATAATAATCAAGCGTTAAACGCCGAGGCAAACAACCGATACGCTGGTGTGGCTCAATGGCAGAGCAGCTGATTTGTAATCAGCAGGTTGATGGTTCGACTCCGTTCACCAGCTCCACCAGTCTTAACGGCTGAAACAACTAAATAGTATGGGGGAATTCCCGAGCGGCCAAAGGGGGCAGACTGTAAATCTGTTGTCAGTGACTTCGGTGGTCCGAATCCACCTTCCCCCACCAAAATCGACAAGTTTCGACAGAAGCTTGTCGATTTTTACTTCTTCACTATTACCTTTTCCCTTTTCACTAAAATCTTCTTGTCGATTTATGGCAAGTAATAAGTAATAGTGAATAGGTTTTTATGTAGCTTTTCTCCTTTTAGTCGAAAAGCTTTTATTTTACACACGGGTTCAAGTCCATATCA
>JAEIGA010014452.1_pt1 | contig 12017 bp, 11 predicted proteins | sample 9270691 | NCBI WGS metagenome assembly JAEIGA01 (sample SAMN17057246, study PRJNA624740) | gut metagenome | biome: biome; isolation source: fecal sample | host: Bos grunniens | place: China: Xizang | collected 2019
AACTTTTGCAGCTCCGATAGGACCCAAGAACGGAATACCTGAAACAGCTAATGCTGCAGAGGCTGCAATCATGGCAACAACATCAGAATCTGTTTGTTTGTCATGAGCTAAAACTGTACATACAACTTGAACTTCGTTTTTGAAAGCATCTGGGAAAAGAGGGCGAATAGGTCTGTCAATAAGACGAGAAATGAGAACTTCACGTTCAGATGGTTTGCCTTCTCTTTTCATAAAGCCACCCGGAACTTTACCTGTGGCATAGTATTTTTCTTGATAGTTTACTGTCAAAGGAAAGAAATCTTGATCTGCCTTTACCTCTTTTGCGGCACAAACTGTACCATGAACTATTGTTTCACCATATGTGACAATTACCGAACCGGCTGCTTGTCTAGAAATTTTACCTGTTTCGAGAATGAGTTTTCTTCCGCCCCATTCCATCTCTTTGCGGATTTCGTTAAATTCGATCATATTTCTTTACCTTTCATTTTCCATATAACCTCTACCTGCCCCATGCAGGATTTTTATTCATATTTTAAGACAGGTTGCGGAGCTTTTTAATGAGCCCCGCAATCTGTTGTATCTGAAAACTTATCTTCTGATGTTTAATTTAGAGATAATGTTTTGATATCTTGATTCGTCTTTTGCCTTCAAGTAGTCAAGCAAGTGACGACGACGAGCAACTTTTTTCATCAAACCAAGACGAGAGTGATTGTCTTTGGCGTGAGTTTTGAAGTGTTCAATCAAATTGTTGATTTCGGCTGTCCAAATAGCAATTTGAACTTCCGGAGAACCTGTGTCATTAGCATTTAAGCCGTAGGCTTTTACTAATTCTTGTTTTTTTTCGTTAGAAATCGACATCTGTTTTTCCTTATATAAATTATTTTAAGTTAAACACACGAATCGGTGAAATTCTACTTTCCTCAATTCGTACCAAGGCAACCGCTTCGTTGTTATGAGTGGCTATCACTTCTTGCCCGATTATATTTGCAATGGGATAGGCTTTGGGTGATATCTTTTGCCCCATACGAAGCTTGGCTGCGTCTTCTTCCCGTACGGCGAACACCGTGATGTCGCACAGTGATGTCAATAAGGGAAGCAATTGACTTTGGCGAGCGCTAATATAACTCATATTTTTTAAATTTTCCAGTAAAATCGTATGCGAAAGGTCAAATTTTGCGCATTTTGTACGCCTTAGAGCTGTTAAATGACCAAAAGTTGAGAGCTTTTTGGCAATGTCAGCCCCGAGTGTACGAACATAGGTGCCTTTGGAACATAAAACTTTGAATTTGTACTCGCAGTCAGAGAGAATCGATAAAAGCTCCAGTTTATATATCTCGATTTGGCGTTCGGGAATGGCAACATCTTGCCCCTTTCTGGCTAAATCATAAGCGCGCTGACCGTTGATTTTGATAGCCGAGTAGGCTGGCGGAATTTGGGTTATTTTGCCGATAAACTCGGGAATTATGCTTAATACTTCGTCTTTGGTCGGAATTTTACCATTACTTTGAGTAATTTGACCGGTTAAATCAAGGGTGTCGGTGGTTGAACCGAACTTTAGGGTAAATTCGTATTCTTTTATCCCGTCGGTTACATAGGGAATAAGCTTGGTTGCTTCACCAAAAGCAATCGGCAAAACACCGGTGGCAAAAGGATCTAAAGTACCGGTGTGGCCGTTTTTGTCAGCATTTAGCAAGCGACGAGTTTGATTGACGACATCTGTCGAACCGATGCCGGCTTGTTTGTCGATAATGAGCCAACCGTGTATAGAATCGCCTTTGTGTTTTGCCATAAATATTCCTTTCTTTTTATTTTTTTGATACGAAAAAAAGCACAATGAGTCAAGTAAAGAGGAAAAAGCTTGCTAAATCACTGTTTTGCAGATATACTCAAATCATAATTAAAAAGGAGAAAAAAGATGGCTGATAAAGAACCTTCGCAAAGACAACTCAGAGTGGCTCAGGAAATCAGAAAAATTATCGCTCAATTTATTGATAGAGGCGAGGTCAGGAATTTGGAAGGGCTCAATACCTTGGTCACGGTTACAAAAGTTACGGTGTCGCCTGATTTGAAATATTGTACGGTTTGGTTTATTGCCTCAAATAATGATTTGGTTCAGCAAGTTTTGGGCGGTTTACAATTGGCTGCTAACTATTTTAGAAAACAAGTGGCACAAAAAACTTCTTTACGCTATGTGCCGGAAATCAATTTTAGAGTGGACAAGACTTTTGAAGAGGTCGATAAAATCGAAAAATTGCTTCATGATCCTCATGTTGCCCAAGATTTGAAATAAAATAAAAAGGCTTTGAAAAAATCAAAGCCTTTTTTAATGGTTTGGTTTGTAATTAAATCATCGCCATTCCGCCGTTGATGTTGATTGTTTGACCTGTGATGTATTGAGATTCATCAGAGGCTAAGAAAGCGACAACATTGGCAATATCTTGAGCTTCACCAAGCTTTCCTTCAGGAATTTTGGCTAAGAGAGCTGATTTTACATCTTCGGGTAAAACATCGGTCATCGGAGTACGGATAAAGCCCGGTGCAATAGAGTTTACGGTAATGCCGCGAGAGGCAACTTCTTGTGCCAAGCATTTGTTCATGGCAATCATACCGCCTTTGGAAGCAGCATAGTTGGCTTGACCGGGGTTTCCCATAACGCCTACAACAGAAGCAATTCCGATAATACGACCGAAACGGCGTTTCATCATACCTCTGATTACACCACGAGCCAATTTGAATCCGGCAGAAAGGTTTACATCCAATACTAATTGCCATTCATCATCACTCATGCGCATAAACAAGTTGTCGCGAGTAAGACCGGCGTTGTTTACCAAAATGTCGATTTGTCCGAATTTTGCTTCAACATCGGCAACCAGTTGTTTGATAGCTTCGGCGTCTGAAAGGTTGGCTACATATACTTCAACATCACCACCTAATTCGGCTTTTAATTTTTCCATCGGTTCGGCGCGCATATCAGTCAAGGCAAGCTTTGCTCCTTGAGCATGAAGTGTGCGAGCGATTTTGTCACCAAGTCCGCCGGCTGCACCGGTAATTAAAGCAACTTTTCCATCTAATCTGAACATTTATTTTTTCCTTTTGTAAGTTTTTGACTGGGTTTAAATTGATTTAATATGAAAAAAAAGTCAAGTATTTTGCCTTAGTTATAAAATAATTAAGGGATTTTTGACAATTTGGCGTTTATACTTTGCTATAAGTGATAATTTGATTAAAAAAAGAGAATAAAATGGCTAAACGCAAAAAACAAAAATCTTTAGTGGCAAAGTTTATGGTAATGGGAATGGGTGCAGGATTGATTGCTCTGACCATTGCATTGATTGTAGCTTGCGCTTCATATAATCCGTATGATTCAGGGTACAATATTTCTAATTCTCGGGAAATTACCAATTGGTTGGGCGCTTTCGGAGCATATCAGGCTTCGTGGATTTTGGGTTGGTTCGGTTTGGCTTTGCCGATTTTCCTTGTTGCTCCTATTGTTTGGGGTTATGAAGTTATCAGATATAAAGTTTTTATGCATTTGTGGGGAAGAGTAATAGCCTTTGTTTTGGGTTTTACTTTCTTTAGTATTTGTCTTAATTTGTGTTGCGGCAGAATGGGAAGTTTTGATGTCGGCGGGGATATTGGTATATTTTTCTCACGCAATATTTTGACATTGATGAATAAAATGGTTGCTTTTTCCTATAACAAATATTTGCTGATAGCTATCACTTTTGTTTTGAGCTTTATTTCGTTTAATTATGCTTGCGGTATTACATTTGCATCATGGAACAAAGTAATAAAAGCAATTTTAGGAACAGTTATGGCAGTGGTGCTATTCTTTGGAAAGCAAATTGCTAAAGTGTGGAAGGCCTTAGGTTCGAGTAAGAAAAACAAAAAAACTCAACGCCCGCAAAGACCAAAGAAAGAGCCAAAGATAACCGAGCCGAAAATAAAGAAAGAATCAAAAGCTGCGACGGAAACCATTAAAATTGCCAAGCCGGTAAGACGAATAGCTGATGACGGTTATGAGCTTCCGGATATTGAACTTTTATCAGTCGGAAAAGATAAAAGCACTCAGCATATGAGCCAAAAAGAGCTGGATAGAACTGCGGCTAAGTTAGAAGAGGTTTTGCAAGAATTCGGAGTTATCGGAAAGATTGTACAAATCAGACCCGGTCCGGTAGTTACATTATATGAATTAGAACCGGCTCCGGGTACAAAAATGGCCAGAGTTATCGGATTGTCAGATGATATTGCCCGTTCGATGAGTGCGGTTTCGGTGAGAATTGCCGTTGTTCCGGGATCTAATACAATCGGTATTGAAATGCCTAATAGCTCAAGAGAAATTGTTTATCTGCGCGATTTGTTGGAAAGTGAAGAATTTAGAACTTCTAAAGCTAATCTTACTATCAGTTTGGGTAAAGATATCGGCGGTAAAAACACCTATGCCGATTTGGCTAAGATGCCTCACTTGTTGGTGGCCGGTACTACCGGTTCAGGTAAATCGGTGGGTGTAAACTCAATGATTATATCGCTTTTGTATAAAATGCGACCGGAAGAATGTAAGCTGATTATGATTGACCCGAAAATGCTCGAATTTACGATGTATAACGGTATTCCTCATCTGTTGACACCGGTTATTACCGATCCGGCTAAGGCGGTTATCGGTCTTAAATGGGCGGTAAAAGAGATGGAAGACAGATATAGAGCCATGGCTCAGCTTAATGTCAGAAATATTACCGGCTATAATCAAAGGTTGGAAGAACTGCGTGAAAGTGGTGAAAAAGTGGTAAGAAAAGTTCAAACAGGTTTTGAACCGGATACCGGACGCCCGATATATGAAGAACAAGAACTTGATTTAACACCGATGCCGTATATTGTAATTGTGGTTGATGAAATGGCTGATTTAATGTTGGTGGCAGGTAAGGATGTGGAAGCGGCAATCCAAAGGCTTGCCCAAATGGCTCGTGCTGCCGGTATTCACCTTATTATGTCAACACAAAGACCGTCGGTTGATGTTATTACCGGTACAATTAAAGCTAACTTCCCGACAAGAATCAGTTATCAAGTTACTTCAAAAATTGATAGCCGTACCATTTTGGGTGAACAGGGTGCCGAACAATTGCTTGGTATGGGTGATATGTTGTATATGCCGGCAGGTCAAAGACCGCGCCGTGTCCATGCGCCATTTGTAAAAGATAGTGAAGTTGAAAAAATCGTTGAATTTTTGAAAACACAAAGACAGCCTGAATATGTGGAAGCGGTTACAGAAGGCGAACTTTCTGACGGCAAGTCTTCCGGCGGCGGTGCTGTGTTTGATAATACTTCCATGGGCGGTGGTTCAAGCGATGATGATTTGTATAATCAGGCTGTTGAGATTGTCAGAACTGATAAAAAAGCCTCTATTTCATACATCCAAAGACGCTTGCGTATAGGATATAATCGAGCTGCTTCGATTATTGAGAGAATGGAAGACGAGGGTGTTGTCTCAAAAACCGACCATGTGGGCAGGCGCGAAGTATTATAAGCGTGTAAATTCTTCTAAAGTTGTGGCTTGTAAATAAGGATTGCAAAGTTTTTCTTCGCCTAGAGTGAATGGAAAAACGTGTCCTGAGGTGTCTAAATTTGATTTTGCTTTGGTCAGGTATTTTATAATATTTTCGTTTGCCTGATTGTAATGGTAGGCAAAATTGGCGGCATGAAAAGTATATTCGTGGCCCGGGTAGAATAGTGTGTTATCAGGTAGAGATTTTATTTTAGTCAAGGATTCAAACATTTGTTTTGCGGTTCCTTCGAATAGTCCGCCAATACACAAATTAAACAAGGTGTCGCCGGTAAATAATGCCTTGTCTTTGGCAAAATAATATAAAATATGACCTTGGGTGTGGCCGGAAACATCGATAATTTTGGCTTTTGATTTACCTAAGGAAAATTCTTCGCCGTCTTTTATAAAAATCGTTGCTCCTTCAATACGATGTTTGTCCGCTTCGTTACAGACTATTGGAGCATCGTATTTTTGAGATAATTCTATATTTCCGTCGGTGTGATCAAAGTGGTGATGAGTGTTTAGTATATATTGCGGTTTTATATCAAGTTCTTCGCATTTTTTTATAATCGGAGTTACTTCTGACGGGTCAATAATTGCTGAAATACCGGTTGCGGTATCGGTTAAAATATAAGAATAGTTGTCCATAGCACCGGGGCGGCACAAAACATAATCTATTTTTAGCATTTTACAAAATATCCTCTGTATTTATTTCATCAATTTGTGAAGCGTCAAGAAACTCTTTAGCATATTCAAGATAGATTTTATTCTTTATAAATATGTTGTATATATCAGCATCGAGGTTTCCGCGATTTTTCTTAGATTGTAATATTTTTAATACCTCGGACAGTTTTTTTGTTTTGGTATATGGAGTTTCAGGAGAACTTAGTTCTTCAAAAACAGAAGCAAAAGCAATAATCCTACCAAGAGTTGTATTTTTTGAATAATCAAGAGGCTTGCTTGTTTTTTGTGTTTTCATAATGTTTTTATGTGTTTTTACGATATCTATGATGTCAGAATATTCCTTGGGAAAAGGTATTTCTGATAATATATCGGCAGTGTTACCAGCGTGCTCTTTTATTTTTGTGCTTTCGGCAGGGTTAAGAGTTCCTTTTAATGTTTTTATGTTAGACAGTTCGCCGCTATTGTAAATGTCGGCAAGTTGTTCAGGGCGATCTTGGAGTAGGTTTTCTGTTTCCGGATTTTGTGCTGTTTCAAAGGATATGTTTTTTAAGTCTTTTTTTGACAAACCGACGGTGCGACTAAAATAACGGGTAAAGGTTTGTGATGATATTTCATCAATCTTTGAAACATCCTTATCGGTTAAAGGGTGTAGAGCTTGGTTACATTTGCCGATAAATTCAAAATCGTCATGCAATTTTTTTACTTTTGCAACAAATTCGGCTTGAAGTGTTTTTTTGTCAGCAACATTGTTTAAGCGTTTTTGTAAATATTCAATATGAGCATCGCGGCGCAATATTTCAAATCGGTTCCTTATTTCGTGAATGCGGTTGGTACAAGTTTCTAATTTGGTTGCTTTGTTTAAGATATAATCAGGGACTATGGTTTTGCCGCAGTCGTGCAAAAGGGATGAAATACTTAAGGTATTCCAATCAGTATCAGACATTTCAAAATTTTTGTAAGGACCGTCATTGGTCGATGTCATTGCAAGAGCGAGCATTTGCGCAATAACAGGAACTTTTTGATTATGAGAGGCTGTATGAGGTGATTTGGAATAAAGTATTTTAGAAAGTACTGATATAAAGCCTTCGATAAATTGACGATATGTTTCAGCTTGTTGTTGACGCTCAATCAAGAGAGCAATCAGCTGACAAATTGAAATGAGACTGTCTTGGAGGTATTTGGTAAAGCTGATTATTTTTTTAGCTGAATCTTGCGCATTTATGAAACAAACAATGCCTATAAGATTTTGGTTGCTGTCAAAAATAGGGAAAGACAAAAGCGAAACGCTATTATAGTTGTTATCACTATCAAAAATTTTAAATTCTGAAGAATCAATTGCTTGTTCACCATAAAGGTTGGATGTGTTTATAATGTCTTTGTTTAAGGCGCATATTTCAATAGGTGTTTTTGATTTTTTGTTTTTTGCTTCGGTTAAGTTAATAGACGGAAAAAAACGGTTGCAACTTATTCCTTTTACCTTTATGCGCAAAGAATTGATATGAATATAGTCAAGGTCTAAAATATCTTGTGTTGTTGCTTTGTATAGCAAAAATCCGTCAGAGTTGCTTTGTTTGGAGCAATATTCAATAATTTCGACAATTAAGTCGTCAATATTTTTGCCTGTTTGAATATTTGATAATACGGATAAGAGCTCATTATTGTTGAATATATCGGACAAGATAACCACCTTTTTAAAAAACATATGATGGGTTAAATTTATATCTTATATTATAAAAAAGCCAGCGTTAATTGATTTTTGAAATCAAATATTGGATGTCATCGGAGCTGAGTTCGTCATTGTTTTCAATATAGGTCAAAATGCGTTCGGCTACTTTATGACCAAATTTTTTGCGACTAGACCTTCCGCAGTCAAACCTTATCTCTCGAATGATTTTTAAGGCAGAGAAAACAGCGGGAAACATTGATTTTGGGATAAATGCTTTGCGAAGCAAGTTTCTTATCATAAAGTCAGCCTGACTATTGAATAATACTTTACGGACTTCGGAAATGGGTGTTTCTGATAAATAAACAAGAGCATATTCAAAAAAGCTTAAGTCTCCGAGACATAATGCTCTTATTACTAATCCGGCGGTCAAGCGATTGGCTTTATATAATTGTTGAACAAATTCTTCGGTTTGCTTATCAGTTGAAAAGTCCTCGGAAATATTAAGTGCAATAGTTTCTTTGATTTCATCAACTAATGTCGACACCATATTTTTTGGTAAATTGTGATGCAACATAAGATGTTTTTTTAAATTTGATGAAATTTTATCTACGATTTTTTCTATTATCAGAACAGGAAGCTCGGAGCGATAGACCATCCTGGTTTTAATGTCATCGTTTTGGTCATATTTTTCAACAATTTTACTGAAAGTGTTATCACCGATGTGAGATCCTTCATTACTTATTAAGGTTCCGACAACATCACTAGGACATTTTTCGACAATGTAGTCAGAAACATTAAGAGATACTGATGACCTGGAAGCCACGGCTTTTTGGCGAGGCAGTTTGTTAGAATCTATTATTTTAATGAGGTCATCATCGGTTAAAGATGCATAATGTTGAATAAAAGGAATAGCAACGCAATCTTCATCATTTAAGATGGATTGAACAATATCTGACGGGATATTTTTATTTTTTTTCAAGCTCTCGGATAGGGCTTGACGAACCTGTGTTTCGGCATCTCTGACCATTATTCTGAAAATTGCTTCCGCTAATTTTATGGCATTGGAAGACATCTGTTGTTTACCATATAGCAAGCCTAGTTTGTCGGCAATATTGCTTTTGTTTTCAGGAGATGGGTTTGTGCTCAAGTTTTTTACATCTTGGCCTGTTAAATCATCTTCATACATCGCTAATTCCTATTTTCTTATTATAAGCTATTATATATCATTGAAAAGCATAAAAATCCAGCTATTTTTTTACGATATACTTTTGATATTTTTTGATAGTTTGTTTTGTCGGTTTGCTGTCTCTTAAAGAGGATTTGTCAATAGCCAACAACTCGTAATAGGCCAAGGTATAGTCAAACAGACCGGGATAATTTTCAAGATTGGAACTTCCATAGGTATATGGTGCCAAAACTTGGCCGGTAGCAGTTTTGTTTAATCTTTTTAATTTAAGTCTGAATTGGCGAAATTTTTCAAAACTGCGAGCTGAATTTACTTTTATAGCGTAGTCTTTTACAGAACTGTATAAATCTGGATATATTTTGATACGATAACTGTCGTCTTCGGTTTCTCCAATCGGTTTTAAACCTTCGGTGGTGTGCCATTCTAAAATTTTGTATAATGAATTACCTTCTTTAACAATTCGAGAAGCTCCCCAGTTGGTTTCAATAGCGGCGGCAGTCACAAGTATTGACGCGGGAATAAAATCAACTCTGATTAAAAGTTCGTGCAATAAATAAGTGTATCTGTCAGAGCCTTTGATGCGGGTAAATATGTCATAGGTTGTGGCAAGTTGTTCGATTTTGTCTGTTTCCGTTTGTGATAGTTTTTTGCCGCTTAGGTGTTTTTCTTGCAACTTGGTAATTTCACTTCGTTGTTCTAAGATTTCCTCATTCATTTTCATTGCTAGCGGGATTAAAATTTTTAAAAACAAAGCGTTGCGTTTTTGTTCATCGGTAATTTTTTCATAGCCTAAGGGAAAGTTTTTTAAGAAAATACGAGGATATTTTTTATCTTTCAGCATAAGGTGATCTTTGATATCGCCTTGATAATTTATATCTTGATACAGGTTTTCCAATTTTTTGACAGGTATGTCTTTAAGCCACAAATCATTGGCTTTTGCCTGTGAGGAAAAAAGCAATAAAGCAAAAAAGAACAGTAATAATTTAAGCGTTGTTTTCTTCAATGTTTCTGACTTCTTTAACTTCTGAAATATAGGTTTTCAAAATGCGCTCAACTCCTTCTTTTAAGGTACGCATAGCATAAGGACAACCTTTGCAGGCGCCTTGCATTTCGACTAAAACCACTCCGTTTTCAAAACTAATAAACTTGATGTCGCCACCATCTTTTTTGACAGCCGGTCTGATACGAGCATTAAGCAATGCTTGTACTTGTTGCGCTACATCGTCACCGGTGGTTTCGTTGGTTAATATTTCTTCGCCGGTAGAGAGATAGTCCATAATTTCAGCCATGATAATCGGTTTTATCTCATCCCAATCGGCTGTATCTTGTTTGGTAACCGATATCATATCAGCAGTTATAAATAAAGATGCTATACCGCCAATATCGAATATTTGTTCGGCTAATGGTGATTTTCTGATTGATTTGGCGTCAACAAATTCGGCCGAGCCTTGCTTTAACAACGGTTGCGGCGGAAAAAAGTTGATTACATTAGCATCGGGTGTTTCTTGAATTTCTATCATCATTGTTTTGTACCGGTATTGTTTAGTTTGGTTATTATATCATTTATGTGGTTTAGGGCGCGTGAGGCCAAATAGTTTATAGCAACCAGATGATTTGGCGAAATCGCCGAATCAGGCGAAGCATTTCTTATAATGGTCGGTTCAAGTATTCCGGCTTCGTTTAAGGCGTTTAGCATGGATGTCCATTGTTGGTAGATATCATATCTTATCATAGTATCCTTAAAATCGTGTCCTAAGGCTCGTAAAATTTGAGAATAGGCATATAGCTTGCCTTTTTCGTGATAGAAAACGGCGTCAGCGTCAAAATCAATAAAGGATTGACTATATTCTCTTATGTGTTCTTCGGTCTTGATAACAGATGTTTCAAAATCTTTTTTCAAGACTAGCATTATCAAGGCCAAATTTTCGGCAGAACGGTCAACGACCGCGTTACCTTTCGCTATTTCTTGATTGAAAATATTATATTTTTTGCGACCTTTTTTGTATTGGGTATTTGATGATGTTACCGGAAGCAATTTGTTTTGCGGTGAAAACAACCATATATTTCCCGGATATTGTAAAAGTTTTGTTCCTTCATTTAAGGCAGTGCGTGCTTCGTCGGAGGCTCTGCTCAAGGGTAAAGAATCAATAGCACGAGCCATCGGCGCTATGGCAGACATTATACCGAGTTGAAATGCCGGCATATTATCCAAAAAGTATGACGGGAACAAAAACGGCAAATTAGGTGTCCAAAGTTTGTGATGAACTTCGCGATTTATCAAATGGCTCATAGTATCAATAGAGGCAAGTCTTCCGTCGGCTGTTTGAGGTTGAAAGTTGCTTGATGTGTCGATTTTGTGGATTATCAGCCCACCTAACGGATAGTATAAAAATACTATGCAAAACAATATGATTAAAACAACTTGCCACCACGATGTTATTTTGGATTTGAGATAGTTGCGTGTTTGATTGCCAAGACTTTTTACTATGTCGGAAAAGTCTTTCAAATAAGGTGTTACCTTTTTGGTGTAGGGTGACAGCTTTTTAAGGTATGGTTTTACCTTTTTTGTAAGTTGTTCAATTTTTTTGTTTGGCATCGGATAATTCCTTTTTTAGCAAGTGCGCCATAATTTCTTTTATATTTAGTACATTGGTAAGCTTAGCACAGAAAATAAAGGTGGCAAGTCCAAAAACGCAAATAATTGAGAATAAAGCCAATTTTGGCAAAATCGTTAAGTGAAGCCAATTGTTAAAATACAAATTCAGGCCATATTGCATAAAATATATTACCAAGCTCATAACAAATGAACATATACAAATTTTTATAATTTTTATAATCAATTCTTTAGGGCATATCCAAAAATCTCGTTTTTTCAAGCCTCGAGTGTATTGGAAAAGCGAAACAAAAGCCGAAATGGTGGTGGCTGTGGCAATTCCGACATG
>JAEIGA010014453.1_pt1 | contig 12016 bp, 12 predicted proteins | sample 9270691 | NCBI WGS metagenome assembly JAEIGA01 (sample SAMN17057246, study PRJNA624740) | gut metagenome | biome: biome; isolation source: fecal sample | host: Bos grunniens | place: China: Xizang | collected 2019
CCCTTTTCATCAGTTGTTCTTTGGTAGAATACTCCATTGATGTTGAATGTCACATTTTCATTTGCCAATGGTCTGCCTTGACCATCAACCAATGTTGCATTGAAAGTGCTTCCATCTTTATATCGCATCTTTAAGTCACTTGCATTTAAAACAGGAAGAACAGTAATATTGTTTGAAACCATGCAACCTTTATATATTGACGTAATGATGTAATTACCTGGCCCTAAATTGATATTTAATTTAGCGATACCATATCCATCAACTTTCTTTTTGTAAAATACACCATTGATATTGAATGATACAACTGGGTCGTCATCATCATCTAAAGGTTTGACAGAAACAGTAAACTGTGAATCATTTTTGAAGTACTTGACCAAATCATGATTATTAGTTATGGTTGGCAAAACACTAATCAGACAGGATGTCATCTCACTAGTCACAGGATTTGTTGTAGTGATAATGTAGTCTCCCTGAGCCAGATTAATGTTTAAACCAGCATATCCCTTTTGAATATTCCTATGATAAATTACTCCATTTATGTTGAATTTTACCTGGCCTTCCTTAAGATATTCGCCTTCACTATCATATACAAAAACATTGAATTTTCCATATATACTATTATCTCCAACATATTTGCGCATATCATAAGCAGAAACTGTTGATTCAATATGGATGGTTGTTGAATTTAATGAAGAATCATATGCATCATCTCCTTCAAATGATATGCCAGCACGATATTCGCCAGTACCCAGATTAATAGCTAATGAAGCTTTACCCGAATCATCAGTTTTTCGGGTGTATGATGCACCATTGATAGTGATTGAGATGTTTTTATTGGACAAGGGATTTCCCTTTTCATCAGTCAAATTGAAACATAACCTTTCACTGCCACCAAAGTATTTATAAACTTTATTTGCCTTAATGATTGTTTTGATTCCAGTTGCATTAGGATTAGGGAAAACCGTGAAATTCATATAAATGTTAACTATCTTATAATTGAAGTCTGAAATTAAATCCGGAACATAATAAAAATTAAGTTCATATGTGCCTACAGGCAAGAATGGAATCCGGACTGGTGAGTTTTTTCCCAAGTCAACATCAACATCAATTGGTGAAAATGAATTTTCACATCTAATGTAAATATGAGCATGTTCAGTGATATTATAAGGATTGCTTATATAAACCACTAAATCCTCACCTACAGTAATATTATTTAGAGAAATAGATAATTTAGAATCTTTTTCAACCTTAATTCTTTCAGTATCAGAAAGATCTTTATAATAAACCTTTAAATAATAATATCCTGGAGTGATATTGTCATAATCAATATTGGTTCTGCCAATTTCGTTGGTAGTATTTGTAGTGTTGATTAAAAGAGTATCACCATCATATACTTCAAATCGAATAGTTTCATTGACACAGTTTTTCTCCAAATCATCTTCTGATTTGACAATGAATGATTTGTTCTTGAAGTTGTTATAGTCCACATTGACAAAAGTTAAATTAAGATTATCGTTGTGTGAATCGAGATAAACCTGATTATCCAACAAATTATCCGAGCACCAAAGTAATGTTTCCCCTATTGAATAGTCAACATAAGGTGGCCCTATAATTTCCAAATTAAACTCACAATTATTATCATTAAAAATTGAATTGGAAATTAATATGTTTTCATCATTTGCACAATACAGTGAAATTGCAGCACCCATATCAGCATAATTATTTGAAAAATATGAATTATCAATTAAAAGGTCGCATTTCTCAGCATAGATTGCCCCACCATTGCTTCCATAGTTATTCATGAATTTACAATTTTTTAGTGTGACTTTGGAACTGATAAAATCAATTGCCCCACTTTCCTGTTCATAATTATAGGTTTCCTTATATCCATTAATAAAAGTTAAATTTTCTATATAAACATTACATTGCTCAAATGTAAAAAGTTTTGAAGAGTTCTTACCATCAATTACATGATTATTCCCATTGATTGTAATATCTTTATCTGAAACATGAACCTGTGAATCACCACTTTTAAATGAGAAGTCGGTGTTTAAATCCACATTGTCAGAACCATCCACCAGAACCTGAAGATTAGACAGTGAACCGTCTTCTGCATTGACTGTGTTGATAGACAAAACAAAGATGATTAAAATAATTATTGAAAATTTTTTCAATGACATAAATGAATATATTAATTTGGTTATATTTATAAATATCAAAATCTAAATTATTCAAATTGAATAATCGAAAAAATTTAAGAATGGAGTTTTTCAAATAGTATGTAGAATAATATTAAAGTATGTAATAATTTCTATATTTCTTTTATCAAAGTTTGTGTGCGGTTATTATGGTATAGCTTGATGCATTGATGGTAATAATGCAATCATCAATTGTCACATAAAAATTTTTTCCTTTATGTTCAACAACGGATTCTTCCTTAAGGGCTTTGTTTTTACAGTATTCAACAACGTCTCCGGAAATCCCTAAATTTTTTGATATTCGTCCAATGCCCATTTCTGTTGTGTGAACTTTATCAATGTTTTGTAATAGAATCTCTTTTTCTTGCATGTTAACACCAGATTAATGTATGTTATCCATTTGTTGAATAATTTATTTATATGTTTATGCATAATCTATTATTATGTCATTTTTAAAGTTCATTATTAAAAATCCATTCAGGAGAAAAAACAGTGCTATTTTGGCTATAGTGGGTATTTGTATAGGCATTGTAGTTATTGTTGCTCTTGGTGGAATTACAAACGGTTTGGTATCGACCTTTGAGGATACTGTTCACGCGGGAGGTTCCGATTTTTCTATCTGTGGTAAAGACACTGGGGATTCCGCTTATGGGACTAATACTATAGATGCAAATTGGACTGAGATTATAGGTAATGTCAGCGGTGTTGCTGAAGTAATGCCTATTTATGTTATTTTGACGCCGATTGGTGATGATTATATGAAAACGCTGATTGGTATCGAGCCTAATGGTACCAGTATGGCGGATATATCTCTTAGTAGCGGACGCATGTTTAATAATAATTCTTCTGAAGTTATTGTAGGTAAAGTTTATGCTCAGGATAATAATTTATCCGTGGGGGATAATCTTACGGTTGATGGCGAGGACTTTGAAATAGTGGGTATTTATGAAACCGGCGATGCTAATATGGCAAAGGCCGTTTTCACATCAATCACTAAGGTTGCGGAAATCAATGATGATAACAATAGTATTTCCAATATTTATGTTAAGGTAGCCAGCGGCCAGGACCCTCAGAAAGTCGCTGACATGATCGATGAAAAGTATGGGGATAATATTACTACAATCTCTTCGATTATGGAAATGGAACAGATGGCAGACATGTTAAATATGCTTAAGGCTTCATCTTGGGGTATTTCACTTTTGGCGATTGTTGTTGGTGCATTAGGTATTATCAATACAATGTTAATGTCCGTATTTGAAAGAACTCGTGAAATTGGTGTTCTTAAGGCCGTAGGATGGTCCAATAGAAAGATATTGACTATGATTGTTGGTGAATCTTTAGTTATAACAATCCTGTCTGCTGTTATCGGTTCGGTTATTGGTTTTGTTGTTACTACGCTTTTGGGACCTATGATGAATGTAACTCCATCATTCACGCCTGAAATCTTTGTACAGGCCTTTGTAATTGCAATTATTGTTGGAATTATTGGAGGATTATATCCTGCTGTTAAAGCAGTTAAATTGCCTCCTACTGAAGCATTGAGGTATGAATGAGGTGATTTTATGAGAAATATTGTTGAAATTAATAATTTAGTCAAATCATATGAAAACGGACATATTAAGGCATTAAATGGAATTGATTTAACAATTAGGGAAGGTGAATTCGTATCTATTATAGGACCTTCCGGTTCAGGCAAATCAACATTGCTTAATATGCTTGGCGCTCTAGATTCACCGGATTCAGGTTATATCAATGTTGCAGGTTATGATTTAACTTCAAATAAAAATTTAAATAAATTCAGGGCTCAAAAAATAGGTTTTGTCTTCCAGCTTCATAATTTGATTCCAAATTTGTCTGTTGTTGAAAATATTGAAATTCCGATGTTCACCTCCAAATTATCAAATAAGGAAATGAGAAGAAAGGCATTGTTTTTACTTGATATAGTAGATCTTCATGACAAGGCATTCCAAAGTCCATCTAAACTGTCCGGTGGTGAAAGGCAAAGGGTTGCGATTGCACGTGCACTTGCCAACGACCCTTCTATTATATTGGCGGACGAACCAACAGGATCACTGGATTCAAAAACAAGTGTTAAAATCCTTGCTCAATTAATTGACTTGCATAGAAATAATAATGTAACTTTAATAATGGTTACCCACGATATGGCTGTGGCAAGACTTGCAGACAGGGTAATTAAAGTTTTGGATGGGAAACTGGTCAATGTTGGTTAAATTTAAAATAGAATTAATGTGGATTTAATTCCACATTCTTTTTTAATAATCATCTATTGTGTCATGAATAATCCTTAAAGCATCAAGTAAACCGTGTGAATATTCGATACAACCAAATGCAGTCCTCATATCCTCTTTTTCAAGATAATATTTAGAATCATTCCAATAGTCAACAGCTCTATCATAAACTTCCTTTTCTTTTCCTGTAAACTCGATATGAGCAACTTGGTTTAGGTTTCTTTCTAATTTTTTAATGTCTTTAGCTATTTTTTCTGCGCTTTCTAAATCACTCATTTTAACGCCTTCCAAACATGGTAGATTCTTTGTCCAACTGTAATGTAAGATAATATTACTAAAATAATGATTGTGTAAGTAAAGTAGATTGGCTGTGTAAAGTATCCAATAAGTGCGCCCACCATTAAAATAATCATACGAACGGCCCTCTCAGCTATTCCAACACTGCAGTCAACACCCTGAGATTCTGCTCTTGCACGGACATAACTAACGGTTATTGCAGAATGAACTGCTAAAATTCCGATAAACCAGTCACAGTATCCACCAAATATTATACCGATGTAGATGATTGCATCAGCAAAACGGTCCATTGTAGAGTCTAGAAAAGCTCCAAATTTGGAAGACCTGTTGTGGTATCTTGCAACCGCACCATCAATCACATCCAACAATCCTGATAGCAAAATAGCAATACAGCCAAGAATCAATAGATGGTTGGCAAAGCCATATGCTGCCAAAACAGCTATAAATGGTGAAATAACCGTTACGATATTCGGATTTATATTTAAATTTCGGGCAATCGGATTTAATATTTTTGTTAATAATGGTCTTAAACTTTCAAGCATACTTAAATATATAAAGAAATTATCATATATAATTATTTAAAAATCATGGATTATTTAAAAATGAAAATATTAAAAACAGACAATTTAGCACCTGATGAAAATGTAATTGATGAAGCTATTGATGTATTGGCTAATGGTGGGGTTATAATGTATCCTACTGATACTGTTTATGGTTTAGGTGCAAATATATTCGATAATAAGGCAGTTCGTAATGTGTTCAAAATTAAACAAAGAAATTTGTTAAAACCATTGTCTATTTTAGTCTCCGATACTGATGCTATTGAGTTGGTTGCCAGGATATCTAATTATCAAAAGGATACTTTGGATAAATACCTGCCTGGTCCTTATACTTTCATTTTAAATAAAAGAACCATTGTTCCAAGGGTGGTCACCAGTGGATTAACACACGTTGGTGTAAGGGTTCCTGAAAACCGGATTGCTTGTGGATTGGCTAGAATATTTCCAATCACTACTACAAGTGCTAATTTGTCTGATGAAGAAATATTGTCTACTCCAAAAGAAATTTTAGACCAATTAGGTTGTGACGTTGATTTGGTAATTGATGTCGGACCTTTGGAATCTAAAAAACCATCAACAATCGTTGACTTGACAACGCCACAGCCAACATTCATAAGAAGATAATATATATTTTATAAAAAACAAAGTATCATCATGAAAGTATTAGCTAATCTTGAGGATAATCTTAAAATTCCAACCAATTCAAGTATTGATAATTTGTTGAATGGGGGATTTGAAAAAGGTACAGTTACCCAAATTTTTGGACCTCCTAGTTCAGGTAAAAGTAATTTGGCATTATGTTTAGCCGTAAATGTTGCTAAAAATGGTAAAAAAGCTATTTACATGGATACTGAAGGTGGAATTTCTATTGATAGAATCAAACAGATTGCAGGTAATGATTTTTCTAAAGTGGCTAATAACATAATGGTTTTTGAACCGACTACTTTTCAAGAGCAAGGCGAAAATATTGGGGCTATTGAATTATGGCTTAGAAAAAATCATGCAGATACAGATATTTTTATTTTGGATTCTGCTGTTGCCCTATATCGTGTGGATGATATGAAATCTTCAAAACTTAATAAGGAATTAGGTAAACAAATGGGTATCCTATCCAAAATTGCCCGATCATTCGATATTGCAGTTATTGTCACAAATCAGATTTATACTGCATTTGATGATGAAGGAAATAATGATGTTCGCGCTGTTGGCGGTATGGTACTCCAATATTGGAGCAAAGTTATCATCCAATTGGAACGTGGTGAAGAGACTAATCAGAGAATTGCTACTTTGAGGCGCCATCGCAGTATTGGTGAAGGCCGGCAAGCAGTTTTCCGAATCACTTCCCGTGGGATTAGTTAGCATTAATTTTATAAATGACTTTAAATAAATTAATTATTTGGAATTACATGTGATTATTATGAATGATATTAAACACCCTAAGAAAAAATTTCAAAAAACAGAAAGGGTACCTCCTGAAGGATATGATTCTTCAAATGATTTTTTTGAAGATGTGTTTATGGATAAAGACATGATTTGGATGGGTCAAAATACAAATCATCTTCATGGAGACATTATAGCTGATGCAATGGCGGATTGTGTAAAAGAAAAGGAATATTGCAAGTACCCTCCTCCAGAAGGTTTCTCTGAACTCAGGCAGTTGATTTTAGATGATTTAGGATTTGATGATTGTGAAGTATTATTAACTGCTGGAGCGACAGAATCTTTATACTTATGTATGCAGGCATTGGTTGAACCGGGAGATAATGTCATATTGTCCGATCCTGGTTATTTCATTATAGGGGACTTTGCAAATCGTTTTGCCCATGATGTAAGATATGTTCCTATTTATAATGAAGAATGCGGATACAAATTAACTCCAAAATTGCTAAGGGAAAATATGGATGAAAACACTAAACTGGTAATTTTGATTGATCCGTTAAATCCATTGGGTTCCTCATATACTGAAGATGAATTAAAGGAATTTGCAGAAATTGCTATTGAAAACGATTTATACTTATTGCATGATGTGACCTATAAGGATTTCGCAAGAGAGCATTTCCATGCTGAAAATTATGCTCCTGGACAAACATTAACGATATACAGTTTTTCCAAGATATTCGGAATGGCTGGTTTAAGAATAGGCAGTGTAGTTTCATCAAAACCAATCATTGATGTAATTAAAAATGCGGTTATTAATGACTTGGGGGTTAACATAATAGCGCAGCACGGTGCAATTGCAGGCTTAAAATCTAAAGATGAATGGGAAGATAAAATCCGCGATATTTCATTTACTAATCAGAAATTAATTAAAGAAATGGTTGATGAAATTGATGGCGTATTTTTGCCTGTTTATCCGTCTGATGCGAATATGATGGCCGTTGATGTTTCTGGAGCTGGAATAAATCCTAAAGTATTATCTAACTATTTATTTAAACGAGGAATCTTTACAAGAGAAGGCGAATATACTTCTGAACTGTTTGGGGATGACTATTTGCGTATTAGTTTTTCCATTCCGACAGAACAGATTGAAATATTCTGTGAAGAGTTCCCAAAAGCTATTGAAGCATTAAGAAAAAAATAATTGAGGGTTAATGATATGCGCATAAGATATCATCACCCTATTCCTAATTTTTATAAAGTTGAAAATCCAGTCAATCCGCTGACTTTTGTTTCTGATGATTTTTTAAATGAATTTAATGAATTAGTTTTAAATAAAGGTTTTATTGGAGTTAGCTATTCTAAATTGTCAGATGATTTTAAGAAAGAATGGGATATTGGCTGGGATAATATTCTTATTTTAAAGTATGAAATGTCTGAAGATATTTTAAAAATGGATGATTCAAAAGAAAAGACTGTTCTCGAGGATGAGGAATTTCAGGAAGTTGGTAAAAAAACATTTGAAATTGCCGATTTTTTGAGACAAAACAATTTTAAAGCTGATTTAATTCATCCTTTAGATGACCGTGTAAGTTTAAGATCAATTGCAATGCAATCCAATGATTGTGTAATAACAAGAAGTAACATGTGCATGTTCAAGGAAGGGATTAATTTAGGTTTTTTCATGATTGAGACATCAATTGAAAATCTTCCCTACAAAAAGGAAAATGACATGCGATGGGTTGAGGATTTCTGCTCAACATGCGGAATTTGCATTGACCGATGTCCAGAAAATGCATTTGATGAGAATGAGAAATTGCTGAGAAAAATTTGTACCGCTCACAAAGAAGGATGCAGCAGATGTATGCTAATTTGTCCTTTCTTTAAACAAGGTTATGAAAAAGTTAAAAAAAGATATGATAGAAAACAGGCGAGGTAATAATATGAATGAGAAAATAGCATTGGTATCATGTAGTGGATTAAGTCCTCTGGGTTTGGTTGTAAGAGCAGCTACTGTTGAGTTGGCTCTGGATAATGATAAGATTGTAGCGGCATGTATAACTGAATATTCTGCACAGCCAAATAATTGTTCGCCAATATTGGATGATGCAAAGATAGTTTCAATTACTGGATGTAGTGATGACTGTGTTTCAGTAATCCTGAAGGAAAAAGATGTTGATGTTGTTAAAAACATTGATGCTGAAAGTGTTGTTAATGCTTTTGATTTAAATCCGAATGATTCCATAAGATTGGATGATGATGGTGAAGAAGCGGTTAGGGTATTGAAACGCTATATCTTAAAAGAGTTGGATTCCATTTAAATTATTAAAAAATCTTCATTGATTCTGTAGAAAACAGAAATAGGTGTGGTAAAAATTAATAAGATTAGAATAGTTAAATTCTAATCTGACAAGTAATAATATTCGCCTTTTTCCTTTTGTTCACGATCTAAGTAACTGTCTAATTTATTTACTCTTGGACGTTTTGTTTCTTTATCACGTCTGAAAGTAATGTTTAGATTTCCTAAAAATTCATTCATTGCAGACCTTAAATCGGTTGGTTTTGATGCATGACCTTCAAGACCAGGAGTACCGTTGAATACCATTGCCCTATCGGAAATGTAATCAATAAATACAATATCGTGGTCTACAATAAGTGATGCTGCATTTCTGCTTTCAACCATTTTACGGATAACTTTTGCAGCAACTAATCTTTGTTCTACATCTAAAAACGCTGTCGGTTCGTCGAATAGATAGATTTCAGCGTCTTTTGATAATGTTGCAGCTATTGCCAATCTCTGAAGTTCTCCTCCACTTAATTTGGAAACTTGCTTTTCCAGCATATCTTCCAGTGCAAAAGGGGTCATGATTTCACTTTCAAAGATTTTACTTCCATAACTTGGTGCATTCATGAATAAAAAGTCACTTACGCTTCCTTCAAAATCACTTACTAGGTATTGTGGTTTATAAGCAATTGTAACTTCTTCATCAACTTCACCGGTAGTTGGCTTTTCAACACCGGCCAGCATTTTTGCAAATGTGGTCTTACCGATACCGTTTGAACCGAATGCGGTTACTATTTCATCATAAAAAATATCTCCTGCATCAGCACTCAATTTGAATCCGTCATAATCTTTGGAAATATCAGAATAACTTGCAAGTGCATCTCCTTCATCTTCCGGAGTTGGTGGTCTTATTATAAATTCGATAGGATTTCTCCTGATTCTTACATTTTCTTCTGTTAAAAATCCGTTGATGTATGCATTGATACCAATTCTAACACCTTTTCTTCCGGATACAACACCATATCCTCCAGGGGTACCGTATAATATATGGACATTATCTGACAATGCATCTAAAGTTGCTAAGTCGTGTTCAATTACTAAAACACTTTTTCCTTCTTCTGCAAGTGATCTGATTACTTTCACAGCATTTAATCTTTGAGATACATCCAGCCATGATGTCGGTTCGTCAAAGTAATAGAAATCTCCTTCACGCAATACTGTAGCAGCTATTGCGACTCTTTGAAGTTCCCCACCACTTAAGTTTTCCATTTTTCTATCTAAAACGTTTTCAAGCTGTAATTCGTGGCAAACATATTCGAGTTTATTCCTTTCATTAACGTTTTGAAGCAGATCTTTAACTTTACCTTTTACAACTTTAGGTAACTGGTCTACCATTTGCGGTTTTAAAATAGCTTTAATTTCACCATTTGCTAAATTTGAAAAGTAAGTTTGAAGTGATGAACCCTTATAATATTCAATTACATTATCCCAATTATCCTGTGGATTTTCATAGTCTCCGAAGTTTGGAATTAGGTTTCCGGATAAAATGTTCATTATTGTGGATTTACCGATACCGTTCGGTCCTAAAAGCCCAAGTACAGTTCCTTCTTCTAAACTTGGAAGTCCAAATAATTCAAACTGGTTTTGACCAAATCTGTGGATTGGTTCTCCAACAGCTTCAGGTAAATTGATAATACTTATTGCATCAAATATGCATCTGTTAGTACAAATACCACAACCTTCGCATAATTGCTCGGATATTAATGGTTTTTTAGTATCTTCGTCAATAACTATGGTGTCTTCACCCATTCTGACACCAGGACAGTAATTAATACAAAGATAATCACATTTTTTTGGTTGACATCTGTCCTTGTCAAGTATTGAAATACGACTCATTATTATCTCCTTAAATTAAAAAATAATTATTAATAATAAAATTATGTATTTAATAATTTTTAAACTTTCACAAATTTTCCCTTTTTTTACAAAAAAAATTATATACTAATTCATTACTAAATTATTATTAATTAATCATCCGAGAAAAGTGATTTTATGAAGCAGGTAATGGTTGTAAGAACGGATTTAAAAATGGGAAAAGGCAAGATTGCTGCCCAGTGTTGTCATGGGTCTATCGGTTCTTATAAAAAATCAAGCAAAGAAAAGATTAGAAAATGGGAAAATGAGGCATATGCTAAAGTAGTCTGTAAAGTTAAGACTGCAGATGAATTATTTGCTTTAAAAAAATTGGCCGATGAAAAGAATATTACAAATTATTTGGTAATTGATGCCGGAAGGACCCAGATACCTACATCAAGCGTTACAGTTTTGGCACTTGGTCCGGATGAAGATAAAATTATTGATGAAGTGACTGGGGATCTGAAACTTTTATGATGTAAGTATCATTTTAATGATGGCTATTTTTAATTAAACGTGGGTGTGATTATTATCATAAAACAGGTTGTAAAAATTGGGGGAAGTCTGTTTCCAGAGTATGCAATTGAACTTGCCAAACAACTAAAAAACACGGATTCATTAATTATTCTTGGTGGCGGTGAATTTGCAAATCTTATACGCAAATATGATTCTGCTCAAAGTTTTTCTTCTGAAGTAACTCATTATACTGCAATAGATTGTATGGATATAATAGCAAAGCTTGTTGATGATAAGGTCGTTTCTACAAAGTTGGCGTTTTCAATTGATGAAATAGATGAAATTTCAGATGAAGGATTCACACCAATTTTTGTGGTGTCTGACTTTTTAAAAAATGAGGATCCCTTTGAATGTTCATGGGATGTTACTTCAGATTCGATTGCAGCATATGTTGCACATCTGTTAAATGCGAACCTTTTTATAGTAACAAATGTAAATGGTATATATACCCAAGAACCGGAAGAGCCGGGTTCAACATTCATAAGTAAAATCGATGCATCAAAATTACTAACTTTTCAAGAGTCATCGATTGATGTAATGTTACCATCTCTTTTATTGAGGTTTGGGACTAATTGTTATGTTGTGAATGGAAAGTTCCCTGAAAGGGTTTTATCTCTTATA
>JAEIGA010014454.1_pt1 | contig 12016 bp, 14 predicted proteins | sample 9270691 | NCBI WGS metagenome assembly JAEIGA01 (sample SAMN17057246, study PRJNA624740) | gut metagenome | biome: biome; isolation source: fecal sample | host: Bos grunniens | place: China: Xizang | collected 2019
AATATATAAAGAAAAGCCCCAAATCGTATCGCTTTATTTCCCCCTTCATTAACCATAAGAAAAGGGGTCTAAAGACCCCAATTGGTGTTTGTAAGTAATTCATTGATAAAATCTACTTGTCCTTGATAATAATAGAACTTTTGAATATCCCAATTCTTACTTGCCTTATCTCTTAACTTGAGTAAGGTTTCTTTCTTTTTTTCTAATTTATTCTTCATTATGTTCCCCTTCTTAACATTCTTAATAAATCTAATAAGAATGTCTTTTCATTTTGTAATCTATGTAATGCACCCAAGTCATATCTATCTTGAGTTAATGTTGTGGACATATACCAATTATATTCGTATATGTGTATTAGTTCATCAATGTTCTTAAGTCTTTCTTCAATTCTAGATATTGATGGTGAAGTCCGTTGTTCCAATGACTATACCCCCTTTCACTTTCTTTTTACATTTTTTGGCATTTGATAATTTTAAGTTAGGTGCAAAGTTTTCAAATGTAATTAACTCGGCACACTCTTTTGGGCAACCTGCTATTCTTCTCTCTATCGTTCCATCATCTAATTGTTTCAAATAGCATTTTGCTTTTAGGGCTTTGAACCTTGTATAATGACCTTCATATTTCCAATAACCTAACTTCTTTGGGTCAACTACATCTTTGAATAGTTCAGGTATTTCGTGACCTATATAATAGACACTATCAGTATCACAATATAAGAAGTTGTCATAGCATCTATTCATAAAACTTGCTAACTTGCACCTTGCCTTGCTTGTAATGTAACTTGCAACTTCTTTGTAGTAATAAGTGGTATTGTTTTCCATTGTTCTATAAATAATTGTATCTCCAATGGCAACAGGTATTTTGGTTATCCTGCTATCATTCATACCAAACTTTCCATATAAGTAATTGAGCATTAGTTTTGCCAAACTTCTCTCAACATCATTCTTGGCATTTTTCTTAACATCATACCATCTATCAATATAATCTTTGAATACAAAGTTTGCTTTCTTCCAACCAACTACTTTAAGTATCTCATATTGAGCATCATAGACTAACTTGAATAAGTCAAACTCATCACTCCAAAGATATAACATTTTATTTTCTAGGACATCATCATAACTATACTTTCTAGCATAACTGAACCCACTAGAGTTTCCTATGAAAGCGTGTTGACCTGTTCTTACTTTAGCGTATTGAACAAAGGCAACAATTATGAATAAGTGTCTATTATCTTTTCTACCTTCTTCAATGGTTTTATATATCTTACCATCTCCAACAGGCATTGGGTTTTCATACATAACTGATGGATATAGACTATTTACATCAAACGATATTACATCATTGAACTCTATACCTGCATACTTTTGATTTACTTTAGTAATACCACCCCTGTAAGACTTCCTAACTATTTCAACAATTTCTTCATTGTCACTTTTCTTCATTTGGTTCTTACATAAAGTGTATTTATCTTGTAACCAATTCTTGTAAGCACTACTACTCATTGTTAGTCCTTTTACTCCCTTTTCCTGAAGATATTTAATAAGTTCAACCATAATGCGAACATCATTAGTAATGTATTTGACTTCTTCTTCAGGTAGTTCATCAATGGAGTTGTAGTTCTTTAGTTCTTCATAGTTATGGGTTTCATTGAGTTTTTCAATGCCAACCAATTCACCAATATCTTTAATAGATTTAGGGAATAACTTGTAAGAACATTTGAACTCGGTTGTAGAAGTTAGACAATGTCTTAATGTAATAGCGTAGATACTTCCTGTTTCATCAATAATTGATTTGAATGTTTTATCGTTAGATAGTTCATCATCATAAGTGTAACCATTCTCTAGTAACCACCATAAGATGAACTCTCCATCAAATGATAAGTTATGGAAGTAGATAGTGGAGTTTCCAAGTCCTTCTATAAACTTAATGAAACTATCCAAACTGATGCCTGTTTCATCTATCAGGTTATCTACTCCCATTAACTTCCAAAGATAAACTCTTGTGCAACCTTCAACTTGATATTGAGCAAGAGATGTTGTTTCAAAGTCAGCACAATATATCAAGTTTTTAGGTTTCTTCATTGTTATCTCCTTTTGTGATATTTCCTTAAAGCAGTTTCATCACCCTTAACATTCTTACGATAGATATGTTCAGTTTGTTTATGTCTAACTTCTTCAAGGTATAATTCTAGTTTTAGGGTTTGGATAGAGTATTGTTTACCTTCTTCTTCAGTAACCATATACATATAGGAACTATCCATAAAGTATTTACTTCTAGTGAACCCTAATTTTTCTTCTTCAGTCATACTATCAAACAACTTTTGGGCATACTCCATGTCGGCATCAGTAGAACTTGCCTTAATGTGTTCTAACCAACTATCCATTCGTTGTTCAGCAGTTTGACTTGCTAATTGTGAAATGTCTATCCGTGAGTATTTGTATAAGTTTTTAACAAATGACTGATACGCTCTCTTACTAGAAGGAGTGGATATTTCACCACTCCTAATAGCGTGAGCATAAGTAGTTGCCATAAGGTCTACTTCTTCAGCACTTAAGTTATATAACTCATCACTTACTTCACCATACATCTTTAGTTGTTTTTTCAGGGTTGGCAGTCTTTTGATAACATCTTTTGCCATTTTCTCAACTGCCTTTGCTTGTTGTTCAGGTGTAAGGTTTAGGTATGTATTGAGATTAAACTTTGCCATTATTCTTTATTGTGGGCAACAATACTTGGCTTTAAGTTAAGGGCATTTTCCACCATCTCTAATTTGGTGACCCATTTGCCATTAACTAAATCACGGACACGACATTTAATCTCGTAGGTCGCAGGGACACTGAAGAATACCATATCTTCAGTTTCTTTCTTGCGAAGGAACTTCGCACTGATAATTCCTGATGCTACGCCATCAATATCAATGAGAACATAGGTATCAGTTCTCTTGATAATGTGTTTCTTGGATACAGGCAAGAAGACCCATTCTTCTTGTCCTTCTTTTCTTTCTAAAGGGTTGTTGGTTTTGTTCTCGTTCATCATAATTCTTTAATTTCTCCTTTACATCAATTAGTTCAAACGATTTGAAGGCATTGGGATATTCACAATATAATTCATATAATTGGCACACTAGAGTGTTTAGGGCATAAACACTTTCTTTATCAAGAACTCCTTTTAAGTCTTTAGTTCTACAAGTCCATATATGGAAGTAACCTTTGCCGATTTCTATTGTGAATTGTCCATCATCAATTAGTCTTACTATACCACTACAACAAGCACTCACTCCTGCACATACTTTAATGTTATTAGTATAACCTGTATGGTCAGCGTGTCCCTGAACTTCTATATCGGTATAGACAAAATAATCTTTTGTCTTCTTTTTATTTTGTTCATTAGTGTATAGACACTTCACTTTAATCATATATGTATTATCTCCTTCCTTCCCCTTAATTATAACATAAAAATAAATATATGGGAATACCCCAATTTAACTTTTTTAATAAAAAATATGTGATATAATAAGAGTATGGAAAGATACCTTTTAAGTGATTTATACGCTAGTGTGACTGAACTAAAGAATGGACTTAAACCAAAAGTGAGTGCATCAGGTATGTTAATGGAAGTTATCACAACTGACCCATTATATGATGCAGTTATTGGTTTTGTGTGTTCTTGTGTTTATGGCTATTTCTTTGATGACCTTGTTGCTTATCCTAGTGAAAATGATGACCCAACTGAAGTAGTTAGCACTTTTGAAAAAAGAGTTGCATACGATATTTCAGTTAAGTTGCCATATTGGTATAAGAAATATAATTATGTTAAGACACTCCTAACAACTAATGATATTTCTTTATTCCAAACTTCCAAAATGGTATCTTCTTCCCAAGACCTTACTAAGAGTGCAGGTGGTTCTTTACAAAAAGGTGCAACCACTCCAACAGGTGTTTCAGCAGGAACTTCTCAAGATGCAATTGACATCACTATTGGTTCAGGAACAAGTGATGGAGATAATGATATTAAAACAACAGGGTTTGTTGATAAATACACTAATCACCAACAAAAATATGCTAACGCTAGTAGAATTGAAGGAGAGCGTAGTGGTGAGATTTTAAGGGAAGGTTCTATTGATGATTTACTCAAAGTGTTAGAAAAATTACCTTCTTCATTTGCTGATGAAATCACAAAAGAACTCCAAAAACACTTCATCTTTGATTATGATGGAGAACATGCACATTTATATTAGAAAGGAAAAAGAAATATGAAGACAAGAAGTAATATGCCTTTATTCGTAGTGGAATGCGAAGATGTTAAGGCATTATCAAACGCTCAAATTGACCTTTTGAGATGTGGAGATTATTTGGTCAAAAAAGATGCTAGTGGTGAACACGCTTATAAAGTTACCTATAAGAGTGATACAGGTATGTGTCTTACTTATTATGATGCTAGTGTTATTGAAACACAAAGTTATGACAAAATTGATGGAGTTTGGACTTACAATAGTGAAGACAAAACCCCAAACTTATTAGAAGTTCAAAATGTTGAAGATGCCCCTTCAGGAACTATCCAAGATGCACTTGGTTTAGATAGTAATGGTGACCTAGTCAAAGGCACTATTAGTGGTGGAACAAAGTTGTATAGACATGTTCTTGCATTAACTTCAAGTGATTTTCAATATACAAATAGTGGTTCATTATATTATGTTTCTACTGAAAGTTACCCATTTGATTTAAGCACCAATTTGCCTGAAGGTAATGGTTATTGTTCAATGTTAACTTATTCAACAGGAAATAAGGGTGCAGGTTTATTTTATACAGGTGGTGCTAGTTCAGGCACTTTGTATTATGTTAATGGTTCAGGACAACTTGCTAGTGCAACAATTACTGCATTAACTGATACTATCACCCCGCTCTAAAGGTGTTGATTATGAAACACGAACTAATAACAGGTGCAGTAGGCACTAGCATTAGTGTCATTGGAACTGCCACTCAAACCAATGAGTTATTACAAACCATCAGTCTTGTTGTTACTATCGTAGGTGCTGTTATTAGTATGATAGTAGTGCCACTTCTTGGTTGGTGGAACAAGGCAAAGAAAGATGGTAAAATCACAACTGAAGAACTTGAAGAAGGTGCAAAGACCTTACAACAAGGAATTGAAGATGTGAAGGAAGAAACCAAGAAAGGCAAATAATGTATTACGATATTCACGATTTACGAACATACAATAGACTTCATAATATGATAATGGGTGTTCGTGGACACGGAAAAACTTACTGCCTATCCAAGTTATGTATTGACACAGGACTAGAACAAAAGGATATATCCTTCGTAGTCCTAGTGCGATATAAAGAAGATATAGTTAACCTGAAAGATGGTTGGTGGGATATAGTTGCTGACTTATACCCTGACTATATGTTCTATACCAAGCGTAATATAATCTATGCGAAGAACTCTAAAGAAACATTCCCTATTGGTGAGTTCATAGCGTTAAGAGATTATATGAGAGCAAAGAGAAAGCCAAGACCAAAGGTCAAAATCATCTTCTTTGATGAGTTCCTTAACGAAGAAAATGATTATCTCAAGAATGAGATTAAGGCATATCTATCAGTATGTGATAGTGTGATTAGAAACAGGGATAATGTTAGATGTTATCTAGTTTCTAACCACATATCCGTATTGAACCCTTACTTCAACTATTTTGGGATATACCAACTTGGCAAACGCTTTACTAGGGGACAACACGATAGTTTGTTAGAGTTCACCGATAGTAAAGAGTTCATTGAGTATAGGAAACAAACCAAGTTCGGTTCTTCTATTGAAGGAACGGAGTATGGTGAGTATGCTATGCAAGGGAAGTTCTTACTTGATGATACCACTAATGTTTCCAAAGTTCCTGATGGAGAATGTCACCATCAGTTCAACATCATATTGGAAGGCATACCTATGGAAGTGTGCATGATGCAAAACATCTTATACATCAGGAAGAACAATGATAAAACTGCAGTTGCCTACACTCCGTATGTAGATGATGCAGTATTAGGTGCGATATTTTGCACCAAGAACCTGAACCACTTTGACTTCATTGTTAATAAGTTTATGAGTGATGAGATTATGTATGAAACCTTATCTATCAAAAACGCTATCATTAACTTTGTAAGGTTCAAGATGGGAACAGGGGCATTCAAAGGTTAGTGACTTGATTAGATGTCTTGAACAAATCACATAGCCCCATTGTTAGTGTGATAGGGTTTGGGCAACTCTCCTGATGTCTTCTACAAGGTTCACTATATAGAGTGGGGGTGTTAATAGTTATCTCCTTTCACCCCTACTCATTCAAGAAAGGAGAAAAAATAATGGAGAACGAAAAAAATAAAGTAGAAACTGATGCTGAAAAAATCGCAAGAATTGAACAAGCGTTACAGGACAAAGATACTGAAATCGCACAATTGAAAGCCGATAAAGATGCATTAGAAAAGAAAGTCAATTCATTAAGAATTGATGGTCTAGTTAAAAAGGTTGAACCTAAAGTCATTGAGCAACCTGAAGAAATTGAGTTTGACTTTGACCTTTAGTATCAATAAATAACAATTATAAGAAAGGAAATCGTTATGGCAAAAATTGTTAAAAACCCTACAAATGTTGAAATCGTGAAACAACTTTGTAAAATGAACCCATCTTCTCGCTATGCTAAACTTGTCAACTATAACGAACAAGACAATAGCATTAACGAAGATGCTTTATCCTTATTCACCGACCAACCTGATATTGCTAATGAGTTCATTAGTGATATGGCAAACAAAATCGTTGTGCAAAGAGCATACGATTTATTCAGGGACTACAAGATGCCTTTTGATGTCTTCCGTAAAGAGATGTCAAGACTTGGAGATGCCGAAGAATTATTAAGTGCCAAATTGGCATCACCATCTACCTATGATGCAACTGCTACTCCATTTGGTGCTGACAAACCTGACATTGTCTTATCTTGGATTAAAACTGAAGATAAGAAAGTTGTTAATGTTCAACTCTCTTATGAGATTTGGGCAGGTGCTTTCGTTAGTGAAACAGGTTTATCCAATATCGCAGGTATCATCTTAAAGAACTTAAGAGATACAATGGAATACCTTGTCTTCACCAATATCGTTGCTGATTTAAGTAATGCTACTAAAATTACAAAGAGTGCAACTATTCAAGAAGTTAGTGGTGCAGGTGAAACTGCCAATGCCCAAAAGGCATACGAACAAATCATCAAACTTGCTATTGATTTATCTATCCCAAGTGATGATTATAACACTGCTGAAGTTCTTACTTTCACCCCAATGGGTCGTGGTGTCCTTGTTCTCAACTCCACCTACAAAGCATCATTTGATGTCAATGTATTAGCATCATTATTCAATAGTGCTAAAATTGGTGAACAACAATACTTCTCCAAAGTTATCGTTGCACCATTAACAGGCACAAAACAATTAGGTGTTATTCTTGATGAAGAAGCATACTTATGGGGTTATCGTTTCAATGTTTCCCAAAACATTATCAACCCTGCGAACTTAACCATTGAAGAATACTACCACGCTTGGGTAAAGAGAGCATTAGTTCCATTTAGACAAGCAGTTAGATTAGTTCACGCTTAATCTTATTATCAAATAAAGGGGTAGTGGGTAATACTGCTACCCCTATTTATTAGAAAGGAGAAAATATGAGCAAAACTGCATTCCCAATTACTGATGCCCCTGTTACTATAACCATTTATAGTAATATCCCTTTTGATAATACATATAAAAATCATAGTATCATTAGTCAGTTATTCAAGTATGGAAATAACTATATTTTTTCAGGTCTACAAGGCAACCCTTGTGAAATGTTTATTGATAGACTTGTTGACCCATCTTCTCCAAGACCAATGAGACATTATTATGAAAGATGGACATTAACAGGTGAATATAATTTTAACTTCACTAATGGTCTTATCGGTAGTGTCACTCTTGAATTACAACCTGTTCAAACAAATGCTAACTACATGAAGGTTGTATGTGGAAATGATGTTTATTATTACTTTATTACATCAATTGTTCAGTCTAACTTTGATACATATAACTTATCATTAGAGTGTGATGTTTTAATGACTTATCAAGATGAGTTCTTGGAAGGTATGAAAGATATACCTGTTTTTACCACTAGAAAACATAGTCATTGTTTTGATAGTTCAGGTCTTGTTCCTTATGGTTGTGACCTTAAAACAGGTGATAGTTCATTCGCAGGTATTAAACCAAACATTATTTCACACTCTTATAATATGAGTTTCAAAGATGAAAAGTGGAGAAACTTAACTGATATTGTTTGGTTATATGTTTGTGTTGATACACAAGAGTATGAAGTTGAAAGAGAGTTTAGTAGATATAAATACTATATTTGTTATAAACATAAAAATGTAAGTCACCCACTATCAATTGCTTGTATTCCTATTAGTAGAAGTAAAAAAGATGTTATTATCAATTGTGGACAAGATAACTTATTAAGAACAAACGCTCAAAGTATTCAAACCATTATGAATAAACTTGTTGGAAGTGGTGATGTTCACGCTTGTAAGTTATCACCATATCCACCATTCTCATTAGAAAATGTTACAATATCTAGCACTCTTATTGATATTACAATGAGTATTCCTGAAAGTATAGTAACTGAAAAAAGTGTTTATGTTGATAATAATGCAAATACTTTATATGTTGTTGATACTAATAAAAGCGAAGTTACTTTCTATAAAACAGGAACTAATCACAATTGGTTCTTTATTACTGATGAAAAACAAAGCACTTATGCTATGAGTGATTTATTAGTTGGTCTTAAACGCCTTTCTCCTTTAACAATTATGGATACTAGAAGAAAGGACACAAAACTATTATTTACTCCTTTTAGAAAATATACAATATCAGCACCTTATGGTAGTTGTGAGATATTCCCTGAAATATATTATTCATCTCATATTATTTCAGGTGATACGCTTTCATTTTCTACTATTACAACATCTTATATTGGTGACAATACAATGTATACCTATTTAAGTGAAGTAAAAGACTATTTGAATAATAACTTGGTTGTTGATTATAATAAAGAAAACATTGGCTTATCTTCAAGCATTAACTATATTGTTCCTGCAGGTGAAAACGCTTTAGATGTTTTCAACTCCACACAGGCAAATGCCTTTTACCAAAGTAAGACTGCTAGTGGTATTACATCAGGTATTACTATGGCAGGTGGTATTGGTATGATAGTAGGTGGTGCAGTAATGACTGCAACAGGTTATGGTTCAGGTGCAGGAATTGGTATGATAGGTGCAGGTGCAACTGCATTAGCATCAGGAACTGCTAGTATGGTAAACACATTCAAAAGTGCCAATGCTAAAATTGAAGACTTAAAAAACACTCCTGATAGTTTCAATGTTGCAGGTAGTTCTTATGTTTGTGACTTCAGTAGAGCAGGAACTTGTTATCCATACTTAACCATCTATGAATGTGAAGGTGCTATTGAAGAAAGAGCAAATGATTATTTCTACAACTATGGATATGAAGTTGCTAGGGACTGCTACTTCAACACACAATTAGAAGTTAGTAATCATGTTAATAACTTTATTGATAACAACTTATTCACAAGAACCATTTTTAACTATATTCAAATCAATGAAGATATTACTAATAAAATAAATGCTGATATTCCACTTATTGCCAAACAAAAGTTATCAAGTATCTTCAATAATGGTATTACTATTTGGAACTTCTTTGGTTTTCCTAAACTATGGAATACATCTAGTTATACATCAACATATAACTATGATAAGTGGTTTATGAAACACACTTATGATAATACCGAATATACACAATAGAAAGGAATAACAATATATGTATAGTGATTTTGTATTTATGTGCTTACTTAACAATGGTAAGGACTATGAAAAATTAGATAAGATGCAACAAATACAAGTTCAGTTGTTCTTATATATCTTTGGTGTAATCAACGCTCAATTCAAGTGGGAAGGTTTACCAAAAGAGATTAAAGACTATAATGTTGAGAAGGTCTTAAATATGTATGGACAAGGTGTCTTGTTCAAAGAAGATGAACAATATGCTTTTTGTAATGCAGTTAATACCAATATGCTCAATATATATGGTGAACCTTGCGAAGTTCAACCTGTTGCTATCAATGGTATGAACTTTGATAGAAGGGTTGTGAATACTATGTTAGGTAGTGATGGTGAAATCAAAGAACAAGATGCAGTCCTATTTAAGAACAACCTAACAAGCACTCCAACTTATGCTATGATTAAACCAATGGTAGAAGAAATGGCATTTATTTGGCAAAGCAAAGGTATCAATGCAGGACTTTCAAGAGTTAAAGCATTGGTTCACGCTAACAAAAATAATGCATCTAGTATCAAACAACAATTAAAGTCTATTATTGGTTCTTCAACATTCATTCCTGTTGTTAGTGAGAAGACTAACATTCTCAAGGAAATTGAAAAACTAGACTTCAATGTTGAGTATGAACCTGACAAGTATTGGGAAGACTTTGATAAAACCTTTGCTACCATTTGTCAATGGCTAGGTATCACTACTAACTTATCACAAAACAAGAAGGAAAGACTTATTGTTAGTGAAGTAGAAAGTAATGATGAACTTACCACCATCAGCGAAGATGCTAGATTATCATTTAGAAAACTTGGTTGTTCACAAGCAAAAGAGTTGTTTGGTCTTGATATTACTTGTGAAAACAAAGTTCCTGAAGTTAAAGCAACTCAACCAATGGATAACCAAAAACTAGATAACCCTGAAGAATAAAACTTGGTTTAGTTTTTAATACCCACCCCTGTTCAAAATAAGGATAGGGGTTTTTGCTTATATAGGGTTGCCCATATCGTGTTCTAGTGGTTTTTAGCACTCTTGATATTTGAGTGATAAAGTTTTAATGTAGGTTAATGAAAATCAATAAAAATACTATTATGAGTGTAGTTTTTCAGGGTGTTTTATATAGGGGTGATATAATATGGGTGCAGGGAGAATTAGCGTTCAACCTACAAACTGCTCTTTGAAAACTTAACCCTTAAACCTTCACGAAAATTGAAGGAGATTTCATTATGATTAAATTAACTAAAACTTATCTTGAGAGTTTATTAAAGGAAGATAACTTCTTAAGAGATTATGACCTAGTCAAAATTGATAATGATGGTTTTGATGGTTTGCCATCTTATATCATCTATTATCCATCAGGGCGAGTTGTGAGTGTTTCCCAATTCAAAAGTTGCATTACAATTAGCATCAATGGTTATGTAGGTGTTATCACTGCTTATCATTGGTATCTTATGCACGAAAGATTAAATAAGGAGTTGAGATAATATGAAACTCGCAAACATTGAAGACTTGAAGAAGATTTCAGTTGTTCAACTCGCTAACAAAAACCAATTTGTTATTACATATAGCAAAGATGGTGAGTTAATTAAATGCTTCCAAAGTTACAAATCATTAGTTGCCGTATATGATGTTGCAAACAAGGTTTTGTTTGTTTCTTGGTTGTATTGGGACTACTCAAAAACAACCCTTAAGCATTTCAAAATGTTTGTTAATGAATATACAAGTTTCACCTATGAAACAAAGCAACAATTCATCAAAGAGATTAAGAACAATAACAACATAATTCTAATTTAATGAAGAAGGACAAAGAGCAAGCAAAAAAGGTGAGTTTGATATTAACTTGCCTAGTAAGTATATTGAGCGTTATTGCTTGGATAATATACTTGCTTATATAAGGTTTAGGGGTTGGAGTTTTGGCAGGGTTCAAGCCCTGCTTTTTTGTTGCCTTTTTTGATACTTCATGAAGTTAGTTTTTTGGTCTATTTTCATAACCTACACAATTATCATTTTAGCAGTCTATGTTTGAGATTGCCAAGATTTTGTCAAGTGCAAAATTACAATTCATTAAATGTAGGTTAATGAAGGGGGAAATAAAGCGATACGATTTGGGGCTTTTCTTTATATATT
>JAEIGA010014455.1_pt1 | contig 12014 bp, 10 predicted proteins | sample 9270691 | NCBI WGS metagenome assembly JAEIGA01 (sample SAMN17057246, study PRJNA624740) | gut metagenome | biome: biome; isolation source: fecal sample | host: Bos grunniens | place: China: Xizang | collected 2019
ACGGAACTTGAAGCGTTTATTCACGGCGCAATGTGTATAAGTTATAGCGGTCGCTGTTTGCTATCTGGTTACCTTACGGGGCGCGACGGCAATCGTGGCGAGTGCGTTCAAGCCTGCCGTTGGAACTACGCCGTTAAAGAAGTTGGTAAAGAAGGTGGCGAGTATTATCCTATTGAAGAGGACGAAAGGGGAACGTATATTTTAAACAGCAAAGACCTTAATCTACTTGATTATATCGGCGATATGATATCGGCTGGCGTAAATTCTTTTAAAATTGAAGGGCGTATGAAAGGCGAGTATTACTTGGCAACCGTAATAAACGCCTATCGTAGGGCGATTGACGAATATTACAAGATAGGCGAAAGTTACAAGAATAACCCCTTATATCAAACCGAACTTAAAAAGACTTTTCACCGCGCGTTTACCACCGCTTACGCATTTGGCAGTAACGATAAAACGGTGAATTATGAAAATAGTCAGTCTACGGGTAACAGTTTGTTCGTTGCGTCCGTACTTGGTTACGACGATGATAAAAAAGCGATTATCGTAGAAATGCGCAACCGCTTTAAAAAAGGCGACGTTTTAGAAATTTTATCGCCTAGCGATAATTTTAACAAAAAAATCTTAGTAGATACGGTTTTGGATGAAAAGGGTAATACCGTTGAAGACGCTAAGGTTGTTCAACAAATTTTATATATTAAAAGCGATATAAAACTTAATAAAGGCGACATATTAAGGCGCGATATAGTATAATTCGACAAATAAATACATAAATTTACTTTTAAGGAGTAGATTTATGTTTTTAGAACTTATTAATTTTTTGGTCGGCAAGTTGCTGTTTTTTTGCGGTAGTATTAAAGGCGATTGCTTTCCTAAACCGCTATCTGCTGATGAAGAAAAAGAGTGTTTATATAGATATAAAGAACTTGGCGATAATTCGGCTAAAGAAAAACTAATAAAGCACAATTTAAGGCTGGTAGCACACGTCGTTAAAAAATATCAAGGCGCAGGCGAAAGCGACGATTTGATTTCAACCGGCACTATAGGGCTTATAAAGGCGATAAATACCTATAAACCCGATAAAAACACCTTGCTGGCAACGTATACCGCTAGGTGCATTGAAAACGAAATTTTAATGATGTTACGCGCCAATAAAAAACACCTTAAAGACGTGTCGCTTTCAGACAGCGTTGGAAAGGATAAAGACGGAAACGATTTAACGCTTATGGATTTACTGCCCGACGATAGCGAACCGCTAGTTAATCAGGTGGAAATTAAAACTCAAAACAAAAAGTTTTTAGTTATAGTTAAAAGGTGTTTATCCGAGCGTGAATACACGGTAATAAGGCTTCGCTACGGGCTGGAGGGTGCTTTGCCACTTCCACAGCGCGAAGTTGCTAAACTTCTTAGAATATCGCGTTCGTACATATCTAGAATAGAGAAAAAGGCGATAGAAAAAATTAGGGAAGAAATTAAAAAAACGGGAGCGTTTTTTGATTGATATGGAATATAGTTTAATTTTCGGTGCGAGTGGCGGTATAGGTAAAGAGTTTTCAAAAGCACTTGCCAAAAGGGGCGAAAACCTAGTAATATCGGGTAGATATGAAAACAAACTTGAACTTTTAAAAAGTGAACTTTTAGAGTTAAACCCCACGTTAAGTATTATAGTTTTACCGCTTGATTTAAGTAGCCATGAAGAAAGAATTATTGCATACGATAAACTTAAAAGTTTATCCGTTAAAGTAAAAGGGCTTTACTACGTTTCTGGGATAGATACCAGAAAGGCGTTTACTAAATACGATCAAGATAAACTTACCTATCAAGCAAGAGTTAACTTTGAAGGCGCGCTTTCAACTACCGAGTTTGCGCTTAAAAACAGGGCGGAAAGTTTAGATATACTCGTAGTGTCTTCGGCGTGTGGGTTTACGCCTATGCCGTATTTTTCAGAGTATTCGGCAACTAAGTCGGCACTGATTTATTTTTATAAAGGCTTAAAAAGGGAACTTAAAGGTCAAAAGGTAAAAATTAGTTTGCTTTGTCCGTCAAGCGTTCCTACGAGAGTTGATATCGTTGAAGATATAAAAAGCCAAGGACTTCAAGGTAAACTTGCTCAAAAACCGCCTAAATATATAGTAGAAAAGGGCTTAAAAGCATTATCAAAAAACAAAACGATATGCGTTCCTGGGTTTTATAACAAGGTGGTTACGTTTATTTCAAAAATTACGCCTAACTTTATAAAGTTACAAATCATTGCAAAAAAATTTAAAGATAAAGAAAAGGACGCGTTTTAGACCTTTACAAAACTTAAAGGTTGTGTTACAATTACTTAAAAGGAAGAAATTATGAGTTACGCTGATAAAATTTTTATTCAAAACTGTACTGATATTATTGAAAACGGTTACTGGGATACCGACCAAAACGTACGCCCACGCTGGGTGGACGGAACGCCCGCGCACACCGTTAAAAAGTTTGGTATCGTAAACCGTTACGACTTACAAAAAGAATTTCCTATTTTAACTATAAGAAAAACCTTTTTCAAGTCGTCGATTGACGAACTTTTGTGGATTTGGCAAAAAAAGAGTAATAATATACATGACCTTAATTCTAAAATTTGGGATCAATGGGCGGACGAAAGCGGTTCTATAGGTAAAGCGTACGGCTATCAACTTGGCGTTAAGCATAAGTATAAAGAAGGCGAGATGGACCAAGTAGATAGAGTTTTATTCGACCTTAAAAACAATCCTTATTCGCGTAGAATTTTAACTAATATTTATACCTTTCAAGACCTTCACGAAATGAACTTATATCCTTGCGCGTACTCTATGACTTTTAACGTTTCGGACGGTAAACTTAACGGTATACTCAACCAACGTTCAAACGATATGGTAGTTGCAAACAACTGGAACGTCGTTCAATATTCCATTTTATTATTTATGCTTGCACAAGTTTCTAACTTGCAAGTTGGCGAACTCGTTCACGTAATTTCAGACGCGCACATTTACGATAGGCATATTCCAACGCTTAAAGAGATGTTTAAAAACGAACAATTTGAAGCGCCAAAACTTATAATCAACCCTGAAATTAAGAACTTTTACGACTTTACCGTTGACGATTTTAAACTCGTTGACTATAAGTCTACACCGCTTGATAAAAAGTTGGAGGTTGCTATATAATGAAAGCCATAGTTGCAGTAGATAAAAAATGGGGCATTGGTAAAAATAACGATTTACTTTTTTCTATCCCTGAAGATATGAAGTTTTTTAGAGAAAAAACGTCTGGTAAAACCGTTTGTATGGGATACAATACCTTACTTTCTTTCCCCGGTTCAAAACCACTTAAAAACAGAGTTAATATCGTTTTAGCGCCCGAAGGCGTTGAAAGAGACGATTGCATTATCGTTCATACCTTAGAAGAACTTTCTAAAGAACTTTCTAAGTATAACGAAGACGACGTTTACGTTATCGGTGGCGCAATGTTTTACAAAACTATGGTGGACTACTGTAGCGAAGTTTTCGTAACCAAAGTTGATGCGGACGGCGATGCAACGGTATTTTACCCGAATCTTGACGAAAAGGGGTTTGAAATCACTTACGTTTCCGAACCTATTGAAACTAACGGTTACACTATAAGGTTTACTACCTACAAAAACCCAGCCCCTAGTGTATTTTAATTAAAAGACCTTTTAGGTCTTTTTTTTATTGCTTATTTACAAAATTTAGTATTTGGGGTATAATAATAGTATAACGATACGATTAAAGGAGATAACTATGTCAACACCACACAACAGCGCTAAAATGGGCGATTTTGCTAAAACCGTATTAATGCCGGGCGATCCTAAGCGTTCTGAATTTATTGCCAAAACCTTTCTTAACGATATAAAACTTGTAAACGACGTTAGGGGAATAAAAGGTTATACGGGCTTATATAACGGCGTTAAAGTTTCGGTAATGGCGTCGGGGATGGGTATGCCGTCAATGGGCATATATTCATACGAACTTTATTCCGCTTACGGCGTTGAAAATATTATAAGAGTAGGTTCGGCTGGTGCGCTCAGCGATAAACTTGACCTTTACGATATAGTTTTAGCGCAAGGTGCTTGCACGGATAGTAATTTTATATCGCAATACCGTTTAGGCGGAACGTTTGCGCCCATTTGCGATTTTGATTTATTAAAAACCGCAGTTGAAAGTTGCAAAACTCAAAACAAAAAAGTTTTCGTTGGTAACGTATTATCTAGCGATAGGTTTTATAACGACGAGGGTTCACCTCTAGACTGGGCTAAAATGGGAGTTTTAGCGGTGGAAATGGAAAGCGCAGCCCTTTACGCAATGGCTTCTCGTTTAGGCAAGCGCGCTCTTTCGATACTTACCGTGTCCGATAGTTTAGTTAGCGGTAAAGAAACTACCGCTGAAGAACGCGAAAAATCTTTTACCGATATGATTAAAATTGCGTTAGATACAGCCGTTTTTATGGATAGAGTATGAAAAAACGAGTATTTTTAATGGTGCTTGACAGTCTTGGAATAGGTGGCGCAATCGACGCCGAAAAGTTTGGCGACGGTGGGTCGAACACCTTGCTTTCTATTTCTAAGCAGCCTAAGTTTAGCGCTAAAAACCTTAAAAGACTAGGGCTTTTTAATATCGATGGAGTTGAGGGTGGAATTTCTAATCCGCTAGGCTCGTATGCAAGGCTTAAAGAAAAAAGCGCGGGCAAAGACACTACGCTTGGGCATTGGGAACTTGCAGGTGTTGTTTCAAATAAGCCTATGCCGACTTACGAAAACGGCTTTCCAAATGAGGTTATTTTAGAGTTTGAAAGGTTAATAGGCGCTAAAACGCTTTGCAATAAGCCTTATTCCGGTACGGAAGTTATTAAAGATTACGGCAAAGAGCATATTAAAACGGGCTATCCTATCGTGTATACGTCGGCAGACAGCGTGTTTCAAATAGCAACGCACGATAAAGTCGTTCCGCTTGAAAAACTGTATGAATATTGCCTAGTCGCAAGAAATTTATTGCGTGGCGAGCACGCCGTTGGCAGAGTAATTGCAAGACCTTTTACCGGCGAATATCCGTATACTAGAACGGCGTATCGAAAAGACTATTCTTTATTACCGCCAAATAAAACTATGCTTGATAGATTAAAGGAAAGCGGTAAAGACGTTATAGCAGTTGGCAAAATCAATGATATTTTTGCAGGGCAAGGAATAACCGAAAGTATAAAAACAACTTCTAATCAAGACGGATTTAACAAAACGCTTGAACTACAAAACCGTGATTTTGACGGGCTTTGTTTTATAAACTTCGTTGATTTTGATAGCGTTTACGGTCATCGTAACGACGCTTTAGGTTATGCCGACGCGATTTCTAAGTTCGACGACTTTTTAGGCGAGTTTTTAAATGGTATGAGCGATAGCGACACTTTAATTATTACAGCCGACCACGGTTGCGATCCGCTAACGCCTTCAACCGACCACTCTAGAGAAGACGTGCCGTTTATTATCTATAATAAAACGAGCGCAAGTAAAAATTTAGGTACGATTGACGGGTTTGACTACGTTTCAAATAGGGTAATTGATATTTTATTATGAGAGTTTACGATATAATTAAGAAAAAGCGCGACGGTTTTGAACTTACTAAAGAAGAACTTTCCTTTATAGTAAAGGGCGCAACCGATAATTCTATTCCCGATTATCAACTTTCGGCGTTTTTAATGGCGGTGTATTTTAAAGGTATGACTGAACGCGAAACGCTTGACTTTACCTTAGAAATAGCGTCGTCGGGCGCAAAAATCGACGGTAGCGGTGTAAAGGGAATTAAGGTTGATAAGCACTCAACGGGTGGTGTTGGCGATAAAACTAGCCTTATAATTTCCCCGGTTGTTTCTGCGCTTGGACTTAAGGTTTTGAAAATGAGTGGCAGGGGCTTAGGTCATACGGGCGGAACGGTTGATAAACTTTGTTCAATTAGTGGATTTAACGCCGAACTTAGCCTTGAAAAGTTTGTTGAAGTTTGCAATAAAACAGGGCTTTCGATAATCGGTCAAACTGAAAATTTAGCACCCGCCGATAAAATTTTTTACGCCCTTCGCGACGTTACTGCAACGGTTGACAGTATTCCATTAATAGCGTCAAGCATAATGGGTAAAAAACTAACCGCAGGCGACGACGTTATCGTTTTAGACGTAAAGACGGGCGACGGTGCGTTTATGAAGTCGACTTTAGACGCCGAAACTTTAGCAAAAGTTATGGTCGAAATAGGCAAGGGCGCAGGTAAAAAAATATCCGCTGTTATTACGGATATGAGCCAGCCTTTGGGCTATAACGTTGGAAACGCGCTTGAAGTTAAAGAGGCGATAGACCTTTTAAAAGGAAAGGTTAAAAACGACTTGTACGAAGTTTGTAAGTTTTTATCGGCTGAAATACTTTACCTGTCTGGTTACGGCGAGTTTGAAGATTGTTTAAACGCCTTTGACGAGTGTATATTAAGCGGTAAGGCGTACGATAAGTTTAAAGAGTTCGTAACCGAGCAAGGCGGAGATTTAACTTGTTTTGAAAATGGTAACTATCTTGCTAAATATAGCCGTTTAGTAGTTGCAAGCAAAAGTGGTTATATAACAAAACTTAACGCCGAAAAGGTTGGAATTGCAAGTTTATACTTGGGCGCTGGAAGAAATTCTAAAGAAGATAAAATCGACTATCAAGCGGGTATAGTTTTAAATAAAAAAGTGGGCGATAGGGTGGAAAACGGCGAAGTTTTATGTACTTTATACGCTAGCGATAACGGTTTATTTGATAGGGCGAGCGAAGAGTTTTTGTCGGGTGTTGAAATTTTAGATAAACTGCCTATTAAAAAGAACGCAATAATAAAAACGATAAGATAAAAACTGCCAAACGGCAGTTTTTTAATTTACAAAGATTATAAAATTATGTATAATAAAAATATGAATACGAGTAAAAAATTAAATTTATTTGGGCAACTGTTATTGCTTTTAGCAACGCTTGCGTGGGGTACGTCCTTTTTTATACTTAAAGAAACGATTGCAACGGTAAACGAACTTTTCGTTTTAGCGCTTAGGTTTTTGTTTGCAGGTATCGTTTTAGGTTTTATCTTTATTAAAAAGATTTTAAAAGCAAATAAAAAAACTGTAATTCACGGGTTAGTGCTTGGCTTAATATTAGTTCTTGCATACATAATTCAAACGTACGGCTTAAGTTACACAACGCCTAGTAGAAACGCCTTTTTAACTTCAAGTTATTGCGTAATCGTGCCGTTTTTAGCGTGGCTACTTACTAAAATCGCGCCTAAATCGTATAACGTAATCTCGGCGGTATTATGTATTGTCGGCATAGGCTTAGTTGCTTTTTCCGGCGAGCAAGAAAACGGGTCGAATATTTTACTTGGCGACGGTTTAACTTTAATTTGCGCTATATTTTACGCCCTTCAAATAATATTTATATCTAAATATCAAGAAAGTGGCGAAGACACTTCGGTTTTACTTGTGTTAGAACTTTTAACCGTTGGTGTTTTATGCGCCGTGTTGTCGCTTATATTTGAACTTCCTAACGGAACGGCAGGCTACGTTTTAAATTTTGAAAAGATTTTAAAAATAGGTTATCTTGCCGTTGCTTGCACGTTGTTTGCGCAAATGGCTCAAATTTACGGTCAAAAATTTACCACTCCAAACCAAGCAAGTTTAATTCTTAGTTTAGAGGCGGTGTTCGGCACGTTGTTTTCAGTAATATTAGGCGACGAAAAATTAACGATAGGCTTAGTGATAGGCTTTTCCGTAATTTTTATAGCAATGATAATAAACGAACTAAAATTAGACCCCTTAAAACTTTTTAACAATAAAAAATCAATAGAGTAAATAAAAATACGATTGCAAAACTGCAATCGTATTTTTGATTATTTTCTGTTTTTTGCCCATTCTTTCATACGTAAATCGTGGGATAGAATTTTCTTTCTAAGTCTTATCGATTGTGGGGTAACTTCAAGAAGTTCGTCGTCTGCAATAAATTCCATACATTGTTCTAAACTCATTTGCGTTGGGGGGATAAGCTTAAGCGCGTCGTCGCTTCCGCTAGCACGTGAGTTGGTAAGGTGTTTAAGTTTGCATACGTTAACAACGAGGTCGTCTTCACGCGAGTTAACGCCTACTATCATACCTTCGTAAACTTTTAAGCCTGCGCCTACGAATAAGGTGGTGCGCTCTTGTGCGTTAAATAATCCGTATTGAGTGGTAACGCCCGATTCAAAGCAAACTAGCGAGCCTCTAGTTCTTTCTTTAATGTCGCCTTTATGCGGTTCGTAACCTGCAAAGGTTGACGCCATAGTGCCAAAGCCCTTAGTATCGGTAAGCATTTCGTTTCTATAACCGATTAAGCATCTTGACGGAATTTTAAAGGTGAGTTTAGTACCCCCTCTATCGTCGGCGTCCATAGACACGAGTTCGCCACGGCGTTCGCCAAGTTTACTCATAACCGCGCCTACGTATTCGGTAGGAACGTCTACTACTAAATCTTCCATAGGTTCACATAAAACGCCGTCAATCGTCTTATTGATTACTTTTGGGCGTGAAACTTGGAATTCGTAACCTTCACGGCGCATTTCTTCAATAAGTATTGATAAGTGGAGTTCGCCTCTGCCAAAAACCTTAAACGTGTCGGTATTATCCGTTTCTTCAACGCGCATTGAAACGTTTGTTTGAACTTCTCTAAAAAGCCTTGCTCTTAAGTGGCGGGAGGTAACGAACTTACCTTCTTTACCTGCAAAAGGCGAGTTGTTTACCATAAACATCATTGATATAGTAGGCTCGTCAATCGCAACGAAGGGTAGTGGGTCTGGTTGATTAAGCGAACAAATGGTTTCACCGATATTAATGTCGGCAATTCCTGAAATTGCTATAATGTCGCCAACGCTAGCGCGTTCAACTTCGGCGCGTTTAAGACCTTCAAATTGATAAAGTTTACCTATTTTAGCGTAAGAATTAGTTCCGTCGGTATGGCAAACGGTAACGGCTTCAGCGTCTTTAACCGAACCCCTTACGATTCTACCAACGCCGATACGACCAACGTATTCGTCGTAGTCTACGTTACAAATTATAGTTTGAAGACCGCCTTCAACGTCGCCTTCGGGTGCGGGGACTTCGCTAACTATAACGTCAAGTAGCGCGCTCATATCGGTAGCGTGAACGGAAGGGTCGTTAGTTGCAAACCCTGCGCGAGCGGATGCGTAAACGGTTTTAAAATCAAGTTGATCGTCGTTAGCGCCAAGTTCGATAAATAAGTCGATAACCCCGTCCATAGTCTTATTAAGGTCACCGCCTTTATCTATTTTATTAATAACGACTACGGGTTTTTTGCCAAGAGATAACGCCTTTTTTAAAACGTATCTGGTTTGGGGCATACAGCCTTCAACTGCATCTACTAATAAAATAACGCCGTCTACCATAGAAAGTATACGTTCAACTTCACCGCCAAAGTCAGCGTGGCCGGGCGTGTCGATAATATTAATTTTAACGCCTTTGTAGTTAACCGCGGTGTTTTTAGCAAGAATAGTAATGCCCCTTTCACGCTCTAGGTCGTTACTGTCCATAACTCTATCTTGAACGACTTCGTTACTTCTAAAAATACCGTTTTGTTTAAGTAACGCATCAACTAGCGTAGTTTTGCCGTGGTCAACGTGCGCGATAATGGCTACGTTTCTTACGTTTTCAATTACTGCCATAAAAATCTCCTTAAGTATTTACTTAAAGATTTTATTCCTTTAATGAAAATTTGTCAACTTAATAAGCGTTGAGAAAAAAAAGTTATTTATTTTATTTTTTTGCGTTAAAACGCTTGCTTTTACTTTAACGCTTTGCTATAATAAAGTAAATTAAATAAGCCGTTAAAACACTACGGAATTTTTTAAAACCGTGTGCGTAGGCGCTCTGGAGAATCCCGTTTAATCGGGTACCGAAGGTGCAAGCGCTAATTAAAGCGTGAAACTCTCAGGTAAAAGGACAGTTGTTATTTCAATTTATATTATATTGATTATAGTATAAAAGTTAGTTAATTTTCGGAGTTGTCAAAATAGATAACTCCGTTTTTTATTTTATTATATTTTTTTATATAAGGAGTGTAGGTTATGTGGGCAGAAATTGAAGCAAATTTACTTAAGTTCTTTGCGGACTTTAACTCGTATTTTTCGGGTTACTTTCTCGTAATTTTACTCGTGGGCGTGGGCTTGTTTTTTACAATTAAAACTAAGTTCGTTCAAGTAAGATATTTCGGTCAAGGCGCAAAGCAAGTATTTGGCAATATTAAACTTATGGGTGATAAATCGGGTAGCGGTATGAGTTCTTTCCAAGCATTTGCTACCGCCGTTGCGGCTCAAGTAGGTACGGGTAATATTATCGGTGCTACGGGCGCTATTTTAACGGGTGGCCCAGGCGCTATTTTTTGGATGTGGCTTATTGCCTTTTTAGGTATGGCTACCATTTATTCGGAAGCAGTTTTAGCGCAAAAAACGCGCGTTGTTAACGAAGACGGTAGCGTTTCGGGTGGTCCCGTATACTATATCAAAAAGGCGTTTAATAACGGTTTTGGTAAATTCTTAGCCGTATTCTTTGCAATAGCAACGGTTATTGCGCTTGGTTTTGTAGGTAGTATGGTTCAATCAAATTCTATTAGCGAATCGGTAAGTAACGCCGTTGCAGGTGGCAACGTTTGGTGGGTTGCCCTTATCGTAGGCGTAATTATAGCAATTATTGCAGGTTTTGTTTTCATTGGCGGTGCTAAACGCCTTGCGTCGGTTACTGAAAAAATAGTTCCTATTATGGCGCTTATATATATTCTTGGCGGTATAATTATTCTTTGCTGTAGAATTACTTCAGTTCCTAGAGCGTTCGGTATGATTTTTGAATATGCTTTCAACCCTCAAGCGATTATTGGCGGTGGGTTCTGGGGCGCTATCGTCCTTGCCGTTCAACAAGGTGCAAAACGTGGTTTATTTAGTAACGAAGCAGGTATGGGTTCTACCCCTCACGCACACGCTCAAGCAAACGTTAAAACGGCGCACGAGCAAGGTTGTTCGGCAATGTTCGGCGTATTCCTTGATACCTTCGTAGTATTAACTATGACTGCGCTTATCGTAATTACTACCCTTTACGCTAACGGTTCGGCTAACGTAGATACGTGGACTACCGTTAATAAATCTAACGCCGTTGCAACCGGTTTTGGTATTGCTTTCGGTGGCGGAAACGTGGCTACTACTATCGGTAATATCTTCGTTGCAGTATGTCTTACCTTCTTTGCTTTTTCAACGATATTATCGTGGAATTTGTTTGGTAAAATTAACTTTGAATATTTATTTAATAAAAAAGGAACTATCATTTATACGGTAATTGCGCTTGTGTTTATCGTGCTTGGTTCTGTATTTAAAAACGACCTTGTTTGGGAACTTACAGACTTCTTTAACTATTTAATGGTAATACCTAACGTTATCGGCTTGATTGCGCTTTCTAAAATGGTAACGGGCGAAGTTAAGGATGCAGACGAACTTAAAAAAGGTAAAAAATTATTAAAAGATTAATAACTTTACAAAAGAATATAAAATTATTCCGCGCTGAAAATTGCGCGGAATTTTTTTTGAAAAAGTGGTAAAAAATGCTTGCAATAATTTCAATGATATGCTAATATAATTGGGTAACCGAAAGGTTAATGGCGTTACTTAAAAAAATTACCTTAACTGTTTTTAGTTTTTTGCTAATTTTGCTTGACAAAATTTTTTGTTTATTATATTATAAACGGGCTAAGCAGTATCGGGGTGTAGCGCAGTTGGTAGCGCGCGTGCTTTGGGAGCATGATGTCGGGAGTTCGAGTCTCTTCACCCCGACCACTTTCTTTCGGGCCTTTAGCTCAGTTGGTTAGAGCGGTCGGCTCATAACCGATTGGTCCGGGGTTCGAGTCCCTGAAGGCCCACCACTAATAGTTATAAAAATTAAAAAATGGCCATGGCCCGGTAGTTCAG
>JAEIGA010014456.1_pt1 | contig 12013 bp, 12 predicted proteins | sample 9270691 | NCBI WGS metagenome assembly JAEIGA01 (sample SAMN17057246, study PRJNA624740) | gut metagenome | biome: biome; isolation source: fecal sample | host: Bos grunniens | place: China: Xizang | collected 2019
AATTTATAATGACAAAACAAAATGATAATGCACATTATTTTCTGACAATGAATAAAAACATAAAAATACCAAATTAATTGAAACCCATCAGCAATTGCAATGGAATCAAATGGACTTTATTCTTGGCTATGAGATTAAGTTAAGTCCCTCACACCCCTGTCACGATATTTGTGATGATTTGAAAGGGAAATATCCAAAGGATTTCAAGTGGACTGGATGGCATCCTAATGACTTGTGCTATGTTATTCCTATCTTCAAGACTGAAGAACAATTTTGGCTACCAAAGGAAGAACGAGGCAAGGACAATGCCGAGGTTACTGATGTGCCACAAGGGTTCAAGACTTGGGTGGCAAATAATCAAGATAGAATTGCAAGAGCAGAGAAACGAGGAACTCTGCCTTATTTCGTGAGGGATAATAGGGAGAAAGTGAAGTTATTGGGGAAAGGGGAGGCAAATCTATTTATTCAACATATGAATAATCATGAGATAGTGCAACTATCTCCAAAAATAAATCAGGATGAGGTTGCCCAAAAGATTTATGATGTAATTTCTGACATTCAAAGAGATGGATACTCAAAATCAGCACCATTTGAGATTGCTTTAGTTGAGGATAGAATGAAGAACTTCGCTAATAAAAATGGTATTCCATTAGCGAGTGAGTATATATACAAGACCAAAGAACATCGCTCATACATTGAGGAATTCAAAAAAAGGTGAAAGGTATAAATATCACAAATGAGGAATTGGTATCATTCCCATCAAAAATAAATGCAATGAATTTATACTATAATCAAGAAGATAATAACTTTATATATTTCAATGGAGTAGCAAAATTTGTTATACATCCAAATTATGAGATGAAAATAGGTCGCAAAAAGAAGTCTAAAGTGAACTTTATTACTGCATCAAGAGTGAGCAGTGGTCAAGAATTTAATATGCAAAAATATAAAAAGATTTAATCTTGGTGGTGAGGTCGAATCACTCATCAGGATACACCTGCCACCGTTCCTCACATCGTGGCTCTACCAATATTAAATCTTTATGCAAAGTTACTAAATAGCTTTTAATATAACAACAATTAAGTACAATAAAAGTTTATCTATTGTTTATATAATACCCATTTTTCAGGAATATGCAATTCATATTTTGTTGAACTTAATGTCACAACATATCCAATGAGTGATCTATATAACAACAAATGTAAGATAAAAATGACTTGACAAAGCGAGACATCTGCCTAACGCTATTTAACACTAATCAATAAAGGTGTCACTAACGACAAAGAGGGAAAGTCTATCTCAATCAAAGATGTGATGATGATTAATTACTTTAACTTTGTCAACTATTAAGGGCCTATTATTTATTCTTTTTTGTAACTTTGTAAAAAATTTAATTTTAACGATTTTGGGACGTAAAAATAGGAGAGACCTTCCCATATTGGAAGGCGTGGAAATTATAGATGTAGCAGCCGAGGGAAATAGCCTTGCCAAAGTCAATGACATGGTAGTATTTATCCCTTATGGCGCGCCCGGTGATATTGTAGATGTAAAACTTCGCAAAAAGCGCAAATCGTATGCTGAAGGGAACATCGTAAATATGGTAAAACCATCAGACATTCGCGTTGAGCCTAAATGTGAACATTTTGGCACATGCGGTGGTTGCCGTTGGCAACATTTACCATACGAATTTCAACTCAAGTGCAAGCAACAACAAGTGCAAGATGCTCTTGAACGCATTGGGAAGATTGAAATTCCTGAAATTACACCAATTCTCGGGTCAAAAAACATTTGGGAGTATCGAAATAAGATGGAATATACTTTTTCCAATAAAAAGTGGCTCACCTTTGAGCAACTAAATAGTGGAGAGGAATTTCCCGACCGAGATGCCGCTGGATTTCATATTTCAGGTGCATTTGACAAAGTGCTCGACATCAATAAATGCCATCTCCAAGATGATTTTGGCAATCAATTGCGACTTTTCATTAAACAATACGGCAAAGACAACGGTTATAGTTTCTATGATCTAAAAGCTCAAGAGGGTTTGTTAAGAACCTTAATGATACGCATTGCATCTACAGGCGAGATTATGGCAGTGATGGTATTTGGCGAAAATGACATAGAAAAGATTAACCAACTTATGACTGCCATAGAGGAAAAATTCCCTCAAATCACATCATTACTCTATGTAATTAACCTCAAAGTAAATGACACCATTTCCGATCAAGAAATTATCACTTTCAAAGGTAAAGATTATATTGAGGAAGAGATGGAAGGGTTGAAATTCCGCATCGGTCCAAAGTCATTCTACCAAACAAACTCTCGTCAAGCATACGAACTCTATTCAGTCACTCGCAATTTCGCAGAATTAACTGGTGATGAGTTGGTTTACGACCTCTATACTGGCACTGGGACAATTGCCAATTTCGTGGCAAAACGCGCAAAAAAAGTCATCGGCATTGAATACGTACCCGAAGCTATTGAAGATGCAAAAATTAACTCAGACGTAAATAACATCAACAACACTCTATTCTATGCCGGAGACATGAAAGATGTATTAACCGACGAGTTCATTGAAAAGCATGGTCGTCCCGACGTAATGATTGTTGACCCACCACGTGCTGGCATGCACCAAGATGTTGTAAATGTGATTCTAAACGCATCACCTCGTCGCATTGTATATGTAAGTTGCAACCCTGCTACGCAAGCACGCGACTTGGCTTTGCTCGACGAAAAATATAAAGTAGAAGCTATTCAACCAGTAGATATGTTCCCACACACTCACCACGTTGAAAATGTGGTAAAACTTACCCTAAAGAATTAGATTCCAGCCAAGGTTGAATTATAATAATTTACGTTTCCCGTTACTTCTTCACCAATAAAAGAGGGGATGGGAAACGTTTCTTTTTCATCGTTCAATTCGATTTCTGCAACAATTAACCCCTCATGCACTCCATGAAACTCATCAACCTCCCAAGTACAACCCTCAAAATCAACAATATATCGTTCTTTCTCAATAATATAACCTTGACACAACTTGAGCATTTCAATTGCATCATTCATTGGAATAGGATACTCCCATTCATCACGTGTAGCGCCCTTTGAGATACCTTTAATTGTTATATATGCCGATTGGTCTTTTATTCTTATTCTCACAGTGGCCTCCTTTTGCGTTGTCAAATAACCTTGTTTTATCACATGTGAAGCAACTGCACAGCTGCGATATTCTCTCGTTTTAACCAAGTATTTACGTTCAATTTCTTTTGCCATAATATCTAAAAGACCATTTATTAAAATTAATTAGTCAAAATTAATTTGTAACGACTAACTCTGCAAAGATAATCAATTTAGAATTAACAAAAACAACATGTTCTATCTTTTCATAGATATTTTTTTAACATCACCTCAACTATTCACAATAACACAAATAATAATTAGAATTACATCATTACTCTCACTTTTTGGCAAAATTCTTGTTAAAATAATTTGATTTCACTACCTTTGTGAATAGTATCCCTTAATTTGATTTATAAATAAAAAACTATAATGTTATGATGAAAAGATTTATCACATCAATGCTCGGTTCAATTGCCGGTTTTTGGATCTCAATGTTAGTAATTGGAATAAGTATATTTATTATAATTATTGCTGCAGCTAGCAGTAGCAGTTCCGATGTCAAACTATCTGATAAAGGCATTTTAGAATTAGATTTATCAGGAGCATTATTTGAGCGTGAAAAACCCATAACTTCTATCTATGATATTCAATCTTATGACGAAAATGCATTATATCTAAACGATATACTCAGTTCTATTACATCGGCAAAAGATGATGATAAAATACATGGTATATTTATTAATTGTAAAGGTGCCTCAATTGGCTTAACAAGTTGTCAAGAAATCATTGATGCTCTTAAACAATTCAAAGAGTCAGGCAAATGGGTTTATGCCTATGCCGACAACTATACTGAAAGTGATTACTTCATTGCAAGTGTTTCTGATTCAATATTCCTTAATCCAGTTGGCTCGGTAGATATCCATGGTTTGTCAGCAACAACTATATTTTACAAAGGTCTAATGGACAAAATTGGAGTTGAAGCACAAGTCCTAAAAGTAGGAACTTACAAAAGTGCTGTAGAACCATTCTTGTTAACTGAAATGAGCGAAGCAAGTAGAGCACAACAAGAACACTATTTAGGTAACATTTGGGGTTTTGTTTGTGATAATATTTCAGAAGCGCGCAAAGTCAGCAATACCGACATTAATATGTGGGCCGACTCATTGGTGTTTACACAATCTCCCAAAGATTATCTTAACCTAAAAATAATTGACAAGTTGTATTATTATGTTGATGTAGAAAACATGCTCCGCAACAAATTAGAACTTGCCGATTCAGAAGAATTAAATTTCATCTCTCCAAAGGAATATAATTCATTGAAAAACATTTTGAAACAATCAACTGCAACTGAACATATTGCTGTATTATATGCCAATGGAGATATAGTTGACACCGGCGAAGGTGGTATTGTCGGCGATGTTATGACACCTCAAATTCTTGATTTAGCAAAAGATGACAACGTAAAAGGACTTGTTCTTCGCGTTAATTCAGGTGGTGGTAGTGCATTTGCATCAGAACAAATATGGAATGCCCTTGAGACATTCAAAGCTACAGGCAAACCATTCTATGTTTCAATGGGTGACTATGCGGCATCAGGTGGATACTACATTTCATGTGGAGCTGATTCTATCTATGCAAACCAAACTACTCTTACTGGTTCAATCGGTATTTTCGGCATTATCCCTAATACTCAAAAACTTCTCAATGAAAAATTAGGTGTTACAACCGCAACCGTTAGCACTAATAAGAACGGCAATTTCATGTCATTAACTTCACCGATGACTCCAGAACAAAAAGATAAATTGCAACGTTATATTGAACGTGGATACGAAACATTTGTAAAACGTTGCGCTGATGGTCGAGGTGTTTCAATTGATTCTATCAAGCAAATCGCTGAAGGTCGCGTTTGGGATGGCATTACAGCAAAATCAATCGGATTAATTGACAACTTTGGCGGGTTGGAGCTAGCTGTAAATGATATGACTAAAAGAACAGGCATTGACAATATCGTAGAATATCCAATAAACGAGCCTTCAATCCTAAACGAAATAATTACATCTTCTTCTCTTTCAAATACAAAGATTCAAGAGAATAGTATTAAAGATATGGCTGAATACGTTAAAATTGTAAATCGTATAAAACAAATGTCTTGCGTTCAATGTAAGATGGAGGATATTATTATCAAATAAATCTGCTTGTTATGACCCATACAAAACTACCTAAATACGTATTATGGCCGGTTTCTAAATTATATGAATTTGGCGTGACTTGTCGTAATAGGTTGTTTGATTGGGGCATACTAAAACAAGAGGAATTTAATGTACCCATCGTTGTTATCGGGAATATTGCTGTAGGAGGAACAGGTAAAACGCCTCACACTGAATATATAATAAAGGAACTACAAAGTCGATACAACATAGCAATACTTAGTAGAGGATATAAACGCAAAACAAAAGGATTTGTCATTGCGACTAAAGATTCTACTCCGAATCAAATAGGTGACGAGCCATATCAAATGTATAGTAAATTTAATGGCTCAATTCCTGTTGCCGTGTGCGAAAATAGGAGAGTAGGGATTGCAAAACTATTGGATATTAACAAAGACATCAACCTAATATTGCTCGACGATGCATTCCAACATCGATATGTTAAGCCATCGGTTGCCATACTTCTCACCGAATATAGTCGTCCATTATTTGAAGATGAAATGCTACCTCTTGGGAATCTTCGAGAACCAATTGTAGCATTAAATCGAGCCGATATGGTAGTTGTTACAAAATGTCCTGAAAATATCAAGCCAATGGAAACGCGCATTTTCAACAACAAACTAAAGGCTTTCCCATATCAACATCTATCATTCTCAAAATTTAATTATGGACAACTCGTGCCACTATTTCCACATGAAGTTTCATCAATTCCATATTTAGATTGGCTTAACAACGACGATGTAATTTTAGCAGTTTGTGGCATAGGGAATCCACAGCCATTTATCAAAAAAATCAAATCATACAGTGCTCGAGTAAAAATATCAACATATCCCGATCATTACGAATTTAATGATTCTGATTTAGAGTTTATACGTAAGCGTTTTCTCTCAATAGAGGCTAAAAACAAATACATTATAACAACAGAAAAAGACGCAGTTAGATTAATCAATAACCCCAATTTACCTAAGGAAATCAAGCCACACATATTCTACCTTCCCGTAGAAGTTGAATTTCTTAATACTGGCTCTGATTCTAACTTTTTAAACACATTAATTGAACTAATTAATAAACATCAAAAAACATAACAACTTAAACTATTTGTAATATGCTAAAGCAAATTAACGAAACAGCAGACTATATTAAGTCTAAAGTTGACAATCTTCCTAAAATAGCAATAATCTTGGGTACTGGATTAGGAGCCCTCGTTGATAGCATTGAAGATGCTCAATATATCCCATATACCGAAATCCCTAATTTCCCAGTTTCCACAGTAGAGGGACACAGTGGCAATCTTATTTTTGGATTGTTAGGAGGAAAACGTGTCATGGCTATGCAAGGTCGTTTTCACTACTATGAAGGTTATGATATGAAAGAAGTAACTTTCCCTGTAAGAGTAATGAAGGCTCTTGGCATAGAAACTCTATTCGTAAGTAATGCAGCGGGTGGTATGAATAAAGAGTTCCAAGTTGGAGATATTATGATTATCACTGATCATATTAACCTATTCCCAGAGAATCCTCTTCGCGGAAAGAATTACAATGAATTAGGCACTCGTTTCCCTGCTATGACTGAGGCTTACAGTCATCGTCTTATAAATCTTGCTAAAGATATCGCAAAAGAAAATGATATCAGAATTATGGAAGGGGTATATGTTGGCACATCTGGTCCAACTTTTGAAACTCCAGCTGAATATGAATTTTTCCGCATAATTGGTGGCGACGCTGTAGGTATGTCAACCGTACCCGAAGTTATTGTTGCTAATCATGCGTCAATGGAAGTTTTTGGCGTATCTGTGATTACCGACCTCGGAGGCAAAGATATTACAGAAGTTCCTACCCATGAAGAAGTTCAAAAAGCGGCAATGAAAGCTCAACCTAAAATGGTTGAAATTATGAAAAACTTAGTATCTCGTATTTAATATGGCTGAAAAAGAAACCGAGATATCACAACTTGGCGAATTTGGGCTAATAAAACATTTAACCGATAACATAGCCCTTAAAAATCAGTCTTCTATTAAAGGAGTAGGTGATGATTGTGCAATTATCAAGTACGATAATGAAGAAACACTTGTCACTACCGACCTCTTAATGGAAGGAATACATTTTGACCTGACATACGTACCTCTCAAGCATTTAGGATATAAAGCGGCTGTAGTAAACTTTTCAGATATATATGCTATGAATGGGAAACCACAACAGATTGTAGTAGCATTAGGTATCTCAAAACGTTTTACTGTAGAACACATTGAAGCACTATATAGTGGCATCAAGCTTGCTTGTGAGATTTATGGAGTAGATTTAGTTGGTGGAGATACTACATCCTCTCGTGCAGGACTAACAATTAGTATTACCTGTATCGGTTCTGCTTCTAAAGAAAAAATCACTTATCGCAACGGAGCTAAAGATAGTGATTTAATTTGCGTAAGTGGCGATTTAGGTGCCGCATATATGGGGCTTCAACTCCTTGAGCGAGAAAAGATTGCTTCGGCAGGACAATCTGATTTTCAGCCACAATTTCAAGGAAAAGAATATCTTATTGAGCGTCAATTAAAACCCGAAGCGAGAAAAGACATTGTCGCTGAACTTGACAAATTAGGTATAATACCAACCTCAATGATTGATATTTCAGATGGCTTGTCTTCAGATATCTTACATATATGCCAACAAAGTAATGTGGGTTGCAGAATATATGAAGATAGGATTCCCATTGATTACCAAACAGCAATCATGGCAGAGGAACTCAATATGAATCTTGTCACAGCAGCACTTAATGGTGGAGAAGATTATGAGCTATTATTTACTGTTCCTTTACATATGCATGAGCAAATCGAAAAAATTACAGGAATAAAAATAATAGGACATATTACTAAACTAGAACTTGGCAGTGCTTTAATCACACGAGATGGCGCTGAAATTCCACTAACTGCACAAGGTTGGAATCACCTTTCATAATAAATAGACCACTTTTGTGGTCTATTTTTGTTTAGATATAGGAATTTATATTGAACCCATTAGGCACATTGAAAATAAATTAGTAAATTTGCACTTATAAATCAAAATAGCACATTCAACTTATGATAAATCGAATTTTAATACGAATAAAGGTTGTACAAATTCTTTATTCATACCTATTAACTAAAGGTGAGTTCAAACTTGAGACATTCAATGACAACATCTCTCGAGACAAAAAGTATGCAAGCTCTTTCTATTTTGATTTAATACTCCTAATTCTCAAACTTTCAGGACATAATATCGGCAATAAGGCAAATATTACTCCAAGTCTATTGCAAAATTGCAAGATTGCGAAACTACTCATTAATAATGATGATATTAAAGCTCTTATTGCAAAAGAAAATCACAATGTAGGATATTATGATAATATCATTTCAGATCTTAACAACCTCATAATTTCTTCATCAGTATATAAAGATTTTGCAAAGAAAAAAAGCACTACTTTAGAAGACGAAGTTACACTTTGGAATGTTATTATCGGTACAATTTTCTTGAAAAATGAAAAATTTGTATCTGCATCACGCCAAAACGAAGGGTTTACACTCAACGGCTTTGAACTTGGTAGCGAATTACTTATGAATTCTCTATCTGAGTTATGTGATAATCGTATGTCTTTGACAAATGCTCGCACAGCATTAAGCACATCACTCGATAAATCATATGAATTATATTTTTGCATTCTTAATTTAATGATTGAACTCACTAAACTTCAAGCAGAAAATATTGAAAATGCAAAAAACAAATTCTTGCCAACATTAGAAGATTTAAATCCGAATACAAAGTTTATTGACAATAAACTTATTGACTCAATTATAAATAATCCTAATTTTGAAGAAGGTTTATCGAAAACATCTATTAATTGGGCAGAAGAACCCATTCTCTTAAGAAACATTCTTAACTCAATAATCACTTCTGATGCATATAACGAGTATATGTCAAGCAATGATTCAAGCCTTGCAAGTGATTGTGACTTATGGAAAAACATCTTAAAGAACATCATTTTCAACAATGATGATTTCATTGAATTACTTGAGTCAAAGTCTTCTTTCTGGAATGATGATTTGCATATTATTGGAACATTTGTAATTAAAACGATTAAACAATTCGCAAACAATCCCGAATCTGAAATTAGTCCTATTAGTCAATTTAAAGATGAGGAAGACGCAAAATTTGGCATTACTTTGTTTGATGAAACAATCACAAACTTTGAGACATATAGAAGTTATATTGACAAATTCATTAGCAAACAATGGGATTCAGATCGCTTAGCATTTATGGATATTGTCATCATGACAACAGCTATTGCCGAAATGCTCAAGTTCCCACTTATCCCAATTCCTGTTACATTGAATGAATATATTGAAATAGCCAATAGCTATAGCACTGCGAAAAGTGGTCAATTTATCAATGGTATTCTCTATTCTGTCATAAATCACTTAAAAAGTGAAGGCAAATTGAACAAATAACAAACTAAAACTATTATTTTTGTATAGATATTAATAAATTAAATTTATAACTATGTTAACAACTTCAATTCTACTCCAAGCACAACAAGGTGGAGGAATGTCAAGCCTCATCATGATTGTTGCTCTTATTGTAATCTTCTATTTTTTCATGATTCGTCCTCAACAAAAAAGACAAAAAGAAATCAGAAAATTCCGCGAAGGACTTAAAACTGGTGACAAAGTAATTACCGCTGGAGGCATCTATGGAAAGATTCGCAATGTTAATGATACTACATTTCAAATTGAAATTGCAGAAGGAGTAAAAATTATCATCGATAAAGGTTCTGTATATCCTTCAGCTGCTGACGCTGCACAAGAAGCAAATAACGAAATTCAAAAATAATGAATAGTTAAAACACAAGCCTATTCAATTTGTATTGAATAGGCTTTTCCTTATATGAATATCAAAAAACACATATCAACCATTCGTACAGAATTAAAAAGTGCACGAGGGAAAAAACTCTTGCAGTTTTTATTATTTACTTTTATTGCGTTTATTTTTTGGTTTGCGCTTACTCTTAACGAAGAATTTCGTTACGATGTAGAATATTCACTATCTCTTAAAGATGTCCCCGACAGTGTAACAGTGATATCCAATGTGCCAAATACTATAAAAACAAACATAACTTCAAAAGGATATCAATTCCTTAAAAACTCCCTAAAGTCAAATAAAAATATTGAGATCAATTTTTCTCAATTCAAGACTAATAACAGTCTAAAATTAGGTCAACCAGAATTAAGCGAATTAATTCGCACCTCATTTGGATTAAATAGTCATATTAATTCAATTTCGTTGGATTCAATTAATATATATTACACCAACAAACCTGGCAAAATTGTTTCACTTAAAGTGAATGCAATACCATCCACTAATAGTTTATACGTAATTGCAGGAGAAATTTCAACAGATGCTAAAAGCATTGCACTATATTCTATTAATGAAATACCCAATAGTGTTACATCTGTTGAAACAGAGGAGATTATTTGCAATGATCTTACAAAAACCACAACTATCAAAGCCAAAGTTTTAACTCCCAAAGGAATAAGAGCAATCCCCGACTCAGTAAATATCACAATTCCCGTTGAACCACTTTTATCAAAAAAGAAACACATTAATATAGAGGTAATAAATTGTCCTGAAGGCAAACGACTTATTCCATTCCCATCTCAAGTTGAAGTGGGGTACCTAATTCCTAAAAGTCTTTTTAATAATGAGACTAAATTCTTAACAGTTGTCGTTAATTATGATGATATAGCCGTGCACCCTAATAAACTTCCTGTGCATGTAATAGATATACCTGAATATTACCAAGGTATATATTGTTCCGTTGATAGTGTTGAATATATTATTGAACAATGAATCAACGATTAATAGCGATTACTGGAGGCATTGGCTGTGGCAAGTCGGTTGTATCTAATATTCTACGGGCATTAGAATATCCTGTATATGATTGCGATTCAGAAGCCAAACGACTAATGAATGATAGCAATTACATTAAATCAGAAATCTCCAAAAAGATAAGTTGTGAAGCCATTGCATTAGATGGCTCGATAAATCGACCTGTTCTCGCTAAAATAGTGTTTAATGACAATAAGTTATTATCTCAACTAAATATGATTGTTCATAGTGCAGTTAAAGAGGATATTATCAATTGGACAAAACAGCATCAAACACAACATACATTATTTGTCGAAACGGCTATTCTATATCAAAGTGGGATAAACCTTTTTGTGGATGAAGTGTGGGAAATCCAAGCACCTATAGATTTAAGAATTAACCGTGTTATTTTAAGGAACAATACTACCGCTGAGGATATCCAATCTCGCATTAATTCTCAACAGTATAATATCGAAAAACTACATGACAACACAAAATATATTGTCAATGACAACATTAAGCCAATACTCCCACAAATACTGAATTTAATTAAAGAATTATAAATTTATCAGCATCAATAGATGTAGAGTGTAATTTTCTAAATTCTCTAAGTTCCTGTTTATTCAAATTGGCATATAATATTTGTGGGAATTTAGTTGAACACGTTGAGATATCTTCTCCCTTAAAATCGAATATATAAGAATTCTGATATTTCCCAATATCATCGCTACCTGACCGATTAGCACCAACTACATAATATTGATTTTCAATAGCTCTTGCTATCAACAAATGCTTCCA